>Ga0187780_10001617_pt1 | contig 17048 bp, 11 predicted proteins | sample 1015_Q2_SP10_20__FD_132429 | JGI IMG/M metagenome (GOLD analysis project Ga0187780, IMG submission 132429) | Tropical peat soil microbial communities from peatlands in Department of Meta, Colombia - 1015_Q2_SP10_20_MG | ecosystem: Environmental > Terrestrial > Soil > Wetlands > Peat | place...
ATCGAGTACGCCGAGGTCACCATCAGCCGCCTGATGTTCAGGTCCGGGCAGAGCGAGTACGCCATCAACGGCGATCACTGCCGGCTGCTGGACGTGCAGGAGCTGCTGTCGGACTCCGGGCTCGGCCGGGAGATGCACGTGATCGTCGGGCAGGGCCAGCTCGACGACATCCTGCACGCGGGCCCCGAGGCCAGGCGCGCCCTGATCGAGGAAGCGGCCGGGGTGCTCAAGCACCGCAAGCGCAAGGAGAAGGCGCTGCGCAAGCTCGAGGCGATGCAGGCCAACCTGACCCGGCTGGTCGATCTCACCGCCGAGCTGAGCCGCCGTCTGAAGCCGCTGGGCCGCCAGGCCGAGATGGCCAGGAAGGCGGCCGTCATCCAGGCCGAGCTGAGGGACGCCCGGCTCCGGCTGCTCGCCGACGACTACGTGACGCTGTCCGCCGACCTCGAGCGCGACGCGGCGGACGAGGCGGCCGTCCTGGCCCGGCGCGCCGCCCTCGAACTGCAGCTGGCGCAGGCCCGGCGGCAGGAAACCGAGCTGGACCACGCCGCGCAGCAAGCCTCGGCCGCGCTCGCCAGCGCGCAGGAGACCTGGTTCGCCCTGTCCTCACTGGCCGAACGGCTGCGCGGGACGCAGCACCTGGCCGCGCAGCGGCACAGCCTGCTGACCGCGGACCCCGAGCCCGAACGCCCCGGCCGCGACCCCGGCGAGCTGGACCGGCAGGCCGCCGAGCTGCGGGAGGAAGAAGAGGAACTCACCACGCGGCTGGCGGCGGGCCGCGAGGTCGCCGCCGCCGCCGTGGCGGAACGCGCCGCGGCCGAGGCGGAGCTCGCCGCGGCCGAACGCCGGCTCGCCGAGGGCGCCAGGACCGCCGCCGCCCGCGCCGCCCGGCTGGCCCGGCTGCGGGAGCAGGTCGGGGCCGCCGACAGCCGCTGCACCGCCGCGCAGGAGGAACTGGACCGCCTGGCCGCCGCCGCCGCCGAGGCCAGGCAGCGGGCCGGGCACGCGCGGGCCGCCTGCGACCAGGCCCGGGCCGACGGCCGGGACGAAGACCGGACCGAGCTGGCCGCCGCACACCAGCGAGCCGCCGAGACCTTTTCTGATCATTCCGAACGGACCGCGGTGCTCCGGGCCGCGGAACGCGAATCCGCGCGCGAACTGGCCGCGCTGCGGGCGCGGGCGGACGCGCTGGCCGAAGCCGCGCGGCGCGGCGCGGACGCCTCCGCGGCGCTGCTCGCCGACCCGGCGCGCTTCGGCGGCGTGCTCGGCTCGTTCGCCGAGCGGCTGCGCGTGGCCGAGGGATTCGAGGTCGCGATCGCCGCGGCCCTGGGTGCCGCCGCCGACGCGGTGGCGGTGGCCGGCCTGGACGCCGCCGCCGACATCCTGTCCGCCCTCCGCCGCGAGGACGCGGGCCGCGCCGCCCTGGTGATCGCCGCCGAAGAGCCCGCCCCGGCCGCCCCGGCCGCCCCAGCCGCCCCGGCCGCCCCGGCCGCCTCAGCGGCCCCGGCCGCTCCCCAGGAGCACGGTCCGTTCCGCGCCGTCGATTTGGTGCGTGCGCCGAGCGGGCTGGCCGAGGCCGCCGCCGAGCTCCTCCGCGACGTGGTGGTCACCGCTGACCTGGCGCAAGCACGCCGGATCGTTCGGGATAATCCCGGGCTGACGGCGGTGACCCGGGCCGGTGACCTGCTCGGGTCACGCTGGGCGCACGGCGGCGGCGCGCGGCCGCAGAGCCTGCTCGAGCTGCACGCGGCGGCGGAGGAGGCGGCGGCCGGGCTGGCCGAGGCCGAGCGCAGGTGTGCCGAGGCGGGCCGGCAGCTGGCGGCGGCGGTCCAGGCCGAGCAGGCGGCCCGGCAGTCGGCGGCGGAAACGCTGGCCCGCCGGCAGCAGGCCGACGCGGCGGCGGCGGAGCTCTCCGGGCGGCTCGGCCGGCTGGCGGGCGCGGCCCGCGCCGAACGCGACGAGGCTGACCGGCTCGACGCCGCGGTCATCGCGGCCCAGGCCGCGGCCGAGAAGGACCTGGCCAAGCTGGACCAGCTGCGGCAGGACCTCGCCGACGCCGAGGCCGAAGCCGAAGCCGACGAGCCGCCCGAGGACGGGTCCGGCTGGCTCCGCGAGGATCTTGCCCAGCGCTGCGCCGCGGCCAGGAACGCCGAGATGGAAGCCAGGCTCGAGGTCCGTACCGCGGAGGAGAGGCTGCGCGCGATCGGCGGCCGCGCCGATTCGCTCGCCGCGGCCGCGGCCGCCGAGCGCCAGGCGCGCGAACGAGCGGCCGAGCGGCGCAGGCGGCGCGCGGCCCAGGCCGCGGTGGCCCGCGCCGTCGCGCTGGGCGCGCGGTACGCGGTCGAGGCGGCGGAGCGGTCGGTGACCGAGGCGCTGGCCAGGCGCACCGAAGCCGAGGCGGCGAGCGCGGGCGGGGCCGGTGAGCTGAAGGCCGTCCGGGCCCGGGTCCGCGAGCTCGCCGCCGACCTCGACATGGTGGTCGACACGGCGCACGGCACCGAGATCGCCCGGGCCGAACACCGGCTGCGCCTGGTCCAGCTCTCCGAGCACGCGCTGGAGGAGTTCGGGATCGAGGCGGCGACGCTGGTGGCCGAGTACGGGCCTCAGGTGCCCGTGCCCGCCGGTGGCGATGAGTCCGGTGCGACCGTGCGTTACGACCGGGCCGCGGCCGAGCGCCGCGCCGCCGACGCCCAGCGGCAGCTCGACCGGCTCGGCAAGGTCAACCCGCTGGCCCTGGAGGAGTACGAAGCGCTCACCGAACGGCACGCGTTCCTCGCCGCGCAGCTGGACGATCTCCGCAAGACCCGGCGCGACCTGCTCACCGTGGTCAAGGAGGTCGATGACCGGGTGCAGGAGGTGTTCGCGTCGGCGTACGCCGACACCGCCCGGGAGTTCGCGGGGCTGTTCGCCCGGCTGTTCCCCGGCGGCGAGGGCCGCCTGGTGCTGACCGAGCCGGACGACATGCTGGCTACCGGGATCGAGATCGAGGCCAGGCCGCCGGGCAAGAAGGTCAAGCGGTTGTCGCTGCTGTCCGGCGGGGAGCGGTCGCTGACCGCCATCGCGTACCTGTTCGCGATCTTCAAGGCCCGGCCCTCCCCGTTCTACGTGCTGGACGAGGTCGAGGCGGCCCTGGACGACACCAACCTGCAGCGGCTGCTCGGGATCTTCGACGAACTGCGGGAGAGCTCGCAGCTCATCGTGGTCACTCACCAGCGGCGGACCATGGAAGCCGCCGACGCCCTCTACGGCATCACGATGCGCGGCGACGGCGTGTCCACCGTGATCAGCCAGCAGATCGCCGCCCGCCAGCCCGCCTAGCCCCCCAGCCCGCCGAGCTCCAAGCCCGCCGAACCCAGATCCACCCAGCCCGCCGGGCGCAGACCCGCTCAGCCCGTCCGTCTTGCCCACCCGCCGCGGTGCCGCGTCACATCCCGATCGTATCCTTTGCCTCTTTCGCATCTCTGACCACTTAATTTCCGTATGCCCCGTACATCCCACATCCCGTGCGTCGCGCCCACATCTCCATCCCCGCTCAGCCCATCCGTCCCGATCACGAGCGGATCTGCGCGGTTGATCCGGGCTCGGCGGTGGATCGGGGGGATCGGGATGCACTCGATCGACCACGAAGCCCGGATCAACCACGATCTTTAGGGCTTGCAGCCAGTAGGAATGCCTCCATAACCTCACGGATACCTGGCGTCACGCACTGGGCTCCGGCGGACGGTAAGTTGGCGGACGACCCGCGTGCCGCTGGTGCCGCGCGGCGGACCAATCCTGCTCGACCCCCGCGCGCCGGAGGCGCGGGCAATCTCTGCGAGACTGTAGGCCTCATGGAATACCTGATAATTTTCATCGTCCTTTTCGTCCTGCTGATCGCCATCAGCGCCTCACGTCTGCTGTTCGTGCGGTCCCGCCGGGGACGCTCCTACGCGCCGCCCGGCCAGCCCCCGGCCCCGCCCTCGCCCGCGCCGGGCGGCGGCGGGGAAGGCGCGGAGACGGCGGCCGTGCCCGGAACACCGGCCGCAGCGACCGGAGTGCTCGAGGTCGAGCGGCCGCCGCCGTCCGCGGGGCGGATGGTGCGGCTGCGGGCCCGCCTCGCCCGGTCGCAGACCTCGGTGGGATCGGCGCTGCTCAACCTGCTGTCCCGGGATCGGCTGGACGACGAGACCTGGGACGAGATGGAAGAGGTGCTCATCACCGCCGACGTGGGCGTGGCGCCCGCCCGGCTGATGGTGGACGACTTGCGCACCAAGGTGAAGGTGCTCGGCGTGCGCGGGTCCGCCGAGGTCCGCGAGCTGCTCCGAACCGAGCTGCTCGGGCAGCTGGGCGACGAGGACCGGTCGCTGCACGTGGCTCCGCGGGGCGGCGTCCCCGCGGTGGTGCTCATGGTGGGCGTCAACGGCACCGGGAAGACGTCGACCTGCGGCAAGCTCGCGCGGGCGCTGATCGGGGACGGTGAGACCGTGCTGCTCGGCGCCGCGGACACCTTCCGGGCGGCCGCGGCGGATCAGCTGCAGACATGGGGCGAGCGGGTGGGCGCCAAGACGGTGCGGGCCGACCGGGACGGCGCCGACCCGGCCAGCGTGGCCTTCGAGGCGGTCAGCGAGGGCATCGAGACCGGGGTCGACGTGGTGATCATCGACACGGCCGGGCGGCTGCACACCAAGGTCGACCTGATGAACGAGCTCGGCAAGGTCAAGCGCGTGGTAGAGAAGAAGGCCACGGTCGATGAGGTGCTGCTCGTGCTCGACGCCACCACCGGGCAGAACGGGCTGCGGCAGGCCCGCGTGTTCGCCGAGGTGGTCGACGTCACGGGCATCGTGCTGACCAAGCTCGACGGCACCGCCAAGGGCGGGATCGTCATCGCGGTACAGCGCGAGCTCGGCGTTCCGGTCAAGCTCGTCGGCCTCGGTGAGGGGCCCGACGACCTGGCCCCCTTCGAGCCGAGCGCCTTCGTCGACGCCATCCTGGGCTGAGCCCCGCCGTCGAAACATGGTTGTAACACGCCGCGGGCGTGTTTCACCTGGCCGACACACGCCGACAGATCCGGCGAAACGTCGATAGCAGATGGTCGGGACAGGACTGGCGAAGGGACACCTGAAGATGAAGCTCATCACCGCTGTCATCAAGCCGTTCAAGCTGGACGACGTCAAGGCCGCGCTGCAGGCGTTCGGCGTCCATGGCCTGACGATCACCGAGGCAAGCGGGTACGGCAGGCAGCGCGGGCACACCGAGGTGTACCGCGGCGCCGAGTACCAGGTCGACCTGGTGCCGAAGGTCCGCGTCGAGGTCCTCTGCGAAGACGAGGACGCCGACGACCTGATCGGGGTGGTGGTCAAGGCGGCGCAGACCGGCCGGATCGGCGACGGGAAGGTCTGGTCGGTTCCGGTCGAGTCGGTGGTCCGGGTGCGTACCGGGGAGCGCGGGCCAGACGCGATCTGATCCGCAGCCCATGAGCGGCCCGGGAAGACAATGATTTCGTTCGCCGCGGACCGGGCCCGGCGGACGGCTCAGACCGACCGGTGGCTGGCGGAGCTGCTGAGCGCCGAGCCCGGCGTGGCCCTGGTGGCGGTCGGCGGGTACGGGCGCAGGGAGCTGCTGCCGCGCAGCGACCTGGACGTCGTGCTGCTGCATGGCGGACGCGATGACATCGCCGCCGTCGCGGACCGGATCTGGTATCCGGTGTGGGACTCCGGCGCCGAGCTCGACCACGCGGTCCGGACCGTGCCGCAGGCCCGGCGGGTGGCGCGCGCCGACCTGAAGGTCGCGCTGGGGCTGCTGTCCGCCCGGCACGTGGCTGGCGATCCGGACCTCACCGAGCGGCTGCGGGCGGGCGCGCTGGAGGACTGGCGCTCGGCTGCGCCGGCCAGGCTGGCCGACCTGCACGCCGCGCACGACGAGCGCGCCAGGACCTTCGGCGAGCTCGCCTTCTTGCTCGAACCGGACCTGAAGGAGGCCAGGGGCGGCCTGCGGGACGTGCATGCGATCCAGGCGGTGGCGGCCGCCTGGGTGGCACCGGCGCCCGGGCCCAAGGTACGCACGGCGTACGAGCAGATCCTGGACGCCAGGCACGCGCTGCACGAGGTCACCGGCCGCCGGCTGGACCGGCTCGTCCTCGAGGAGCAGGACGAGGTGGCGCGCGCGCTCGGCCTGCTCGACGCGGACGTCCTGCTGCGCGTGCTGGCGGGCGCCGCCCGGACCATCGCCTACGCCGTCGACCATGCCTTCCGCCAGTCAGACAGGCTCGGCCGCCGCCGGCTGCGCCGCCGCCGCGCGGAGCGGAGCCCGCTCGCGGACGGGGTGGTGGAACAAGACGGCGAAGTGGTCCTCGCCCGGGCGGCCGACCCGGCCCGCGATCCCGCGCTCGTGCTGCGCGCCGCGGCCGCCGCCGCGCAGGCCGGACTGCCGCTCGCGCCGCGGACGCTCACCCGGCTGACCGAATGCCCGCCGCTGCCCGTCCCGTGGCCCGCCCCGGCCCGCGACGCCCTGCTCGCCCTGCTCGGGGCCGGCCAGTCCGCGGTCAGCGTCTGGGAGGCGCTCGACACCGAGGGCCTGGTCACCTCGCTGATCCCGGACTGGGAGCGGGTGCGGAACCGGCCGCAGCGCAACCCGCTGCACAAGTTCACCGTGGACCGCCACCTGGCCGAGGCGGCCGCCTGCGCGGCCGCGCTGACCCGTGAGGTAGCCCGGCCCGACCTGCTGCTGATCGCGGCCCTGCTGCACGACATCGGCAAGGGCTGGCCCGGCGACCACAGCATTACCGGCGAGGTAGTCGCCCGGGACGTGGGCCGCCGGATCGGCCTGCCCGGCCCGGACGCGGAGCTGGTGGCCGCGGCCGTCCGGCACCACTTGCTGCTGCCCGTGGTGGCGACCAGGCGCGACCTGGATGACCCGGTAACCGTCAAGCAGGTAGCGGCCGCCGTGCCCAGCCGGGCGCTGCTGGAGCTGCTGCACGCCCTGGCCATCGCCGATGGCCTGGCGACCGGACCGGTCGCGTGGAACGACTGGAAGGCCACGCTGGTCGCCGACCTGGTGCGGCGGGTGGCGGCCGCGCTGGACGGCGAGCAGATGCCAGGGCCGGCTCCGCTGCGCGGCGACCAGCTGGCCCTGGCCGCCGCCGGCGGCCCGGCGGCAACGGTGCGCGGATCCGAGGTGACCGTGGTGGCTCCCGACCGGCCCGGCCTGCTCTGGCGCTCGGCGGGGGTGCTGGCCTCGCACCGGCTGGCGGTGCGCAGCGCCAACGCGACGTCCGTCGAGGGCACGGCCGTCACCGTGTTCGACGTCGAGCCCGAGTTCGGGGATCCGCCGGACGCGGCGCTGGTGGCCGGTGACCTGCGCCGGATGCTGCTGGGGCGGCTGGACGTCGAGGACCGGCTGGAGCGCCGGGCACGGGCCGCGCTGCCGCGCGGCTTCGCGGTTCCCGCGCCCAAGGTCACCCTGGTGGATGAGGCCTCGGACACCGCCACCGTGGTGGAGGTACGAGCGCACGACGCCCCCGGGCTGCTGTGGCGGGTCGGCCGTGCCCTGGGCGAATGCGGCCTCGACGTGCGGGCGGCCCGGGTGGAGACGCTCGGCGCAGAGGTCGTCGACGTGTTCTACGTGACCGACGGGGACGGCAAGCCGCTGGTCGAGGCGGACCTGCGCCGGGCGACCGTGCACGCCGTCCTGGCCGTGCTCCGCGGCCAGGACACCGGTAGTGCTTTATTCAAAAGTTCGGGTTATTCAGATTCCTGAGCGGGTTCCCTCGGCTGACCTGCAGCGACCCTTCGCATGGGCCAGTAGGCCCGTGCTCGCTCGCCACTTTCTGAATAACCCTCACCGGGCCGTTCGGTAGCCTGGATGGGTGTTTGAGACCCTATCTGACCGGCTGACGCAGGTATTTTCGGCCTTGCGCGGCCGGGGACGGCTGTCCGCTGCCGACATCGACGCGACCACCCGCGAGATCCGCATCGCCCTGCTCGAGGCGGACGTTGCGCTCCCGGTGGTCAGGCAGTTCATCGCGCGGGTCAAGGAGCGGGCCAGCGGCGAGGAAGTGTCCGCGGCGCTGAACCCGGCGCAGCAGGTCATCAAGATCGTGCACGAGGAGCTGGTCGGCATCCTCGGCGGCGAGGCCAGGCGGCTGCGGTTCGCCAAGGTGCCCCCCACCGTGATCATGCTGGCCGGCTTGCAGGGGTCCGGCAAGACCACGCTGGCGGCCAAGCTCGTGCTGTGGCTGAAGGAGCAGGGCAACACGCCGCTGCTGGTCGCGGCCGACCTGCAGCGGCCCAACGCGGTGCAGCAGCTCGAGGTGCTCGGCGAGCGCGCCGACGTGCCGGTCTACGCGCCGTTCCCCGGCAACGGCGTGGGCGACCCGGTGCAGGTCGCGCGGCAGTCGCTGGACGAGGCCAGGCGGCGCCAGCACAACATGGTCATCATCGACACCGCGGGCCGGCTGGGTATCGATGAGGAGATGATGGCGCAGGCCCGGGCGATCAGGGACGTCACCGAGCCGGACGAGATCCTGTTCGTCGTCGACGCGATGATCGGCCAGGACGCGGTGGCGACCGCCCAGGCGTTCCTCGACGGGGTCGGTTACGACGGGGTGGTGCTGACCAAGCTCGACGGTGACGCGCGCGGCGGCGCGGCGCTGTCCATCGTCCAGCTGACCGGGCGGCCGATCATGTTCGCCTCCTCGGGCGAGAAGCTCGAGGACTTCGACCTGTTCCACCCGGACCGGATGGCGTCGCGGATCCTCGACCTCGGTGACGTCCTCACCCTGATCGAGCAGGCGGAGAAGGCGTTCGACGCCGAGCAGACCGCGTCGATCGCGGACCGGATCGTCTCCGGCGAGGGCTTCACGCTCGAGGATTTCGTCGAGCAACTGGGCATGGTGCGCAAGCTCGGGCCGATCGGGAACCTGCTCGGCATGCTGCCCGGCGCCGCCAAGAACCGGGAGCTGCTTTCCAAGGTCAACGACCGCGACCTGGACCGGGCGGAGGCGATCGTCCGGTCGATGACGCCGGAGGAACGGCGCAACCCGAAGATCATCAACGGCTCCCGGCGGGCGCGCATCGCCAAGGGGTCCGGCGTGGCCGTCGGCGAGGTCTCCCAGCTGGTCACGAACTTCTTCGAGGGCCAGAAGCAGATGCGGGCGATGTTCAGCGGCGGCATCCCGGGCATGCCGGCGATGCCCGGCATGGGCGCGGCCCGGCGCGCCGCCGCCAAGTCCGCCCAGGGCAAGAAGGGCAAGAAGAAGCCGGCCCGGAGCGGCGATCCGCGGCGCGCCGCGGAGATCGCGCGCGGCGGGGGGACCCAGGGACCCGGCAACCGGGGGGCAGGTGACCTGGGCGCGACGGCACGAGGCCTGGGCGGTCTTCCGGGCGGCCTGCCGGACGGCTTCCCCGAGGATCTGGCCGAGAGCCTCGGCGGCCTGCAGCCCGGCCTGTCCTTCCCGCCGCCGTCGCAGGGCAATGTGCCGGCCGCCTTCCGCGGCGGCAACCCCAAGCGCCCGAAGAAGAAGTAGTCCCGGGACTACTCCGGAGCGAGGGCGCGTACCGTGTCGATGGTGTCGGCCTCGGCGGCCGACTTGTCCTCGCGATAGCGCAGGACGCGGGCGAAGCGCAGCGCCAGGCCGCCCGGGTAGCGGGGGCTGCGCTGCACGCCGTCGAAGGCGATCTCGACGACCAGCTCCGGGCGGACGTAGACGGTCCAGTCGTCGCTGTGGTCTTCCAGGGCGAGCAGCCGCTCGGTTTGCCACGTGAGCAGCTCGTCGGTCAGGCCCTTGAACGTCTTGCCGAGCATGACGAAGCCGCCTGTTTCCGGGTCGCGGGCGCCCAGGTGCAGGTTGGAGAGCCAGCCGCGGCGCCGCCCGTGACCCCATTCGACCGCGAGCACCACCAGGTCGAGCGTGTGCCGCGGCTTGACCTTGATCCACCCGGCGCCGCGCCGGCCCGCCGCGTACGGCCTGTCGAGCGACTTGACCACCACGCCTTCGTGGCCGCGCGCGACCGCGTCGCGGAAGAACGCCGTCGCCTCCTCCGCCGAGCCCGTCACCAGGCGGGGCATGAGCAGCTCGGCTGGCACCGCCCAGGCCAGCTCGGCGTGCCGCTTCCAGTCGGGCAGGTCGATCAGGTCCGCGCCCTCCAGGTACAGCGCGTCGAACAAGAACACCGACAGCGGCACCGTGGGCACCGTGTCCTGGCTGGCGGCGCGGGCCGCCGTGTCCTGGAACGGCAGCGGCCGGCCGTCCTCGCGCAGCGCGATCAGCTCGCCGTCGAGGACCGCGGCGCCGACCGGCAGCTTGGCCAGGGCCGCCACCACTTCGGGGAGCCGGCCGGTGATGTCATCGAGGGTCCGGGTGAACAGGCGCACGTCCCCGCCGCGCAGATGGGCCTGGATCCTGATGCCGTCGAGCTTCCATTCCACCGCGGCCCGGACCCGTTGGCCCCCCTCGCTCCCCTGGGCGCCGATCTTGGCCAGGGCTTCCTCGATGGTCGCCGCGCTGGCGGCGAGCATCGGCCGCACCGGGCGGCCGACCTCCAGGCCGAACGCAGCCAGCGCCTCGCTGCCGCCGGCCAGCGCCGCGGCGGCCACCGCGGCCAGCGAGCCGCGTAGCATCATGGCCCGGCGGACCTGCTCGACGGGTACCGACGCCGCGCGCGCGACGGCCTCGGTCATCACTCCCTCCAGCGCGCCCTGCCGCAGCTCGCCGGACAGCAGCCCGAACAAGAACTGCTGCTCGCCGGCCGTGGCCCGCCCGAACAGCTCGCTGACCAGCGATTTGCGCGCGGCCGCCGAGCCCTTCCCGGATACCGCGCCGATCGCGGAAAAGCCCGAGTCCACGTCGGACAGGGTGAGCGTGGGCTCGGCCGCGGGAGGGAAGCCGCCCCGCAGCGCCGCCCACCCGACCCCGATCTGCCGCTGCGGCAGCTCGCCGGACAGGTACGCCACGGCGATCGGCACCTCGAGCGGCCCCGCCTCGCGCAGCGCGGCGGCGAGCAGGTCGATCTTCGCGAGCCGGCCACTGGTGGTGGCCACGGCCTGCGACACCTCGGCGATCTGAGCGAGCAGCACACGCATATTCTTCTCTGTTAGCCCCCCGGGGACACCCCCGGTGACCCGCCGGGCGGGAGGGCTGCCCGCCTCTCTGTAACCCCCTGGCCCGGCGCAGGCCCCGGCGGCTCCGGCCGTCGGCGCTGGGCACCCACAGCCAGTATCCGACCGGGAACAGCCGGACGTGCAGGTGCTCATCGATGAGCCCCCACAGCCCGCGCCGCGCGAATATCGCGATGAAGATCGCCACCAGCCCCAAGATGATCAGGTACCAGGCGTTGTACGAGGCCAGCGTCTGCTGTAGGACCATGTACACGATGGTGCCGAGGATCGGGCCCTCGATCGTGCCGAGCCCGCCGATGATCGTCGCGAACGCCATCTCGGCGGTCCACTGCACGCTGAACACCGCGCTCGGCTGCACGATGAGCTGGCTGATGGCCAGCACCGCCCCCGCCGCGCCGCACCCGATCCCGGCCACCACGAAGACGAGCATCCGGGCCAGCCCGACCCGCGCTCCGGAGCTGCGCGCGGCCACCTCGTCGTCGCGGATGGCGGTGAGCACCAGGCCCAGCCGGCCCCGCAGCAGCACGTACACCGCGCCGAGGGCGATGACGGTCACGGCCAGCCCGATCCAGTACGTGTAGGCCTCGAGCACCGCCGAGCTGAGGTTGGGCGTGTGCGGCAGCGACATGCCGGTCCCGCTGCCGAGCGAGGGGAACCTCTCGATGATCAGCAAGATGGTCGTGGCGAGCACCCAGGTCGCGATCGCGAAGTACCCGCTGCGCAGCCGGGACACCAGCCACCACATTGGCAGCGCGGCGACGCCGCAGCCGACGGCCGCGATCGGAAGCGCGGTGAACATCGAGAGGCTGTGGATGTTCAGGAACAGCACGAAGTACGCGCCCAGCCCCACGAACGCCTGCTGTCCCACCGATACCAGGCCCGCGTAGCCGGCCAGCAGGTTCCACATGCTGGCCAGCGTCAGCACGATGAACCCCTGCACCATGATGGTGGTGGTGCCCGAGTACACGATGTAGGGGAACAGCGCGAGCACTACCACGACCATGAGCGCGCCGACCCCGGTCCAGGCCACGTTCCTCCGTGACCGCGTCACCCGGTATTTTTCTACCGAACGGGCAGTGGTTTCAGCGACCATGCTCATGTCTGCGCCCTCCGCCCGGTGAGACCCTGCGGGCGGAACACCAGCACGGCCAGGAAGACGATGTACCCGGCCAGCAACGAGTCGGACGAGTTGATCTGGGCGCCGATCTCCTGGGCCACGCCGAGCACCACCCCCCCGAGCAGGGTGCCCCAGAGCGAGCCGAGCCCGCCGATCACGACCGCCGCGAACGCGAACAGCAAGATCGTGTCGGTTCCCGTGGTCGGCGAGAACTGGGAGTACATGCCGTACGCGATGCCGCCCAGCGCCACCGTGCCGAACGCGATGGCCGCCGCGATGCCGAACACGTGCCGGTAGTCGACGCCGGACAGCTGGGCCGCCTCCTTGTCGTCGGCCACCGCCCGGATCAGCCGCCCGTACCTCGACGCGGACAGGAAGTACTGCAGGCCGAGCAGTACCACCACGGCCACGACGAAGATCAGCAGCAGCAGGTAGGCGATCGTGATCTGCGAGCCGATCGAGAACGAGCTGGTGATGATGGCGTTCCCGACCCCGAGCGAGTGGCTGTCGGCGTTGATGAACTGCAGCAGGCTGTTCTCGATCACCACCGAGAGCCCGAACGTGACCAGCAGGGTGGTGAGGATGCTGCGATCGAGCGAGGCCTGGAGCACGGTCCGCTGCAAGACGTAGCCGAGCAGGGCCATCAGCGGGACCACGATCACGAAGGACCACAGCACCGGGATGTGGGTCACCGCGATGACGCCGACCGCGATGTAGCCCCCGATGATGGCCAGGTCGCCGTGCGCCAGGTTGACCACCTTCATGACCCCGAACATCAGCGAGAGCCCGCAGGCGAACAGCGCGTACAGGCCGCCGATCAGGATTCCCTGGATAATGTCGTTGACCCAGACCATAACGGCTCGCTCTCTGCTTGCCCGGGGGGGACGACCCCCCCCAAACCCCCCCCGATCCTGGGGGGACCCATCCCCCCAGACCCCCCTTGGGGGGGGCTGCCCGCCCCCCCGTACCCCCCTGGCCCCCCTCGGGGGGGGCTGCCCGGCTCCCCGTACCCCCCTGGCCCCCCTTGGGGGGGGCTGCCCGGCTCCCCGTACCCCCCTGGCCCACCTTGGGGCAAACCCGTCCCGCCAGACCCTTCGTACTCCTCGGCTTCCCTGACCCCTCCGTTCCCTTCGGCTTCCCCGTGCCCTTCTGACACTCCGTCTTCCCCTGGCCCCCCAGAACCTCCGTACTCCTCGGCCTTCCTGGCCCCTCCATGCGCCTCGGCTCCGCCGTACCCCCCTGAGCCGAGGCCGAAGTAGGCGGCCTCCACCTGTTGCGGCGTGACGTCCGACGGCTTGCCTTCCAGCGTGGTCCGTCCCTCGAGCAGGCACTGCAGGTGCGACGCCACCCGCAGCGCCTGGCTGACGTCCTGCTCCACCAGCAGCACGGTGAGCCCGGTGGCCAGGATCTGCGGCAGGGTGGCGTAGATGCGCTGCACGACGATCGGCGCGAGGCCCAGCGACAGCTCGTCGAGCAGCAGCACGCGCGGGTTGGCGACCAGCGCCCGGCCGATGGCCACCGATTGCTGCTCGCCGCCGGACAGCTGCGCGGCGCGCTGAGCACGGCGTTCCCGCATCCAGCCGAACAACTCGTAGACCCGCTCGATCGTCCACGGCCCCTTCCGGGCGTGGGTGGCGCCGACCTGCAGGTTCTCCTCGACAGTGAGCGATTCGAACAGTCGCCGGCCCTCCGGCACCATGACGATCCCCCGGGTGGCCCGGCGCTCGGGCCGGACCCTGCTCAGGTTCTGGCCGTCGAGCAGGATCGATCCTCCGGTCGGCTGGTGCAGGCCGGCGATCGTGCGCAGCAGCGTGGACTTGCCCGCTCCGTTCGCGCCGATGATCGCGTATACCTCGCCCGGGAACACCCGCAGCGAGATGTGGTCAAGCGCTCGCAGCTGGCCGTGGTGCACGGTCAGGTCCCGGACCTCGAGCAGAGGGGTCCCGTTTCCGGGCCGGACCGCCCGCACCGCAGGCGCGATCCCGTCGCCGACCGCTCGTGCGGCGTCGCCCGTCTCGTCGCTGTCCGGTGTGCTCACGCGCCGCTCCGTTCGCCGTCGGCGGCCTGTCCTGTGGCGCGGTCGAGGGACTCGGCGTCCAGCGGCCCCGCGGCCAGTGACGCGGTGACTTCGCTGCCGAGGAAGACCTCGCGGACCGCCGGGTCGGCCAGCACTGCGGCCGGTTCCCCGTCACCGACGAACGTCCCGCCGGACAGGCAGATCAGCCGGTCCACGACGGGAGTGAGCGCCCGTACCACGTGCTCGATCCAGATCACCGTGATGCCCTCGGCGTTCACGCCGCGGACGATCTCCACCAGCTGGGCGACCTCCGGGTCGGTCAGGCCGCCGGCCACCTCATCGAGCAGCAGCAGCTTCGGCCGTGACGCGAGCGCGCGGGCGAGTTCCAGCCGTTTGCGCTGCTGCAGGCCAAGCCGCTCGGCGGGCAGGTTCGCCTCGCCGGTCATATCCGTCCGCTCGAGCGCTTCGGCGGCCGCCGCGTAGCTGACCCGCCGTCGTTGTCCGGCACCCTGCTGGGCGGCGACCAGCACGTTCTCGAACACGGTCATGTCCCCGAAGGGCCGTGGCACCTGGTACGTACGACCGATACCGAGCCTGCACCGGGCCGCCGCGTCCAGCTTGGTGACCGGACGCCCGGCGAAGGAGATTGTCCCGGCGCCCGGGGACAGGTCGCCGGAAATGAGGCCGAACAGGCTGGTCTTACCGGCTCCGTTCGGCCCCACGATCCCGACCGTGTCCCCCGGCCCGACGGTGAACGACAGGTCCTCCGCGATGACGACCCGGCCGAACCGTTTCGTCACGTGGTCCAGTTCGAGCAGCGGGTCGGTCATCCGGTCATTTGTTTGTCGGCTCGAGCGTTGCGGTGAGCGGTACCTCCGGCATCAGCGTATTGTCGACGACCTCCATTGACCAGCCGTACTTCGAGTTCGGCTTCCACTGCACGCCGAGGCACGGAGTGTCCACCACGCCGGGAGCCGGATTCTTGCTCGAGGTCCAGTCGAGATCCCCGGCGAGGGCCTTGATGTTCACTTTGAACAGGGCCGCGGCGACCTCGCTCTTGTCGTGCGGGTTGTTCACCGAGGTCATCGCCGCGTGGGCGACCTCGAAGAGGCTGTAGTTGGACAGTGACTGCACCCATTGCGAGCCAGTGTCCGACGTGAACGCGGCGGCTATCTCCGCGCAGGTCTGCCCGGTGAACGAGGACGTCCACGGCATGCCCGGCGCCCACCACGCGTCCGTGGCGACGTTGTTGACCAGCGGGCCGAGCGCGGCCACGTCGGACGGGAAGAGCAGCACCTTGGCCACGGTCGCCAGCTTCGGCTTGTAGCCCTGCTGCGCGGCCTGCTTCCAGAACACGTTGAAGTCGGGCGGCAGCTGCACGTTGGTGAAGAACTGGCAGTCTTTCGCCTTGAACTCGCTGATGAACGTGGTGTAATCGGTCAGCCCGTCGGTGTAGGCGGGCGGGTCGACCAGCGTGTAGCCGGCCGGCGTGGCGAACAGCGGCCATGCGGCGCGGAACGCGTTGCCGTCGTCGTCGTTCGGGAACATGCAGGCAACGACCTTATTGGTGCTGAGCTCGGCGTGGATCTTGTTCCACATCGGGATGAAGGCGTTGCACAGGTCGTTGACGCCCAGGAAATACATGGTCGTCCAGGTGGGCTTGAACGTTGACTTACCCGGTGTGGGGTTGCCGCCCAGGTTGGCGTACCAGGCCTGCCACGGGACGTTGCCGCAGATCAGCGGGGTACCTAGCTTCTCTGCCACGGTCGCGACCGGGTTGACCGTCTCCGGCGTGGACGAGGTGAGGAGGATATCCACCTTGTCGGACAGGATCGCCTGGTTGGCCAGCTGGCCGGCCCGGGTGGGGTCGGACTGGGTGTCGTAGGACTTGATGGTGACCGGGTAGGTCTTCCCGCCGATCTTGAACCCGTTCTTGTACTGCGGGGTGGCCTGGATCGTGCTGACCACCCAGTTGTCCGCGGTGCCGAAGTCCGCCAGCGCGCCGGTGAGCGGGTGGATGAAGCCGATCAGGATGCCCTGGGTGCTGGCGCTCACGGTGGACGAAGCGGAGGTGGAGGAGGAGGCGCCCTTGATGCTGGAGCTACATGCCTGGAGCAGTCCGCCGCCCCCCACGACGGCCGCACCGGTGCCGGCCGCGCGCAGCAGGCCGCGTCGGCTGATGCCGCCTGGTCTCGGGCCGTCGGGTTGCGCAGTCTGGTCACTCATGTGCAATCGATCTCCTTATTGAGGTCGCGCCGAAGCGCGGGACCGCGTCTGAAGTGACACCACGACCCCCGCGGGTCTAGAGGGGGATGTGCGGCGCCATGAGGCTAACATCACCTGATCCCAGTGCGATGGCGTCGTGCGGGAGGCGACGATCCGGTCGCACTGGCTCGAAGACCTTGGTGCGAGATGCCTTGTATGCGAGCTCCGTATTTAGTTGTGTGGTTTGTCGCTTACGTGTATGGTTTGTGCGCCGTCACGTCGTTCAACATGTGCGCTGTGCGAACGAACGTACATATGTAGAACAGTATGGCTACGCTAGGATGCCTGTTCAGCGATAGTCAACGCACGTTATGTAACTGTGAGATGTCAATATCGCGACCATGGTCGGATCGCGTCCCAGGTCATCTTTCATGCTTATCCAGCTTCCTCCCGCGCGTCACGCCGTTTCTCGTACTGCTGTTTGTCGAGCAGGGCGTTGACGACGCTGCGCAGGTGACGGCGGGTGGCTTCCTCGGCCTGGGCGGGGCGTCGCGCGGTGATCGCGGCGATGATGGCCAGGTGCTCCGGGAGCGAGGCCTGCGGGCGGCCCGGGCG
>Ga0187780_10001618_pt1 | contig 17047 bp, 13 predicted proteins | sample 1015_Q2_SP10_20__FD_132429 | JGI IMG/M metagenome (GOLD analysis project Ga0187780, IMG submission 132429) | Tropical peat soil microbial communities from peatlands in Department of Meta, Colombia - 1015_Q2_SP10_20_MG | ecosystem: Environmental > Terrestrial > Soil > Wetlands > Peat | place...
ATACGACTGGCCAGGCAATGTGCGGGAACTAGAGAATTGCCTGGAACGGGCGTGCGCCATCACAAGCAATAACGAGATTCATGTAACCGACCTGCCCAGTTCAATCACCGGGGCGAATGGACACGCACAAGCTCCGGCAAACGGGGAGAGCAAGATCGTTCCGATCTCGGAACTGGAAAAGCAGGCTATCCTCAACACCATCGTGCAGTTAAACGGTGACAAGCTGCTTGCAGCACGCCTTCTCGGGATTGGAAAGACTACTCTGTACCGAAAGCTAAAAGAGTACCAGTTCGAGGCGGTTTGAATTCGGGACGACCCTTCCCGCAGCGGGACTAGAACGTGGTCTGTGCGCCGGACAACCCGCCTAGTTTCAACCTCGTAGCATTGGTTGGCTACGTGCCTAGTACCGGGCATGATTTTGCTCCTGTCCGCAGTAAATCGAGCCAACGATTGTGCCTGTGCACTTGAAGAAGCCAGCCATGAACCGGTCCAGCTGTGTACAACGATCGAAGCTGGCATCACAAAACTGCAAGAGCAGGAATTCTCGGCGGTCGTGCTAGATGAGCTTCTGCTTGATTCCGAGATGGACCAAGGAGAAGCGATCTACAAACACCTAGGTTCGTCGCTACTGGTGTGTTCAAATTTTGCAATCGCCAGCATTGACAGGGTGGTGCGGGAATTTTGCCGGGTTTCGCTGCGCCGCAATCGCGAGTGGGCAGATACAAAAAAGCATGCCGCGCAAGCATTCGGTCAGGAGTTGAAAGACATCACTACCGCACTCTTGCTCTCATGCCAAATGGCTCTGAAAACTCCACAGCTTCCTTTGGAAGCCGAACAAAAGATGCAGGAAGTCGAGGCATTAGCGAAGGCACTCAGCAAGAATTTAGCTCCGGCGTAGCTAGATCCGCACAGGTTACCGGGCCTTGACTCGCAGGTCTTGGCCGGTCATCTCTTTGGGTTCATCAATTCCGAGCATGCCCAGGATGGTGGGCGAGATGTCGCGCAGCGATCCGTTTGGTTTCAGAGTGAATTGTTTGTTATTCGAGATGACAATGAACGGCACCGGATTTGTGGTATGCGCGGTGTGCGGACCTCCGGTTGCGGGATCAATCATGAGCTCGGCATTGCCATGATCGGCCGTGATTAACATAGCACCACCGCCGGCACGAACTGCCGGTTCAATCCTACCCAGGCAAGCATCTACCGTTTCCACAGCCTTGATCGTGGGCTCGATTTTTCCGGAATGACCGACCATATCGGCATTGGCAAAGTTCACGATAATGACATCAAAAGCGGTATCGCTGACCGCTTTGACAACTGCGTCGGCAATCCCGCCTGCACTCATTTCCGGTTTGAGATCGTACGTCGCGACCTTGGGCGAAGGCACAAGGATTCGATCTTCGCCTGGGAAAGGCTGCTCTACACCGCCGTTGAAGAAGTAAGTGACGTGGGCGTACTTTTCGGTTTCCGCGACCCGCAAATTCCGCAGGTTCATCTGCGCCATGACGTTGGCCAGAATGTTATCGAGGGATTCGGCAGGGATCACAACCGGCAAGCTGAAATTCTTGTCGTAGCGCGTCATACATACGTAATACAGGTTCTTAGGGACGCGATCTCGCGTGATAGTTGCGTCCAAATCTTCGGCGCCCGGTAGATCCCGACCGGCTTTTTCGTTCAGCCCGCTATTACGGGTTAAAGCGCGAGTGATCTGTCGAACGCGGTCGGCGCGGAAATTGAAGCAGATGCAGGAGTCTTCGTCGCGAATTTTGGCCAACGGCTCGCCACGATTGTCCGTGCAGACGAAAGGAACAATGAATTCGTCAGTTACCCCTTTGTTGTAGGAGTCCTTTACGCCTTGAACAGCGTCGGTGTACTTTCCACCTTCGCCGCTGCCATCAACCATCGCGTTAAATGCCTTGGTAATACGCTCCCATCGGCGATCCCGATCCATGGCGTAATAACGGCCGTTCACCGTGGCGATCCTGCCGCAGTTGTACTCGCGCATTTTTTGTTGTAACTGTTCCAAGTAACCGGCACCGTTGGTGGGAAGCGTGTCGCGGCCGTCCATGAAGGCGTGCACGAATACCCGCCCGAAGCCATTTTGCTTTGCCATCTTCAGCAGCGCGTATAAATGCGTCTGCTGCGAATGCACACCTCCATCTGATACCAGGCCGAACAGGTGTAACTGCCTGTCCGCGTTGCGCGCCTGTTTCATGGCAGCAAGCAGAACAGGGTGGGTGAAGAATTCACCATTTTGGATCATTCGATCGATGCGGGTGATGTCCATGTGAACGATTCGGCCGGCGCCGATGTTTAGATGGCCCACTTCGCTGTTGCCCATCTGCCCCTCAGGCAAGCCGACGTACTTTCCGCTGGTGTGGATCAAGGTGTTCGGATAGTCGCGAAGTAGCTGATCGTAAGTAGGTTTACGGGCGAGTGCGATAGCATTCGCCTTGGTCTCGGCGCGGTATCCCCAGCCGTCGAGAATGACAAGGACGAGAGGTTTAGGACGAATCATCTTTAGCGACTAGCTCCTGGCTTTAGCTGCTTGATTCTAGAAAACGAAAGAAGAATTCTAAACTTTATCAACTCGGAGTCATAGTGATCTCAATGGCATTGTGTTGGTTCTGCGTGGTCTGTGGTTCAAAAAGGTTCGGTGCTCTATACTCGAGGCACGGAGAACATTCATGCCTATCGGCGAATTGCTGCTGCCGGAGTTCGATCAAGAAATGAAGACTACGCGCATCACGTTGGAGCGCGTTCCTTTCGATAAACAGGATTTTGCACCGCATGCGAAATCCATGCCGCTTGGAAAACTGGCGCCACACGTGGCTGAGCTGGCCGGATTCGGGACAACAATATTGACGAGTCCCGGCTTGGATTTCAGTTCTGGCCCTGCCCGCGTCCGCCCGCCGTTCGAGTTGAATGGCATATTGAAGGCATTCGACGAGAATGTCGCGAAGGCGCGCTCAGCGCTACAGAACACCAAAGACGATGCTTGGTTAGAACCCTGGAAGCTTAGTTTTCAGGGCAAGCCAATTTTCAGCGGCTCACGGTTCCTGGCATATCGGCAGATGTTCCTGAATCACTTAGTTCATCATCGCGCACAACTTGGAGTGTATCTGCGGTTGAATAATAAGCCACTCCCGGCCACGTACGGGCCTTCAGCGGATGACACAATGGGATTCTGAAGGGGCTGCGTGAAGGTAAAAGCAGATTCTCGTCGCTGCGCTCCTCGGAGTGGCAAAATCGCTGAGGACTAATTCGGGTTAGTCGTGGGCTTCTGCTGGCTGCTGGGTGTCCGCGCCTTTGGCTGTTCTTCTTCCTTCATTGACTCATCGACGCGCCGCAAAACGTCATCAATCTGTTTTTGCATGTGCTGATAGGACATCGTCATGGCTTCCTGCGTAATTGCCGGCATCTCCTGCATGAGCTTCTTGCCGGTTGGCGACGAATAGAAGACGATCATGGCATCAACATCAGCCTGGGACAGATGCTTCTGATAGATCGGAATCATGCCGTCGAGGATCGCGTCCATCGGAACTTGCCGGAGAGACTCTTCAGTGATTCGGTTGGCTCTCGCGAGTTCGGCTGCAGTGATTTGCGGATAGCGCGTCTTAATGGTCTGGGTGCTCATCGCTTGCATCTGCTTCTCGACGGAATCCATCATGCGATGGCTCTGCTCGCGGATTTGCATGACGTCGAAAAGCTTTTGGATTTGCTCTTTGGTGGCGGGGTTGGTGTCAGGTGTAGAGGTCGTGACTTGAGCCACGGCCGGAAGACAGAGCAGGAACATTACAATAGAGAACTTCATAAGCTTATGTTACCTAACCAGAACTGCAGATTCCTCGTCACTGCGTTCCTCGGAATGACAAAGGTGGTGCGAGTGCATCGAAGTGCCTAGGCATCCTTGTGATAGTTGAGTGCTTTTAATCCCAGGAATTTGGCTGATTTGCCCAGCTCTTCTTCAATCCGCAGTAACTGATTATACTTGGCGATTCGGTCGGTGCGCGAGGCCGAACCGGTCTTGATCTGGCCTGCGCCGGTCGCGACCGCGAGATCGGCAATAAACGTGTCTTCAGTTTCACCGGAACGATGGGAGATGACCGAGGTATATCCGTTGCGGCGGCCCAAATCGATAGCGTCCAGCGTTTCGCTAACCGTACCGATCTGATTGAGTTTGATCAGGATAGAATTGGCAATGCCTTTTTCGATGCCACGCCCGAAAATCTCGATGTTAGTTACAAAGATGTCGTCTCCGACAAGCTGAATCTTGCCGCCGAGCTCCTTGGTCAGCATCTGCCAACCGTTCCAGTCTTCTTCAGAAAGACCGTCTTCCAAGGAAACGATCGGATAATCGCTGACCCAGTTTGCCCAGAAGCGAACCATGTCTTCTGAACTCTTGGCTGACTTATCAGACTTCTTGAAAACGTACTTGCCATCCTGGAAAAACTCGCTGGCCGCTGGGTCTAGCGCAATCGCGATCTGTTCGCCAGGTTTGTAGCCGGCTTGCTGAATCGCTTCGAGAACTACCTCGATGGCTTCGACATTCGATTTCAGAGATGGTGCAAAACCGCCTTCGTCCCCGACCGCCGTGTTGTAGCCACGCTTCTTGAGCACGCCTTTAAGGGTGTGGAAGACCTCGACACCCCAGCGCAGCGCCTCGGAAATCGATTTCGCTCCGACCGGCATGACCATGAATTCCTGGAAATCGACGTTGTTATCGGCATGGGCGCCGCCATTGAGAATGTTCATCATCGGCACGGGCAAAGTATTGGCGCCCGCTCCACCGAGATAGCGGTAGAGGGGCAATCCATAAGCCGATGCTGCCGCCCTTGCCGCTGCCATTGACACCGCGAGTATCGCGTTTGCGCCGAGTCGACCTTTGTTATCGGTGCCGTCCAGATCAATCATTTTCTGATCGAGGCCGCGCTGATCGGCGGCATCGGATTTCGCAAGCTCCCGGGCAATATCGCGATTGACGTTTTCGACCGCTTTGATCACCCCTTTGCCGAGATAACGTTTTTTTTCGCCGTCTCGTAATTCGACAGCCTCGTGTTCGCCGGTCGAGGCGCCACTAGGCACGATCGCCCGACCCTTTGTTCCGCCTTCCAAAACGACTTCGGCTTCGACCGTGGGATTACCCCGCGAGTCGAGCACTTCGCGAGCATGGATATGAGAGATTTTCATTTCGGGCATGACAGCGTCCTATTGGTCAAACATGGGGTGCACATCAACTAAAACTCGCAATTATAGATCACTGGCTCGGTGCGGAATGGTGACGGGTGAACTCGGGCAAACGTCGGGTTCAGATTGTCTTCAATGGTTCCTCGCGACAGTCTGATGTTGTTCCACTCGGTCACTCATCTTAAATTGCATCTCAGGTGCAAAACCAGACAGAAACTCTAGGAATAGGGTCGAAGGCCCCCGGGTTTTCGCTGCAAGCCGCAAACCGACAAGGAAGCTTTACTCTTTTTGATCTGTTGAGTCGCGGCCCTGTGATTGTGGAATTTTTGCGCGGGACCTGGTGACCAAATTGCCGCAAGCGCATGGCTCAGTTCGAGTCACAGAGAACCGAGATCGAGGGCGGAGGAGCGCAGGTGGTGTTTATTGCTGCGGAGAAGCGCGACGGGATGTTTAAGCCAGTGAAATACCTTCAGGAAGATCCGATTGCGTTTCCGTTTTTATTGGATGAGGACCGAGCGGTGACAAAAGCGTTCGGGCTCTATCATCGCTTTGGTCATGACGCCATCAACATCGCGCATCCGGCCACCCTCGTAATTGATAAAGGCGGGACGGTGCGGTTCATCTATCGCGGCAAAGAGCAGACGGATCGCATTCCGGTGCAGGCTGTAATTGAAGTGGTGAAAAAGCTCGCTGAGCAATGATGAATGTTGAGTGCTGAATTTTGACTCAATTTTGACTTTGGATTTCACATCGCAGATTGAAAATTTCAGATTGAAATAAACGCAAAGGAGCTTCGATGAAGAAGGGACTGACGCTGTTCAGCACGATCTTACTCTCCGCCTCGATTTTCGCCCAGAATGTTTCCATACCAGCGGGCACCGCTGTGAAAGTCAAGCTTCAGAACAACCTCGCCACTTACGCGAGCAAACAAGGCGATCCGTTTAGCGGTCGGGTAACTGAAGCCGTAATTCTGGGCGGTACCGCCGTGATTCCGATCGGGGCGACAGTGGAGGGGCGAGTAACGCGAATCGATGAACCCCGCCGCTATGCGGGCAAGCCGACGATCGGGATTTTCCCAGAATCACTAATCATGCCGAATGGGGAGCGCTTCATGCTCAACGCAACGCTGGTCGACACTAGCGTACGCCGCGGAACCGACGTCAACAGTGAAGGTCAATTCAAGGGTCGGGGACATGATGGCAAGGATCTGACCGAAATCGGCATGGGCTCCGGGGGAGGCATGCTGATCGGGGGACTAGCGGGTGGAGGCAAAGGCTTAGTGATCGGCGGTGCGATCGGTGCTACCGCCACCGTGGCGCACTGGCTGGGCAAGAAAAAGGACGCAGCCTTACCGGCTGGAACTGAACTCGTGATCGAACTGAGCCGGCCCTTAGAGATGAAAGCGGCAATGGGAGGGCAGTAGGACAGTATTCAGAAGTCAGTAGTCGGTAGCTAGTAGGTCGTCGCGCGGACGGTTTGTGTAGGGACAGCCGCCCTCGGCAGTCCGGTCAGTGCCCACTTAAAAAGCGGACGCGGCCAGTTCTTGTTCGCTGAGAAGTTGGAGCTCAATCCATCCTTCGAGGGGAAGGGCATCGATGGGCAACCGGTTTTGCCACATACTGAAGCGCAGGCGAAGCTTCGCTATTCCTCGTAAGGTTGCCGACACCCAGCCTAATGGCAGTCTGAACTCGAAGTTGCGGGCCAAGGCGAGTTTGGCCTCAGGACTCTGGCTTCGCGAATCAGCCAATAGTCTTGGTTGATCGGCTGAGGTGATGCTCCAAGTTTTCATCTCCCCCTTGACGACTTGCACGTCGATTCGCAGGGCGTGTTCGGCACGCGGAGAATGGGCGGACCAAGACTCGACATTGATTAGGAGATCGAAATCCATCTCCGGAAGTTTTTCGGAGAAATCCAACCGGCCGTAGACATTGGTTTCATCAATCCCGGCGTAGACCGAATCCAGCAAGAACTGCTTCCCATGCATGGCGCCAGCGCGGTGGTCTGCACGATATACCGCTGCACCCATCCATTCGAAATAGCGCACCATGTCTCCCGCGACACGAGGATGGATATACGAAGTTTGGGGAAGAAATTCCGGGCGGGATCCCCCAGCGGTGATCGGTTGTGCCAGGTAATCGGGCGGCGTTGCACCGAGCGCCTGGTAAACGTTGGACAGATGCTTGCGATAGAGCTCGTCAAATTCCCGATCATTGGCGGAATGATGCTCAGGGCCATACCACCAGTTCCAATCGCTGCCTTCGGCAATCAGCAGCTCTTCAAACGCCAGCTTACGTTGAGCTTCAGTGGCGCGCGCGGCGGCTTGCGAATAGAAATTCCGGGCATGGTAAAGATAGTCCCAGGATTTGTTGTCCTCGGGTGCACCGATCCACACATTGAAGTTGGCATTGATCCAGGACCCGGGAACCAAGGAGATCAGTTTGCCAGAATTCTGCTGGCGGGCAATCGCCTCTGAAACTGTCACTGCCTCGACTCCAGGTTCATGCTGCAATCCGTCATAGAAGCGGCGCAGGAATTCCCGACCCGATTGAGGGTAGTATTCCCAGGCATTTTCACCGTCGAGAATCACGGGAACCACAGCGTCAGTTCCTTTATTGATTAGAGGTTGCGCCACATCCTTGATATTTTGTATGAGGTGAGCGGCGGCCTGCTGTGCCGGCATTCCCGAGTAGACGAAGCCCACCAGATCCGAAATGGTGTGATCGCGGAAAATCAGGTGCATTCTCGTGCTGGAATTCTCGAACTGATAGATGGTGTAGAGCTTTTCGGCGAGTTCGTCGCTCAGGCGTCCGTTTCCATCGCGCGCAAAGTTGACGCGCAAGCTTCGTCCTAACACGCCTTCATCCGTGGCCATCCACTTGATGCCGAGACTCTGAGCGATGGCCAAAACTTCCTCCGAGACGCTGCCCTCCGACGGCCAAACTCCAACCGGACGGACTCCGAAGACCTGCTGATGTAAATCGAGACCCCGGAGCAGTTGTTCACGCGCATCCTCCGGATGACGAAAACGATTCTGTGGAAGTGGTATCCCCGGACTCGAGACTGCGCCCTGATTAGTGTCGCAGACCAGAGGCAGAATTGGATGATAGAAAGGCGACGTGGAAATCTCAATTCTCTTCTGTTGCGCGGCCGCAGCATGGGCCGGGAGGGCTTGGCCAATCAGTTCGCGCTCGTGGGCCACCACGAACTTCTGGTCATCCAGCGAAAACCCGGTTCCTTTCTTGACTAATGCTGCAATATCTGGCTCAGCCAGGAAGAATTCATCAAACCAGGCAATCTGCGAAAGGACCTGCAGGTCAGTGAAATCCTGCAACTGAAAGTACCTGTCGGCGCGCTCCGGCGAATTACCCGTCCCGTGAAAACGCTCCCACAACTCGCGATACCGCGGGTAGCGCCCAATCATGTGCAGCGGGTTGGCCTGAAACAGATACTGCAGCGCGAAATGGCGCTCCTCCACAGTTAAGTCGCGAGCAGGTTTCGAGACAACATCCAGAAAGGGGTCGCGCGCACTGCCGGATGCGTAATCCTGAATTTGGGTTACCAGGGAAGGAACCAGATTAAAGGTTTGATGCACATCAGGAAACTCATCGAGCAGTTTCACCATCCCGTAATAGTCTTTGAGCGCATGCAGCCGCACCCACGGCAAACGATATTCACCAGTGACCAGATCTTTATAGAAAGGCTGATGCTGGTGCCACAAGATGACAACGCGAAGGACCGGCATGACAGAAAAATCCAGTCTAGCACGCGATTCCAGAGTTGCATCTCCGAGCGTACAAACCAATGGACGTAGCGGTCACAACTTTCGTTATTCCGGTAAACTAGCCTAGATATTCATTATGGACACGATCGAAACCACCAATTCAGCAAGCCGCTCAGATGTCAGCCTGCTAAGCGAAGAAGACATTTATCTCTTCAACGAAGGGCGGAATTTCCGGGCATATAACAAACTAGGTGCTCATCTTACCAATGCGGGAGACGAGCAAGGTACTTGCTTCAGCGTATGGGCGCCGAACGCACGGGAAGTCAGCGTTATCGGGAGCTTCAATCGCTGGGATCCCACGGTGCACCCGTTGTACCCGCGAGGAAGCTCAGGAATCTGGGAGGGTTTTCTTCCTGGTGTCAAGAAAGCTGACCTGTACAAATTTTACATTCGTTCTCACCATCACGGACACGTCGCGGACAAGGCTGATCCCTTCGGTGTGCGGCATGAGAAACCCCCCCGCACCGCATCAGTCGTGTGGGACCTTGAATATCAATGGTCAGATCACGAATGGATGCGGAAGCGGCGCGAGCGCAACTCGCTGCACGCACCAATAGCAATCTACGAAGTGCATCTCGGCTCCTGGATGCGTGTTCCTGAAGACCACAATCGTCCCCTTACTTATCGGGAAGTCGCCCCACGCCTAGCGGAGTACGTTCAGCAAGTGGGCTTTACTCACGTTGAATTTTTGCCGGTGATGGAGCATCCGTTTTATGGCTCGTGGGGCTACCAGACGACCGGCTATTTCGCTCCCACAGCGCGTTACGGTACGCCGCAGGATTTTATGTATCTTGTGGACTACCTGCATCAGCACGGAATTGGAGTCGTCCTCGACTGGGTACCGTCGCATTTCCCCTCAGATGCGCATGGGCTCGCTTATTTCGACGGCACGCATTTGTTCGAACATGCCGACACCCGCAAGGGATTTCACCCCGACTGGAAGACACACATCTTCAATTACGGACGCAGTGAGGTGCGTAGCTTTCTCCTCTCAAGCGCCATGTTCTGGCTGGACAAGTATCACGCAGATGGGCTGCGGGTAGATGCGGTGGCCTCGATGCTTTACCTTGATTATTCGCGCAAGCACGGCGAATGGTTGCCGAACCAATACGGCGGGCGCGAGAACCTCGAGGCCATTGATTTTCTTCGCCAGTTCAATCAGGAAGCCTACGGCGAACATCCGGATATCCAAACCTTCGCGGAAGAGTCCACGGCATGGCCGATGGTTTCCCGACCGATTTACGTTGGGGGTCTCGGCTTCGGCTTCAAGTGGGACATGGGATGGATGCACGACACGCTCGAATATTTCAAGCAGGATCCGATTCATCGCAAGTATCACCACAACCAGTTGACCTTCCGTATGCTTTATGGCTTTACAGAAAACTTTGTCCTGCCGCTTTCGCATGACGAAGTGGTCCATGGAAAAGGATCGCTGATCGGCAAAATGCCCGGCGACGAGTGGCAAAGGTTCGCCAATCTTCGCCTGCTATTCGGGTATATGTACGCCCAGCCCGGCAAGAAACTGCTGTTCATGGGAGGCGAGTGGGGCCAGGTACGCGAGTGGACACACGATGCCAGCCTGGAGTGGCATGTGTTGCAATATCCCGTTCATCGAGGCGTACAGAAATGGGTGGAGCAGTTGAATCGGGTGTATCGGGAGCAACCTGCCCTGCATGAGCTTGACAATGATCCAGCCGGATTCGAGTGGATCGACTGCAACGACAACTCCGCCAGTACGATTTCGCTGCTGAGGAAGGACAGGTCGCCGGGGGAAAGAATTGTCGTAGTCGGTAATTTCACCCCGGTGCCGAGGTTGAACTATCGCTTGGGTGTCCCATCCGGAGGATTCTGGCGAGAACTACTCAATAGCGACAGCTCAGATTATGGTGGCAGCAACATGGGCAATGCTGGCGGTGTGCCGGCGCAACCCATACCCACTCACGGACGGCCGTATTCAATCAGCCTGACGCTTCCGCCATTGGCGATTTTATTCCTAAAAGCCGATTAGGCGGCAGCGTGCCGGAATGTCGGCAGCATCGCGACTGTTTGTCACTGAATGTGCCAACCTCGATATCAGCAGCTTCGATAACGACGTTCGTGACGACTCGCCAGCAGGAGCCCAATGCCTTCGAGAATCTCGTTTACAGGAACTCCTTTGGTCAGTGCAGAATCGACAAAGGGCAACATGTCCTCGAGATCGGGAAAGCAACTAGAGATCATCAAAATGGGCAGTCTGGGGTCATGTTGTTTAAGGCGCACGGCTAACTCGAAGCCATTCATTCCAGGCAGCTTATAATCCAAAATGGCGGCATCGACGGAGTTCCTCCTGGATTGGATCAGAGTCAAGGCTTGCGCGCCGGTGCCTGCGGAGATGACGTTGTAGCCCTCTTGCATCAGGAGGCTTCCGTAAAATTCACGGATCCCAGGGTCGTCATCTACGCAGAGCACTAACGGCGATTTCAACGGGCTATTGTCCTTGCAAACGCCTCGTTCAGGGGGATTGAGGCGAGAATTGCGTCAACCTGTGCACCCCGAGGGCCATCTCGGGCGTGCTAGACTGCCGGTAATAGCGCCGCATGCGCATCCTGACCCGCTACATTCTGCGCGAAGTGACCGGGCATGCCTTAATTGGCATAATCCTGTTCTCGTTTATTTTGTTCACCCGCGACTTAGCTCAAATTCTTGAACTGGTAGTGCGCAACAGCGCTCCTCTTCCCAGCGTTGCCGAAATCTTTTTTTTCGTGGTTCCTCTGACACTTACCTTCAGTATTCCTGCGGGTGTGCTGGTTGGTATTCTGGTGGGACTTAGCAGACTGGCCGCTGACAGTGAAGTAACCGCGATGCGCGCCAGCGGGCTTGGGATCTGGACATTCCTCCGGGTGATCTCGATTTTTGCGGTTGCAGCATGGCTACTGGCTCTGGCAAACGGACTTTATCTTGCCCCTCGTTCTCAAGCCGCCATGGCGCGTCTACAGGATCGCCTCAAATCGTCGCAAGCTTCATTCGAACTTCAGCCCCGAGTGTTTTATGAGGGCTTTCCACATCTTGTCTTGTACGTAGAGAACGTGAAAGCAGCGCAAGGCGCGGCCATCTGGCATGGTGTATTCATAGCAGATACAAGTGTGCCGGGCGCTCCCCGCATAACTCTTGCCAAACAAGGAATCCTGGTAAGCGAGGGCCCCGCTACTCTCCATTTGCACCTCACCGATGGAGAAACGCACGAGTCTGATCCCAGTGACCCCGACCACTACCAGGTTTCAACGTTCGAGCAAACCGACTTGCCGATCTCATTGCCGGAATCCGATGCCAACAAAGCGCAAGAGCCAGCGCCTATTTCGCAGATGTCAACTGAAGAACTGTGGCATCAAAGTGCAATCAAGAACAACCCGTCCGCGAGGTGGAACCTGATCGAATTTCATCGCCGGTTCGCGCTTCCGACTTCCTGCCTCGTTCTAGCTTTGGTCGGAATTCCGTTCGGTCTTTCTTCAAGAAAGGGCGGCAAGTCAACTGGATTCGTATTAACCATCCTGTTCGTGTTTGCGTATTACTCTGTTTCGCTCGTGGGAGTGGCTCTGGCGCGCCAGGGAAAGCTTTCAGCACCGTTAGGCGCTTGGATGGCGGACATCGTATTTTGCGTTGCGGGGGTAATCCTTATATGGCGCGCCGAACGCAAGCCCATTGACCTCTCTCAATTCGGGAGATTTCGGAATCCGTTCAAAGCGCGACTGACGGATGGGGGTATCTTTCCTCGTTCGAGCCGTGCGGAAGACGTGTTCCGCCGGGCGGCCAGTCGACGGCGGATGTTGAGCGCACATTTTCCCTTAATTCTTGACGATTATGTATTGCGCGACTTCGTTCTCAATCTTGCACTGGTACTGTCAGCTTTCTTGGTGCTCCTGCTGGTCTTCACGGTTTTCGAGCTGCTGGGCGACGTTGTGCGAAATCAGGTTTCCTCGCTCATCGTGGGAGAATACCTGTTGAACGTCTCGCCCTATTTTCTCTACAACGTTGCTCCCCTCGCCATCCTTCTGGCGGTTCTCATCACGCTCGGACTGATGCAACGCTCAAACGAGATCACGGCAATTAAGGCAACTGGCATCAGCATTTATCGAGTCGTAACACCCGTATTGATCGTGTGTGCGTCGCTGGCTGTCGCTTTGTTCGTGTCCGAGCAGTTTTATCTGCCCTACTCCAACAAGCGACAGGACGCATTGCGGAACGAAATTAAAGGCAAGCCAGCACAAACGTATTTGAATCCCGACCGGAAGTGGATCTTCGGGCAGCACTCTACGATCTACTACTACCAACTGTTCGATTCGGAGCGCAACGAGTTTGGCCGGCTGTCGGTGTTTCAGTTCGACCCGGTGACCTTTCAATTGACAGAAAGGATTTATGCCGCGCGGGCACGTTGGGAAGACACAGTAGAAAAGTGGGTCTGTACACAGGGATGGAGGCGCGATTTTCGCGGTCCGGCAATCGAAAATTTCCGCACCTTTGATGTGGCCACATTTGCCGCCGTAAGCGAGCCGCCCACGTACTTTAAGAAAGAAGTGAAGCAATCGTCGGAGATGAATTACCAGGAGTTGCGCCGCTACATCCATGATTTGCAGCAGAGTGGATTTGAAGTGGTGCGGTTGCGAGTGCAACTGGAAAAGAAATTTGCATTTCCCGCGGTCGCGCTCATTATGGCGGTACTGGCTATTCCTTTTTCGCTGCAGGCGGGACGGCGCAGTACGGTTACGGGCGTGGCCATCGCGGTAGGAATTGCCTTGGTTTACTGGACAATTTCAGGGTTATTCGAGGCGATGGGAAATATTAGCGAGCTGCCGCCGTTTCTAGCTGCCTGGTCGCCGGATCTGATATTTGCGCTTTTGGGCGGGTACTTGATTCTGAGAGTTCCTACGTAAGCCAACGAATTCTCCGCTTTTCCCCTCCTCGGGTTTTCCTATGCAGTCCGCTAGGCCCTTTGTGGTCTAAACCTCAGAGGGGCACGGAAGCTGACTGGATAGCCCGAATTTCACCTTATGGCGCAGGCTACTGTGCGGCCACCGCGGACGGATTGCCGCCCGCAATTGTAGTGGCTTGCCCAACTGGCGTCAGAATTCCGGTTGTGGTGTTTAAGCTGAATTCCGTCACGGTGGACGCTCCGTTGTTGGACACGAACACAAAGTCCGTTGGATTGGTGAGGGTATTGCCGACATTTGAGCCTGTCGTGCCCGCGATGATCACCAGCGAAAAGGGAGTCAGACCAGTCGAGATGGTTGGACTGCTGAGCGCGGTGAGAACACCGCTGCCAGGTGCATAGGAAAATTCCGAAATATTGCTCGATTGCTTGTTCAGCACATAAAGAAAGCTGAAGCTGGGATCGGCGGCGATCGCAACCGGACCCAGGCCGGCGGAGAACGGAGAGCCCGCCACTGCCGTCAGGGTACCGTCCGGGTGATTGGGATCGGCGCAACTGGTCACCACCTTGTCGCAGATCGCGAAGGCGGAAACGCTATTCGAACCGCTGTTGGTCACATAAAGAAAACCACCGCCTGGAACTATCCCCAAGCCGGACGGCGCAAGACCCACGGTATAGGGTGATGCTCCCTGCATCTGCGTGAGCACGCCAGAAGACGCGATCTTGAACGCAGAAACTGTGTTGGTGAGATTGTTGGCGACGTAGAGAAAGTTTCCGCTAACGCTAACTGCAACTGCTGTCGGTTGCGTTTCCGCAGGATTGCCTGGCGTCTTCGTGGAGAATGGCGATCCGCCAACCTCAGTCAGAGTAGTTCCATTGATTGAATATGCGGCAATGCTGCTCGAGTTCTGATTGGCCACGAAAAGAAGTTTCCCAGTCGGATCAATGGCCATGCCGGTCGGCATCGAATTTGTGGTTCCGCTTTTGTCTGGTGCTTTACTTCCGGCTTTCAGCGAGCCATCGGAATTAATCGTGTAGGAGTAGATGTCGTCCGAGTTGTTGTTGTCCACGAACAGCGTATCCAGTGATGGTGTTATGGCGATCGCGTAAGGCAAGCTCCCAGTGGCGAGGAGGTTGCCGGAGGGATCGATCACCGCTGAGCTGGTGGTGACCGAATAGGCCTGAATCGAGGAATTTCCCTGAGTCGCCAGATACAAGAGCGCCGTATTTATCGGGCCGGGTGTAAGGGTTCGAGTAGTGCAAGCCACCAGGGCACAAAAGGCGGCCAGAAGCAAAAACAGACGGAAGCAAAGCCTCATCGCTTGTTGTTTCTCCCAATGCGCCTGGCAGGAGATTGTCTTTCTCGCGAAGGCAAGGCGCAAATTCAATATTCGAGGTAACTCAAATGTGTATCAGGAATGCTGGGCATAGCGCAAACCTGAGGCATCGGCGGACGTGGGCCGAAGTGGGAACCCGCAGCCGAAATCCTGAGCGTAAAGGGGTCCTGCGCTACCCTAACGCAAAAGTACACCCACTCTTATTACTCCCGTGTCTTGACTAGGGTGCGCGACACACGTTACTTTCGGCAACTGGAAAATACTTCAAGTAGAACGAGGATCCCTTGGCAAATCGTCCCATTGTTACGCTGACTACCGACTTCGGCCTCAACGATCATTTTGTTGGCACGATGAAAGGAGTCATTCTGAACATCGCGCCCGATGCAGAAATTGTGGATATCAATCATGCAGTGCAGCCATTTGATGTACTGGATGGTGCCCTCACGATCGCACAGTCCTACTCATATTTTCCAAGCGCGACTATTCACGTGGTGGTCATTGATCCTGGCGTGGGGACAGCACGGCGGCCGATCCTGCTTTCTACCGAAAAATACTATTTCGTTGCGCCTGACAATGGCGTGCTTTCGCTCGTTTCCAGTCGGGAAGAGCGAATTCGCGTGCGTCATATCACCATGGAGCACTACTTCCTGCAACCGGTAAGCAACACATTCCACGGTCGCGATGTTTTCGCACCCGTTGCGGGTTGGCTTGCCAAGGGGGTAGACGGCGAAAAGTTCGGAGAAGATATCTCAGATTTCGTTCGCTTCAACGCACCCAAACCGAAGCCGATCGACGCCCGCACATTCCGAGGAGTGGTGCTAAAGGTTGATCGTTTTGGCAATCTCGTCACAAATTTCACGCCCCAGGATGTTCCCATTCTGTTCCAAACGACACCGCCGCCATTCAAGCTGGTCATCGGCAAACGAGAAATTACCCACTTGCGCAGTAATTATTCGGACGGCTCGCCGAACGAGCTCTTTGGAATTCTGGGAAGCATGGGATATCTGGAAATCGCAGCCAATCGTGCCTCGGCAGTGCAACTGGTGGGCTCGGGGAAGGGCAGCGAAGTCAGTCTGGTACTGGAAAGCGCAGCAGGCGCCACCAATGGGCAGTAAGTGTTCATTCCAGTACGAATTGCTTCAGTTTTCTAATTACCGATTCCGGAGCTTCTGTCTCTAATTCCACCAACCCGTCTTTGTAAGCCCGCGAGTAAATCCGCGATCGCGCTTCGAGCATAGCTAGAGCCTTGCCTTCTTGCTGCGGGACGCGGAGCCGAATTCGCCTGACCGCATCTTCCGAGAGCGTGTTGTCGATCCGCTCTAGTAGCGTGCCCATGCCGGAGCCAGTGGCGGCAGAGACGTGAACCGTTAAAGCATCGTCCAGCAAGCTCTCGCGTTGTTTTGGCGGAAGTAGGTCAATCTTGTTCATCACGTGAAGCCGGGGCTTTTTTTCTGCTTCCAATTCTTGCAGTACGCGTTCGACTTGCGCATCCTGTTCGGCGGAGAGAAGGTTGCTGGCATCGGAAACATGCAGGATCAGTGCTGCACGCTGGACTTCCTCCAGGGTTGCGCGAAATGCGGAAACCAGCGTGTGCGGCAGGTTACGGATGAATCCCACGGTGTCGGAAAGCAGAGCCTTGCGCCGTGACGGCAGCGTGACCGCGCGAATGGTGGGATCTAAAGTCGCAAACATTTTCGGCGATTCAAGCACAGCGGCGTGGGTGAGAGCATTGAAGAGAGTGGACTTTCCGGCATTCGTGTAGCCGACTAAAGCAACCGTGGCCACCGGCGCGGATTCGCGTCGCTGCCGCTGCTGGGCACGAATGCGCCGTACGTTTTC
>Ga0187780_10001619_pt1 | contig 17044 bp, 22 predicted proteins | sample 1015_Q2_SP10_20__FD_132429 | JGI IMG/M metagenome (GOLD analysis project Ga0187780, IMG submission 132429) | Tropical peat soil microbial communities from peatlands in Department of Meta, Colombia - 1015_Q2_SP10_20_MG | ecosystem: Environmental > Terrestrial > Soil > Wetlands > Peat | place...
ATCGAACGGGCCGATCGTGTCCCAGCTGCGGGCTTCCCTGCCGTTTGCGCTCACCGCCGCGCAAGAGCGCGTGCACGCCGAGATCGCCCAGGATCTCGCTCGCAGTTCACCGATGCTGCGTCTCGTGCAGGGCGACGTCGGCTCGGGCAAGACGGTGGTCGCGGCGCTGGCGGCCGCGGCCGCGGTCGATGCCGGGCGCCAGGCGGCGCTGATGGCACCCACCGAGCTCTTGGCCGAGCAGCACGCGCAGAATTTCGCACAGTGGTTCGCGCCGCTCGGAATTTCCGTACGGCTGATCAGCGGCCGCGTCACCGGGCGGGCGCGCGTGATCGCGCTCGATCAGGTCGCGCGCGGTGAGGTGGCGATCACCATCGGCACCCAGGCCCTGTTCCAGGAGGGCATGCGCTTCGCGAACCTCGCGCTCGTCATCATCGACGAGCAGCACCGCTTCGGCGTTCACCAGCGACTCGCCCTGCGCGACAAGGGGATCAGCGCCGGGCGCGTCCCGCATCAGCTGATCATGACCGCGACGCCGATCCCGCGGACTCTCGCCATGACCGCGTACGCCGACCTCGACCTATCGGTGATCGATGAGCTGCCGCCGGGTCGGCAGCCGGTGCGCACGGTGGTCGTGCCCGAGTCGCGGCGGGCGGATGTCGTCAAGCGCATTGCCGCCGCCTGCCGCGCCGGCCGCCAGGCGTACTGGGTGTGTCCGCTGATCGACGAATCCGAGGAACTCGGTTACCAGGCGGCCGAGGCCACCCACGCGCAGCTCGCGCAGGCCCTGCCCGGACTGAAGCTCGGCCTGCTGCACGGCCGGCTGAAACCGGCGCGCAAAGAGTCGGTCATGGCGCAGTTCAAGCGCGGCGCGTTCGATCTGCTGGTCGCGACCAGCGTCATCGAAGTGGGCGTGGATGTGCCCAACGCCTCGCTGCTCGTGATCGAGAACGCGGAACGCATGGGCCTCGCGCAGCTGCACCAGCTGCGCGGCCGCGTCGGCCGCGGCAGTGCCGAGAGCACCTGCGTGCTCCTGTACCGCGCGCCGCTCTCGCCGTTGGCGCGCGAGCGCCTCTCGGTCCTGCGCCGGACCAACGACGGCTTCGAGGTGGCGCGCCGCGACCTGGCGCTGCGCGGACCGGGCGAGCTGTTGGGTACGCGCCAGACTGGGCTGCTGGAGCTTAAGGTCGCCGAGCTCAGCCGCGACGCCGACCTGCTGCCGCGCGTGCACCAGAGCTCGGAAGTGATGCTGGCCGAGTATCCCGCTAACATACCGCCGCTCCTGGAGCGCTGGATCGGCGCCCGGGCCAGCTACGGCAGGGTGTAATGACGTGATGACGCCGGGCCACGACGGACCGCAGACGGTACCGTTGCCACTGGATCTGTGGGGCGACGCGCGCGCGCTGCCGCGCGGGCTCACCGCTCGCTACCGCAGCTGGCTGCTGGAAGACGGACTGCTGTCGCAGCGCATGCGTGCCGAGGGGGCGAGCGTCAGGCTCGAGCTCATCGGCGAGCGACTGGCGTTCTTGAGCGATGAGCAGCAGCGGCTGCTCAAGGTCAGCGCCGCCGCCTGCTTCGAGCGCGAGGTCGCCCTGCACTCGGGCGAGCGGGCGTGGCTCTATTCCCAGACGCTGGTGCCGGATGCGGCGCTTGAGCTCAGCCCGTGGCTCGCGGCGCTTGGCTCGAGCGAGCTGGAGGCGACGCTCTATGGCCTCGCGGCACTCGAGCGCGGACCGCGCGAGTTCGCGCACTTGCCGGCCAGCCACCCGCTCATCGCTCGCGCTTTGCGCGGAGCGGAAGTCGCGCCGGGCGCGCTCTGGGCGCGGCGCGCCTGGCACGCGCTGCACGGGCAGCGCTTCCTGATCCAGGAGGTGTTCCTGCCCGCCCTCGGCCGCAGCTGATGGCGTCTCGGGCGAGCAGCATCGGCCCGACGCTCACGCGGCTGGGTGTCGCGCTGGTCGAGTACGCGCGCCTGATCCGCCTCGACCGGCCGGTCGGGTTCTGGCTGCTGCTGTGGCCCGCGCTCTGGGGCCTGTGGCTCGCGACGCACGGACGCCCTCACGAGCAGGTGTTCGCGGTATTCGTGGCCGGCGTCTTTCTCATGCGCTCGGCCGGCTGCGCGATCAACGACTTCGCCGACCGGCGGGTCGATGGCCAGGTGTGGCGCACGCGGGACCGTCCGATTGCCGCGGGCCGGCTGCGCCCGGCCGCGGCGCTCGTCGTCTACGTAGTGTTATCGGCAGCGGCACTGGCGCTGGTGCTGACCCTCAATCGGCTGACCCAGATCTACGCGTTGGGTGCCGCCGCGCTCACCATCATCTACCCGTTCCTCAAGCGCTACACGTCGCTGCCGCAGATCTGGCTGGGCGCGGCATTCAGCTGGTCGATCCCGATGGCGTTCGCCGCCGAGACCGGCCGCGTGCCGCGCGTCGCCTGGCTGCTGTTTCTGGCCGGCGTGGTGTGGGCGGTCGTCTACGACACGATGTACGCGATGGCGGATCGGCCCGATGACCTGAAGGCGGGCATCCGCTCGAGCGCGATCCTGTTCGGCGAGGCGGACCGGGTGGTGATCGGAATTCTCCAGATCCTGGTGCTCTATGCGCTTTGGCTCCTGGGCAGCAACGCGGAGCTCGGGCACTGGTACCGCTTCGGACTGGGCGCCGGCGCGCTGCTGTTTATTTACCAGCAGTGGCTGATCCGCGATCGCGAGCCGGTCGCCTGCCTGGCCGCGTTTCGCAACAACCAGTGGTTCGGGCTGGTCGTGTTCCTGGGGTTGGCTCTCGACTCGGTACTGCGCCAGCGCCCGTAGCGGAACTCCGATGGCGCAAATTCCCGCCCGCGCCCCGAGCGCCACGGCCGCACTGAGGCGCGGCTTCAACCGCCGCGCGGCCCACTACGATCAGGTGGCGCGCTGGACCGGTGCGATCGCCACCGAACTCACCGACCGGCTGCAGTGGCTGTCGTTCGCACCGAAAACCGTGCTCGATCTCGGCGCCGGCACCGGTTCGGCGAGCCGCGCGCTCAAGGCGCGCTATCCCGGCGCGCACGTCATCGCGCTCGACATCTCCGAGGCCATGCTGGTGCGGCTGCGGCCGGCCTGGTGGCGCCCGATCAGCCGCGTGCGCGGCGACGCGCAGGCACTGCCGGTACGCACCGGCTCCATCGACCTCATCTGCTCGAGCCTGCTGCTGCCGTGGCTTGCCGAACCGATGCCGGCGTTGGCCGAGGCGCTGCGCGTGCTGACTCCCAGGGGCTGCCTGTCGTTCGCGACTCTGGGCCCCGGATCGCTCGCGGAATTGGCGAGCGCATTTACGAGCGTCGATGACCGCCGCCACCGCAACCTGCTGCCCGACATGGCGGATCTGGCCCAGCTCCTGACCGCCGCCGGCTTCGCCGATCCGGTGCTCGATATCGAACGCGAGACGCGCCACTGCGCCAGCACGCTCGAACTCCTGAGGCTGGTGCACGGCTGCGGGTTCGTCGTCGACGCAGGCCGCCGCCGGGGTCTGCTGGGTCGCCAGGGACTGCAGCGGCTCGAGGCGGCGTATGAGAGCGTCCGGCAACCGGCCGGGCTGCCAGTCACGCTCGAGGTCATCTACGGCCAGGCCTGGCGACCCGGTAGCGCAGCCCCGACGCGCTCGAGACGCGGTGAAGCGGTCGTCCCGATATCGTCCATTCGCCGCTAGATCACGACAGATCGGAGCACGATCATGCTATTTATCCCGATTATCCCGCGAGATGCCGCTGCATCGCCCGGGCAATACCTCGCGAGAGCGCCGGGGCCTGCCCGCGGCGTGCTCGGCGCAAGCCGTGTCGTTGCTGCTCCACGCCACGCTGGTTACGATCGACTCGCGCCGGGAGGGGTACGTGGCTGGCGATCCGCTCTTCACTCGCTCCATCCAGCTCTGCCCGAACTGCTCGCTGAGCCCACGCCAGGCGCGGCTCTTCTTCATCTCGGTGGCGGCTCCGGCACTCCTGTTCGCAACGCTGTTCGCGCGTCAGGGTTTCTGGCCGGTACTGCCGTTTGCCGGTCTCGAGCTCGCGGTGCTCGGCTGGGCGCTGTGGGTCACTCTGCTGAGGCGCCATCTGCGCCAGACGCTGACCATCACGGACGGTGAGGTGTCCGTCATCACGCGCGATGCGGCCGGCGAACGACAAATGGTGTTTTCCCGCCATTGGGCGAGGGTTACACTGCGCGGCCCGCGCGGCTGGCTCCCGAGCCGGCTGTACGTCGAGTCGCACGGCCGGTCTTGCGAGGTGGGTGGGTTTCTGACCAACGCCCAGCGCCAGGCAGTGTTCGTGCGCCTGGCGCGGCTGATCGGACCGGGCGGCAGTTCACCGCCGCTGACGGCGACCGACGGCGCGGCTGAGAGCGGTTATTAGGCGCCGCGGCGAGATCACCGCCGCGACGGGGGGCAAAGGGGCTGTGATGCTTAATGGGAACGGGAAAAAGTGGGCGCTCGGCCTGATCGGCGCGCTCCTGGCGCTGCCGGCAGTCGCCTACGAAAGCAGCTACAACCTGCCGGTTGGGGTCACGCCGGTGTCGCGCGACGTCTATCGGCTGCACATGCTCATCTTCTGGGTGTGCGTGGCGATTGGCGTGGTCGTGTTCGGCGCGATGATCTACTCGCTGGTCAAGTTTCGCCGCTCCAAGGGTGCCGTCGCCGACCAGTCCTTGCTTCACAGCACCAAGGTCGAGGTCATCTGGACCATCCTGCCGTTCTTCATCCTGGTGGCGATGGCCGTTCCCGCCGCCCGCACGCTCCTCATGATGGAGGACACGCGCGGTTCTGAGCTCTCGATCAAGGTCACCGGCTACCAGTGGCAGTGGCAGTACGAGTACCTGGGCCAGGGCGTGAGCTTCTTCTCGCGGCTCTCCGAGGACTCCAACGAGGCGCGCCAGTTGGGCTCGGGCATCGACCCCAGGACCGTCAAGGACTACCTGCTGAGCGTCGATCACCCGCTCGTGGTCCCGGTCGATACCAAGGTGCGGGTGCTGATCACCGGCAACGACGTCATTCACGCCTGGTGGGTGCCTGATTTCGCGGTCAAGAAGGATGCGATCCCGGGCTTCGTCAATGAGGCCTGGTTTACCGCGGAGAAGACCGGCCGCTACACCGGCCAGTGCGCCGAGCTGTGCGGCCGCGACCACGGCTTCATGCCGATCGTGGTCGAGGTCGTCTCCAAGTCCGACTTCGCGCAGTGGCTCGCCGACAGCAAGGCCGCCGGGCATCCGGCGCAACCGCCGGTCGCCCAGGTCACCCACGCGCCGGCCGCGGTCGCCGCGGCCGCCTCGCCCTGATTTGCGGAGCAGCCCATGGCACAAGAGCACGTCCACGACAGCCACGCCGACCACGACCACAAGCCGACCGGCATCACGCGCTGGTTGTTTTCAACGAACCACAAAGACATCGGCACGATGTATCTGAGCTTCGCGCTCTTGATGTTCTTCGTCGGCGGCGCGATGGCGATGGTGATCCGCGCCGAACTCATGAAGCCGGGTCTGCAGTTCCTGGATCCCGAGCGCTTCAACCAGATGACCACCATGCACGCGCTGGTGATGATCTTCGGCGCCATCATGCCGGCCTTCGTCGGGCTCGCGAACTGGATGGTGCCGCTGCAGGTAGGCGCCCCGGACATGGCGCTGCCGCGCATGAACAACTACAGCTTCTGGCTGCTGCCGTTCGCGTTCTCGCTGCTGTTAGGCACGTGGTTCGTTCCGGGCGGCATGCCGGCCGCCGGCTGGACCATGTATCCGCCGCTGGTGCTGCAGACCGGCTACTCGTTCCCGATGATGGTGTTCGCCATCCACCTGATGGGCGCCTCCTCCATCATGGGTGCCATCAACATCATCGTCACCATCATGAACATGCGGGCGCCGGGCATGACGCTGCTCAAGCTGCCCCTGTTCTGCTGGACCTGGCTCATCACCGCGTATCTCCTGATCGCGGTGATGCCGGTGCTGGCCGGCGCGGTCACCATGCTGCTCACCGACCATTACCTCGGCACCAGCTTCTTCAACCCGGCGGGCGGCGGCGACCCGGTGATGTACCAGCACATCTTCTGGTTCTTCGGCCACCCCGAGGTCTACATCCTGATCCTGCCGGCGTTCGGCATCGTCTCCGAGATCATCCCGACCTTCTCGCGCAAGCCGCTCTTTGGCTACGACGCGATGGTGTACGCGACCGCCTCGATCGCGTTCCTGTCGTTCATCGTCTGGGCGCACCACATGTTCACCACCGGCATGCCGCTTGCCGGTCAGCTGTTCTTCATGATGTCGACCATGCTGATCGCCATCCCGACCGGCGTGAAGGTGTTCAACTGGACCGCGACCATGTGGAAGGGCTCGCTCTCGTTCGAGCCGCCGATGCTGTTCGCGCTCGCGTTCCTGTTCCTGTTCACGATCGGCGGCTTCTCGGGACTCATGCTCGCCATCGTGCCGGCCGACTACCAGTACCAGGACACGTATTTCGTGGTCGCGCACTTCCACTACGTGCTGGTCACCGGTGCCATCTTCGCGATCATGGCCGCGGTCTATTACTGGCTGCCGAAATGGACCGGCCACATGTACAACATGCGGGTCGCCAAGTGGCATTTCTGGCTGTCGACGATTTTCGTGAACGTGCTGTTCTTCCCGCAGCACTTCCTGGGGCTGGCCGGCATGCCGCGCCGTATTCCCGACTACAACACGCAGTTCTCCGACTGGAACATGGTGTCATCGCTCGGCGGCTTCGCCTTCGGCCTGACGCAGCTCTTGTTCGCATATGTGGTCCTCAGCTGCGTGCGCGGTGGCGCCAAGGCCAGCGCCAAAGTCTGGGACGACGCCCACGTGCCCGGCCTCGAGTGGCGGCTGCCCTCGCCGCCGCCATTCCACACCCACGAGACGGCGCCCGAGGTGGTCTGATCCATGATCGCGACGCCACGCCGCGCGCGCCGTAACGCGCTCCTGCTCGCGGGGCTCGCGCTGCTCATGTACCTGGGCTTCATCGCGCTCCAGTACGCGCGCGTGCACCATGGCTGAGCCCGGCCCGCGCCGCTCCGCCAACCGGCGGCTGGTCGGCTGGCTCCTGGTGTTCACCGCCGGCGCGTTCGCCTTCGGCTTCGCACTGGTGCCGCTCTACACCGTGCTTTGCAAGGTGTGGGACGCGGGTGCGCGCTGGTACGGCACCCGGGCCACCAACGTCGTCGAGCGGCCGGTCAGCAGCCGCTCGCTCACGGTCGAGTTTCTGGCCAACGTACCGAACGCCGGGCAGTGGCAGTTCCGCGCCGAGTCGCCCACGGTAGCGGTGCACCCTGGGCAGCTGTACGAGGCCCACTTCTGGGCCAAGAATCTGAGCGCGCAGCCGGTGATTGCCCAGGCCGTGCCCTCGATCGCCCCGTCGCTCGCCACCCGCTACTTCCACAAGACCGAGTGCTTCTGTTTCCGGCCGCAGCCGTTCGCCGCGAGCGAGGGCCGTGAGCTGATCGTGCGCTTCATCGTCGATCCCGACGTACCCCAGGACGTCGACCGCATCACGCTCTCGTATTCATTCTTTGACACCCCGAAGCTGGCATCACAGTAAAGCAGCGCAGGACCCCTATGGCACAGGCACACGCCGCCCAAGGCTCGAGCAAGTACTACATCCCGCACGGCAGCCCGTGGCCGTTCTTCGGCTCGGTGACGCTGTTCACCGTCATGTCCGGTGCCGCACTCACCTTCGAGTCCATGCGCGCCGGCCCGTACGTGCTCACGCTGGGCGCGATCCTGCTCGCGACTCTGTTTACCGGCTGGTTCCACCGCGTGATCGATGAGAACCAGGCCGGCATCTACAACCTGCAGGTGGACCGCAGCTTCCGCATGGGCATGATGTGGTTCATCTTCTCCGAGGTGATGTTCTTCGCCGCGTTCTTCGGCGCGCTGTTCTACGCGCGCCAGCTGTCGGTGCCGTGGCTGTCGGGACTGGGCGCCAAAGGCATCACCCACGACATGCTCTGGCACAGCTACGAGGGCGGCTGGCCGACCAACGGCCCGGGTGCGCTGAGTCCGCGCGCCAACGGCACGTTCGAGCCGATGGAGGCGTTCGGGGTACCGTTACTCAACACCATCATCCTGTTGTCCTCGGGCGTCACCGTCACCATCGCGCACCACGCGCTGCGCTCCGGGCACCGCGGCGTGCTTAAGGTGTTCCTGGCCGCGACCTTCCTGCTGGGATTCCTGTTCGTCGCCCTGCAGGCGATGGAATACCACCACGCCTACACGGCCATGGGACTCACGCTCGGCACTGGCGTGTACGGCTCGACGTTTTTCATGCTGACCGGATTCCACGGCCTGCACGTCACGATCGGCGCGATCATGCTGACGGTGATCTGGCTGCGGGTGATGCGTGGCCACTTCACGCCAGCGCGCCACTTCGCGTTCGAGGCAGTGTCCTGGTACTGGCACTTTGTCGACGTGGTGTGGCTGGGGCTGTTTATCTTCGTGTACTGGCTGTAGCGCCGCGGGCGCGGGATTCCGCGCCACCGGCCCGCCCGGCCGAGGAGCGCTGATTCCGTGCCCGTCCTCGGCGAGGACAAGGCCGCGCCTGCGCAGGCTCACAGCTGGCTGCGCAGCAGTTTCCATCGCGGATCGGCGCAGCTGCGGCGCCTGCTGCTGCGCTTCGTGCAGCAGGACGACCTGCGCTCGATGCTGCTGCTGTCCGGCTGCATCGGCGTCGGCGGCGCGCTGGTATCGGTGGCGTTTCGCGAGGCGGTGCGGGCGCTCGAATATTCCTACACCAAGAACCCGGGCAGCCTGGTCAACGCCGCCGAGGGGCTTCCCTGGTGGGCGCGGATCCTGGTACCGACCGTGGGCGGCCTGGTCGCCGGAGCGGTGCTCGCCTGGGGCCGCCGCCTCGGCCAGACCCGATCCACCGACTACATGCAGGCGGTCGCGGCCGGCACCGGGCGTCTGTCGGTGCGCGCCTCCCTGATCAAGAGCGGCTCGTCGGTGATCTCCATCGCCTCCGGCAGCTCCATCGGCCGCGAGGGCTCGATGATCCAGCTCTCGGCGCTGGTCGGCTCGCGCGTCGGATCGGGGCTGCGCCTCAGCCAGCCGCGCCGGCGCCTTGCGGTCGCGTGCGGCGCCGCCGCCGGTGTCGCCAGCGCCTACAACGCCCCGATCGGCGGCGCGCTGTTCGTGGCCGAGATCGTGCTGGGCTCGATCGCCATGGAGAGCTTCGGACCTCTGATCGTGGCCTCGGTGGTCGCCAGCGTCACCATCCACTCATTCCTCGGATACGCGCCGGTCTACCAGATTCCGCAGCTGAGCTACGGATCGAACTGGCAGCTGGGTCTGTACGCGGTGCTGGGACTGGTACTGGGCCTGCTGGCGCCGGCATTTCTCGAGTTCATGCGCCGCGCCGAGCGCGAATTCGATCGCCTCGGGCCACCCGGCGTGCTCCGCCTCGGCATCGGCGGGCTGATCGTCGGGCTCTTATCGGTGTGGACGCCGGGCGTGTGGGGCAACGGCTACGGCGAGGTGTCGCGGATACTTCACTACGACATCGCCGGAGCGGTGCTCGCGATGCTGCTGTTCACCAAGATCATCGCCACCGTGGCCGCGGTCGGATCGGGCGCGGTCGGCGGCGTGTTCACGCCGACTCTGTTCGTCGGCGCCGCGGCCGGCGCCCTGTTCGGGGAGCTGGCGCAGACCGCGTTCGGGCTGCCAACGCTCGAGCCCGCAGCCTACGCGGTGGTCGGCATGGGGGCACTGCTGGCCGCCACCATCCACGCGCCGCTGACCGCGATCCTGATGGTGTTCGAGATGACCCAGGATTACCGGATTACCCTGCCGCTGATGCTGGCCGCGGTGGTCGCGCACTATGTGGCGCGTTTCTACCGGCGCGCCGAGTCCGTGTATGCGCGCTCGTTCGATGACGTGCGCGCGAGTTCCCAGGCGCGCGAGGCGACCGAGAGCCTGGCGGGGCTGATCAAGGGCGAAGGCGCGGTCGCGGCGAGCGGGCCGGCCGAGGAGGGCCGCTGGGTCGTGGACGGCGCCGGCTTCCTGGTCGGGCGCTGGCAGGGCGGCACGCTGGTCGCGCCCGGAACGGTGCTCTACCGCGACCAGTCTTTCGACGCGGCATTGGGCGAGTTTCTGCGCACGGAATCCAGCGTGCTGCCGGTGGTGACCGATGAGCTCGAGCCGCGCTTCCTGGGCACGGTCGCGCGCCAGGACCTGCTGCTCGCCCTGCAGGAGCACCTGGCGGCCGTGCGCTCGCGCGCGTGAGGCGCGCTTCGCCTAAAATGCCGGGCGCTTAAGGCCGCAGGGCGTGCGGCTGGATCCAGCCCAGTCGCCAGGCGAGCACCAAGAGCGCGAACAGTCCCACCGACAGGCCGATGCGCCAGGTGAGCGCGCGCACCAGCTTCGCCGAACGCACCGGGTCCTCGCCGCGTCCGCGCGCGAGATGCACGAGCGCCGTGCCCAGGCTCACCACGATCGCCGCGAGTATCGCCAGGACCAGCAGACGAAACATGCACCCCCCGGATCCGGAACCAGTATATGCCGCGCCTTAAGCTCGGCCGCCGCGAGTTCGCGCCGCAGCTTATTCCGACGCTGGTGGTCGTGCCGCTGTTGCTGCTGCTCTGCGGGCTCGGCCGCTGGCAGCTGCATCGCGCCGCCGAGAAACAGGCGCTGTGGGACGCATTCGCCCGCGGCGCGAGCGCGCCGATCGCGTTACCCGTGACGCCCGCGCCGCGCTACAGCCGGGTGCGGGTGACCGGCCACTACCTTCCCGAGCGGCAGTTTCTGCTCGACAACATGGTGCACGCCGGCGTTGCCGGCTACCGGGTCCTGACGGTGCTGGCGCGCGACGATGGCCCGCCGGTGCTCATCGACCGCGGCTGGGTTGCGTTAGGCGCGAGCCGCAGCCAGCTGCCCGACATCTCCGTCGGCGATGAAGAGCGCAGCATCACCGGGCGCGTCGATGAGACGCCGCGCGCGGGTGCGACGCTGCCCGCACCGCAATCGGTCAGCTGGCCGCGCGTGCTCAATTACCCGCCGATGCTGGTCATGGAACACGCGCTCGGCCGGCCGCTCTACCCGCAGATCACCCTGCTCGACCCGGACCAAGCCGACGGCTACCTGCGTGACTGGCACGCGCCCGGCTTTCCGCCCGCGCGGCATCTGGGTTATGCGGCGACCTGGTTCGCGATGGCCGTGACGCTGCTCATCCTGTATCTCTACCTGTCGCTGACGCCGCGGGGTGCGCGTGACTAGCCAGCGACCGCCGTATCGCGCCGCCCTGCTGGCGCTGGTGTTTTTCGCGCCGCTGTTCTTTGCGTTCCTTCTCTATTACGGAATGAGCTGGCGACCGGTGACGCACGTCAATCACGGCGAGCTCATCGACCCGGCGCGGCCGCTGCCGGCCATCAGCCTGGTGCGTGTCGACGGCAGCGGCACCGGCACACTCACGGACCGGTGGTCGATCCTGTATTTCGATGCATCCCCGTGCGATCCCGCCTGCCGTGCGGCGCTCGCGGCCACGCGCTCGGTACGGCTCGCGCTGGGGCGCGAGGCGGGGCGCGTGCAGCGGGTGTTTCTCTACCGCGGCCGCTGCTGCGATGAGGATCTTAAGAGGCAGGAGCCCGACCTTCTGGTGGCGAGCGCCGAGGATGAGTCGGGAATCCCGGTACTGGCCGCGCTGCCGAGAGCCGGCAATGCGGCGCCCGCGCCGCAGATCGACCTCGTCGACCCGCACGGCAACCTGCTGATGCGCTACGCACCGGACGCGCCGCGGCTCGGGATTCTTGAAGACATCAGGCGGCTGCTGCGCCTGTCGCACATCGGCTGATATGCGGATCTGGTTCCGGAAACTCGCGGTACTCGGAGCGCTGCTCGCCTTCACCGCGGTGGTGATCGGCGCCTGGGTGCGCCTCACCGATGCCGGCCTGGGCTGCCCCGACTGGCCGGGCTGCTACGGACACCTGCGGCCGGCGGCGGCCGCCGCCGACGTTGGCGCGCAGGCGAATTACGCACGGCCGTTCGATTACGGCCGCGCGCTCCGGGAGATGCAGCATCGTTATCTCGCGACCGCGCTCGGCACCACGATCGTGGCGCTGGTGCTGATCGCGCTCTTGAACCGCCGCGACCCGGAACAGCCGAAGCGCCTGCCCCTGTTCCTGCTGGCGCTGGTCGCGCTCCAGGGGGCCCTGGGCCGACTGACGGTCACCGGTCTCGTCAACCCGTCGATCGTGACGCTGCACCTGGCCGGCGGGCTCGCGACGCTCGCGACTCTCACCTGGCTCGCCCTGCCGCGGCCGGGAACGTCGCAGCTGACGCGCCTGCGGCCGCTCGCGGCGCTGGCCGGCATGCTGCTGGTGGCGCAGATCCTGTTGGGTGGCTGGACGAGCAGCAACTACGCCGGGCCCAGCTGCCCGGACTTTCCGACCTGCCAGGGAAAACTGTTGCCGGACGCGGATTTCGCGCAGGGCTTCGACCTCTGGCCGGGTCTCGGGCCCGATTATCAAGGCGGGCGGCTGCCCTCTCAGGCGCGGGTCGCCATCCAGATCTCGCACCGACTGGGGGCGGTCCTCGCCGGTATCGCGCTGCTCGCGCTCGCCGCATCGGTAGTCCGCCGCGGCCGCGGGTCGACCCGCGCCCTCGGTGCCGCGCTCGCTGCCTCCGTGATCGTGCAGTGGCTGATCGGCATGAACCTGATCTGGCAGGGATTTCCGCTGGTTCTCGGCACCGCCCACAACGCCGGCGCGGCGACGCTCGTGGTGCTGAGCCTCGCGCTCCTGCGGCGGCTGTGGGCTGATCCGGTGAGCCGGTTGTGAGTCACGCCGGGCATGCTAGGCTTCGCGGCCCGGTGCGCCGGGTACTTTTCAGGGCCCGTCTTTGTCCACACACAACGCCTCTCTGACACGGACCAGCACGAGTTGGCGTGACTACCTGACGCTGACCAAGCCCCGGGTCGTGCTCCTGATCGCGTTCACGGCGGTCGTCGGCATGTTCCTCGCGCGCCCCGGATTGCCGGCGGCCGGCACGGTGCTGTTCGGGACGCTCGGTATCTGGCTCGCGGCCGCCTCGGCGGCAGCGATCAACCACGTGCTCGATGAGCGCATCGACGCGCTCATGGCCCGCACCCGGCACCGGCCGCTGCCGACGCACCGGATCGGCGAGCGCGAAGCGCTGGCGTTTGCGTTCCTGCTCGGGCTCGCCTCGATGCTGATCCTGACGCTGCTGGTCAATGCGCTGACGGCACTCGCCTCGTTCCTGGCACTGATCGGCTACGCCATCGTCTACACCGGGTATCTCAAGCGCGCGACCCCGCAGAACATCGTGATCGGCGGCGCCGCCGGGGCCGCGCCGCCGGTACTCGGCTGGATGGCGGTGACCAATTCGCTCGAGCCCGGCGCGCTGCTCCTGTTCCTGATCGTGTTCACCTGGACACCGCCGCACTTCTGGGCGCTCGCCATCGCCCGGCGCGACGACTACGCGCGCGCCGGGATCCCGATGCTGCCGGTGGCCTACAGCGTCGAGTACACGAGGCTCTACATCCTGCTGTACACGGTGCTCTTGAGCGTGGTGACCATGCTGCCGTATCTGACCGGCATGAGCGGAGCGCTCTACCTGGTGGCGGCGCTGGTACTGAACGGCGTATTCCTGGTGTACGCGTGGCGGCTGCGCCGCGGACTGGATCCGCGCCTGCCGATGCGCACTTTCCGCTACTCCATCTCCTACCTGGGCTGCCTGTTCGCGGCGCTGCTCGTCGATCACTACCTGCCGCGCAGCTGGCAGTTCCTCTACTCGTAGCGATCCCGGAGCCTGAGCCAGCTCATCGAATAGGGCAGGCCCCGCTCGTCGCGGCCCTTGGGCACCAGGTCCAGCAGGTGATAGGCGCCGTTCAGCATGTCGAGCCCGCGCGCGTAGCAGGAATAGCTGTGGCAGATGGTGCCGTCCGCGGCGCGCACGAACACGCTGATGCCCGGCAACTCGCCCATGGTGTTATCGATCTCGCGATAGTTGTAATTCGCGCGACCGCTCTTGACCTGCTCGGGCGTGAACGACACCCCGTAATCAAAATTGAAGTCGCTGGCGAGCGATGACACCCAGTTCAGGGTCCAGCCGAACCGCGCCTTGAGCGCCGCAATCCGCGCTAGCGGCGCACGCGAGACCAGCGTCAGGGCCACGTCGCGATGCGCCAGGTGCACGTCGATGCCGTTGAAATTGTCGGCCCAGAACGAGCAGCTCTTGCACGGCTCCTGCGCGTCCGGGCCGAGCATGAAGTGGTAGATGATGAGCTGCGAGTGCGGCCCGAACAGATCCGCGAGCGTCAATGGGCCGCCCGGGCCCGTAAAGGTATAGCTCTTGCTGACCCGCTCCCAGGGCAGCTCGCGCCTGCGCCGGCTGAGCTCGTCGCGCGCGCGGTTGAAGGCTTTCTCTTCGCTGAGCAGCTCAAGGCGCGCCTTGAGCCACTGCTCGCGGTCGACGATGGCGTGATCCATGGCTCCCTCCCGCGGGCGCCTGGCCCGGCATCGGCGCCTCAGGCGCTGCCGGTGGCCTGCTCCGCGCGGCGCGCGCGGCGCCGTTTGATCCAGGCATAGAGCAGCGAGCCCGCGACCGCCGCCACGCGGCCGCGGCGACCGAGCACCAGTTCCGACAGGCCGAGCAGGGTCACGATCTTGTGGCGCCGGAACTGGCCGACCGCGGCGGCAATCGGTTGCACCCAGCTGAGCTTGGACTCGACCGCCCCGCTCTCGCGCATCAGCACCGCGCGCAGCTCAGCGCTGCGCGCCACCAGCAGCGCGCGCCGTGCGCGCAGCCGCTCGGCGGTCTCCATCAGTGCGATCTCCGCAGCGCGGCGGCATCGCGGCGGAACTCGTCAATAGTTTCGGCGAACATGGGGCCGCCGGCGCGCATGCGGGCGCGGGCGATGATCCCGGCCCCGACCGCCAGCACTGCCATGAACACGGTCACCAGGATCGCGGCCAGCAGGCGGTTCGTGTCCCAGAACGCGATGATGATGGTGAGCGCGGCCAAGAGCACCGTGAGAATGGCGCCACAGAGCGCCGCCGCGCCCCAGATGAGCGCCCCGGTGAGCCGCCCCAGCGCGTCCTCGAGTTCGGTACCGGCCAGTTCGAGGCGTGTGTGAATGAGCGCGAGCAGGGTCGCCAAGGTGTCGCGCAGGTGGGCAAACAGACCGCCACCCGCGACCGGAGTCGGGGGAACGTCGAAATCGCCCATGGCTCAGCGCCGTCCGACCAGGACGCCGATCACGAGGCCGATGCCGGCGGCGATGCCGACCGCAGCCCACGGGTTCCTGCGCACGTAACGGTCAGCCTCCTCGACCGCCGCCTCGGCCTGGTCGCTGATCGTGCCCTCGACACTCTTGAGGTGTTCCCGGGCGCGCGACAGCGTCTTCTCGGCGCGCGAGCGCGCCGCGCTGATGGTGTCGCTGGCGGCGCCCGCGGTTGCACCGATCAGCCCATCGACGTCAGCCATGACGCGCCTGAAGTCATCGATCAGGCGGTCAATATGAGTCTCACTCATGGCGGTTACCTCCGCTCTGCCTAGAACCCGTCGGGCCGTATACTGCCAGAGTGATCGCGCCGTGCGGGGCGGCCGAACGGAGTCGCGCTATGGCCTATGACCCTTCCAACCCGTTCGCGCGGATCGTGCGCGGCGAGCTGCCGGCGATCCGCGTCTACGAGGACGAGCATACGCTCGCCATCATGGACATCATGCCGCAAAGCGACGGCCATGTGCTCGTGATCCCTAAGAACGCCGGCGAGAATTTGTTTGATACCGGTGCCGAGAGCCTGCAACGGGCACTGCTGGTTGCGCAGCGGGTCGGGCGCGCGGTCAAGGAGGCCATGAATGCGCCGGGCGTGGTGCTGACCCAGTTCAACGGCAGCATCGCCGGCCAGACGGTCTTTCACCTGCACTTTCACCTGGTTCCGGTGTACAGCGCCGGGACCTGGCGCATGCACGCACGCGACCGGGCCGACCCGGCGCGCCTGGAATCGCAGGCGGCGCGGATTCGTGCAGCGCTGAACGCTTGAGCCGGGAGCGGCTCGAAACGGCTAGCTGATGGTCTTGGAGCCGACGTTCGAGAGATCGCTCTCGAGACCGTCGCTCGCGATCGCGGTGGCCGCGAAGTACCAGGTGCCGGGCGTCAGATTCTCGATCTCGGTAGAGGTCACCGAGGGATCGTTGATCAGCACCACCTGATCGAGCTGGGTGGGATTGAGCCCGTAGTAGACCTTGAAGCCGGCCAGATCATGGAGCGGCGCGCCTTCGACGGTTTCCGTCGGCGCCACCCAGGCGACCGTGGCCGTGCCCGCGGTGTTGGAGCTGCTCGCGCTCGCGGCGGAGCCCGTGGTGCCGATGGTTTTCGAGGAGCCGGAGCAGGCGGCGAGGACCAGAACCAGAGCGGCGACGCCGCAGCGAGCAAATTTCAAGGCCGGTCTCCCGATTTTGTTTGGGCGCAAACTCGGCGCGCAGTTCGCCAAGACGCGCGGCAGGCTATCGATCGCTGTGTGTCGTCCTCAACCCCTCGCGCCGTCCTCAATTGGCGACAACAGCGGCGAGTTCTCGGTGCTGCGTACTGGTTCCGTTTTCTGCTGCGCGTGGCGTAACCGGCGTTTCACGCTGTGGTCGCGCCGTTGTCACGCCGCGTCGGCATGCTGGGCGCATGGGATTCGAACTCGAGCTCGATGGCCACGACGAGCGCTGTTGGCGCGCGCGCGATGGCGCGCTCGAGCAGAGCCTCGCCCGGGCGCGCGCCCGGCTCGCGCGCGCGCGCCAGACCTGTGCGCAGCTGGCTCATGCGGGCGCCGATGACCCGGAGCGCTTAGCGGCGCGCCTCGCCTACGCGCAGACGGCACAGCGTTGCCGCGAGCTCGAGGACGCGCTCGCGGGTCTCGCCTACGAGCCGGACGGCGACGAGCGGGCCTAGGCCGCGGGCAGCGGCTCGGGCGGACGGCCGGGCCGCCGTTCGGGCGGACGGTACTGTGCCCGCCGTGACCCTGCTCGTCGACCCGGCCAGCTGGCCGGGCCGGGGCCGGATGTGGTGCCACCTGGTCAGCG
>Ga0187780_10001622_pt1 | contig 17022 bp, 14 predicted proteins | sample 1015_Q2_SP10_20__FD_132429 | JGI IMG/M metagenome (GOLD analysis project Ga0187780, IMG submission 132429) | Tropical peat soil microbial communities from peatlands in Department of Meta, Colombia - 1015_Q2_SP10_20_MG | ecosystem: Environmental > Terrestrial > Soil > Wetlands > Peat | place...
CAGTCAGAAAAGTTCCACCATCGGGCTGCGGCAGGTGGTGTCTGTATTTGGTCATGGCTTACTTCCGACTCCTATTGCGCCCTGTGGCGCCATCTTTCTTGTGGCAGTGATTGTGGCAAATGGCTTCAAAGTATTTCTTAACTCGCCTTGATAAACCGTTTGGGTGAAAGAGTTCTCTTTGATGTCGGAAAAAACCTCCCTGAATGCGATCTTCTTTCCGTTTACTTCAGAGTTGTTCTCTAGTACGAGTTGGTTTCCTTCCCAGCGGGCTCCGCCGTTCATCACGGCGCAACCATTTGGATTCGTACTGTCGCACCACAGAGCCTGCATGTTTGATGGTTGTTTGTCCGGCCAGCAAACTCCCAGGCCGGAAACTTCTCCTTCGTCGCCGGTCGAGTGGTACTCCTCGATCACCGAGAGACCTCCCGGTCCGGCATGAAACGTCTCCTCACCCCTCCCAGACCCTCCTTTCGGCATTTTTTCGTTGGGAGCAAAACTCAACGTGATCGACCAGGACCCGGAAAGTGACTGGATCAATTTATCGATGTCGGGTTGCGAAGCGGAGGTAGTTGGTGGCGCCTTGAAAGCCGTGCGCGGGAGTTCGCTCTGCAACTTCGTCGCTTTCGCGATCCATGTTGACGTGGGGTTTTTGCCCAGCGGTCCGCTCAGGAGTGTTTGCAGAAAAGAGTGCTCGGTTACGTCCGAAAAGACCTCTTCGTGTCTGGTTTTCTGGCCGTTCGTTTCTCGGTCTTCTCGGTAGATATAGCGATCACCTTCCCAGCGCATGACATTCGCGGAGACGACACAGCCGTCCGGCAGATTGTTCGCGCACCATAGGAAACGCTGCCCTTTCGCAGCGGGGTCCCACCATGCCGGACCGAACGCGTCGATCGACCTGCCTTCCCGATCGTTAATGTGCAGCTCCTCGATCAGGGATTGGCCACCTGGCCCGGGATACCAGAGTTCCGTTCCCCTGCCGCTTGCCAGATCCTCTCCATCGGACGAACCTTCGGCGACGATGGACCAGCTTCCGAGCAGCTGGTTCTGTGTATCCGGTCCAGGGAGCTTCAACCTTTCGATTTGACCGTTGGGCTGGGCGGAGCCCTGGAGTTTGCTGTCGTCAGGGTCTTCGAACCAGGACATCAGGTGAAGGTCCAAATCCAGCAACGCGTAGTCCAACGTGAAGTCCGAGTAATTGCTGTTAGCGAAGGCGATGGCTCCGACGTGCGTTTCGGGATTGAAAAAGAAGGCCGAGGAGCAGGTGTGATCCTCACCAACGTGGCCCCACACTTGACGGCCCCGCAGGTCCGTCGGCCCGAATATTCCGAGGCCTTGCGTCCAGCCCTCCGAATTCCGAAAACTCGACGGTGTGATCATCAAATCGACGCTGGATTGATTGAGAATTCGGACGCCGTCCAAAGTCCCGCGATTCATCAGCATCATCATCAGCCGCGCATAATCCGTGGCGGTCGTATAGATTCGTCCGGCCGGATACTCCGCGAAAGAAACCTGGTTGTCGCTGACGCTGCCGGAAGGTGGCTTGTGTTCCAGGAACATTCGCTGGAGCAAGTAAGAGAATCCGCCGTGTGGTTCGCGTTCGACGACGTACCCGACGGATAAGCGATCGACTGGCAATGGAGCTAGGTAATAACTCGTTTCGCGCATCCTGAGCGGAGCAAAGATCTCGTTTCGAACGTAGGTAGCGAATGACTGATGTACGATGTTCTCCACTGCCAAGGCGGCAAGCGCAATGCCCTCATTGGAATACATGCGCTCGGTTCCCGGCTTCCCGATGCGATATAAATTTTGTCCCTTGTATATTCCTCTCGCCTCGAATCTCTCTTTCATAAAGTCTTCGAAGGTTTGCGGGTCATCTTTGCCGTAGATATACAGGGAATCGTAAGTAGCCAGATCAACCTCGTCGATGCTCGACGTGTGTGTTAAAAGCATCCGCCAGGTGATCGGAGTGTCGGGCCAGCGCGGATTGCGAACGCGGATAGGGAGGTGTGGATTGATGTCGTCGTCCAGCGAGAATTGTCCTTTTTCTACCTGCTGCATGACTGCGATGGCTACGAGGATCTTGCCCGTCGATCCGATAGGGATGAAGGAATCATCGTGCATTGGACGGCGGGGGCCGGGCACATCAAGAACGGCATCGCCATAGCTTCGGGACCACACGATCTTGCCGTCTTTGACCACAACTGCCTGAAGTCCCGGCATTCCGGCGCTGTCCATCAGTTGCCGAACGAGAGCGTCGAGTCTGGTGGCGGAGGCCCCGGTCGCTGCTGAATTGTTTGCGGTCGTTTGCCCCGAAACTGGCGCGGACGCCATGGCAACCAGAATCGCGAGTGATAGCCACTCGAACAGATGCCTCACATATTCACGCATGGTTTCTCTGTTTTACTTTCCTTTACTCGGCTTGCACCACGTGTTGCCGGTCTCCTATCAACTCCGCGTATCAGTCAGAAGTCTCGAAGCAGGACATCAGGTGAAGGTCTAAATCGAGCAGCACATAGTTCATCGAGAAATCCGGATAGTTGCCATTGGAGATGGCGAACGCGCCGATACGAGTTTCAGGATTGAAAAAGAACGCTGAAGCGTCCCCCGGTTCTTGTCCGTCGTGCCCCCACAATTGGCGGCCATGCAAGTCCACCGGGCCGTGAAGTCCGAGACCCTGGTTCCAACCGTCCAAATTGCGGTAGCTGGAGGGCGTCACCATCAGGTTGACGCTGGATTGGCTGAGAATTCGGGCACCGTCGAGGGTGCCACCGTTCAAGAACATCATCATCAATCGCGCATACTCGTTGGCAGTTGTATAGACGCGTCCAGCGGGATAGTCAGGAAATGATGTCTGATTGTCTAAAACCGATCCGCCAGCCGGTTTATGTTCCAATGATGCAGAAACGGATAAGTAAGCGAAGGCGCCGTGAGCTTTTCGATCAACGACGTAGCCGACCGACAAGCGGTCCACGGATAAACGAGCGAGGAAATAGCTTGTCGACTCCATTTTGAGCGGTTTGAAAATCTCGTGCTGTACGTAATCAGCGAACGATTCGTCCACAATGCGCTCGAGTGCGTAAGCCGCGAGGGAGATTCCATCATCGCTGTAGATGCGCTCGCTACCAGGTTTGCCGGCGCGGAACACCTTGGAGTCGTTGTACCGGCCTTTCGCGCGCAATCTGTTTTCCATGTAGTCGTCGAATGTCACGGGGTGTTCTTTACCGAACACGTATATGGAATTCGTAAATTCCTCGGTCCTATTGTCAATGCTCGAGGTGTGCGTGAGGAGCATGCGCCAGGTGATGGGAACGTCGGGCCAACGAGGGTTGCGAACCGAAAACGGAAGGTATTTATTGATGTCGTCGTCGAGTGATAGCTTTCCTCTTTCCATTTGTTGCAGCACGGCGATGGGAACAAGGATTTTTCCGGTGGAGGCGATGAGAATCTGCGAATCATCGCGCATGGGACGGCGTGGCCCAGGCGAATCCAGCACGGCATTTCCATAGGCGCCCGACCAGACGATCTTGCCGTTCTTGACGACAACCGCCTGAAGCCCGGGCATGCCGGCATTGTCCATTAGTTGCTGGACGAGGGCGTCGAGTCTTGAGGCAGGGCTTGTTACAGTTTCTGGGCCGGGCTGTGCGGAACACGGGCCAGACGCCGCGACGACGATTATTACGAGTATCAGCCGTCCGAATAGAGACCCGAAGCGTTCGCGCATGGATTTCTCCTTTACATCTCCTGGGCTCGTATCGCCCCGGACTGGCAGATCAATCGAAACCATTCCCATCGGGTACCTACAGGCCGCCTAAAGGCCTAAAGAATCCATGAACTCATCGCCAGACCGCTAGTAAAAATGCGACATTCCAGGGATTAAATTCATGACGGTTCGCCTGTGAAGATAGCGACCGGACGTATATCACCTATTCGAGCAAGAATGTGGTTCGGGGTTCCCCCGCCGAGCAATCGAAAGTCGCGGATCATGTGCATCTGGTCGTGGTAGTCAAGGTCGTGGGCAATTTCCAGCCAGCTTCGGTTCGGCCGCGCTATCTTTGCGTCGAGCGCACTCTGAAACCGAGCGACGCGGGCGTAGAATTTCGGCGGCATACCGATAGTGTGAGAAAATCTCCGTTCGAATTGGCGCAGCCCAAGTCCGGTTTGCGCGGCTAATTTTGAAATTCGAACTTGGCCGCGCAATGAAAACACGCGTTCGGCCACGTCAATTGCGGGGTCCTTCGGGAGCGCCGATGCGACCAAGGAAAGCAAAGACTTCTCAATTACACGGACGCGCTGAGGAAACGTAAGGCAGTCGGCGAGTTCGCTCCAGAGTCCAGGCAATAGCTTGGAAACCAAGGCACCATCGTAGTTGCGGTGTGCAAGTTCACGTACCGGAAGACCGATCAATCGCGACAACCCTGCAGGTCGAAAAAATACGCCGAAGGATTGAATCCCGGACCGCAGCTCGATTCTCGAGCACCCCTGTACTTGGGCACCGATGACAGCAACCTTCGGTGTGAATTCAGAATGACCTTCCCAATGAAAGACATGAAATGGTTCGCCAAACTGAAACTCCAGGATCTGTTCCAAGCGTGCTGGAATGGTTTCAACAAGGGCCTCGGCGCGTGATTCAGACGGACCAACCTCGCGCTGTGCATAGACTCGCACGAACTCCCGCAAGATCGGGTCAGGGCGTGCTGTGCGAAGCGCAATCATGAACTTTTTTGCCAAGCCTACTCGTGACCTCGCTTCCGCTTCTCCAAACCCACCAGCATCCCCGCTGGCGGGTCCATTGTTCGTCGATCGACCATTCTGTCTGTTGGTCGGCTGCTCCGTGATGACGCTCATTCGGGCGGAGAATGAGCGATTCCGGCGACCGGGTTAGGATTCACCTAGACTCGGCAACCCTGAAACGTCGCTTGACGCCGCGCGACAAGGATGTGGCTGGCTGGGCCGCAACAAAGAACTGTTGTGAACGAACTGCGCGAAGAGGGACTACGTTCGAAGGACTGAATGGAGGATCAACAGACTTCCGCTAAGGAGCGAACAGTCCCAGCGAACCGCTGACGAGGACTGCCACAAAACAAGACGAGTCGCAGGGTTTAGGAAGAAGGACACGCCCTGTCTAACGGAACTCTGGGGTTGGACGCTTTTCGGAAGGCGCGGAGATCGGAGTGTGTAATCGTTCGACGTGTCGTTTGTCAGAGTGAGTTGCTCGGGGAGTTCAGAAGCGAACACTGCACAGATAAGCGCGCACGTCAGCGCGTAAAAGAGAAAGCGAGCAATTCTGGACCTGGAGCGAACCATTGCTTCATCTCCAAAGCAATTGTGGGTTTGTACAAGATTCATACGATAATGGCAAGTGTTAATTCCAGCCGGTATAGAACGCGGCGATCCAGAAAGCAGTTTTGGTAAATTTCATGGCGTCCTTAACTCCTGTGTGACTCGAATGGGGTTCTTTCTAGGCATCCCGAGTGGTCATCTCTATGAACAAGGTCAGTAGAAAATGCGGGAAGGCATACCGCGACATACTCCGCGCCATCGGGGCTTGGAGTGCTGTAGGAAACCCATTCGCCTTTGGGCGTCACGACAGCCTGGCCAGCATTTACATCGATCACTGCGGTTCGCGTGCGCACTCGGAGAAGGCCGCTCAAGACAAGGGTGTATTCATCGAAATCTGGAGTTTGGCCCGGCTCGCTCCAGCCCGGTGGACTAACCATTCGCGCGATGCTTAGCGCTTCAATTCCGGAATTCAAACGCCCGACGTACTCGGCGATCTGCTTAGGCTTATTTCCTGCTGCCAATATGATTCGAGGTTGAGCGATCAGATCTGCCATGATTGTGTCCTTCCCTTTCTGGTGAAATGGGTTTCTTCAGCTGCCGCCGATGCATTGCTCCGGTGAATCAGGTTGAAAATGGAGGATCCCAAGCAGGAGCGCCTCATGAACAAGTCCAACAACGCGACAACGATCAATGCCTCGCCAATCCACGCGATCGTCGACCATCCCTGTAGCAGCGAAATGCCGATCATCAACATGAATGTGGCGACCATGCCTTGCGCGAATCGCCTTGGTGCCGGCGCAGGCTCCAGAGAGGGGGTCCCAGGTGGCGCTGCGATCATGGCGTTGTACAGCGCGTCAAACGGATTCAGCGCGGGGAGTAATGCGCTCCACCACAAAATTGTTGAGAGCGCCAAGAACCACTCGGCGCGCTGAATGGCAATGCCAGCCGCGACCAGAACGCCGATAACTTTCGGTTGAAACATGAGCGCTTTATACCAACCGGCACTCGATGCCTCGTCCACATCAAAAAATCCCTGGCCTCGTACAAAGCTCCTCATCGATGCTCGCCACATGATGCCTCCTGTCAACTGGTACTTGCTCCTTTGTGTTTCGTGCCCGTTCCTTTGTGAACATTCACCCCAGGTTCCTTGTCAAAATCGTACGGCGCAGCTCAGCATCTACCACCTGTCCGATGCGAGCAACAATGGTCGGAACGGCTTCGACATCCGATTGAGTGGTATAAAAGTTCACGATGCAAGCGCGCAGAAGATAATGCCCGTCTACTACGGCATTGGAGACAAATGTCTCGCCACCGCGCTGTACCCGATCAAGCAGCTCACGGTTGATCGCATCCAGATAGAGTTCGACTTGCGCATCTCCCAACTTCAGCCGAAGATCGCGAGGCACGTAGCGGAATGTCGTTATGCTCAAGCTCTGGGTCACAAGCTGCAACTCGTCATGATGGCTGACCGCATGAGCCATGGAACGCGACAGGCGAATGTCGTCCTCGATCATCTTGCGATATCCAACGGCTCCCACGAGTTTCAGGGCAAGCCAAACTTTTAGGGCACGGAAACCTCTTGAGTTTTGAGGACCGTAGTCAACGTAGTTTGTCGCGCGCTCGTCGAAGTGATAGTACGGCGGATGGTACGCGAACGCCGCACGCAGCGCTTCCGGATCACGGACCAACGCGCATCCGGCCTCGAGCGGCGCGTAGAGCCATTTGTGGGGATCGACCGCGACGGAATCGGCCTGGCTTAGACCGCGCAAATCATCTGGCGCGTCCGGAACCGCAGCTGCAAATCCGCCATAAGCGCCATCGACGTGGAACCAAACGCCGTACTCTTTGCAGACTGCACCGACCTCCGGCAGCGGATCGACCGCGCCAGTGCTAACCGAACCAGCCGTTCCCACCACTAGGCATGGCACATCGCCCGCCGCGATGTCCGCTTCGATCTGACGACGCAACGCGGCCACGTCCATTTGCAAGTTTTCGTTGGTTGGGATCCATCGAATGGAGGAAGTACCGAGTCCACTAATGTCCGCGGCCTTCTGAATCCATGTGTGTGTTTCGCTGGAGCCATATATGCGAAGCTTGCGACCCGAATCACCCGAAACGCCTTGCTCGCGGACCTCCCAATCTGCTTTAGCTTTGCGTGCAGCAAGGAAGCAGACGAAGTTCGCCATGTTGCCGCCACTGACGAGCAGTCCGCCACAATTCACCGGGTAACCGATGAACTCCGCGATCCAGCGCACGGTCTGGGCTTCTATTTCTGTAGCAGCTGGTGACAGCGTCCAGGCACCGACGTTCGGGTTCACTGCCGAGGCCAGGAAGTCCCCTAGAATTCCAATCGGGGAGGGAGCCGCAGTAATATATCCGAAGAACCGCGGGTGCCCGTTTAATAGTGAATGATCGAACAACCTCTGTGCCGTCTGTTCCAGGAGAATCGCGGGGTCGGTACCCTGTTCCGGGAGCGGGCCAGTCAGTTCGAGCGCCTCCCGCACCGCCGACGGGGACTCATCACAAGTTACCGGCCTTGCCGCCAATGACTCGAGGAACTGTGCGACCTGGTCGACTAGCTGATGTCCCAGTCTGCGGAATATAGCGCCGTTCATCGCAAGAGCCGCCTCCCGGCTGGAGCTGGTATCCAATGCCAACCCTTCCGCTGCTCGTTCTTCGTTCATGTGCAAATCCCTTCCATCAGATCCGTTTCCCGAGACCGTCCGCCATTGACCGTACTGAAGACCCGGTAGAACGATTGTTGTCCCCACAGCGCCTCGTGATCACTTGGCGATAAGTACTTCAACTGCTCATAGGCGGAGACCTGTGACTCGTGACACGAGATTGCCTGCCAAACGGTTGACCAATAACTCCGCGTATCGATCACGGTGGTGATCGCCCAATCTGGCCAGGGCACCGCTTGTCGTTCAACGCCGTCGACCGTCGAGACGAGTTTCCGGAAAGCTGCCTGGTACGCTTTCCAGGCCGACTCCGGCCAAGCGACATAGTAAAGCTTGGGAACCGAGTACGGTGGCTGGGCATTTGCCCCGTCGCCAGTGACCGCAGGGTTCCCTGCAGCTACAATGGCCGCGGTTGTGAATTGGGAAATCGCGATGTGGTCGGGATGTCCGTAGGCACCATCTGGTCCGAAGGTAAGTACGACATGTGGGCGCACCCGCCTTATATGTTCGGCGATCGCCGTCACTGCGTCCCAGGGACGTGCTTGATCGAGCTCCGAATCCCGGTAACCGAGCAAAGCAACCTCCCGCACCCCCAACGCGGAAGCGGCGGCGCGTAACTCAGCTTCACGGACACTTGCTAACTCTGCCGGACCCGGATGGTTTGAGTCCCCGGGACGAAAACCTCGGTAGCGACCACTTTCGCCACGCGTGGCCGTGAGCAGAAACACGTCGACACCTTGGGACGCATATTTGGCGAGAGTGCCGCCCACCCCAAGAGATTCATCATCCGGGTGGGCGAGCACTGCCAATAGTCTAGCGGCCGGCATGCCTGATTACCTTATCGTCCGAGCCTCTTGCGAATGGCCGCAAGGTGGTGCCAACTGTGGCGGAGGGCATGGTCTTCGATCACGAATTGCGCAGTGACCGGTGCGCCGAAACTCAAAGAAAAGGGCGCTGCCTGGTTTAGTTCGTCATCCGAGAAGCAGCGTACTGTGCTGGCCGCTTCTCGACTGTTTTTATGGAGAAGCTCAAGCGCCGAAGTCTTCGATACCCCGGATTGCTCGCTGGCATGCTTGGCGTTCAACTCCGCCACAGCCTCCCAAGTAACGTCGGTGTCCGTTTTGCCGTTGGCGATTGCCTTGGCGAGCTCAATCTCAATGGGGTAGACGCTGGCAACATGGTGCACAATTACTCCGATGGAGCGAGGGTCCGTCACTGATACCGGCGTGCGCCATTCTGCTTCCGTAAGGCCCTGCGCAAAGCTGGCCAAGGTATCAGCGCCTTCTTCAATGCGCCGTGCCAGAGAGTTTGCGCGCAGGCTCATTGCTTCTGTCCTTTCTTCGCTCGCACGTATTGTTCTTGCATGGTTCCGATCCCGCACAGCGATCACCTCCAGATATTCGGCGCTAACTTTGGTTGTTCCGTCGTTAGCATTGTTGTGTTTGGACCAGAGCTGGACCAACTCGCTGCGCAGTTTCTCCTGTCCTTCTTCATCGAGGGAGGAGAATGCACGCGACATGGGGCCATAAGTGGTTCGGAAAAGCTCAACAACTGCATCCGGCGGGAACGGATAGTCAAAGTGATAGATGCGAACTGCAAACCTGAGATCAGCGATTCCATCTCGAAGTCGGTTGCGAACTGTGGTTTGGTCGCCCCAGAGCACTGGCGCGGGCATGCCCGAAGGCGCGATGTACCTGGAGATAATTCTGAACATCTGGCCAACAAAACCCGCAGGTGTCCAATTTGCCATTGCGATAATGCCCCCAGGCCGGCAGACGCGACTGAGCTCGGAAGCGACAAGATCGGGACGGGGCGCGAACATCGCACCAATTAAGCTGACAACAACATCGAATTGGCCATCTTCGTAGGGCAGCGATTCGGCATCCCCCTCCTGGAACGCGATTTCCAGCCCTTCTTCGGCAGCACGCTTCCGGCCTTGGTCCAGCCAATTCGTGGCAATGTCGCAAGCGCTGACCTTCAAGCCCGCCCGTGCGGCGATCAAGGCGAGTTGTCCAGCACCGCAGCCAACGTCAAGTAAACTGGTTCCTGACTCTATCGGGAGTCCGCGAAAAAAGTTCTCCGCGTCTTTCTCCATATATCGTGAAAAACGACCGTAATCTCCCGTTGACCATGTTGCTCTTAGATTGGATTTAAGCTGCTCAAGCTTCTTGCTCTCAGCCGCTCGCTCTGCAGTTGCTATGATGCCTGGCTGGGAGTTGTTGGTCTCTTCAGCAATCGGATTCATTAAAGTTTCTCCTGTTTCACTGTTTCTTAGCTTCGTATTGCAGTTGGAACGTTCGCCGGATCGTTCTGCGGGAGAAGCTTCGGCACGATCATCGGCACATGCTGGCGATACTCCGCATACTCGGGATGCTCTCGCATCAAGTCCCGTTCCTCGAAACGGATTGCAACGAGGATGTACGCAGTCGTGGCTGCTGCAAAGAAAAGGTGGGTGACGGTCATCGTCGGCGTGATCCAGAAGACGCACAACCAGCCTACGTAGAGAGGATGGCGAACGACCCGATAGAACAAAGGAGTCGTGAACCGAAGCTTCCGCTGGGGCTTTCCCTGAATATGGAGCCATACCTGTCGCAGCCCGAACAGATCGAAGTGGTTAATCGCGAAAGTGGCTGCTAGAACCAATAGCCAGCCAAAGGCATAGCCTCCGTAAAGGACCCCACGCCCCACTCTGTTTTCGATGGTCCAAACGGTGCCGCCAAGGGGCTGCCATTTCCAGAAAAGCAGGAGCAGAGCCACGCTGCTTGCTAGAACGTAGGTGCTGCGCTCCACTTCGACCGGCACGACGCGTGTAATCAGATTCTTGAAACTACGGCGGGCCATCACGCTGTGCTGAATGGCAAACAAGAGCAGCAGTCCCAGGTCAATCAGGAGCGCTCTCTGCCATGTTGTTATAGAAGCCGAGTCCATCGACTTCGGTACTCCAAAATTGCCGATGAATCCGACCGCGTAAAGAAACGTAGAAAGGAAAGCAAGGTAGCTTCCCAGCCCGTACGCGAATGTAATCGCCCTCTTCATCTATATCCTTCCTTTCATCATCCCGTTGGCGTTGCGCGATGTTCGAGCCACAGGTAAAATTCTGTGCCGTAACCTGAGACCGGTCCATGCTCGACCGACCGAAGGAATTGCTCTGACGTCCAGGAAGAGCGGATTTATTTGCTGACCGTCCAATAAAAATTGCAGCGGGTCCGGAAGACGCCATGGATGCATTTTCAGAAATACTTTCGGCCATGAAGTTGACGGGAGCGACATACTTCCGGGCAGAGTTTTCGTCACCGTGGAGTTTTTGCTCCCCACCGTCGAAGCAATTGGCGCCCATCCTCGCGCCCGGGGCGGCCCATCTGGCTATCTACCATCTTGTCGTCGAGGGCAGGGCCATCGCGAGATTGCCAGGGGGGACATGGCTCGTCCTGGATGCGGGCGATGTTGTCGTCTTCCCACACGGCGATCCACATGAGATATTTAGCGATGAGCAAGCCCGCAACGATGTAACTCCTGAAATCCTGAACAAGATCTCGGCGCGCGATCTCCGCCCATTGCAGGCTGGAGGTGGTGGAGAGAGCGTGCAGGTGGTTTGCGGTTTCATGGTATGTGATCCCATTATCTGTAAGCCGCTCCTAGAGGGCCTGCCCAGGATTATGAAGGTGAACATTCGTGCGGACCGTTCCGGGCAATGGCTGGAAAATTCCATTCTTCACTTGGCCGATGAAACGACGTCCGCCCGTGTCGGTAGCGACGCGATGCTCGCCAAGCTCTCCGAGGCCTTGTTCGTGGAAACATTGAGAATGTATATCGCGGGATTGCCGGAAGCACAGACGGGGTGGCTCGCAGGAGCGCGCGACCCGATTGTTGGGAAGAGCTTAGCAATCCTGCACAGCAAAGTAAGTCATCCTTGGACCATCGCGGAATTGGCGAAGCAGGTGGGGATGTCCCGCTCCGCTCTTGTGGAACGATTCAGTCGATTCTTGTCCCTGCCCCCCATGACCTATCTCACACGCTGGAGACTTCAGCTGGCCGCCCGCGCCTTGACCACAACGCCGCGGGGTACGGCCGACATCGCCGCTGATGTTGGCTACGAGTCGGAGGCCGCATTCAACCGCGCCTTCAAACGGGAGTTCGGATTGCCACCCGCACGATATCGCCGCCAATCCAAACAACTGCCAAGATCAACCAAGTTAACCTCCAGACCATCACAAGCCAATAAAGCTTTTTGGCGGGAACATGCCGAGACCGCCTGACACCCTGGCCGCTTCAGCTTGGTTCGCGGATGCTGAAATCCACAAGCAGTAGCGTTGCGCAGATCGCTGGCGAAGTTGGCTATGAGTTAGAGCCGTCCTTTAACCGAGCCTTCAAACGCAGCAAACCGCTACCACTCCTAACACGTTGGCGATCAGCCGAAAGGGGAACAATTTAGGCAACAACTCGTGCCGAAGTGCCCCCATCCCGAAAGTCGTCCATCCATCCGCAGTAAATCGTTGATTCCGAGCAACAGGGCCTGAGACTTTTTCAACTTGTTAAACCGTTGTAGTGGTTGAATGTCTCTGCCTCCCGGTTGGCCGAAAAACGCGCTTTTCGTGGAGGTGACTGTATTCGGGATACCGAGGGTAAAGTTGCGATCCGCTGGATGGCAATGGGCGACACTTCGTAGTTCACGTCCGTTGATCGGCTGAAAACGAAAATCACTTCGACACATAGCCGACAAAGTCCCGCCCGGTCGGTAGCCCGATTGGAAGTGTGCAAAAGCCAAACTGTTAGGTCAACGGCATATCGAAAAGTTGGGGTGCTGGGAACGGATTTCCGGACTCCGGCACAGTTAACGACCGAATCTATCGGGGTCTGGTAGCCCACTGAACTTGCTCTAGGCGCCCCACAAGCAACACCCACGCTAGACCACCAACGATGCAAAAGGCAGCAGTTATCGCAAACGGCACTTGAAAATTTCCAGTGCGTTGCAGGATGAAACCTGTGGCCGCAGGCGAAACGACTCCGGCCAAGTTCGCGAATCCGTTTTGCGGACCGTACCATCGTCCCGTCATTTGGGGGCCGGCAAGAGTGTGCGTGAACGCAAGGATCCCAGGGCTCGTCATTCCGCAGCCTGCTCCTGCTGCCATCAGCCAAGGCAGATACGCATTCGCACCAGCGAGCGCGCAGCCGACAATAGCGAAAGCAGCGATCGAAAATCCGATGGCCATCGCTGATTTCCGCACGAATGTCGGTGTGTTGCCCTTCCGGATTAGGAGGTCTTGCAGCCAACCGGTCGAAATTGCAGACGCAGCATCGGCCAAGTAATAGACACCAGCGATTCTGGCCATCGTTGCCATCGACAAATGTCGGTCAATAACCAGGTACGATGGCAGCCAAGTCACCATGAAATAGAAAAGGTAGTTGCAGCAGAATTGCCCGAGACACGTGCCCCAGAAGGACCGTTGTGCGAAAACCTCGGAGAATCCCCCCGTCCTCGTGGAGGAGCGCGTTTCGACGTAATCATCTCTCGGCATCCATCGAGCCCAAGCCGGAAGCCAAAGCAAGCTTATGAGCCCTATCCAGATGAAAACTGGGCGCCAGCCGAAGTTCGCCATGAGCATCCCCGCTCCAAATGTTCCGATTGCATTGCCGGTTCTCAAGCCCGCCATGACGATGCCGCTGGCAAAGCCTCGATAGTGCTCTGTAAGTTGTCGTGCGATGATTTTTGAGGAGGCTGGCAGGGCCACGGATTCGCCGATGCCGAGAATCAGCCGCAACAGCAACAGCATCGCGAATCCACGTGCCACACCCGTTGTAGCGGTGGCCAGAGACCACACGAGGAAACCAGCAGCGAGGATCTTGTTCACGTCAAAGCTGTCCACCAGCCACCCGACGATGAATTGCATCAGGGTGTACGAAGCGAAGAATGCCGCGAATAGGACGCCAAGTTGCGAGGGCGATAGACCAAACTCCTGTTTCAATAACGGGGCTGCGACCGAGATATTGCCGCGGTCAACGTAGTTAATGAGCAGGCACAGAGCCAGCATAGAAAGTACGGGTGCAAAACTACGTGGCGTTCGCGACGGACCTGGCGTCGGAATCATAGAAGCATGTGCGACAGTGTGCGCTGGCAAAAAGTGATTTGCAAGCACATCCAATCTGGATTCGGCGATTCTCTTCTAATCTCCTCCGATGGGTTGGTGAAGTCCCACGATGAGCGCTGTCTTGCGGGTTGCCACCTGTCAAGGAGCTCGACCTTGCCTCCAAGTCGATTATGGAAATGATGAGAGCACATTGGTTGAATTGTGGCGTGTGCGTCTGAAGTGAAACTAAATCGACCCTCTCTCTTTTCCCGGTTTGCGCAGTAGCTCAGCAACCCGCGGTATCGCGCTCTGGTACTAGTCGTAGTGGTGTTGAAAAACTGTAATTTTTACCAGTTTTAGGCATTGCGGCCAAGACGTAATAAAGATGTGCACTCTGCTTCATATTTGGCCCTCGGCACCATCGTGCAGTCCTACGCCAACTCCGGGTTTTAGGATGAAACCCAGACGTCGGCAATCCCCCGGGCGGAGGATTGGCGACCAACGTAGGACTCCTCGGTGGTGCCGTTTTTCATTTCAGCAAGCCCTTACTCAATCTGCGGCCCATAGATCACCATCGCGTGCGTTTTTTAATCGAGAGTTTCAGCGCAGATGGACATCTTTCGTTTGTCTGGTGATAGCGATTAGCGGAAGTGAGAGAACTAGGCGCCGGGTGGGACCTGTTCGACCAGCCTCTGGAATGCCGCGTCGCCGTGCAGGCAGGAAAGGTCAGGGTCCTTGGCCATCCAGGGCAGATTGTGGTACCCAGCCTCCTTCGCTTTCTTGAGCAGCGCCAGAGCGTCTGATTTCCTCTGAAGGACTCCATGGGTACAAGCGGCGTTGTAAAGTATGTTGGAATCGTTAGGACGCAGTGCCACAGCCTTTTGCAGTTCCTGCACCGCAGCTTCTTCATTTCCCAAGAATGCATAGGTGTTAGCGAGCAGGATTCTGGCGCGCACATCTTCGGGGACCAACTGTACCTGATGCTCGAGCACGCTCATGGAGCGTCGGCGGAGGTTGCGCGCGGCTTCCACCTGGCCGAGATTCATCATGGAGTTGATCAGAGGCGGGTATAAGTTGTAGTCGTCCCCGTTCACTTCCACGGCTTTCTCGACCAGGGCGGCGACATCCTGCCATCGGCTGGAAGCAAAATAAGATCGCGCCAGCACATTGTACCCACCCTGGCAATCCTCCTTACGCTCGATGGCCATTCGCGCGTACTCTATGGCCTCCTCGTATTTCTTCTGCACGTATAACAGCAAAGCCCGAGCAACCAGCACCTCAGCGAGCTGCGATCCGAGTTTCAGAGCGCGCTCGCAGGCGGCCAATCCTTTCTCAATCCATCGGGCACTAGGATCGTGCCATCCATAGACCATCGCGCAGGTGTGCGCGATACCCGCATAGGCCAGCGCAAAATCCGGGTCGAGCAGGATGGCCATATCAAACATCTGCATAGCAAATTCCAGGTCCGAGCGAGTCTCGCGACGCGTATAGCTCCGGCCGCGCAGATAGGCGTCGTAGGCTTGGGGGTTTTCCGTGGGCTTGCGGGCAATGGCTTTCTCTTCCTGAGGTGTGAGTGTAATGCGAAGAGCCTGGGTGATATTGCGAGCGATCTCATCCTGAACTTCAAAAATATCTTTCAGTTCCCGGTCATAGCGCTCTCCCCACATGGTTTGACCGGTGCGTGTCTCGACCAGTTGGGCCGTAATTCGCAGCCGCTGTCCTGCGCGGCGGAGGCTGCCGGTGAGTATGTAGCCAGCGCCGAGCTGCTGGCCAACCTGCGATGCGGGGACAGGCTGGTCGCGGAATCCCAGTACGGCCACACGCGGGAACGCGCGGAGCCCGGTAATCTTCGACAATTCGGTAATGACGTCTTCGGTCATCCCGTCGCGGAAGTATTCGTCTTCCTTGGCTCCGCTCAGGTTCTCGAAGTACAGCACTGCCACCGACTTCTCAGCAGGAGCGGAGGCAGCCGTCAGCGCGCGGCCCGAATCCGAATCACGCTTCAGTTGCTGCAGGTCAGCTCTGAGCAAGGCAGCGCTCTGGTAGCGGTTGTCGGGCTCTTTCTCGAGCAACTTGTTGATGACTCGCTCGAGCTCCAGCGGAAGTTTCGTGTTCAGGCGCACCGCCGCGATGGGCTTGCGGTTCAGAATGGCGTCGAAGATGACCGCCGAGGTGTTTCCCGGAAACGCCATTTGACCCGTGGCCATCTCATAGAGCACGACGCCCAGCGAAAACAAATCCGTGCGTGCGTCCAGCTCTTTGCCCTGCGCCTGCTCGGGGGACATGTAGGCAACAGTCCCCAAGGTGCTCCCCGGGCTTGTCAGAAGGTCCGGGTCTGCTGCATGCGTGGCCAGCGTTTCGGCGTTGGCAGCCGCACTTCTATCTGAATTCACCTTGGCAAGTCCAAAATCCAGAATCTTCGCGTAGCCGCGCTCAGTGACGAAAATGTTCGCAGGCTTGATGTCGCGATGAATTATTCCTTTGTGGTGGGCAGCGTCAAGCGCATCGGCAATTTCCACTCCCAAACTCAGCACCTGTTCAAGAGGAAGTGGCTTCTCCCCGATGCGGTGTTTCAAAGTCTGGCCATCCAAAAACTCCATGGAGATGAAGGCTGTACCGTTCTCCTCGTCGATCTCGTAGATCGTGCAAATGTTGGGGTGGTTCAAGGCGGAGGCAGCTTGCGCCTCGCGCTGGAAACGAGCGAGGGCCTGCGGATTATGGGCAACCTGATCGGGCAGGAATTTCAGTGCGGCATTGCGATGAAGCCGCTTGTCCTCGGCCTTATACACGACGCCCATTCCACCCCCGCCCAGCTTTTCCAGGATGCGGTAATGCGAGACGGTCTGGCCGATGGGCCCTTCGGAACCTGACATGGTGCCGCCATCTTAAGTTGTGACATGCAGTGAGTCAACCAAACTGGGTTCCTTGTCGCTGCAAAATGAGAATGTCCGGTTTGAGCAAAGTAGAAATGTCCGCTTTCATGGGTGGCTGGGGGG
>Ga0187780_10001623_pt1 | contig 17016 bp, 19 predicted proteins | sample 1015_Q2_SP10_20__FD_132429 | JGI IMG/M metagenome (GOLD analysis project Ga0187780, IMG submission 132429) | Tropical peat soil microbial communities from peatlands in Department of Meta, Colombia - 1015_Q2_SP10_20_MG | ecosystem: Environmental > Terrestrial > Soil > Wetlands > Peat | place...
AACGTGTCGAATGGAAACGCATCAGCTTCTTCAGGTCCATCTCCAGTATGGCGTCCCCGTAGACGCAAACGAAACGTCCGCGGAGCTTGCTTTCCGCTGACTTCAGTTGCCCTGCGATGCCGAGGGGATGGGGCGAGGCAGCGTATTTGATATTCACCCCCCAGTCTTTGCCGGCTCCGAAGTACTCCTGAATTGTCTTTCCGAGGTATCCCGTGGTTATGATGATCTCTGTGATGCCGTTTTTCTTCAGCCACAGAATGATGTGTTCAAGGATGGGGCGAGGTCCCACCGGGAGCATCGGCTTTGGAACCAGGAGGGTATAGGGCCTCAATCTAGTGCCCAGACCCCCGGCGAGGATGACCGCCTGGATTCTACTGCTCTTCTGCAAGCCTACCACTTGGGCTCAGGCTCGCTATCTCGTCTTTATACGCTTCGTCGGTCCCGGACAGAATGCAGGAGTCGACCACAAGGCCTTTCACGCCAAGCGACATGACGTTTGAGATGTCCCCCCTCGTCAGCTTCTTTTGGGTCCTGAGGAGGACAGGCTTCACCGACAGCTTGGCAATGACGCCAAGGGTCGCGTAGTCCAGGACGCTGAATGGGGCCCCTCTTGACTGGTGGGGGACCGTGGCAACGTCCAATGCCTCGACCCCCTCCATCTCAGAGAGCTGCTTGACCTGCTCGAGTATGTAACCAGTTGAGATGGCTGTGACCTTACGGACCCTCGCATCCGAAAGGACGAATGTTGGCATCTGGTGGGCATACATCTCAACGAAACTAAAAGCGCTGGACATTATCCTCTCCCAGTAGTCCTCCGTGAGCAGCCTCGCCCCGCCTATGAAGAGACCGCATGGAACGGAGACAGTGGAAATCACGTCGTTGATGTAGGCGTCGTGCAGGTCATAGCTCCCGAAATGGCTCGGAGATGAGCTTTCGTCACCGTCTACGTTGAGCATGATTGCGTCGGCGCCCCCATCGACGGCCTGCAACGCCAGGGACGTGCTGTTCTTCGGAAGGCTCGCTATTACCGTGTACTCCTTTGCAACCGACAGTAGCTCAAGTGGCCTCCGCGTCTGGCCGATAGTTTCCATTCTGCCTGATGAGAAATTGGTAGTATTCCTTAGAAGAGAGGTGCTCAAATGTGGACAACCCTTTGATATGCGCGTCTTAACCACATAGTGACGCAACAAGACCAACGTTTGGCCAGCTATCCGCCTTGACCTCATGCCAAGTGGGACTTTCAGAACTCTGGTTCGGGCCGCTGGTTAACTTTCAGAACGGCATGAAGTTCAATCTGGAGGGCGTGACCGAGTCCCTTGAGGAAACATGTCGATCGCATTGAACCCCTAGCGGGCGCACCGAAAGAGGAACGCCTTTCTGTATAGAGAATCCATAACTGATTAAGAGCCCAACAGCGCTCTCGTTCCATGGGTGCCGACCAATGTCTACCGTTTCCTCCCTGGTTCAAATGAGCGCCGTGTACACCCCCCCGCCGGTTCCCTCCCACAGAAATCGTAAACTTCCGATCATCATTGTCTTAATCATAGCTGTGGCTGCCGTGGCTGGAGTCTTCCTTTTGGGCGGATTCGGTTCTCCCAAGAAGCAGCCCTGGCAGTTTGACGGGGCATACGCCACCTACTCTGGTGATATGTCTAGCCCAGCCGTCAACCTTACGATTAGGGTCCAGGTCATCAACTACAACAGCACGGCCGTAGATACTCTAAGCTATTACAATCTAAAGGTCGGAACTCATGTTAACGAGAACCAATCGACTCAATGGCACCAGCTCAATTCCAGCGGTGGCATCGACTTCACCCAGCCTTCTGGTTACACTCTCTCCCGGACCTACAGCATCACAAGATATGTCTCTGGCAACACCTATGATTGTACTGCATATGAATACACCAAAGGGAGGACAACGCTCACTGCATACGTGAGCAACTCAGTCGATTTCCCGGTAGAGTTCACCTATTCATCGACGCCAATCACTGGGGCTACCTACCTTCTGGATCTCCCCATCGTCCAGTCCAACATCAGCGGACTCTAGGAAGCGACGCCCACTGTCAGCCCAAGGACCAAGAATATCACAGCCAGGTATGGGCTGGTCAGCTTGAAAAGAGTCCACGCTGTCTTGTTACTCTGGGTAAGTGCGAGCTTCGCACTATAAAGCAGGACGACGCCCCCGAGGACGAGAGCCGTCAGCATGTAAACGATGTTTATGGGGGTCACGAAGAAGATAGCCACAGAGAAGACCGTTAGCAGGGCGCTCGTCCCCGCAATGCAGATCGAAGCAATTCTATCGCCGAAGACTATGGGGAGCATGGGTACCTTGGCAGCCTCATAGTCCTTCCGGTTGAAGATGGCAAGGCTCCAGATGTGGGTGGGAATCCAGACGATAACGAGCGCAGACATGTATAGTGCTATGGGGGTCACCGTCCCGGCGACCGCTGAGTACCCAACGAGCACGGGCATGCCCCCCGAAATCCCGCCGAGGATGATGTTCAGCCAGCTCCTCCGCTTTAGCAGCAGGGAGTAGACCACTATGTTGTCCAGAAGCCCGAGGAGCATGAACGAGGCGGACGCGGTATTGATCAGGACGAGCGGGATGAGAATCGAGAAAGCAGCCATGACGAGCCCAAAGACGAGTGCGCTCCTCGGCTTTACTCGGCCGGCTGGCAGGGCGCGCCTCATGGTTCGCTTCATCATGCCGTCAATGTCCCTGTCGTGATAGTTGGTCAGGACTTCGGCGGACGCGCTCCCGAGCACAAGCGCGGCGGTTGCGGTGAAAAAGAGCCCCAACGAAAGATTCGATCCGGGCGTCTCCCTGAAGGCGACCACCATGGCGACCACCCCCGTGAAGACGAGCAGGCCCCAGATGCGCGGCTTGGTGAGCCTCCAGTAGTCCTCTATCCGGGCCATCATGCTCTTGTGGAGAGCCGGCCGCGAGTCGGATAAAACGTTAGCGCAGGGGGCATCGGGGAGAGGGTGACAACATACACGCAGGCTTTCTCGTTTCCCGGGGCCCCGTTTTAGCATAAAGGCGTATAAAGGACAGAGGGGTCCCTTTCAAACGATGGCATTCGACGACCCGCTCCAGTGGATTGTAATAGGGGTCATAGTGGTAGTGATATTCCTCTGGGGCCCACAGAAGATCCCAGAACTTGCCCGGGGGCTCGGACGGGCCAAGCGCGAGTTCGACCAGGCGTCTAAGGAGTTCCAGGGGTCGGTCACAGGGGCGACCAGCTCCCCTCCTGTACCGAAGTCGGCGGACCAGGTACTCATAGAAACTGCGAGGCAGCTCGGGATAAGTACGGAGGGAAAGACGAGGGAGCAGATCTCGCAGGAAATCGTTTCAAAGGCAAAGTCCTAAGCGTAAAATAGGATGCCGGAAGGCTCACCGCGCCATTGCTTTCCAGTCGCTTCCAGTTCTCTGAGCACATAGACGAGCTGAGGAAGAGGCTAAGGGTCGTTGCCATAAGCTTCATCGTCATCCTGCTCGTTCTGTTATTCTTCCCTTCGAACCCACTTTACGCTATCCAGAACCCCGGTCAGTACCTGTCCCTCCAGTTCCTTCAGAACACGGTAATTGCGGCCTTCCTCGGAAGAGTGAAAACGGACCTCCTCCCGGCCGGGTGGACCCTGCTCGCCGCGAAGGGCATTGGCGAGCCCATGGAGATTTACTTCGTTGCCGCCATCATCCTGACCGCCGCACTTGACATGCCTGTCATCGCGTATGAAACGTACAGGTTCATTGATCCTGCATTGAACGAGAAAGAGAGGGCCCTCATCTATCCCTTCGTAACGTCAACGTCGGTTCTGTTCGTTGTAGGGCTCCTCTTCGGGTATTACGCCCTAGCAAAGCTGCTCATTCTTGCGTTGGCACCCTTCTTCGTTTCCACCCAGACAGCGTTTCTGATAGATGTTGGGGCATTCTATTATGTGATATTTCTAATCATTGTTGCCACCGCGGCCTCGTTCACAAGCCCTGTATTCGTCTATACCCTCATCCGCCTCAGGGTTGTTTCGGCAGACTTCTTCTCCAAGAACAGGCTGATAATCTGGTTCATCATATGGGTGGTAACAGGACTCTTCCTGACCCCAGACGGGGGGCCGCTGCTCGACCTTATCGTGTTTGTCCCGATTGTGGCGATGGTTGAGATTGCCGTTGCAATGGGTAGAAGGAGCGTCAGGGATCTCCCCCCGAAGGAACTGGGGCAAACCAGAAGCGAGGGAGGGATAGTCTGCCCACATTGCGGCACGCACCTGGCTACTCCGATGCTTTTCTGCGAAAGGTGCGGCAGATCGATAGCCTAGGGAGGCTACTCTTTCCTGTCTTTGGCCTTTCTTATCGTGACTTCCCCTTCGGAAACGTAAAGGACTATCTCGTCTCCCTCCTTCCAATCAAAACCTTCGACGATGGGTCTGGGAAGGGTGATCCTCAGGCTGTTCCCCGTTTTTCCCAGGATGACCCGGAAGACCACTGGCACGCGGGCGGTTGGTTATTACGCAAATAAAAACCTAGGTTTGTCAACTTGGAGGACACTGTGGGTCAATTCCGTTACCTCAAAGCCGATATATCATCTGAGTTATTACACAGGTGATAACGTGGCAACCCAGGCTCAGGTTGAATCGCCGCGCTCGCGTTCGTTCCGTTGGGAGGAGTTAGGCGTCGACCTGACCGACCTAGAGGCGCTGGCTGAGCGGGTCTAGTTTCGGAAACCGATTGCGATTTCGGGGACGTGGTTTAATTACAGCCTTCTCCATTTACACCCATGACACTCACGGACAACAAGAGAGCCCTTTCCAGCGCAGAGGGGTTTGACAGAATCTTCGAGATGGTTAAGGTTGCCACCGAACGGACCATCGGGAAGCACCGAGCTGGACTCACTCTCGTGCTCGGGGACATCCCGAACGACGTGGGCGCCTACCATGAGATGGGCTCAAACGCAATTGTGATGAACAGAAATCTCCTCAGAATAGTCGAGAAGCTTTCGAAGACCAGGTCCAAACGGAACGCCTATGTGTTCATGATACTTCTTCACGAGTACCTCCATAGCCTTGGCTACACCAGCGACAGACAGGTGAGAGCTCTTGGGAGGCGCATAGCGGACCAATACCTGGGGAAGAGACACCTGGCAGGGGAAATGGCCGTACGTCCGCTCGACCAATTCTTCCCTGACCTTTCGACGTACTCGGTGTTCAGGGACAAGGGTGAGTACCAGACCATCAGCCGTTTCGACTCCTCCAGCACCCCCTACATCGCGTAACCCGGTAAGCTGTAAATACGGCGCGCGGTCGCGCCAAATTCCGAAGGGACATAGTAGCGCTTCAATTCGGCCTCGTGGCCCTCGACATCGCAGCCTCCTGGGTCAGGATGATTATCGCCCTCGGTCTGAGCATCCTTTTTGCCCTGGCAGTAGGGATCTGGGCGGCAAGGAGCAGAAGAGCCGAGGCCATCATTCTTCCGCTGCTTGACATATTCCAGTCGATACCCATACTAGGGTTCTTTCCCTTCGTCATTGGGGGGATTTATGGTGCCTTCCCAAACGCCATAGGCGCCAACCTGGCGGTCATCGTCCTTATTTTTACAAGCATGTCGTGGAACATCGCCTTCGGAGTTTACGAGTCCGTTAGGGCGATCCCCCAGGACTACTACGACCTGCTCGACGTCGCACACGCGAGCACCTGGCAAAGGATCAGGACACTGTACATCCCGGCGTCGATGAGCAGGATTGCGTACAATACCCAGATCTCTTGGGCGGTCGGACTCTTTTTCCTTGTCGCAAGCGAGATAATCAGTGTCGGGTCGACCAGCGTACCTGTCTCCTACGGAATAGGGATAGCCGTAACAAGCTTCCAAAATGCCTCCCCTCCGGATTATCCCGATTACGCTCTCCTCATCGTCTCTATCATCGTAGCAGTTGTCGTTTGGAGGTTCTTGTTCTTGCGGGAGTTCGCCCTCTGGTCTGAGAGGTTCAAGATGATGGAGGAGCCGAGGGAGATACATCGGGACCCCATAATGAGGTTCTACTCCTGGGTGAATCACAGGAGCATCTCGAAGCTGTTCCTAATGGCCCATGACAGTGGCGTCACCAGGTTCTCCTCGTCTATTGCCCGGTTCAGGCGAGGCCTCAAGTACGCCGTACTCATCTTCCTCGGCATCGTTTTCGTGCTCATTGCGGTGACGGTTTGGCAGTCGGGTACCCTCAACCTCAGCAGCCCGCCATCGCTTTACTCATTGGCTTCGAATGAGGTCGGAATACTCTATTCGCTTGCAGTATCTTTTGTGCGAGTTTGGTATGTTGTAGCGATCTGCATCGGCATCGGCCTGCCGATGGGGATAGTCATCTCGCTCAACTTCAAGCTCTATGATACCGCCTCACCCATCCTAGAGGTGATCTCTTCCATTCCTGCACCAATACTCCTCCCGGCGATAATCCTAATCCCTGTGATCGGCCATAATTCCGAAATTGTCGCAGCCATTGTGATCTTCCTATCGGTCTTCTGGTACATCGTTTTCAACGTCATGGCAGGCGTGAGAACTCTCCCCTCGGACATCAAGGACCTCCCTCACGTCTTCAAAGTCAGCCGATGGGCCGCCTGGAGAAACGTGTACATCCCCAGCGCCCTCACGGCTCTGGTCACAGGTGCAATCACCGCCGTCGGAGGGGCGTGGAACTCCCTTATCATCGCAGAGTACTTCCAGACTGACCCCCACAAAGCCCCCTTGACTCAGGTCGCTTCGGGTATCGGGAAGACCATCACGGTCGCTACCAACAAGGGCGACTACTTGACCCTGGCACTCGCCGTCATATCAATGACGGTCCTGATAGTCGCATTCAACCTGACGGTCTGGAGGCGGCTGTACCACCGTGTCACCAAGCGTTACACGTATAACCGATAGAGCGTAGGGAGCCAAGAGTTTGTCCGAGGGCACTATCCAGATTGCTGCTGGCACCACCGTCGTCACCGTTGACCATGTAAGCCTGGACTACCTCAAGGAAAAGGAGCCGCTTCCTGTGCTTGCGGATGTATCATTGACTGCCGCAAAGGATGAGCTTGTGGCAGTTACCGGGCCGTCGGGGTGCGGGAAGTCGACCCTTCTGCGCATCATCGCCGGTCTGATCAAACCCACCTCTGGGAACGTCAGGGTAATGGACTCCGAGGTTAAGGGTCCCCGAAGTGATATTTCGATGGTCTTCCAGAACTTCGTACTCCTGCCGTGGCGCACAGCCCTCGAGAACGTCCTTTTCGGGCTTAGCTCTCGCAACGATCTTACTGAAGAGCAAAAGCAGGCGAAGGCCGAGACCGCCCTCGAGATAGCCGGGCTTCAGGGGTTCGAGAGCGTCTATCCGGGGGAGCTTTCAGGAGGGATGAAGCAGAGGGTGGGGGTGGCACGGGCGCTGGCGACTGACCCGAGAGTGATGCTCCTCGATGAACCTTTCAGCTCGCTCGACGACCTTACGGCCGAGAGGCTTAGGAAGGAGACGTACACGCTTCTGATTAGTCCTCAGACCTCGGTCCAGACAGTAATTCTCGTAAGCCACAATGTCGAGGAGATAATAGAGCTCGCAGACAAGGTGGTTGTGCTCTCGCCAAGGCCGGCGCATGTTGTGGGAGAATTGAAGGTCGATCTCCCCCGACCGAGGAACAAGCAGTCTGAAGAATTCTTCCAATGGGTGGACAGGGTGTATTCTCTACTATCATGAGCCCGACTTCCCTCCTTAAATCAGGCACAGCTTTCGCCCGGAGGACGACATAGTTGGCAGAACCTCATAGGCCTCTTCCGACGGCTCTTCAGATGCCCGCCAACGTCCGGGGAGGCCAAGTAATCAGCCTCGTCGAGGTTACCGGCAGCATCGGAGGGAGGGTGGACATCCCGAAGCTCGCGGACGAGCTGGGGGCGGACGTTGCCGTCCTCCTTCCCATACTCGATGCTGCAGAGATGCTTGGTCTGGTAAGGGTGGAGAAAGGGGATGTCCACTTGACCGAACTAGGTCTGAGGTTCCAGAAGACTTCCAAGCAGAAGCTCAAGATGTTGAAGGACAGAATCGCCGCCATCGAGCCTTTCAGGACAGCCCTCGAACTTGCTTCCAAGGGGAAGCCGGTGACATCGGCCCAGGTGGCCGAGTCCCTCTCCGAGATAGGCTTGAAGTGGCACTACCAGCCGGACATCAACGAGTCTCTCATCCAAGCCCTGTTATTCCACTGGGCCATTTACGCAGGGCTGCTCACGTACGATGGGAGATCAGGCAAGTTCACGAAGGTCTAAGCTGCCCCGTAGGAATGGACCACCGTCCCGCCCACGATTGTGGCGAGAACTCCCACCTTTCGGAAGAGCGCCGGGTGCATATCAGTTGTATCCGAGTCGAGGAGGGTGATGTCCGCGGGCGCTCCCTCGGCCAGCCCTTCGGCAGTGTCGAACCCGTTAAAGCAGCCGTTCACTGTGTACAACGAAAGTGCCTCCTTCAATGACAGCTTCTCGCCGGATTCCCCACCTCCCCTCGTCATCGCCGCCCACATCCCGAGGATGGGGCTCATGGACTCAATCGGTGAGTCGGAACTCCCTGAAGCTACAATCCCCTCGGCAAGCATGGACTTCAGCGGGTAAAGTTCTCTCACTCTTTCTTCGCCGAGCCTGTCTATGGCCCATGTGTCGGAGGTTATGAACAACGGCTGCACAGCGGCGTGAACCGAATGCTTTGCCATCTTGCTCCTTAGATCCTTGGGAAGCAGGCTCGCGTGCTCAATCCTGTGGCGACGGGGGTTGTTCCGCCCTGCTACACGCGCGATTGCTTCGGTCGCCTGCTCCACTGCTCTGTCTCCGATGGCGTGCACGATGGCCTGCATCCCCCTGGAATCGGCCACTTCGACGAGCTCCGAAAGATCCTCGTCTGTGTACCTCAGGATGCCGACGTTCGACTTGTCGTCCGTGTATGGCTCCCGGAGTGCCGCCGTCCTAGCTCCGAGGGACCCGTCCGCGTAGATCTTGACGCCGTTTATCCTGGCGCGAAGGCCCGCGAGCTTGTTCCCGACCCCGGTGGCGTGAATGTAGTCCAGCGCCTCTGGCGGGACATAGACCCGATACCTGAGGGAAAGGGAACCCGAAGTGTTGAGAGTAACAAGAGCCTCGAGCTCCTCTCGGAAGGCGTCCCGGGAGACGATGCAGTGGATGGTCGTCAGCCCCAGCCTCCCGGCCTCAGCTTCAATGGACTGCAGGTCAGCCGCCGATCTCTCCGCGCTCCTGGGCAGCTTCTCGTAGACTTCTTCGACGGCCCTCTCCTTCACTATTCCGGTCAGCGCGCCTTTCTTGTCCCTCTCGAATTCTTCGCCAGTCCGATTCGACAAGCCCAGCGCCTCGATAGTCCTGCCGTTCACCAGAGCCACGTGGCCGCACACCCTTGAAAGTACGACTGGGTTGTCGGGAGAGATATCGTCAATCTCAGCCCGGCCGGGCATCGCTTTTCCCGGAAACGATTCCTGGTCCCAGCCCATGCCGGTGACCCATTCTCCTGGTCTGGCCCGCTGGATCCCCGCAACCACTCTTAGCCGGACGGCGGTCATGCTCGTGGTGCCCCGGAGGTCCACGCTCCGCTTCAACCATCCGTATTCAAACGGGTGACAATGGGAGTCTATGAATCCAGGGCAAAGAGTGCCTCCGTTTGCGTCTATAACCTGGGCACCGTCGGGAGGTGTCATCCTTCCCTCGCCCAAGCTGATTATTTTTCCATCCTCGCAGTAGGCATGGCAGCCTGCCTTTCCCCCGATACTGCAGTCTCGTATGAGGACTCCTCTCATCTGGCCACTCTCCTGGCAAAGGCAATCGCAGGGGCTCTGACCCGAGCATGCTGGATGTTGCGAAGGTCGTCCGGAGAGTCCAAATCGAAGGACAAACCAGGATTCGAGACGACGGCGACTGAAAGACCTTTTCTCCCGCTCGCTCTGATATGGTTCCAAAAGCTGTCGTTGTCGTAGCTCAGTGCCAGCCCATCCCTAGGGCGGAAGAGGAGCGCGTTGGTCCCGTTGAAGGAGGCGGAAGGGGCTATCACGACCTGAAGCACTTCGCTCAACCGAAACATGTGCTTCAGCTGCGAAGGTCGCAGGAGTGGCAGGTCAGAAGGGAGGACCAGCACCTTTTCTGGGCGGCCAAGATATCCTACTCCAGCCTCAACCGCGGCATTGACCCCCTCGTCCCTCGCCTCCCGGACCGTACCAGCTCCCGATCTGGTTGCAAGCCGCAAGATCTCGTTATCTGAGGAGACCACATGAGTCGCGGCCAGCAGGCCAGCTTCCCTGAGCGCCCTGAGCACACCAGAAAGCAGCAGAGCCTCGAGTTCCCGTCTCTCAGCACTTGAAAGGACAGAGGACAGCCTTGACTTCGCGCCCGATGACTTCACAGGTATCAACACTGCGAAAGAAATCATGCCTTGATCATCGCCCTTGCAAGCCTGAGCTCGTCCGCCGGCCCCCTCATCCGAGTGTCAGCGGCAGTGCATTCTATCCCCAGGGCCCGAATCCTATCGCCAAGGAGGGCGTCAGCTTCGGAGATGACCATGCAGTCCAAGAAATCCGAGTACAGCCTGGCCACCCCGTACGAGGTAGGTGATGTCCCAGTCGCCCTGAGGAGCTTCCCCGCTGGCCCGCTGAAGGGACCTGCCCCCTCCATGGGGGACAGCGCAACCATGCGCGCGTCGGCTTCTCTAAGTAATCGTCTGAACCCACTCACAGCGAGCATCGGGCCGACACTCGTGACCGGGTTCGCTGGGCAGACGATGACCCTGTCAGCTGCCGATAGGGCCGCGGCCACTTCAAAGGTGGGCTTCGCAGCACGGGCCCCCTCATATCTAACCCGAGTGACCTTCGGTCTCCCTCGCTCCCTGACCCAGAACTCCTGCAGGTGCAGGTCGCCGTCGGCCGTCAGAATCCGCGTCTCCACGCGATCGTCCGTGACCGGAAGGATTGCGGGGCCGACCCCGAGCGACTCAGATAGTTTTTCCGTCGCTTCGGTGAGCGACATGCCCTTCCTCAGCATCTCTGTCCTCGCGAGGCAGGCTGCCAGGTCCCTGTCCCCCAGCCTGAACCAGGTCTCCTCTCCCAGGCGCGAGAGCTCGCGGAGGACTTTGAAGCTGTCCCCGGCGATTCCCCATCCGCGACGACCGGAGATCCCCGCCAGGGTGTAGGTTGCGATGTCGACGTCGGGGCAGACGTATGCGCCGTAGATCCAGAAGTTGTCCCCGACGTTGGCCAAGACGGTGAGATCGATTGGGAGCCGTGCCAGGCCCCGGAGGAGCTTGGCTGAACCGGTCCCTCCGGCCAAGGCGACCACCTTCATGCTGTCACCTGAAGAGGTCCCGCTCGGCAGGCATCAGCATCCCCTTCACCCCCTCTTCCCCGCGGACGTACTCCACCCCTCTCGCTATCGCCGCGGGTATACCATCCAACTTCCCGATTGCCAGCTCCGCAGCGCTGGCAACCTCGTCCACAATGGAGGGCTCGGTCACCCGAAGCTCGTAGCCGAACTTGTCCTTCCTTCCCGCGTATTCGACGAGGGGGAGCACCCCCGAGCAGCCAATGGCGACGTCTGTCTGCCCCAGCCTCCAGGGTCGCCCGAAAGTGTCGGTGATGACTACAGCAAGGACCTTACCGGTACGCCTCTCGAGCTCCCTCCGCAGCTTGTGCGCGCTCCTGTCTGGGTCGACAGGGAGCAGGGCGACGGACCCCTTCCCCACGTTTGACTGGTCGATACCAGAGTTCGCGCAGACGAAACCCTGCTTCGTCTCGGTGATGATAACGCCGTGGCCTGCCCTCACCACCCTGACTGATTCGCGTAGCATCAGCTCCACAAGGCGAGGGTCCTTTCCTTCTTTCCTGGCCAGCGCTCTTGCCCTTCTGCCCGGGACAATGGTGCCCAGCCTGACCACTCTTCCTTCAGCCTTGGACACTATCTTGTGTTTGACCACAACCACGTCCCCATCGTCGAGGGCAAGGAAGCTCTTGTCCACCGCACCCAGAATCAGGGCGGCCAGGTCATCCCCCCTGGTGACCTCTGGGATGCCCTGAAGTGGAATGATCTCTACCCTGCTCAAAATCGCTCGGCGCCAAGCGCAATCTCGGCACGTTAAAGCCTCTTTTGAGGGGGCTAGAATTTTAAGCCCCTCGGAGGGGCTCGCAGAAGGATGCCCACGGAGAAGGAGGTCCTGGACGCGCTCGCCGAGGTCAGGGACCCCGAGCTGGGCAAAGACTTGGTTACTCTGAGAATGGTCGAGGGGGTGAAGGTGGACGGGGGGAGAGTGACGTTCACCCTCAATCTCACCACGCCCGCGTGCCCCCTGAGGACCAGGCTTGAGGAGTCTGCGAGGGCGGCGGTGGCCGGGATCCCGGGCGTGAAGGAGGTCGACATGAAGACAGGGTCGGTCGTCGCAGCAACGAGGGACTACGCGGGCTCAGAGATGCTGAAGGGGGTCAAGAACATCATTGCCGTCGCCAGCGGGAAGGGAGGGGTCGGAAAGTCGACCATTGCGGTCAACCTGGCAGTCGCCCTCGCCGCTTCTGGGGCGAAGGTGGGGATTCTTGACGCGGACGTGTACGGCCCAAACATCCCCCTGATGATGGGGGTCAAATCCCCTCCGCAGGTCAGGGAAGACAGGATTATTCCGCCGGAAGCATTCGGGGTGAAGGTCGCGTCTCTGGGTTTCTTCTACAACGAGGAGACGCCTGTAATCTGGAGGGGGCCCCTGGTCGCAGGTGCTGTACGCCAACTGCTCACCCAGGTGGACTGGGGGGAGCTGGACTATCTCGTATGCGATCTTCCCCCAGGTACAGGCGATAGTTCCCTCACTCTCGCCCAGACTGTGCCGCTGGGAGGGGTGATCATCGTGACCACGCCTCAGGAGGCGGCCCTCAACATCGCGGCGAAGGCCCTGGCCATGTTCAAGCGGCTCAACGTGCCAATCCTGGGTGTCGTGGAGAACATGAGTTACTTCGTGTGCCCACACTGCGGCGAGAAATCGTACGTCTTCTCGAGCGGGGGAGGGAGAAGGATTGCGAAGGAGCGGGACGTCGATTTTCTGGGCGAAATCCCGATCGCCCTCGCCGTGCGCGAGCAGTCCGACCTGGGGGTGCCCGTGGTTTCAGCTCTGCCGGACTCTCCAGAGGCGCGGGTGTACAATGAGCTCGCCTTCCGGGTGGCAGGGATGGTCAGCATCGTGGCCTTTGCTAAGATGAGAAGTTGAGCGAAGACGGCCTACTGGCAGGGGCGGCGAGGAAGAAGAAGGCGCGCAGGCGAACGCGAGGGCCCTACAGGAAGTCCTGGTCCCCGAAGGCTACCTGACCGCTATCGCGTCTATCTCCACCCTGGCTCCCTTAGGCAGGGCCGCCACCTGGACCGTCGAGCGGGCGGGAAACGGATGGGAGAAGTGCTTCGCGTATTCTTCGTTCATCGGAGCGAACTCGGCAAGGTCCACCATGAAGACAGTCGTCTTCACGACGTCGCCTAGCCCCAGTCCTGCAGCCCTGAGGACCGCGTCGATGTTGGACAGCACCCTGTTGGTCTGGCCGACGACCCCTTCCACGAGGCTGCCGGTCGAAGGGTCGAGGCCGATCTGGCCGGAACAGTATACGGCGCCAGCATCAACCCCTTGCGAGTAGGGGCCTATGGGTGCGGGAGCGGATTTCGAGGTAACTGCTGCTTTCATCGCAGGGACCTCGCCCCTTACGACACTTAAATCGGTTCTGCGCTGCGCCTCTGCTGGCCAATCATCTCTAGGAGTCGCCTTAGCCCCTCATACACCTCTGTCTCGTCGTTGTATTCCAGCGTTTCCTTGCCTTCCATGTGCTGTAGCATTCTTGAGGTCACGACCCCCTTCCTGGCGACGAGTACTATCTTCCTTCCCGCTTTGTAGGCCGCCATGATCTCCATCCCCACTCCGATGCTCGGTTCTGTAACGTCAGCGACGAGCACGTCGGACTCCTCGGAGCCAATCCTGTCCCTGTGGAAGACATTGACGGTGGAGGCGGTCCCTTCGAGCTTCCCCAGGACCCACGGCGAAGACACTTCGTTTCCAGAATCTACAATCGCCTTGGCCATCAGCTTCGCTCGGGGGAGTGCTCTATTGGCTATCATCGGGACGGAAAGGTAGATTCTCACGGCGGAGACCGCTTGCGATGGCTGGGTATATCGCTATCGCGTCAGGGGAGCTTTCTTGGCCGCCTGCTTTAGTTTGGCGTGGTCGCACTTCGCGGGAGCATGGGCATAGCAGTAGCTAGCTCCACAGATATGGCAAGAGTAGTAGAATCCGACCCCCAGCTTCCGACCACATACACCGCAGGTGGGTGCTGTCGTCTGCTCCGCGCTGGTGTACATGCCTGTATCCGCCGTAGATAGAAGAGAAGGCATGCTATTAAGGGAATGGACCGTAAAACCAGATAATAATGTGAGGGAAGGGTGAAACTATACCCTATCCCTTTTTCGGGGTTATTTCACTTATCCCCCTCAAAAGTGTGAAATAACAGGCCTCACCGCTTGTAACCTATCTTCCTCAAGAAGTCCTTCCTTTCTTGCTTGTCTGCCACTCCTTCTGTTCCCTTCGGGGAAACCCCGTCTACCACACCTAGGACACCTCTGCCTTTCCCCGTGTCAGCGACCATGACGGTGACAGGGTTGGACGTAGCACAGAATATCTGCACTACTTCTTCTACGGCCTTCAACCTGTTCAGCACGTTGATCGGGAAAGCCCCAGAGAGGACCACTACGAACGCATGCCCCGCTCCTATATTGGCGGCATAGCCGCTTGCAAGTTTCACAAGCCCCTCGTCTGTGCCGTCGTAGCGAATGAGCGCCTTCCCCGACGCTTCGGCGAAAGCCACGCCGAACTTCAGGCCGGGCATCGCCGTCACAAGTGCCTCGTAGATGTCCTCAACAGTCTTGATGAAATGCGACTGGCCTATGATTAGCTGTTCCCCCTCCCCAGGTTCGATGACCACTTCTTCGATCTTCATCGGCGGGGAGGGGGGTCCCCGATTTCAAATCCTTTTGCCTCACCAAGGGCGACCCCCCGCTTTCGCACGACTTGTGGGCGTGGCCTGTTATAAGACGAGCCTCACTGGTTTGGATAATGTCGAAGATCTGGCAAGTCTTCAAGCCTAGCAACAGGCCCCCCATGGTCGTTGCAAGGGCCAACGCGCCCCGGGTCGTCGATCCCCCCGAAGAAATCCAGGGTGTGCTCGACACGTACAGGGTGCCGACGGGCGCTCCTCCGGAGGTCTCAGCAGAGGTATTTGTTGTGGATGAGGACGGAGTCGGAAGGTATCTGGTTCGTCTCCCGAGACTCTCCGATGAAGAGGAGAAGGGTCTCCAGCTGCTGAAGGCAAACTTGTTCGATTCCATCCCTGCTGATTCGGATGGCGATCCGAAGGATGTCGTCTCCGAGTACATGTGGAAGACTGCCGAAGGGACTGGACTAGCCTCGCTTGTTCATGGGTCACATGATAAACTCCTATACTATCTGATGAAGGAATTCGCGGGGTTCTGGGAGATCGACCCGCTCATGAACGATGACAACCTGGAGGAGATCTCCGCTGCCAGGTTCGACCGCCCGGTCCGCGTCCTGCACAGGAACTTCAGCGAGTACATGTTTATGGAGACTGATGTGGTCTACCCATCTGAGGACAGGCTTCGCGCTTTCGTGAGAAGGCTCGCCCAATTCGGGGGGACTACAGTATCCCTTGCCCAGCCTTCGCTCGAGGTGACCCTCCATGGTTCTTCTGACCGGCGGGTCACCGCCACCCTGGGGGACGAGATATCCAGACCCGGCTCGACCTACGCCATCAGGAAGCAACGGGGGCGCCCCATCACGATCGCTCAGCTTGCTACTCCTGAGCCGGCGCGATGGCCCAAACCACGAGCCCAATCGGACTTGTCCTGCTCGTACGAGGAGGATCACTCACACAAGTCCCTCTCTGTCCTTATGGCCGCTTACTTCTGGCTGCTCCTCGAACGGACCACCAACGTCCTCGTCGCTGGGGAGACGAACTCTGGGAAGACCACCCTGATGAACGCCATTCTTGCGCTGGCGAACCCGAAGTACAAGATCGTCACGGCGGAGGATGTTCTCGAGATCAACCTTCCCGACCACCTGCACTGGCAGAGGCTGAAGACCAGGACTCACAGGGCGGGTCTGTCTCCTGCCTCAGGACGTTATGAGTATGGGCTCCCAGACCTCCTGAAGCTGGCTCTCCGACTCTCCCCGACCATCCTAAGCCTCGGGGAGATGAGGGGAGAGGAATCGGAGACGGTGGCAGCCGCCATAACCCTCGGGTTCTCGACGATGACGACGATACACGCAGAGGACGCAGAGCGGTGCGTCCAGCGTCTGACAACCCCACCCATGAAGTTCGCTGCGGGGCACATAAGGGACATAACAGCCATAGTCACCCTAAGGAAGGTCGTACTCCAGGACGGGCGCGTCGTCCGTCGGGTGGTGAGCGTTGATGAGCTCAAGCCAGTTGGAGGGGATGGTCACGAAATCATCAACGTCTTCAAGTACGATCCGGCCAGGGACTCGTTTGCTCCGACGACTCCCGCCGAGGTCCTCGACCGTTCCTACAGGCTCAACGAGATCGCAGAAAGCTACGGCTGGACGCCAGAAACGGTGCAGGCGAGCCTAGCTGTGAGGGCAGCACGCATTGCAGGGAGGATAGCAAGTGGAGAGCATACGCCCCTTTCGCTGTCCAGGATGGTAAGGGAGTTCGCCATGGAGGAAGCAGGGAGGGGGCAACCCGAGCAGTGGGGGAAGGAGTGAGCGGGTCACCGATCCTATTCCTGGTGCGCCCGCGTTACGCCGAGCGGCTCGTTCATTGGAGGCAAGCCAGTCTTTCACCCCTCCTTATTCGATGTGGATGGATCGCCAACCCGGCGGTCCTGGCGACCGAGTCTGTGGCAATGACCTTCGCCTCCGCTATGGTGACGACCCCACTGGCAGCCCTGCTCGCTCTGCTGATTACGCCCTGGGCCGCGCT
>Ga0187780_10001624_pt1 | contig 17015 bp, 16 predicted proteins | sample 1015_Q2_SP10_20__FD_132429 | JGI IMG/M metagenome (GOLD analysis project Ga0187780, IMG submission 132429) | Tropical peat soil microbial communities from peatlands in Department of Meta, Colombia - 1015_Q2_SP10_20_MG | ecosystem: Environmental > Terrestrial > Soil > Wetlands > Peat | place...
GGAAGCGCGGTCAGCGCCGCGGCGTAGCCGAGCAGCGGGAGGAGGCCGAGCGGCAGGAGGAGCTGGGCGACGTAGTGCAGGTCGGACGCCTGCGTCACTGCGGTCGCGATCCGTCCCGGGTGCGTGAACAGCGTCCGTGCGATTCCGCTCGGCGTGCCCCCGACGCTGGAGTAACGTCCCTCGAACGGGGAGCCACCCCCTGGGGCGTAGTGGGGGACGACGATCGCCACCGCGACCACCGAGATCGCGACGCCGAGGATCGCGATGACCGGTCCGGCACGCCGGCTGCCCCGTGTCGCCGTGTACCAGACACCCATCGCCGCGACGGTCAGTCCCATCTGCTCCTTCGTCAGACAGGCGAGCCCGCCGACGACTGCGAATGCGAGCAGTCGGTCCTCGTCGAGGAACCAGAACCCGGCGAGCAGCAGCGGAGTGGCGAGCGCCACCGGGTGGAAGTCGTCGACGACGAGCCACTGCGTCGCGGGATAGACGAGGTAGACGAGGGCGAAGGCAACCCCGGCCCACTCCGATGCGAGGTGCTTCCGCGCGAGCAGGAAGACCGGAATGGCGCCACTCGCCACGGCGATCGCCTGGGCGGTGAGCAGCATCGTCGGGCTGGGCCACAGTCGCCAGAGCGGTGCGAACGCCGCGACGATCGGGTCGAAGTGGGCGCCGAGGCGCGAGATCTGGCGACCCTCGAGATCCGTGATCTCGAGCAGGTGGCCGTGCGCGGTCGACCACACCGCCTGGGTGAGGTTGCCGAGGTCGAACCGCCCGCTCCAGAACGCGAGATGCCGGATCTGGGCGAGCGCGGCGAACCCCGCCGCGAATGCGACGGTCGCAGCCGTCAACAACACCCGCGGTGCCCTGATCGTCATCCGGCGAGCTCCTCGAACAGCGCTCGCCACCGCTCGCCGAGCACCTCCTCGCTCGCCGTGCGCTCGTAGGTCGCACGCCCAGCAGTGCCGATTCGGGTCGCCGCCGCGCGGTCGGCGGCCATGTGCCTGACGGCTTCCGCGAGCGCGTCTGCGTCGCCCGGCGGGACGAGCAGCGCGTCGATGCCGTCCGTGAGCAGCTCTCGGGCGGCCGGTGTGTCGGCCGTCACGAGCGGCGCCGCGCACGCGAGCGCCTGAAAGGCCTTGTTGGGGATCACCCGGGCCGTCTTGGCGGACGTCCCGAAGATCCCGAGCGCACATCCCGCGACGCTAAGCGCCTGTGGGAGCTTCTCGTATTCGATCCAGGGCACGTGAGCCACGTTGGCGGGCGCATCGCGGAGCAGATGCGACAGCTGGCCGCTACCGACGATCCGAAACGGGAGCTCCGGGACGCGGCGAGCGGCCTCCAAGATCGTCTCGATCCCGTGCAGCGGGATGAGCTTCCCGACGAAGAGAGCGTGAAAGTCGCCTCGTTCGGCACGGCCCGGACGAAAGAGCCGATCCTCGGCGCCGACGAAGCAGGTGCGCAGCCGGCTCGGGTCGACGTCGAACGCGTCGGCGTAGAACGCCGCCTGCGCCTGGGTGTCCGCCACGACGACGTCCGGCGTCCGGAACGCGACGCGGTCGAGCGCCTGCAACGCTCGAGCCGCGCCCGAGTCGGGCGCGAATCGGCCGCGATCTCCAACCAGGGTGTCCGTCAACGAGACGAGTGGATCGAAGACGAGGGGAGCGCCGCGCGCGCCCAGGCGTGCGGCGATCACGTCCGCATGGCCCGGGTAGCCCACGAGCACGACGTCGGCGCGCGCCCGCCGGGGGACGGCGAGCCGCGTCTCGGCGACGGCGAGCCTGGCGAGCTGGCGAGCGCCTGCCGACCACGCCTCCCGCCGCCCGTCCCAAACGTCGACGTGGCGCTCGACCAGGGCGACCTCCGCCCGCTGCAAGCACGATCGCACCTGCGCGTTGCGGGGGTAGTCGCGCTGGTACGTCCCGAAGACGAGGACACGCACCGCGAGGGACGCTAGCGGAGTACCTCGTCGACGAGCAGTCCGGTGCGATCGTGCTCGCCGACCTGTTCCTCGTGGTGGCTCGTGATCAGCTCGGAGAGAAGCCCGAGCGAGAGGAATTGCATGCCGACGACGATCAGCAGCACCCCCAGGGTGAGCAGGGGACGCTGTCCGATGGCGTGTCCGCCTGCCTTCAAGACCGTCAGGTAGACCAGCACTCCCCCACCCACCGTGAGCATGAAGAGACCGAGCCCGCCGAACAGGTGCAGCGGACGGTTCCGGTACCGACCCATGAACGTCACCGTGAGCAGGTCGAGGAAGCCTCGGACGTATCGCTCCACGCCGTACCGCGAGCGCCCGTGTGCCCGCGACCGGTGATTCACGGGAATCTCTGCGATGCGGAATCCGCGGTAGTGAGCGATCACCGGGATGTAGCGGTGGAGCTCGCCGTACAACCGGAGACCCCGAACGACCTCGGGCTTGTATGCCTTGAGCCCGCAGTTCATGTCGTGCAGGCGGAGGCCGGAGACGAAGCCGGCGACCCGGTTGAAGATCTTGGACGGCATGCGTCTGGACCACGGATCGCGGCGCTTCGTCTTCCAGCCCGTGACGAGGTCGAAGCCCTCGTCCAGCTTCGCGAGGAGGCGTGGAATCTCCGCGGGATCGTCCTGCAGGTCGCCGTCGATGGTGACGATCGCGTCTCCCGATGCCTCGGCGAAGCCGGCAGCGAGCGCGGCCGCCTTGCCGAAGTTGCGCCGTAGCCGGACCACGCGGACGTTGGCGTGCGCTCCGTGCAGCCGTGTCAACGCGGCGAACGTCCCGTCCGCCGAGCCGTCGTCGACGAAGACCACCTCCCACGGGCGCTCGAGCGGCTCGAGCGCGGCCGCGAGCTCCGCGAGCAACGGGCCGACGTTCTGCTCTTCGTCATGGACGGGCACGACGACGCTGATCACGCCCGCGAGCGTACCCCGCGACCCCGTCTCGCGCGAGCCGCACGGTAGCGTTGGGCCGGTGCCTGCGCTGCTCACGATCGACGAAGCACTCGCCGCGGTCCTCGCTCGCGCCCAGCCGCTGCCGCCCGAGGCCGTGCCGCTCGCCGAGGCGGCCGGCCGGCTACTCGCGGCAGACGCACGAGCCGGCACCGACCTGCCGCCGTTTGCGAGCTCGGCGATGGACGGATTCGCGATCCGCGCCGGCGACGCGCCCGGAGAGCTGCCCATCGTGGAGCGCGTCGCCGCAGGGCGGCCCGCGAGCCGCCCGCTCGCCGCGGGCGAGGCGATGGGGATCGCCACTGGGGCCCCGGTCCCGGACGGAGCGGACAGCGTCGTTCCGTTCGAGGCTGTTGTCGAGCACGACAACAGAATAGCGATCGCCTCGGACGTCGCGATCGGAGCCAACGTGCGGCCGCGCGGAGGCGACGTTCGCGCCGGGGATGTCGTGCTCGCTGCGGGCTGCCGTCTCGGTCCCGCGCAGATCGGCGCTCTTGCAGCGGCCGGTCTGGCGGAGGTCGCGTGCGGTGGAACGCCGCGGGTCACGATCCTCAGCACCGGCACGGAGCTTCGGCCTCCGGGAGCACCGCTCGCTCCCGGCCAGATCTACGAGTCGAACGCAGCGATGCTGGAGACCGCGCTGCGTCGCGGCGGCGCGCGAGTCGACCGGCTCGAGCCGGTCGACGACGATCGCGATGCGCATCGCGTCGCCCTCGAACGAGGTCTCGAAGCCGACGTGCTCGTGACCTCCGGCGGCGTGTCCGTCGGACCGCACGACCTCGTGCGTGGCCTAGAGCGCGAGCTCGGCGTCGCCGAGGTGTTCTGGGGAGTCGCCGTCCGACCGGGAAAGCCGCTCGCGTTCGGAACGCGCGGGGCGACGCTGGTGTTCGGGTTGCCCGGAAACCCCGTCTCCTCGCTCGTCGCCTGCGAGCTGTTCGTGCTTCCCGCGATCCGTGCGCTGCAGGGAGCGACGACGCCCGGCCCGCCGTTCCTCGCCGGGGTGCTCACGTCGCCGCTGCGGCGGAGCGAAGGAAGGGACGATCTCGTCCGAGCCCGCTCCGAACTCGGACCCGACGGCATCCTGCTCACGCCCGTGCAGGGCCAGCAGTCGCACATGATCGTGCATGCAGCTGCTGCGGATGCCCTCGTCCACGTTCCGCGAGGGACGGGCGAGCTCGGGGCCGGTTCGACTGTCCGCTATCTGCGCCTGGACTGAACCGCGACCACCGTCCGGCGCACCGTCTCGCGGATAGCGCCGCGCGGCGGCGGAGACGCGCCGCCCGCATAGGGTCCGTAGCGGCCCGCGGTCGTAGCGCCCACCTGGCTTGCGACGGCGACCCAGCCCAGCGCGAGCAGCGCGCTCGCCCAGGGGACGTAGCCGACCGAGACGAGCTCCGTGAGGTAGAGGGGCGTTCGGGCGCCGAGATGGAACCGGCCCCCCATCGACACGAGGACGGCGACGGCTCCGGCGAGGCCGCAGCCGAACAGCACGTCGCGGAGCCAACGCCGCGAAAAGCGTCGAGGCAGCCAGAGCCACGTGTAGAGCGAGGGAAGGACGAAGACGAGCGCCAAGGCGTGCACCACCGCCACGACGAGGGCAAGCGCACCCAAGCCCGCGAGAGCCGTCGCGTACCCCCCGACCTGCGAGGCGGCGTCGAGCTCGCGAGCCGGCACGAGCCGTCTGCGGGCGACGAACCACGCGGCGAGCGCCGCTGCGAGACCGAAGACGATCGGCACGAGCGGCCAGGTCGTCGCCGAGTGTCCGTCCGGCGGCAGCGGCCGGCCTCCACCCGTCGGCAGGACGCCTGTGAGACCGCCGAACCAGACGATCGAGGCGAGCGAGAGCCAGTAGCCGAGTCTCCGCCGGAGCGCCCGGAATCCCGGTGCGAGCGGGACGCCGAGCCGCCAGCACCGCGCGAGCATGTCGCCGACGCCGACGAGAAACGGGATCAGCGAGACGAGGAGGACGAGCTCGAGGGCCCAACCGTGGACGAACCGGCTGCCCAGCACGAGCTTCGCGCCGGCGCCCTGGGCGAGCTCCAAGCCGCTGTCGAGCGACCCGAGCAGGTTCTGGCTCGCCGCGCCGAGCTGCGTGAGGCGCCTGGGGTCGAGCGCCGCGAGGTTGTCGCTTGCGTCGCTCCGCCCCGTGTCGTCGGCCGTGGTCAGGCGGAGGGCGGGGATGCTCGCGCCGAGGAACGGTGCCTGGTCGCCGTACGCGAAGGGCAGCCCGAGGTCGACGAGCTGGCGGAGCACACCGGGGAGCGAGGGCGCAGCGCCCGTCTGCTCGACGACCCGTGCGACAGCTGTGCGGACGAGGGCGGCTGACGGATCGTGCGCTCCGTCACCTGCGATCTCGATCCTCGGTGGTCGCAGGCCGCCGAGTGCGTCGAGGACGATCGCCGCGCGCAGCTCGTGCCGGTATGCGGAGCGAGCGACGAAGTGCGCCGCGCCGAAGCCGCCGTAGGCACCTGCGTCGCTCGAGAGGAACACGATCGTGTGGAGCGGCCGAGGCCGGGCCGACGTCGTTCCCACGGTTGCGTACGCGCGGGCGAGCTCGATCAACGTTGCAGTGCCCGTCGCGTTGTCGTTCGCCCCCGCGCCGACCCCGGAGTTGTCGCGATGGGCCTCGACGACGATCACGCCGGGACTGCTTCCGGGGATCACGACCGAGACGTTCGTGAGCGAGACGTCGCCGAGGTCGGGCACGTGCTGGTTCCAGGTTGCCGTGTGCGGCGCGAGTCCGTAGAGCGAGAGCGTGCTCGCGACCCACTGGGCGGCTTCGTCGTCCGTTCCGCTGCCGGGAACGCGGCTCGGAAACCTCGCGGCCAGCTGCGAGGTCAGGGAGAGGGCGGCGGCGCCGTCGAACGACGCCGGGAGCGCCGGAGCGGGCAGCGGATCGGTGCGAGCCGTCGTGAAGGCGAGGACGAGCAACGGCAGGACGACGACGAGCGACGCCGCGCGCACGAGACGCCCGTCGAGCGGGCGCTCCAGAGAGCCGCGACGCGGCCTCCGCTGGAACTCTCGGAGCCGAGAGGCCTGCATCGCCGGGCTATAGTAGGCGGCGGCAGGCCGACGCGCGCCGGGCGCGAAGAAGGCACGGATGCCCGACTCCCCGACCATCCTCCTCGTCGACGACGAGGACTCGATCCAGACGCTCCTGGCGTTTCCGCTTCAGCGCGATGGGTACCAGGTCGTCCAGGCGCGCGACGGCGAAGAGGCCCTGCGCGAGTTCAGGCAGCAGCCCGTGGATCTCGTCGTCCTCGACGTCATGCTGCCGCGACTCGACGGGCTCGAGGTCTGCCGCAGGCTGCGGGCGGAGAGCACCGTCCCGATCATCATGCTGACCGCTCGCGACGACGAGCTCGACACCGTTCTCGGGCTCGAGCTCGGAGCCGACGACTACATCACGAAGCCGTTCTCGATTCGGGAGTTCCGGAGTCGCGTGAAGGCGTTGCTGCGGCGGGCGTCGCAGCCCCCGTTGGCCGCTCAGCGCGACGCGGTGGTCGAGGTCGGCGAAGTCCGAATCGACCTTCCGCGACGGAGTGTCGAGGTCCGCGGTGCGGCGATCCAGCTCACGTTCGTCGAGTTCGAGCTGCTCGCGCTGCTGGCGGCGAATCCCGGCGTCGTCTTCTCGCGACGCCAACTGCTGGAACGGCTCCGCGGCGGCGCCGACTACCGCGAGCCGCGGACGATCGACGTCCACGTTCGCCACCTGCGCGAGAAGATAGAGAGGCGGCCGCACGATCCCGAGCTGATCCTCACCGTGCGCGGCGCCGGGTATCGCTTCCGCGACCGGTGAGCGAGGGACGGTGACGAGAAGCGGCGGGATCCGAGCACGGCTCGCACTCGGCCTTCTGATCGTCGTCTGCGGAGCGCTCCTCGGTGCCTACCTGATCGTCGTGCCCTCGCTCGAGAAACGCCTCGTCGACGCCAAGCTGACGGAGCTGCGCCGGAACGCGGCGACGTTCGCCGCCGGATACGCGACCCGCAACTTCAACGATCCGCTCAGCCTCGACAACTACGCGAAGGGCGCGGCGTTCACGTTCGACGCGCGGGTCTCGCTGTTCGGCGTGATCGGCCCGCCGGTCGGACTGAGCTCGTTGGCCGACTCCGCCGACGTCGGCATCAGCCAGATGGAGCAGGACGGGATCGCGCTGAAGACCGCGTCGTCCGGCGCCGTCTCCAGCGGCCGGGTCACGCGGGACGGACGCGAGTACGCCGAGGTCGCCGTGCCGCTGGCGACCAGCGGCCAGGTCGTGCTCCTCTCGGCGTCACTCGCCGACCAGCTCTCGACCGTCCATCTGGTGCAGCGCCGGCTGTTCTACGCCACGCTCGCGGCGCTCTTGATCGCGCTGACGCTGGGCACGCTCGGCGCCGCCCCCCACGCCCGCCGTATCCGACGGCTGGAGCGCGCCGCGGAGCGGATCGCCGAAGGGTCGTTCGACGAGCCGGTCGTCGACGACGTCGGCGACGAGCTCGGCGAGCTCGCGAGAGCGTTCGACCGGATGCGCGTTCAGCTGGCGCAGCTGGACTCGGCACGAAAGGCGTTCGTCGCGCACGCGTCGCACGAGCTCCGGACGCCGCTGTTCGCGCTCGGCGGCTTCCTCGAGCTGCTCGAGAACGAGGAGGTGGACGAAGAGACCCAGCGGCGCTTCCTCGCGACGATGCACGAGCAGGTGCAGCGGCTGACCAAGCTGGCGACGGATCTCCTCGACCTTTCGCGCATGGATGCGGGCGGAATGCACATCGAGCAGGAGGACGTCGACCTCGGCGAGGTCGCGCGGGCGGTGGTCGAGGAGCTCCAGGCGCTCGCCGAGGCCCACGAGCAGCGCCTCGAGTTCGAGAGCGCGGACGCGTGGGTCGTCGGCGACGAGCTGCGGATCCTCCAGATCGGCCGAGCGCTCGCCGGAAACGCGGTGATGCACACGCCTGCGGGCACGCGGATCTGCGTCCGCGTGCATGCCGGCGACGGTCGCGCCTGGCTCGAAGTCGAGGACGACGGCCCGGGCATCTCCGCGGAGCACCTCGAGCGGATCTTCGACCGCTTCTACCGCGTCGAAGGCGGCGTCGCGTCGGGGAGCGGCCTCGGGCTCGCGATCGCGCGCGAGCTGGCGGAGTTGATGGGGGGAACGGTTCGTGTCCGCTCGAGGCCGGGCCGGACGACGTTCACGCTCGAGCTTCCGGCGGCGGCAGCGGGTGTCCCCGAGCCCGTCGCCGGGTGAGCGTGCGTCCGCGCGGAGACGGCCGTTTTCACGTGGAAGAGGAGTTCGGCGGAGCGCGTGATCGCTGCGACCGGTCAGGGGTACGATGGCGCGCGTGAGCGCTGCGCTCCCGACTGCGGGTGAGCTGCTCCGGCCGCTGAACCCGGCCACGCTCGAGCCTGTCGGCGTGGTTCCGGTGACCGAGCCGGAAGGGGTGGCCGAGGCGGTCGCGGAGGCGCGGTTCGCGCAGCGGCAATGGGCGGCGCGGTCGCTCGAGGAGCGCCGGCGCCTGCTCCGGGCCGTCGCGGGCGTCCTCTTGGAGCGGGCCGACGAGATCTGCGCCACGATCGTCGCCGAAACGGGCAAGCCCAGGCTCGAAGCGGTCACGACCGAGCTCTTCGTCGCGCTCGACACGGCGGCCTGGCTCGCTCGGAACCTCGGCCGCCTGCTCGGCGACGAGCGTGTCCCGTTCCGGCAGCCGTACGCGCTGCACAAGCGCGGTGCGCTGAGCTACGAGCCCGTCGGCGTCGTCGGAATCGTCGCGCCCTGGAACTTCCCGTTCTCGATCCCGTTCACCCAGGCGGCGACCGCGATCGCGGCGGGAAACGCGGCCGTGATCAAGCCCTCCGAGCTCACGCCGCTCTCGGGCGAGTGGGTCGAGACCGCGTTCGCCGCGGCAGGCAGCCCCGCCGGTCTCGTCCGCGTCGTGCAGGGGACGGGGCCGAGCGCCGGCGAAGCGCTCGTCCGCGCGCCCGGGGTCGACGCGCTCGTGTTCACGGGCTCGGCGGCTACGGGGCGGCTCGTCGCCGAGCGGGCCGCCACGCGCCTCTGCCCGGTGACGCTCGAACTCGGAGGGAAGGATCCGATGCTCGTTCTCGCCGACGCCGATCTTCCTCGCGCGATCGAGGGCGCGCTGTGGGGCTCGTTCTCGAACTGCGGTCAGATCTGCTCGGGTGTCGAGCGCATCTACGTCGAGGGGAATCTGTACGAGCCGTTCGTCGAGGGCCTCGCCCGGCGCGCTCGCACGCTGCGGCTCGGCCGCGGCGACGTGCCGAGCACCGACCTTGGGCCGCTGATCTCGGAGGGACAGCGGCAGCGGGTGGAGGAGCTCGTCGCAGATGCCGTCGAGCAGGGCGCAGAGGTCGTCACGGGTGGCGGGCGCCCCGACATCGGGCTGCCGGGCTGGTTCCACCAGCCGACGGTGCTCGCGGGCGAGCCCGCGGTCGCGCGGCTGAGGAGCGAGGAGGTCTTCGGGCCGGTCGTCACCGTTGTCAGAATAGCCAATGCTGCGGACGGCATCGCGCGGGCGAACGACTCCGCGTTCGGCCTGGGCGCGAGCGTCTGGACTCGTGATGCGGCCAGGGCCCGCGCCGTCGCCGTGCAGCTCGACGCCGGGTCGGTGTGGACGAACGACGTCGCATACTCGTACGGCACCTGCCAGGCGCCCTGGGGAGGCCGGAAGGGATCGGGATACGGCAGGACTCATGGGAAGCAGGGCCTCTACGGGCTCTCCCACGTGAAGTTCGTCGACGCGGACTCCGGCCGACTCTCGCCGCCGTGGTGGTTCCCGTACGGCGAGGGCGCCGCCGAGGGCTTCGCCGGTGTGCTCCAAGGCGCGTTCGGGAGCGGAGTCGTGCCGAGGACGCTCGGTCTGTGGCGGCATCGCCGCGGAGTTCTCGAGCTCGTCCGCCGGAGCGCCAGGCGATCGTGAGCGACCTCTCGCACGTCGACGAGGGCGGCGGCGTCCGCATGGTCGATGTCGGCGGCAAGCCGGTTTCGCGCCGCCGTGCCGTCGCCCGCGCCACCGTGACCATGGCGGCCGAGACCTCGGCCACGCTGCGCGCTCTGCCGAAAGGAGACGCCCTCGCAACCGCCCAGCTTGCCGGGATCATGGCCGCGAAGCGAACGGGGGAGCTGATCCCGCTCTGCCACCCTTTGCCTCTGTCGCACGTCGAGGTTCGCTTGGACGTCCGCGCGACGGCCGTCGAGATCGAGGCGACGGCCGAGACGACGGCGCAGACCGGGGTCGAGATGGAGGCTCTCGTGGCCGCGTCCGTCGCGGCGCTGACCGTGTACGACATGGCGAAGGCGATCGACAAGGGCATGGCCGTGACGGACGTTCGGCTCCTGTCGAAGACGAAGGAGCCGGTCGGGTGAACGCCGCCGTACTGACGGTGTCCGACGGTGTCCACGCGGGGACGCGCGAGGACGAGAGCGGCGACGAGCTGGCAGGCCTTCTCGCGTCGGAGGGATTCTCCGTCTCGAGACGAGTCGTGCCGGACGACGCCGGCGCCATTGTGGCGGCCATCATCGAGCTCGCGGGCGATGCATCCGTCGTGCTGACGACCGGCGGGACGGGCTTCTCGCCGCGCGACGTGACCCCCGAGGCGACGCTGCGGGTGATCGATCGGTCGGCTCCCGGAGTCGCAGAGGCCATCCGAGCGGACGCGCGCGAGCGGACGCCGCACGCGCTGCTCTCGCGGGGGGTCGCCGGGCTGCGGGGAGCGACGCTGGTCGTGAACCTGCCGGGATCGACCGGGGGCTGCCGCGACGGCTTCGCCGTGCTGAAGCCCGCGCTGCTCCACGGACTCGAGCTTGCCGCCGGCGACCGCGAGACGGCGCATCGCCAGACGTGACGGCTGCTGCGCTCCGCCTCCCGCGGCTGTTCGCCCGCCTCGTCAAGCTCGAGCACACGGTGTTCGCCCTGCCGTTCGCCTACACCGGGGCGCTGCTGGCCGAGCGCGGCGTGCCGTCTGCGCACGACTGGCTGTGGATCACGGTGGCGATGGTCGGTGCGCGGACGCTCGCGATGGGCCTCAACCGGCTGATCGACGCGGGCGTGGATGCCAGGAACCCGCGGACCGCGGCGCGCGAGTTGCCGTCCGGTGCGCTGACGCCCGGTCTCGTCGTCGCACTCTGCGGCGCGGCGCTCGCCCTGTACCTGATCGCAGTCTTTCGGCTCGATCCGGTCGTTCGCTGGCTGTGCCCCATCCCCGTCGCGCTCTTCGTCGTCTACCCGTATCTCAAGCGCGTCACGTGGTCGTGCCACCTCTGGCTCGGTGTGTGCACGGGATTGGCGCCCACGGGTGCGTGGATCGCGGTGAGTGGCCAGGCGCCGTGGGAGGCATGGGCGCTCGGCGCCGCCCAAGCGGCCTGGGTCGCCGGGTTCGATCTCTTCTACTCGCTGTTCGACGTCGAGCACGACCGTGAGGTCGGTCTGCACTCGTGGGCGACGCGGTTCGGCGCACGCGGTGTGTTCGCCGGAGCGCGGGCGCTCCACGTCCTGGCCGTGGCGCTGCTCGCAGCCGTCGGTGCCGGCCTCGGGCTCGGGGTCTGGTACTGGCTCGGGGTGGTCGCCGTCGCCGTGCTCCTGCTCTACGAGCACCTCCTCGTCCGGCCCGGTGATCTGCGACGGCTCGATGCGGCGTTCTTCACGGTGAACGGCGTCATCGCGGTCGTGTTCTTCGTCTTCGTGCTGCTCGAGAGCCTCTGATGCGGCGTGTGCGGCCGATCGCGTGTGGAGACATCGGCTCACAATCGCCCGCCCGACGGCACACCTCTGCGACGGTGATCTCGATATCGTGACTGCAGGGATCTCGGGGATCCCCTGGGGGAGGTTGGAGCGGCCGATGGGGATGCGCCGGGAGCGGAGGAGCGCGTGATCAGGGCCGACGGGGTCGAGAAGCGGTACGGACGCGCGTGGGCGTTGCGCCGCGTGTCGTTCGAGCTCAACGAAGGCGAGCTCCTGCTCGTCACCGGTGCGAATGGCTCGGGCAAGACGACGCTCCTCCGACTGATCGCGGGACTCGCCAGCCCGACGCACGGCTCGCTGACCGTTGGCGCAACTCGAGGCGATGTCGGGTACCTGGGCCACGAGGCACTCGTCTATCGCGACTTGACCGGTTTCGAGAACCTCGATCTCTACGGACGGCTGTATCGGGTGCGCGAGCGTCCCGAGCGGATCGGCATGCTGCTCGAGCGTTTCGGTCTCTGGGACGCGCGCAGCGAGCGCGTCTCCACCTACTCCCGCGGCATGGTGCAGCGCCTGGCCCTCTGCCGGGCGCTGCTCCACGACCCGACGCTGCTCGTGCTCGACGAGCCGTTCACCGCGCTCGACGAGTCCGGCGCGGCGCTCCTCGACCGGGAGCTCGCGACCCGATCCGAGAACAAGACGCTCGTGGTCTCGACCCACGATCCCGACCGCGTCGCCGGCCTCGCGACACGGAGGCTCGCACTCGCGTGAGCGCGTACGCGGCCGATGTCGCGGCGCTGGCGCGGAAGGATCTGCGCCTCGAGCTGCGGACGAGGGAGACCCTCCCGGCGATGCTCCTCTTCGTCGTCTCGACCCTCGTCGTGTTCCACTTCGCGCTTCCGCCGCGGGCGGGCCGCGACGCGGCCTACGGGCTGCTCTGGGTCGCGCTCGTCTTCACGGCGCTGCTCGGGCTCGGGCGCGCCTGGGTGCCGGAGCGCGACGGCGGCGTCCTCGACGGGCTCGTCCTCGCACCGTGCGACCGCAGCGCGATCTGGCTCGGCAAGACCGTCGCGATCCTCGCGTTCCTCGTCGGCGTCGAGGTGATCGCACTGCCCGCCTTCGCCCTGTTCTTCGCACCGCTCCCCGGTCGTTCGCTCGGGGGAGTCGCCCTCGCCGACATCGGGATCTGCGCCGTCGGCTCGCTGATCTCCGCGATGGCCGGGGCGGGTCGGACGCGCGAGCTCACCCTGCCGCTCCTGTTCCTGCCTCTCGCGATTCCGCTCGTCGTCGGCGGCGTCGGCGCGACCATCTCGCCCCACGGAGCGCACTACCTGCTCTTCCTCGTCCTCTACGACGTGGTCTTCTCCATACTCTCGTGGGCTGCTTTTGAATACGTCGTCACCGAATAGCCGGCTGCCGGCCCTGTGCGTCGCAACCGTTGCGGTGATGGCAGGGGCGCTCGTGCTCGTGTTCTTCGTCGCCCCCGTCGACGCCGATCAGGGCATCAGCCAGAAGATCTTCTACTTCCACGTCCCGCTTGCTCTGACGTCGTACGTCTGCTTCGGGGTCGGCGCGTGGAAGGGCCTGCGTCTGCTCTGGACGGGCGTGGCGCGGCACGACCTCGAGAGCTACACGGCGATTCACCAGGGCACGATCTTCGGTGCGCTGACGCTCCTCACCGGGTCGATCTGGGCGAAGGCCTCCTGGGGGCGCTGGTGGGTCTGGTCGGAGGACCAACTCGTCCTCTTCCTCGTCCTCTTCCTCTTCTACTGCGCCTACTTCATGCTCCGGTTCTCCGTCGAGCCCGGGAGCCGGCGTGAGCGCATCTCCGCCGTTTACGCGCTCTTCGGCGTCGCTCTGATCCCGGTCAGCTTCCTCGCCATCCGGCTCTCGAAGAACTTCATCCACCCCGTCGTCTTCACGCGCCACGGACCGCAGATGACGCACTCGATGTTCGCCGCGTTCTGCGTCGCCTGGGCGGCCGTGTTGCTCGTCGCCTACGTCATGTACCGCGTGGAGCTCGCCGGCAAGCGGATCGACGCGAACCTGCAGGACCTGCGGGAGGCGCTGACCGCCTCGTGATCGCTCCGTGAGCCCGGGCGAAAAGTACGCGGCCGCCGCGTACCTCGTGGTGCTCCTCGCGGTGCTCGTCTGGGTCGTGATCATCGCGACGAAGCTGGCTCGGCTCGAGCGCGAGACCGGTGAGCTCGCCGAGCTCGCGCGACGCGGAGTCGCCGGTCGTCACGACGGTGATGGCTGAGCTGCTCGTCTGGCCGGCGCTGCTCGCCTACGGCGAGGCTGCGGTGGCGTACGCGGGCGTTCTCCGCGCTCCCGTGGTTTCGGGACGCCTCGCGATCTGGGGTGTCCGCGTCGGGTGGGTGACGCAAACCGCGCTCCTGCTCGTACAGGCGCTGCGTGCCAACGGGTTTCCGTGGGGCACCTGGGCGGGCGCGCTCGACCTCTTCGTGTGGCTCGTCGTCACGGCGTTCCTCCTCTGGGGGTGCAACGCCCGCTACCGGCTCGTCGGGCTTCTCGTGATGCCCGTCGCGGCGGTCCTGCTCGTCGCCTCGTGGGCGGGTGGTGGAACCGAGAGCGGCGAGGGAGTCCACTCGGGGGTGCTCCTCGGGCTGCACGTCGGCCTGATGCTCGCAGCGCTCGCCGGACTGACCGTTGCGGGCGGGATGGCCGCGCTCTACCTCTGGGAGGAGCGCCGGCTCAAGCAGCGCGACTCGCGGCTGTTCCGGTTGCGCGTGCCACCGCTCGAGACGCTCGACCGACTCGCTGCTCGAGTGGCAACCGCGTCGCTCGTGCTCCTCACGGCCGGGATCGTGTTCGGGCTCGCCCGTCTCCAGCGGGGCCGCTTCGACGCGGCGATGGCGATCACGCTCGCGCTCTGGGTCGCCCTCGCTGCTCTGCTGGCGCTCCGCCACGAGTCGCGCCTGCAAGGCCGACGCGCCGCCGCGCTCCAGGTGGGTGTCGCGCTCCTCGTCGCCGTCGTGCTCCCGATCACCCATTTCGCATCGTGAACCTCGCTCTCGTCGGCGTCTCCCACCACCGGGCCCCGCTCGAGCTCCGCGAACGGGTTGCGGTCGACATCGACGCGGCGGCGTCACTCGCCCACACGCTTGCGGAGGGCTGCGAGGCGGTCGTCCTGTCGACCTGCAACCGCACCGAGGTCTACCTCGCCGCGAACGACGATCCGACGCTCGAGAGTCGTGCCGCCGACGCGCTCGTGGACCTTGCGCGCGGTCGGGGCGAGGACCTTGCACCTGTCCTCTACCGCCTCTCCGACGAGTCGGCGGCGCTCCACCTCTTCCGGGTCGCAGCAGGGCTCGACTCGCTCGTCCCGGGAGAAGGCGAGATCCTCGGACAGGTGCGCACGGCGTTCGAGCGCGGCTCCACCGGGCCGCTGCTCGACCGGCTGTTCCGGCAAGCGCTCCACGCCGGCCGCCGCGCTCGGGTCGAGACCGCGATCGGCGAGAGCCCGTCCTCCGTCCCCGCCGCGGCGTCTGCGCTCGCGCAGCAGGTGTTCGGCGACCTGGCCGGCCGCGCGGTCGTCCTCGTCGGCGCCGGCCGGATGAGCGAGCTGACTGCCCGGAACCTCACGTCCCGCGGAGCCCGCATCGTCGTGGTGGCGAACAGGACGCGGGAGCACGGTGAGGATCTCGCACGCCGGCTCGGCTCTCGCCCCGCCGGTCTCGACGAGCTGGCGGAGGCGATCGGCTCCAGTGACATCGTCGTCTCGTCGACGAGCGCCCCCGGCTTCGTCCTTCGACAGGACGAGCTCGCGGGGTCGTTGCGTCGCCGGCGCGGGCGGCCGCTCCTGTTCATCGACCTCGCCGTCCCCCGTGACGTCGATCCGGAGCTCGCCGCGTTCGACGGCAGCTTCGTCTACGACATCGACGACCTCGAGGCCGTCGTGGAGGCCTCGCTCGCCGGTCGTCGGGCCGAGGCGACGCGCGCCGAGCGGCTCGTCGCGGCCGAGGCGGACCGGTTCCGCGAGTGGCAGGCCTCGCTCGCCGTCGTTCCGGCGATCGCGTCGCTTCGCGCTCGAGCAGAGGAGATCCGATCGGCCGAGCTCGCCAAGGCGGAGGGTCGTCTCGCCCAGCTCGCGGACGGCGAGCGGCGCGTCGTCGAAGCGGTGACCGCGCAGATCGTGAACAAGCTCCTCCACTTGCCGACCGTGCGCATGAAGGAGGCGGCGGCTGCCGCGGACGGCGTGTTCTATGCTCAGGTCGTGCGCCACTTGTTCGGCCTCGGCGAAGACGAGCAGCCGCGGTGACTCGGCCGGTTCTCGTCGGCCGCCCACTGCCGCTGCAGGCGCCGACGGCGTTTGTCCGGATCCGCCCGATCGGCCGGCGCGGCTGCGGTGAGGCTCGGACCACGACGACCTGTCGCTGCCGTGCTGCTTCGTGTCGGCTCCCGCGGCAGTAGGCTCGCGCTCACCCAGGCCGAGCGCGCGGTCGAGGTGCTCCGCAGGCCCGGGGTCGAGATCGCACTCGTACCGATCACGACGGCGGGCGACCGTGACCGGACGCGGCCGTTCGGCCAGATCGGAGAGCGCGGGGTCTTCGTGAAGGAGCTCGAGGAGGCGCTGCTCGAGGGTCGGATCGACGTGGCCGTGCACTCCGCCAAGGACATGACCTCGGTGGATACCGCGAGCCTCGTGGTCGGCGCGTATCCGCCCCGGGAAGACCCGCGTGACGCGCTGTGCGGGGCTGCCGAGGTTCGGGCCAGGATGCGGATCGGCACGGCCTCCGTTCGCCGGCGTGCCCAGCTGCTCGCTCTGGAGCCGTCGCTGTCGATCGAGCCGCTTCGCGGCAACGTGGACACGAGGCTGCGCAAGCGGCACGAGCGGAGGCTCGACGCCGTCGTGCTGGCCGCCTGCGGGCTCGACCGGCTCGGCCTGGGATCGGAGATCGGGCTCCGCCTGCCCGTCGAGGACGTCTTGCCCGAGGCGGGGCAGGGTGCGCTCGCGCTGCAGGTGCGTGCCGGCGACGAGGCGGCCGTGGCGGCGGCCGACGATCGTGAGACTCGCCTGCGTGTCGAGGCCGAGCGGCTCTGCGTCGCGTTGGTCGGCGGCGGCTGTCTGGCGCCCGTCGCCGCTCATCACGACGGAAAGGTGCTCACCGGGCTCGTCGCGCACGAGGACGGGTTGTGGTTGGAGCGCCGCTCGGGCGACGATCCGGCCGAGCTGGCGGCAGAGCTCGTCGCGCTCGCGGCGGCGCACGCGTGAGCGGGTCGCATCGCCATGCTCGGGCGTGGATTGGCACGAAGTCGTCACGCTCTCGCTCGGCGCTCGGACGTACCCTTCTCTCCCCGTGGGTGGGTGGGGGCTAGGGATGGCAACGCGTACCAGGCCGTGGCCCGAATAGTCGTGACACGGCCGCGGGAGCGGTCCGTCGAGCTCGTCA
>Ga0187780_10001625_pt1 | contig 17010 bp, 16 predicted proteins | sample 1015_Q2_SP10_20__FD_132429 | JGI IMG/M metagenome (GOLD analysis project Ga0187780, IMG submission 132429) | Tropical peat soil microbial communities from peatlands in Department of Meta, Colombia - 1015_Q2_SP10_20_MG | ecosystem: Environmental > Terrestrial > Soil > Wetlands > Peat | place...
CATGATATATTTTGTAATTATTTACCAATTCATTTAAAACTGGTCCACCCTCATAACTTGCACTTACTTGAATCATGTGTATTTTGACCTTTAATAGTAAATAAGGTAAAAGACCAGCGACAATGGTATAAATTAATGTGAATGTTGTTCCCCATCCATTTTTTAAAAATGCTACAAATGACAGTAAAGCTAAAATAAAACTAATAAAGTAAAACGATAATATTGAATACTCAGATGTTTGATTTAGTGCTGTTCCCAATAATTTACGAATATGTTTAGATATTGGATTTAATTGTTTTGTTTTCTTGCTTTTAAAATTTATTCTTAATTTTACTTTCTTAACATTAGGTACAATTATCGGTGAAAGAATTAGCCAAATACTGATAAAGATGAGTAGCCATAAGCTATATCGAATTATGCCATCATACCAACCCAATCTTTAATTCCCCCTCATCATCAATTTGCTATAAGGAGAAACCACAATATGATTACCTTTCATCGGCTTCAAATTGGCCAATCGTTGTAACTCATTTTTGAAATTTTCTAATGCTTTAGGATCTTCTTCATTTCCAATTCGTTGAACATCATCGCCAATGTCATATGAATACTCCCAATCATTAGTTTCTGAATTGTATTTAACAATTTGATGTGTACTTAGCACCAAAGTTTCTGGATCTAATCGAATTTCATAAATACCTTTTAACTTTTTAACTGATTTATTATATGGCATCTGTGCAAATTCAAATAAATACTGAAATCCCTTAGCTACTTGAATCATATAGGCCCAAACATCTCCACCATATAAATTAGAAATTTCCTGAGCTACATCGAAACAGAAGTTTCCAGGATCACCAGTGTGGAAAGTAGCTTTCACTCGTCTTGTTCCTTTTTTTGTAACCAGTAACATTAAACGTAAAGCTTTTCCATCCCTGGCTTCTCCCATAACTAAATAGTCAGCATCAGATCTCATTAAAGGCTTTATAACTTTATCTAGCTCATCACCGTCAACAACAATTTGTGTTATCGGTGATTCTGGCATAATCAAATGCAACGGAATCTCTGGATCTGTTTCGATTAAAGTACCTTCTAATGATGGATCTTCATACGACTGATAAGTAGTCATAGCTGTTGTTTTACCAGAACGAACAGGGCCAATGAAATTGACATTAAAACCACATTTTACAAAATCCTTCATTAAAGGGATCATTTCTGCATCAATTGTGTTTAGTTCTGCTTGGGTTTCAAATGAATAATCTTGAATTGTATATTTACGAAATACAACTGTTGTTTCTTTCGTATTATTTAATATTTCAATCCTAGTTCCATCTATCATATAAACTTCATGATAATCTTCATTGATACGTTTCTCAGGAGTCAGTAAAAGTAGAGCAGTAATTAGCTTGTTTAAACGTTCTTGAGAAATACGTTGTTTTTGCAGTACTTGTCTACCCTTATTCAAGAAAAATATTTTTTCTCCAATGATCTTGGCACTTGAGCTTGTTTTATCTTTTGTCCATAGATAAATACCGTGCAATCCCCATATTTCATGAAAAATACCAATTGATAATTCGTCATACCAAGTAGGATACTTAATATGTTCTTTATTATTTCTTTGTAGATATGTTTCAATTTCATTTAAATAATACTGAACCTCTTCTTCATACCCTTGTATCGCTTTCTTTTGGGTTAATAAAAACTCTTTCGAGTCAGCTTTATCTTTAAATAATGTTTTTATTTCAGAACACAATAAGTAAAAGTCAGAAAAGTCGTTGGATTCTACAATTGAATTATTAAGATTACTTTTTGACATATCATCTATGAATTCATCCAGTTTAAATACCATTCTCTACCCTCCTTTTACTTCCAAATAAGAATTTAGTAAAAATGCCTTCTTTTGATGTTTCTTCAGTTTCAATTTGAATTCCATTTTCAGCTGCAATATATTTCACTACATTTAACAATTTTTTGTTGAAATCATCATTATAATGATGTAATAACTTTCCTTCTGTTTCAGATTCCCACCATTCCTCTGCAAAAGGAATTGTACTTAACGTTTCAGTGTTGTATTCTTCATTGATCATTGATGTCTCAATATGAAAATCTTGATTACTTTTATTAACGATTAATTTGAAATCACTACTATGAACATTTAATTTTGAAAGGACAAATTTTAATTTTCGTTTGAACTCACTAACCGAATGCTTATTTTGTGTAGTTACTAAAAAACGTTTTGAAATAGTTATTAAAGATGTGACTGTTAAAGGATTATCTAAATCACTTCCAGCATCTATTAAAACTATATTTTCACTATTTGATGAAACTAATTGAATTAAATGTTGAATATCCTTATGTTCATAGTTTCGAACTTCTACTATATTTTTAGGCCCAAGTAAAACCTGAGCTTTTCCTATAGCAAGAGTTTCATTAAATACATCATCTGGTGTAATAATTCTAGATGTTAGTTTACTTCTAAGGTTATCAAGTGTTTTATTTGACTCTTTTACAAATTCATCGCTTGGTTTATGATTAAGCGTTAATATTAATACCCTTTTGTTAGTTAAAGCTGCTAGTATTTCACCAACAGATTGTGTAATTGTTGTAACTCCTACATTGTTATCTGCCCCAAAGAATAAAAACGTATTATTAAATTTCATACTTATATTCCCCTAACTTCTTTTTGCATTCTATTTCTTATTAAGGAAAAGAATTTAATCATACATAATAACTAGTTTTGCTCCTTGTTTAACTTCATTTTCAATTATTTTAAAATCTTCAGGAGTCGTAATAATTTCTATACTTTTTAGTGGTGCGCTTCCATCTAAGCGATCACCCGAACTTACATTGATAACTTCTCTATTTGAAGAGTCTTTAACATATGCAACTTTCGAATTGATTAATGATTTTAGGCCCACTGGATTTGGTATAGGATTATTAGGTTGACTTTTTGAATTTGCTTGAAGTATGTTTTGGGTTTTTGGTTCTAATGATGTTTTGTCTGTGAAGGCTGAGTATATGATGATATTATCCCCTCTACGAATAGAGTCTGGTGAAGAAAGTGTCCATTCAATCGGTATTTGTGCTACATATTGACCTGCCTTTAATACAAGGCCCTCTTTAGCAAAATACTCTGGTGTAAGTTGAGATTTAGCTGGTATGTAATGTTTTGCTTGTTTTCCAATAATTTTCCTAGGATCTAATATCGGATTTTTTATTAAAGTATTTTTATCAACCATTAGTGTGGTCCAACTGTTGTTTGTAATATCAGTACCTTGTGTTACATCTTCCTTTAACACTACAACTTCTTTATAATTTACTATTTCTCTTCCACCTAAGAATTCATACCAGGAAAATAAACCACTTGCTAAACCTAGTAACGAAAATCCTAAGATTGGAAGAACTTTTCTTTTTTTTATTTTCAAAACTCTTCCCCCTTTTCGTAGTTCTTTTAAGAACATTATATCACATAAATTAGTTCTTAAAAGAACTTTTTTATTTCATAATTTTTTTATAAACTTTTCTTGTTTTTAATGATTCATACTTATGTTTCATTTGTTAATGCACTCCATACTAGAATCAATTTTAATTAATCATAATTCCCCAAAGTTCTATTTCGAAAAATTCAATCTCTTTATCAGTTAATACTTCTCGTGCGTATAAATATAATGACAACTCCACAAATTCATAAATTTTAAATTTATGTTCTTTCCTAATTTCCATTGCTTTTTTATATAGTGAATCATCAATATGACCACCAGTTGTTATTTTCTTGTTGTTACTTTTAGCAAAATAAAAATGTTTATTTTGTGATTTATATTGCCTAATTTTTTCTAAGCTAAAACTGAATAAACTATCCCAAAATTTATCTTCTTCAATACCTTCTATTTTATTTAACCTTATCTTCCCTTTTAAATAATAGATAACTAAAATAGCAGATTCACATATGTTATAAGTTCGGTTACTTCGCATTCGCATTCTCCATTTATTTATTAATTACCTCTTACTTTATCAAACAATTGGTAAAATTTAACAATTATTTTTTAAATACAAGAGTATATTGGTGCGTGTGAAGTATTTTAATAATTTACAAGATGAAAATATAAACTAGTTTTTTGGATTAATTTTCGATATAGAACTATGTTTTTAGTAGTTGTTTTGTGTTCCTTCAAGAACACTGAAGTAGTTCGTGTTGGTTTAGAAGATTTAAAAAGAAGTCAGTAATAGTAAACAATTAATATTGGTAAGTTCATCCCCTTTTAAAAGGTCTAATTTAAAACTTTTAACTTACTTACATAAAAATATCTGTTTCAATTCATAACAAAAGAATTAAATTTAAGCTGTTTTATTTTCATTACTATCCTACTTGTTTCAAATAGAATCATAACTTCAATAAGTCTTATTTCTTATTTTGATTATAGCACTAAAGATTCAAAAAATAAAGATTTTTAATTAAAATATAATATTTTTAGAAAATTTAAAAACCTTTATAAATTTTCCGAATAAAAAAAGCCTTGTTAGGCTTTGAAAAAATTTATTATCCTCTTTTTTTAAAAAAGTTCCATCTTTTATTTAAAGGTTTTTTTAAAGTATTTTCTGGCGCTAAATCATTTACAATGCTATTTAATATTTGATGAAAACTACTTTCATCAGCTAAATAATCGTATACAATTTTCCCTTCAAAATAACTCTTATACACATTAGATGGTTCTACATATGGTATATGGTACTTTATATCTAGCTCTAAATTTTCATTTAAAAGCTCTAAATTCACTCCATCATTATATTTATTAAAAATATATTTTATAGGTAATCCATCTTCTTCTAATTTTACAAAATAACCCAATCTATCTATTGATTGAATTATTTCATTTGGGGCTGGATCAATTAATACATAAATCTCATCTAAATGCTTAAGAACTTCATCATTTTCATTACTTCCTAAATCGATTAAATTAATTGTTGAAGAACTAGCATTTATTTGTTGAAGATATTCATTTATTCCCCACTGAGTTTCTTTTGAAAAAGCCTTCCTGGTGTCTAATACATTCCAAAATATATCAAAATAAATATTATCTTTATTTTCTTTGTTAACCCTGGTTGAAGTTAATACAGAGTGAGGTACGCTTTGGAATGAATCCTCTTTTTTTTCTTTTTCGTCTAACATTAGAGTATCAAATAAATATGGGTACAATGGATTTTCAACTACACTTGTTCTAACTTCATGCATTGCTAATGCTCTTGCTAAATTCATTGTAAAAAACGAAGATCCGGCACGTTTCGTAGCATTGCATATCCCAATGTTCTTATTAGATAATTGAATTACTTTAACTACCTCAATTTCTTTTACACGTTCTTTTACTTGTACTCTTGATTTTGTTTTTTCTGTTGTTACATTTTTATTGTCACTAGCAGAAATAGTATGCCATCTAACAATATCACCATAGGACTTAGATTTTTTAAGATTTTCAGCAATTATAGGTGAAAAATTCATTCGTTCATTTTGTTCATTTAATTCACTAGATAGTTCAATAATATCGTATATTCCCAGACTAATAATTTCTGAAATAAGTGGATCTCCTGGTTTTCTATCTATAGCAAGGATAATAAAACGAACATTTTCTTTACTCATTCGTATTAATCTTATACCAGACAATATTGCATCGTCAGAAGCTACACCACAATCTACAACAATTGTGAAAATAGATGTACTTTGCAAAGAAAAACAATGCTGCTTAAACTCATCATCACTGAAAGGGCCAACTTTACGAAACTCAGGCTCTCTTAAGAGAGCCTCTTGTATTTCTTGAAGAAATTCAGGTCTTGTTAACACTCCATTCATCTTGCGTCCTCCTATTATTTTTCTTCTAATTTTGAAATCGGTGTTGTAATCTTCCCGTTTTGTATAGTAAGAACTAGTTTTTTGTTTGTATTGTCACTAAACAACAATACAACTTCATAATTGTCTTTAATTTTGTTATCAATATAAGCTTTTATTACTGTTTTGTGGTTCTTAATCGTATCACCAGCATCAACTAATTCTTTTCTACTCATTGTTGGCTGTTCTTTAAACAATGGTAAAAGTATTTTATAGTCTGTACTTAGCATTTCATTCAGAAAGGCTTCAATAATCTGCTGGTTCAACTTTTCCATTGAAACTTTCTTTTTATAAGTTACATGACTTTGTTTTTCTAATTCATCTGTAGTGTTACTTTTATTTTGAATATTGACTGCTAATAGGTAACTTAAAGCACCTAGACCAACAGATAAGATGATAAATAAACTTAAAGTTATGATTAATTTTTTCATTAGACTCTCCTAATATGTTAATCCAAAGAAAATTACATCATTTTTAAAATATGGATAAGGATCTAAATATTGTCCATTATATTTGATACTAAATTTTAATGATTTATCGTATGTCCCTATCAGCTGTGTTTGTTTTACTTCGTCACCTATTTGGACCTTACTTTTTAAATCTCCATCATAAATACTGTATAATCCATTTCCATGTGATATAACAATTTCGTTTTTAGAGGAAACAATTACAATTCCGTCTGTCATACAATACATATTATCTTTGTTCTTTTCTGACTTCATTTCTATTCCTTGCATTAATCCATCTTTTTCCAAACTTCCAAAACTATTTTCAATTGTTGTTGAATCTGTGATCCAGTACCATGTCACACTATCTTTAATTGGTGTGAAGTTTTCAACTGGTAAGGTATTAGAAAATTGTACAATTTTATACTGTTTATTTATTTTTGCTACTTTTAAATTGATATATAGTTCTTGAATAGTTGGTTTATTGTTTCCTATGGAAATTTTTTGTTTAATTTCTATAGCAGCAATAAACTGATTTTGTTTTTTTATCCACTTAATATATTGATAAGATTCTAGAGATTTATGCATTGGGATGACAGATTGCTGATTTTGTTCTTGTTCATCCCCATTACTAGGAAACAAGCTACTAACAACTGATTTAGTAGCATATTTCTCTAATTTCTTTTCTTTAATTTGACTACTACTTTGATTATCAATCCATGTTTTAATAAATGAATCGATTGTATTTTTAGCAAGTTCTTCACTTGTTAAAAATGGATTATTAAATGAACAAGCACTTAGAAAAAGGCAAATGAATATTAAGTATAATTTTTTCATATCGCTCTCTACTTTCTTGTAATTCTTCCGTACCCTACTAATCTAGACTTGTAGTATGATTTATCAGAATCATTAAACCTTACTCCAACCTTTCCTTCATCCCCACCACTCTCAAAAAAGTCATTAGTTGGATTACTAGGATCTGCACCTTTACCTACAAATATTCCAACGTGTGAAACTCCACCGGTAGTATTCCAAAAGATTAGATCTCCTGGTAATGGTTTATCTACTCTTGCAGTAAAACTATATTGTTCACTTGCTGTTCTAGGTAGATTTATTCCTATTTGTCGGAATGAATACAACAACAATCCACTACAATCAAAACTAGTATCTGGTGACATTCCTCCCCAATGATATGGATAACCTTTGAATTGAAGCATCACTTTCATAACTTGATTAACATCAAATATTTGTGAACCAGGCGCTACAGATATATTAATTCCTCCACCTACCATACAACCTTGATCATGATAATATCGTTGCACTACTCTTAAAGCGTAATCAGCTGTTCCTAATCCTTGTCCAGATTGCGCCATAACTGTTCTTTGATATTCTTGTGAAAGTTCTAAAGTATAGTGTCCACCGTGAGATTTCATCCATGTTGCAAAATTTGGTCCGTAATTATACGTTTGAAGTGCTATTAAAATATCATAATTTGCACTTTGCAAAGTATATTTTGCTTCTTGAACACCAGCTATAATGCTTTTTTCCGGATCACGAATACAACCAACTCTACTAGGTCCACTTTTGCCAATGCAATTAGGATCTACATTTCCATAACTTCCCTCGCTGGCTTGCATGGGGTCTGTTCCATTTCCACCTGATTCATTCATCATTATGGCTTCAAATAATTGTACATATTGCTCTACACCAAACTGTTTAGCGTATTTTTTTATTAGTGGTTCATAACTCTTTACCTTTGCATTAACAACGGCAATACCATTTGGAGATACACTTCCCACACATCCCCCTGGCCCTATAGACATCGATGCAAAGTCTGGAAACATTTCATCTAATACACCTGAATCAATAACTGTTTGTGCGCGTTGTTTTTGTTCATCATTAAAGTTCGCAAGTTGCATAGCTTCATCGATGTAAATTGGAATAATAGTAACGTTTTGATTAGCTGAGTTTAGCGATTGTATTTTTTGAAATAAAGAGTCTCCCCTAGCATTTTTGCTTTCTAAAAAACTCTTTATTGCACTTTTCCCTTTTATAGTTCTTGATTCAACCACAACTGGTTCTGTAGTTTTTTCTAAACACTTACCTTTTGCATCTTTTTTAATACATGTTGTTTTATTTTGGTATCGTGAATATTGCAATGTTAGAAAGTAATAGGCTGCATCGTTAGGATCTTTTCCAGCTATCTCATTATCAAACCGTGACATATCAAAAGCTACTAATTGATGCCAATCTAGTCCTAATTCATTAGCAACATCAACATATTTTTTTACATCTTCTTTTTCTCCACCTGGAATAACTCCCATCACTAGAATAAAAGGTATAGCAATGATCCCTACAGCCATTAAAATTGCTATTAAGATGTATTTCCAGTTCTTTTTATCCATTAAAAATAGAGCTATTTTGACATAAATCAAATTATTTCACCCCCAACTTTCAGAGTGGTAAAAGACGTATTAACGTCCTCCACCTTCTCCGAATAAAGCTAGTTCTTCAGGTGAAACATCGATTTTTACAATAAGTCTTCGATTACCGGCTAAGAATAAAGCTTCACCACGATTTCCATCTGTTAAAGTTTGTTCTTCTCTTTCACTTAATGTCATAAGTTTTTTAAGTGCTTCAATATCTTTTTCACCTTGGCCTAAAATAATTTTAAATGATGGATTATTTAATAAAGGTTGTCCAAAACGAGCTACAGATGGATCTGTTAAATCTACTAAGTCTTGTGTTATTCCTAAGAAACTTCCTTCGTATTTACGAATACGTTTCGATGTATTACGCAAGAATTTTAATGCTTCAATTATTTCAGGATCGGCAAGTAGATATAATTCATCAACACCTAATAAAATTTGCTCTAGACGATCTTTTGCAATCTTATTCCAAGTCCATCCTAAAATATTAAAAAATTGGGCTCTCATAATGTCTGCATCTGCTTCTAGTAATCGATGTATATTTAAAACTACAAATTCAGACTGAGGATCTAATGTAGTTGGTCCGTTCCATAAAAAAGCATCTGCTCCTTTTGCAGCTGGATAAATTTTATGTTCCAATTCTTTCCAAACTTGATCGTTAGGAAATTCCTTTGCCATTTCCGTTAAGACATTATATAAATCTTCAAAAATCGGCCAATCTTCATTTTTAATCGTATTAGGATCTGTTGACCAATTTATTCCTTTTTCTTCATACATTGCTTCTAATGCCATTTCTAATCGTGACATTTCGGAACGGGTAATATCTCTTAGGTAAAGTTTGAAGAATGTACGTAATGTTTGAAAATGGAAAGCTAAGTGGCCTGCATTATTTGAAGAATCGTCATATAATTTATCTTTACTATCTTCATCATCATCTAAAGGTACATACCTAACTTGGAAAGGATTAATTCTTCCATTTTTAGATCCAGCACAATCAATTGATTCACCTAATTTTTCTGCTAATTCTCCATATTCATTTTCAGGATCAATTACTATTATTTTTCTACCTCTTGCAAATTCTCCACGAAGAATTTTTTTGACTGCTGTCGATTTTCCCATTCCTGATTTACCGACTATTATCATGTTTGAATTTGTTCTAGATTCACCACGTTTCCAGATATCTACTAGAACAATCCCCCCACCTTTATCTGTTCCTAAAAGAACACCTCTACCGTCATTTAACCCTGAATATACGAAAGGATAAGCTGCAGCTACTGATTCTGCAGGCATATTTCTAGCTCCCATTTGTTTAATTTCAGGTTCAATGATGCCCCAAGGTCCAGCACTTCTTAACCCTTGTTCTTGTAAAAACATAGGTGTTCTAGCTCTCATACCTGCAGCTGCAAGTAAACTCTCTACTCTTTTAGTTCGTTGTTGAAGTTTGTCTTGATCATCTGCTGTAACAATTAATACAGCTGTCATTAATTTTACTTTTTGTTGTTCTCTATCAATTTTTCTTAATAATTCCTTTGCATCATCATAAGAATCTTTTGCTCTTTGTTTAGTAATTTCATTAGTTCTATTTTCCATTTGCGCACCCAATTCCCCCATTGAAATACGCATTTGATTTACAAGTTCATATGAATCTATTGGTTCAGTGTGTATACTGACAATTACACCTGGCAACGTTGCTATCCGTGAAAACCATATCCTCTGTACTCTTTGAGGATAATCAATTACAACTAATGTTCTTTGAAATTTTTCTCCATAATAAAATTGCTTAGACTCAAAACGAATTCCAGTAGGAGTAATAACGTCTAACAATGCAGAAACTTGTTTATTTACTTGATTTTTTACTATAGCCATTATTATATTTCCTCCGTATACAATGCGTTTACATAAGGACCATTATGTTGTGGAGCACGTTCAAAAGATGCTTGTCCCGTGTTTCCAAACAAAAATTGCAAGTCTCTAATTTCTTGGTCATCACACACTCTAGCTATTAACCCTTTAGTCGATAATTCTGCAGCGATCTCATGCGCTCTTTTTAACAACGATTCTTCTTCTAATTTTTCGTTTTTTCCTTTTTTATCACTAAACAAATAGTAGAACTGTCTTTCTACTGCTTCTCCACCAGACGATAACATTACGGCTCTTCTAATATCTTCTTCTAATAGTTTCTTTTTCATAGGATTTTGTTCATTATCCTTTTGTTCTTGTAGCCCTAAAATATAACCATCTAAATCTACTGGACGTTCAATTGAAAGGGTTTGTACTGGAAATTCCATTTGGTTTTCAACTTCAAACAATCCTCGTATTTTTCTTTTTTGTTCTTCTTTTGACAATAAATCCATGTTAACTGGATGTATTTTAATAAAAGCTACTATTCCATCATCCTTGCGATGTAGTAAACTATTATAAACGTCTTGTACAGGCAACCATTCTTGTGCAGATTGGCGTGATTTTTGAACAGCTAACTCTTCGACAGTTAGCTGTTTTTTATTGTCTTTTTTACCAAACAAATTTTTAAACATAATTTATCTCCTTCTCAAAATATAGAAGTACATATTTTGTTTTTGCTTGAACTTTCTCATACTTTTCATTACCCTCAATAAACTCATTCCAGTTCGAGGATCTTCCATCGATAACATATATCCTGCTGCTCCAAATAAAACAACAATAATAAATAACAGAAAGATTGGAGCGTTAAATAAATGTAGAATTAACGCAATTACTCCACCGACACCCATAAAGGATAAGGTGACGAAAAGTTCTCGCCACCCAAAACCAGGTAATAATTGAAACTTAGCATTAATATTTTTAGGAATTAGATATAAATCATTCATATAGTTATTATCATCCATTTGTCATTTATCCCTATCCTTTCTTATTTCTTAGCCATTTTCATCATTAGAGCTTGTATACCACTTTGCGCTGCTCCTGAACCCATACGTCCAACTCCACTAGAATACATCCAGTTTTTAATTGTAGATGGAGATTTAATGGCAACAATTAATACTCCTATGAAACTAGTAAATGGAATAATCCATGTTGTAGGAGAATTTAACATACCTCTTAATATTTCAAATGCAATCTTCAATAATAGTATTTGAGAAGCCTGAGAAAGAGAGATTGCAAGAACATCTCTCCACCAATTACTAAATATTCCTGGACCATTTACCAATGTAACACTCATTAAAGGGCCAGCTATAGCTGTTATCGCTAGTTCTCCTGCTCTAATTGATGTTTGAATGATTACAATTAGTAGAGTTACTAATGTGATAATAGAAGCTATAAAAATAAACAATTCAATTGCTGATCCAGAAGACATTGCTTTAAAGAGTACCTGTATTAGATTTCCTTGTGTATTCATATTATTACCACCCAAGTTGGTAAAATCATAAGCCATTTGACTTCCGATTTTGTAAACATAACGAATGAGCCAAGGAGCACACCAAATCATTGCTACAGCTTGAATACTCCCTTTGATTAATCCTATTGGATCTGCATCACTATCTCCGTTCATCCGAAGAATATTAGTATAAATTGCTCGATACAAAATAAATAGAACTAATAATGAGGTCGAAACTGTTTGAGTATATAAGATTGCATTGATTACAACCGGCATATCTAGAATAACCACTGCTGATTGAGATACCGATCCTATCACTTGAAGAATTAATTGTATAGAACCCTCAACCCAACTATTAAAAACGGTATCTAGAATCTTTTGAAAGAAGCTAGTCATTTATATACCTTCCTTCATTAATTATAAAAACTTGTTATCCAAGCAATTACACCACTCGCAACCGTTGCTATAACTGTTGTCATGATAATAGCTTTCATGTGTTTATTTGCAGATGCAATAACAGCTTCATTTCCACCACTAAGATTTTTTCTTATTGCTTCAAACGCTACTGCTAGAGCGCCAACTGTAGGAACAACACCAGTCGCCCATGTTGATAGAGAATTGACTAAAGCTGTTGTTCCTGTAGCTAAATTACCTTTTGAACCTGCAAGAGCTGGTGTAGACATTAAAAGTGTACTTAATCCCACAAACAAACTTAATTTTACTGTTTCTTTTACTTTATTTTTTTTCATTGTTTCTTTCCTCCCTAGATTAGATCCATGTAAGATGTTTTCTTTTCTTCTATTTCTACGTTTGATGGTATTTCTAAATTTTCTAATTCATTTTGTAATTCATCTAAATTTTGTTCCTGAATTTCAGTTGCATTTGTAACTAAATCTTCTGCTTGAATAATTGGTTCTTCTTTCAATTCTTCTTTTATTTCTCTTTCTTCAGTAAGAATTTCATATTCTTGGTGTTCTTGATACGGATTAAAAATCTTATATTTCATATTTTCTGTTTGATAATCACCCCTTTTAATCTTTTCAAATTTTATAGGATATTGAGAAATATCAGGTGTTAATATTTGACCTGGTAATTGTCTAGCTCTTAAAACAATTGCATGAGTACCAGGGAATCTCATAATTTCATCTGGTGTTAATAAATCCCTACCTGTTAAGTTTTGAGAATGACTTGAAGATGTATCATAAGTTTTGGATGAAGTTGAGAATCCTTGACTTGTAATCGTATATTTACCTAGTTTTGCAGAAATGATTTTTGCAGTTTCTATATCATTAGTAAGTAAATAAACCCAAACCCTACAGTTACCAGTAATTGTGTCGGCAAGTTTATCATATTTTTCTTTTACCTGATCAAGTCCTTGAACAACTAAGTAAAATAAAATACCTCTTCCCCTAGAAACAGTTATTTTTGTATCAAAATCTGTAATTTTTGGCATGTTGCCAAATTCATCTAACAGGAATCTAGTTTTTACTTTTATTCTTCCAGCATCTGTCTTTGCTGCATTATCAACTAATTGTAGATATTTTTGGTCTACGTATAACGCTGCTAAGAAGTGTCTTGTTTTTACTTCATCTGGAATAATTAAGAACGTTGCCGTCTTTTGATTCGCTGAAGCTTCTAAACTATGATCCTGGAAACTAGTTAGATATGCTACTGATGGATCTGCAAATAATCGTAAATCAGCAGCAACCCCACTAAAAAATGAACCTCTAGTACGTTCTGGCGCAATTGCAGCTGTCGCAAAAGCATTTTTCGCAATATGTCCTGGTGGTAAATCATTCATTAGTTCAATTAAAGGAACATACTCTTCAACACCCCCAAATGACATTCGTACTTTAGTTTGACTATATTCAACAATCATTTGGTAAACCGAAGCCATATGTTTCTCACTATCATTTTTTGATTCCATTGCGACATAGAGAATTAATGCAGCTATAACTGATTCTTGTCCATTCGCCCAAATAGGATCTCCTGAATGTTTCTTTTGGTGAACGATCATATGAGCGATATTCCAGGCATGTTCAGAAGCTTTCGATTCATTACCTTCCTTAATTGCTTGTACAACTTGTTGCATTGGATTCCAATGATGCGTTGATTGTTTTGGTTCACGAAAATCAATCATTACAACGTTATAGCCTTCTTTTTCTAAAAAAGACTTAGTATTTTCATAAAGCTCCCCTTTTGGATCTGTAATAACCATACTTTCTCCAGCTAAACAAATATTCCAAATTGAGGGTAATATTAATTTCCGTGACTTACCAGATGATGTAGCACCGATTATGAATCCATGTTCATCTTCTGTAACCACCCAAGATTTATCTTTTTGAATATTAGCTCCTATGACCAAACCACCTTCATTTGGTCTTTCGCTCATTTTCCAAACATGATTTTCTTTATCAAATTCCTTTTCCGTTTGCCATCTAGCTGTTCCGAATTCACCTTTTCCTGCTGCTTGTGGCCCACCAATGCCATTAGACATTTTATACTTAATCCCTGAATCTGTTTTCCAAAGTAGTAAAAAACTAAAGCCTACAATGGCAATTTGCATAATGTAATAACCTGTTGCGTAATCCTTGCCAATAATATTCCAAAAGAATACCCATCCTGCTTTTGAAGAAACTGCAACTGGCACTCCTTTTATAAGCATCACAAACATGAAAACTAACTTTGGTAATATCAGAGCATCAAATAAAACAAGGAGTCCCACTAGGAATAACCTGAATTTCATTAATTATCTGTCCTCCCTATCTTTTTCATTTTGCAATTGTTTCGCTTTCATGCGTTCACGTTTGCGTTTTTGCATGTTCACTTCAGCTTCTTTTCTCATTTTTTCATTTTCCAATTCACGAAAAGCTGATTTCCACATTGTTTGCATCAACGATGCCGAATGTGTAGGTCCTGATAAGGTTTTAAAAGGATAAGGTGCGTTCACTTGTAATTGTTGATTTAAAACGCTATGCGTTTTCTGAGATACAACAACCCTATTACCCCATCTTCTTTCTTCTCCAACTTGTTTATACGTTCTTTTAAGAACATTTTTTACTTCTTCTTTACCAATTTCCAAGTTTGGTGAACGCTTTAACCAGTTATCTATTATGTTTTCAACTTGAATTTCGGGAACGTTCATAGAATACAAAGTTTTGGCAAAATCTCTGACTAATTGTTTTTCATTTAAAGCATATGTTGTTTTCGCCTTACCGTATTGTTTTATCGCTTTCTCTACAGAAGGTCTATGAAGTGATAAATACTCTGTTCGTCTATATTCATGTGCGCCTTTCAGTAATACTTGCGATATTCTAACCTTAAGGTCTGTTACTGCTTTATCTACAGATAAAGCAATTTTATCTGGTTCTTTAAGATGATATTTTGCTAAATTCTCAGCTGCTTGTTTGTAAGATTCTAATGAAGTCGAAAATTGAGGTCGGTTAATTAGCCAATCTGCTAGTTTAAGTGTTTGTTGTTTTACATCTGTTGGCATAAATTTAAAAGTCATTCTGCCTTTTTGTGGCATATTTTCACTTAATAATGCTAATTGTCTGTAGAATTCTTTGAGGTCATGAGTATGCATTTTAGGAGTGATATTTACTGTTGTCGTAAGAAGTTCATTGTCATTGAAGGAGTAAATATTACCTAATTGTTTTCTGAGTTGTACAGCATCGATCGTAATATCTTTAGATAACTCTCTAATAAAATTACGTTCTTCTGTTTTTTGTAAATTCAAATTCATTCTTTCTTCTTGGTAAATTTCTTTAACAAACGTGTTTTTCACTTTATGGAACTCTCTTTTACTAAGCGCTCCCCGTTTTTTATCAGGTTCTTTTTCCCACAAAACCAAATGTACATGTGGATGTCCTTTTTCTTCATGAAAAGCTGCAACCCAACGTAAGTTAGATTCCTTTATCCCCATTTCCTTTGCTGCATCTGGAACAGTTGCCCTTAACATCGTTTCCCATTTTTCACGATTGGTATATCCGATATTTACTGAATCTTCTTCTTTAAGGGATAAGATCATTCTCCAAACGTTTCCACGATGTTCTTTTAATTCCTTTTGTGTGTCGGTCAATGAAATTTTTTCATCTTCCTTTTGAGAAAACAACCCATGTGATCCAGGACGTTCACCAGCATATTTTACGTGGTGAGCTGCATCCACTTCAGTAGCATCTAATGTTAGTTCTTGTTTCTCTAAAGATACTCCCGGCCTTGTCCCTATGTAGTTCAAATGAGCGCTGTTTTTTTTAGCGTTCATAGGTGTAGGTTTGTAAAAAGAAATTTTACAGATAAATGGTGATTGCATTTCTTACACCTACTATTCTTCTGCTTGCTTTAAGTTTGCTACAGCTTTTTTTCTTGCTTCGGTATAAATCGAAACTGCATCTTTTCCACTTTCACCAATCATCTGAACATTCATATACATGGATGTTCCAGAATTGATTGCGCTCTTTGCTGAAATTTTAGCTAATCGTTCTACATGAGGTTTCAAAGCATCATTTACAGCTTGTCTAAATTCGTACTTTAGATAATCGATGCTTTTCTCTGAATAATACCGATCAAGAGATTCTTCTAAAAACTTTCGAACTATCTCAGAAACATCTTCACCAGTCTCTAGTGCTAGAGTTTGTAACTTGTTTTTTAAGTCTGAAGTAACTCGTACTCTGAGAAGGTCTGGGTATTTTACTTCACTTCCTTTCAACGTTTCAACTCCTTTCTGTGGCCACATGGAACTTTAGGCTTAATACCATTTTACCATATATATGTATTCCAGAAAAGTAAAATTTTTCCAAATTGTAGCTACAAATGTAGCTACAACAAAACATAAATATACCAGGCTTTGCCTGGTACTTGTGGGTACGGTGTGAGCCACACCCTTAACCTGCATTCATTTTTTAGCCCCAA
>Ga0187780_10001626_pt1 | contig 17008 bp, 14 predicted proteins | sample 1015_Q2_SP10_20__FD_132429 | JGI IMG/M metagenome (GOLD analysis project Ga0187780, IMG submission 132429) | Tropical peat soil microbial communities from peatlands in Department of Meta, Colombia - 1015_Q2_SP10_20_MG | ecosystem: Environmental > Terrestrial > Soil > Wetlands > Peat | place...
TATTTTGCGAAGTCGGGTCATGGGGACCTCCTCATGACCCGACAACTTAACTCAGCCGCTAGCCATAGACCGATCCGTCGAACTCACGCGCAGCGTCCGCCGCGCCAGCGGCTTCGTTCTAGCGCGTTTTTCGCCAATTTGGTTAGCCAACTGCGCGCTCATGTATTCAAGTACGCAGCCAACCACTCCGTTGAATCGGGGCTCGCCTAGGTTCTTGCTTGAGGCGCGACGACCACCTACTGATCTCAGAAACGCAATGTAACCCATAGAGGCGGTTCGGGAAAAATGGAGAAGTGTGACGACTGTCACTGCCCATTGTGTTGAACGTCACCGCACAGATGTAACGTTCGTTCGAGAATACCGGCGCTCCTAAACAATGATTTGGGTCCCGAGTCACATTTTCAGCCGTTTAGGGGAAGGCTGGGTTAATTGACTACACTTCAAGCATTTCGAGCAAAACTCGTCTGCGCAGTTCTTTTCAGCACGACAGTCGTTTTGGTCATCCTTTCTATCGCTCCATCCGGCAACGCAATCCCGGCCTTTTCCCGCAAATACCAGACGTCTTGCACCACCTGCCACAACAATTACCCTGAATTGAATGACTTTGGACTGGCATTCAAGAAGCGTGGCTTTAAGTTCCCCACCGACGACGACACCTTCGTGAAGCAAGAACCGGTAATGCTCGGTTCCAAAGCGCAGAAGGAGGCGTTCCCGGAAGCCGTATATCCTGGCGAGATTCCTGGGACTATCCCAATCGCCTTCCGCTATGAAGGCAACTTCAATTGGAACAGCAGCCAGCCCCAGACGGTCCAGACAACAGGGTATGTGCCAAGGACGGACCTCTTCGTGCCCAATACCTTCACCATCATCAGCGCAGGGAGTTTTGGGCAAAATTTCTCGTTCTGGGTCGATGATGACATCTCCGCAGGTGCATCGGGCGCGAACGGCGGCATGGGGGATGGCTATCTGAAATACAACGATATTGGGCGTGTCTTCCACTGGGCCAAGGACTCGTTGAATGTGCGTTTCGGCCAATTTGAACTGGATTTGCCATTCACGCAGGCGCGCACTCCTTACCTTTCGGGGTACGACGTTTTTAACCAAACGGCAATAGCCCAGAATCCCTGCACGGTGCCCCCAACGCCTCCGTCCTGCCAGACCGTGAATAATCCCTTCAGTTTTGGCTCGCCGCAGCGAGGCATTGAATTTGGCGGATACCCGAATGATGGAAACTTCACATGGTCGGTGGCCATAGTAGACGGGACAGGGTCAGCGTATGGACTCAGCACCTCTCTCGTGACAAGGAATACAAAGGACGTCTATCTTCGTTCATCCTACCAGTTCAATCTGGAGCGTGACCCGGAAAGCCGACATGCAATCCAGGCCGCGGGCGCGACTGGCCCGCATGACCACACCTCGATCCGGATTGGTGGCTTCTACTACTACGGCAAGAACCAGCAGAATTTCGGCGGCAGCTCCTTTGGTTCCGTCGGCCTGACAAACACGATCGATGAGCCCTTCTATCGAGTGGGCGGCGACGTGCGATTCAAGTACCGCAACAAGTTAGAAGTCTATGGGGTCGGCCTGGTCGCACACGACGACAATCACCTGTTGACCATAACCCCGACGGCGACCGGGCAGGTTGGGACACTGACCAGTGCGCACGCCGTTACTTACACAGGCGGGTTCGTTGCGGGCAATTACTGGATCTATCCCTGGTTGATCGCTACCCTGCGATACGACTTTGTGAATTCTCCGTCGGATTATTGGAACGGAATGTCCGCGTCGCGAACACGGAACGATTTCAGGCCCGGATATCAGATCCTTGTCAGGGCAAACATCAAGATCGTTGGGGAGTTCACAAGGCATTGGGGTGTCCCGTACCAAGATGCAGCGGGCAACTCCCTCTACTACCGGCCAAACACCTTTATCACCGGCATCGATTACGCATTTTAAAGAGCGCCGGTGGGTCACAGTCTTCTCAAAAAATCCAAATCAACAAGAGAGGGAAAATGAGGTCAATTCAATTTGCAGCCAAAGCAGTGGCGATGAGCAGCGCAATCCTCTTCCTTGCGGGTGCAGGCCTGGCAGGAGAAATCAAGGGAAAGGTCAGCGTGCAAGGGCTGAAGTCGGCCGAGAACATCGCAGTTTATGTAGATGCGATTCCCGACAAGAAGTTCGATGCACCGACCGCGAAACCCGTCATGGACCAGACGAAAATGACGTTTTCGCCGCACGTGATGGTCGTCCAAGTGGGGACCACTGTGGAATTTCTGAACAGCGATCCTGTAGGGCACAACGTCTATTGGCCCAGCATCAGCGGGAACAAAAAGCTCGCTCACAACCTAGGCACGTGGCCAAAGGGAGAGAAAAAGAGTTTCCAGTTCAACGATGTCGGCGTAGCAAGCTTGCTGTGCAACGTCCATCCGGAAATGAATGGCTACATCGTAGTTGCTCCGACGCCGTATTTTGCGGTGACGGACAAGAATGGCAACTACGAGATCAAGAATGTTCCTGCCGGCAAGTACACCCTGAAGACCTGGAGCGAGGACGGCAAAGTTACTACGCAGGCTGTGGAAGTCGGCGCCGGTGAAGTCACGGCTGACCTTACTGTCAAGAAATAAGAGGGACGGATTCAGGGGGCCGGAGCACACCAGGTAACAATGCGAACCAAGCTCGTCGATCTGGAATGGCTGGAGTCTAACTTCCCCTGCATGCAGGCGTGCCCCGTGCACACTCAAGCAGGCCGCTACGTTTCGCTAATTGCGCAAGGAAGGTACGCGGAAGCTTACCGCTACGCGCGGTCCCCAAACCCATTTGCCTCGATCTGTGGTCGCGTCTGCGGGCATCCCTGCGAGCCGGCTTGCCGGCGCGGCCAGTTCGACATGCCCATTTCGATCCGCGCGTTGAAGCGCTTCGTGACGGAACGCTATGGACCGGAGTCACGGAATCCGATCGATGTTTTCGCAGACAAGCCCATTGTAAAGCGCCCGGAGAAAGTCGCGGTGATTGGCTCAGGTCCCGCCGGCATGTCCGCCGCTCATGACCTCGCGTTGCTAGGCTATTCGGTCACGATTTTCGAGGCGACCGCGGTTCCTGGCGGAATGATGCATTTGGGTATCCCCGAGTACCGTTTGCCACGGGATGTTCTACAGGCACAAATTCGGGAAATTCTGGACCTTGGTCCGCAGCTCAAACTCAACATGCGATTGGGTCGGGATTTCACGCTTGAAGATCTTCGGCGGCAAGGCTATCGAGCGGTGCTGATGGCGTTTGGGCTTCATCGCAGCCGTGAATTGAACTTGCCGGGACATGAATTAGACGGCGTCGTCAAAGGCATCGATTTCCTGCTGAACGTGAACCTGGGCTATCGCTTTGAGGTGGGCAAGCAAGTAGTGGTCATTGGCGGCGGCAACGTGGCTATTGATGTGGCGCGATCCGCTGTGCGAGCTCAACAGAAGATGTCCGCCGAAGGTTCGCTGCCGAATGAATTGACCTCCAGCGAAATGGACGTGGCCATGAAGGAGTTCATGGACGTTTCGCGAGCGGCGCTTCGCATGGGCGCGCGGGAAGTGCAACTGGTCTGCCTGGAATCACGCGAAGAAATGCCGGCTTCGGAGGAAGAGATTCATGAAGGCCTGCTGGAGGGAATGAAGTTGAGGCCTTCGCTGGGTCCAAAGCAATTTGTCGGAGAGAACGGCAAACTGACCGGCCTTGAAGTGACAAAGTGCATTTCGGTTTTCGATGAAAACAAGCGCTTCAATCCAAAATTCGCGGCGGGGACAGAATTCATCATTCCTTGCGACACAGTAATTCTGGCCATCGGTCAGGCTTCGGACCTCTCTTTCTTGAAGCCTGAAGATGGCATCGAAACCACGCGTCAAGGAACGCTGAAGATCAATCCGGATACGTTGATGACGACGGCGCCGGGAATCTTCGCGGCCGGCGACATTGCTTTCGGTCCCCGGCTGATCATCAACGCCGTGGCAGATGGCAAGAAAGCAGCAGTGGAGATCGACAAGTTCCTGCGCGGGCCGGAATGGAGACCGAAAGAAAAATACGTTCAGATCACAGTGCTCGATCACCACGAAATGGCGGAGCACTACGACGAGTATTCACGTCTGGGCGTTCCAGCGCTGGCTGTCGAGCGGCGAACGGGTGTCGCGGAAGTCGAAACCGGCTACACCGAAGAGCAGGCCCGGAGCGAGGCAAGTCGATGCCTGAAGTGCTGGATTAATACGATTTTCGAGGGAAACGAAGCCAATGGTACGGAATGCATTCTTTGCGGCGGCTGCGTGGACGTTTGCCCGGAAAACTGCCTCTCGCTTGTGCCCTTAAGGGATTTCGATTTCACGGAGGAAGAGAAGGAACGCCTCAGCAGAGAGAAAGAGCTCCGCAGCGTGGACCTCCAGCACCTCACCCCGGAGGAACTAAACCAGGTAGAAGGCTCCGTGATGGTGAAAGACGAAACCATCTGCATTCGCTGCGGATTGTGCGCGGAGCGATGTCCCGCAAGCACGATTTCCATGGAGGCGTTTGAAGTGTTTGACCAGGATCCTGAATTGCGACTTCACGAGGAGATTGTCTTCAGGCCATGAGCGACAACCAACAAAATCAGGGAGGCTTACAGGCTGGGCTGCGTCCCGAAATCTCCCGCCGAGATTTTCTGAATGAGATAACCGCCGGGGCGCTCGGGGTCGCCGGCCTGGGTGGCGCCGCCCTGACTTACCAGTATTTCTCTCCGAATGTCCTCTTCGAACCCTCGACTACGTTTCGCGCAGGGAACCCCGACCTGTATCCGGTGAATTCTGTGACGTTCCTGCAAGACCAACAGGTTTACATCGTGCGGACGCCGGAGGGATTTTTCGCAGTGTCAGCTGTCTGCACGCACTTGGGCTGCGTGACGCAATGGAAGCCCGAAGCAGACATGATTGCCTGCCCTTGTCATGGAAGCAAGTTTCAGCCTAATGGCAAGAAGATTGAAGGGCCCGCGCCACGTCCGCTGCCTCATTACGCGATCAACCTTTCGGCTGATGGCGAACTCGTAGTGGATAAACTGCAGTCGATCAAGCCAGACAAGGTCCTGAGAGTCTGAGGAGACAGATGGCTACTTCTTTCAATAGCGCTCTCGAAATCCTTCGTACAACGCGAGTGTGGAAGTCGATCTTCCGTCGCGGTCCTGCGCTTACGAATAGGACGAGAAGCTTGGCGGTTTTTGGCAATTTGTTTCTCCACTGGCTGCCCGTCAAAGTGCGAGAAAAATCTCTGCGCGTGCGTGCGGCGTACTACCTTGGATCGCTTTCATTGCTGTTGTTCATCCTTCTGGTCGTGACCGGCGTCCTGTTGATGTTCTATTACCATCCGGCCGCGCCTAACGCATATCGCGACATGAAGGATCTTCGGTTCGTCGTGTCCAACGGTGTTTTCCTGCGAAATATGCATCGTATTGGCGCGCACTTGATGGTCCTTCTGGTGTTTTGGCACATGTTCCACGTTTTTTACCGCGGGGGATACAAACCGCCTCATGAGTTTAACTGGGTGGTCGGCGTAATTCTGCTTCTGATCACGCTCTTCCTCAGTTACACCGGTTACCTGTTGCCTTGGGATCAGCTGGCGTTCTGGGCCGTGACGGTCGGAACAAACATCATCTCCGCCATGCCCATTATTGGGAGTAAGGTGCGGTTCGTCGCCTTGGGCGGCAACATCGTTGGCGAAAACGCCCTGCTCCGGTTTTACGTGCTCCATGTGGTCATTCTTCCATTGCTCGCCTTTCTTCTCATCGGCATCCATTTCTGGCGCGTACAAAAGGATGGCGGGCTGACGGTAAGGTCAAAAGAAGATGACAGAAAAAGCTAAAATCGAATCGGGCTTCAGCTCGGACGCAAAAAAAGAGCCACGCAGGATCGTATTCATCACGCGAAACATATCGGCGAAGGTGAGAGACGACCGCGACCCGAAGCTCATGGCGTATCCGCATCTTCTGGTGCGCGAAGCTATTGTTTTTGAAGTGCTGATCATCGTGATGGTTCTGGTCGCGCTGTTCTGGGACGCGCCGCTCGAGCAGTTAGCGAATCCATTGCTGACGCCAAACCCGGCAAAAGCACCATGGTACTTTCTGGGTCTGCAGGAGTTGCTGCACTTTTTCCCACCATTTGTGGCGGGAATCCTGATTCCGACGCTGGTCCTGCTGGCCTTGATTGTTATTCCATATTTCAACGTAAACGTAGAAGGCAATCCATTATGGGCTGAGCAACCGTCAAGGCGCTTTACCATCCTGATTGCCATTCTGGCCGCGCTGTTGGTTCTGCTCGCGATCGTGGATGCTTGGACGATCATTGTTCCCACGCTGTTGGTTGCTGCATTGATCGTGGCCTCTTACTTTTCCAAAACGGCGAACGGATGGTTGGGCACGTTGCGCACGAAGCCGCTCTCCTGGTGGATCATGACTTGGTTCATCAGCGTGGCTGTCTGCCTGACGGTGGTCGGGACATTTTTCCGCGGCCCAGGTTGGTCCTGGGTGTGGCCATGGGGGACACATGCCGGCTGAGGAGATGGGCAAGCTGTCCGACAAATTGCGGCTGACATTCGCCGTAAGCACTGTGCTCTGTGTGTTGGTGCTGGCGATTTCGCCGGTGAAGGATTACCGAGCGGAATGGAAGCAGTACAAACGCTCCTTCGTCCGATTTGCACAGGGACGCCCGGACACCAAGAGGCTTCTCGCTGACTACAGCCCAAACATCGACCAAGTTTGGTTGCCGGGGATGAACGTGACAGACCGTTGCACCACTTGTCATCAAGGCGTCTCCCAACCCAGTCTCGCTGAAGCTTCCGTGCCGCAACCGTTCCGTGCGCATCCGCCAATTCCACACAACGTCCGCGATTGGGGCTGCACCATCTGTCATCGAGGCCAGGGACCGGCCACGGAAGTGGCCGAAGCTCACGAAACCACGCTTGCCTGGGAAAAGCCCATTCTGCCCGCCCATTATTTGCAAGCTTCTTGCGGAAGTTGCCATCAGGCGGATATCAAGGAAACGCCACAGCTTGTCCGCGGCCGAGAGTTGTTGACCTACCTGAACTGCCAAGGATGCCACAGGCTCGCTGGGCTGGAGCGTCCCGCGTTGGGTCCCGATCTTTCAAGCGTTGGCTATAAAGTCTCGCGCGAGTGGATTTACAAGTGGCTGAAAGAACCGCGCACAGTGCTCGACAAAGACGGAAACGTCACCGTCAACGGTTATGAAAGCGGCGACGAGTCTCGAATGCCAAAATTTCGATTGAAAGAAGAGGAAATTAAGGCTCTTTCCGGTTTTCTGAGCGTGCAAAAAGCCAAGCCGATAGAAACGTACAAGATCAACCCAGCGATTGTGGCGGCATGGAGCAAAAACCCCGAACTGATTTCGCAAGGCGAGGTGCGCTTCCGTCAGATGATGTGCACCACTTGCCATCCTTTGGCCGTCACGCGTGCAGGCGAAACCAAGTTGATCGGGGGAAATATCGGACCGGAGCTGACAAAGGTCGGCACCAAAGTAAACGAATTGTGGCTGATCGCGTGGCTCCGTAATCCAAAGAGCTACCTCGAACATGCCAACATGCCGCGATATGGATGGAGCGACGAGGACCTCTACAAAGTCTCCCAATACGTGATGAACAAGCTCACGGACTCCGACCTGCTGACGAACATTCCTCAGCTTGGAGCGGCGACCGACGACGAAGTGAAAATGGGCAAACGTCTATTTGCGGAAAAGGGTTGCGCGAGTTGCCACTCGCTGAACGGCCTCGGCACCCAGAAAGACTTTGGCCCGGACCTGACCGCATTGGGCGGGAAGAATGCATCAGAATTGGAATTCAGCAAGGCCAAGATTCTGCATAATCTCGTGTCCTACATTCAGACGAAGCTCCAGGACCCAGTTTCGGTGAACCCTGCCGCACGAATGCCGGAATACAGTTGGAACCAGGCAGACTTGGAAGCCGTGACCACCGCACTGCTCAGCCAAACAGGACCAGCGCCCACGAGCGCATTGCAGCATCTTGTGCTTGCTAAGAAGGACGCGTCCTTTCAACCAGTGGGAGCCTTCGCGGAGCTTTACGAGCGCTATAAATGCTATGCCTGCCACAAATTTGATGGCTATGGGGGGACTCTTGCACCTGATCTTTCGTATGAAGGTAGCCGCGCTCAGAAAAAGTGGATAGCGGAGTTTCTGCAGAATCCCCAAACCATCCGTCCTACGCTCATTCTGCGCATGCCGCAGTTCAATATGTCAGAGAAGGACGCAGCGATCGTGGCCGACTATCTGGCGCTGGCCGTACAGAAACCTGATGTTGACCCGGCGAGCGTAGATGCAAAGCAATTCACGCCACAAATGACCGCAATGGGCAAGCAGCTCTACGAGGTGAAGTACCAATGCCAGTCGTGTCACACGATTGGTGCGACGGGCGGCTATGTTGGCCCGAATTTGAACAACGCGGGGAATTGGCTGACACCTGCGTGGATTGAGGCGTGGCTGCGCAACCCGCAAGCGTTACAGCCGGACACGATTGAGCCGCGCCGCAACTTTACAGAGGATGAAATTCGCGAGCTTACGGCCTATCTCATGACGCTGCGGACGGGTATCAAGCAGCAAAATACGAAGAGCGCGGTGAACGGAAGCACGTCCGGCCAAGGAGCAGGCCGATGATCCGAAAGCTTGCAATGGTCGCGTTCCTTGTTGGCAGTGTCTTGTGTGCCGCGTGGCTCTCCGGATGTAAGAAGACAGCCGCGGTGACTCCCAGCCAGGCCTTCGGCTCCTACGACACGGAGCCGGATTGGAACGACGCAACGAAACTCATCAGCCTTGGCTTTGAGGAGTCGCAGGGACGACGGGTCTTTTACCAATACTGCGTCTGGTGTCATGCCGATGCCACACCGGCCGGCCCGTCCAATCGCAGCAATGTATCTCCCACACCGGCCCTGATGAACGACGGCGAAAAGCTGAATGTCGAGAGCGATGAGTACATGCAGAACATCATCACCCTTGGCGGAAGTGCGCTGGGAAAGTCCGCCATGATGCCCCCCTACGGGAAAACGCTCAGCCCCGATGAGATCAAACAGGTCATCGCTTTCACCCGTGCGATCGCCCAGCCTGCCTATCAAAAGCCCGGGAGGCCGGGATCGCAGTACGCAACAAAGCCGTAAATGCTACGATTCAAAACATGAGAAGGGTCGAATTAGGGAAGTATCTGCTCCGATTTGCGTTGGCAGCCGCCTTGGGATTCGCCTACGCTCTTGTGGCGAACGCGCAGGTCAGCCCAAATGAAATTCTGAATTCCCAGCTACGAGCCCTGGAGTCGCAGTATTTTCCTCAGTTGAAAGCCATTAACCAGCAAATCGCCAAGACTCACTTCCCATTTCCATTCTTTCTGAGCCGCGTCGTCGGTTTGGATCCTGCCCAACAGATTGAGGCGGACACGCGCGGTTTGGAATTCAAACACTTCAAGGACCGAGTCGTGCTGAAGGCGACCGGCAATTACAACGCGGCGTATGATTCGAAACAATGGACACGCAACGAACGCGCCGCGCGAACATTTCGCGATGTGATGCTGCCTATCCTGCAGATCATTACGCAGAACATTCCGCCAGACATTGATTGTGATGCCATCGGCATGGAGGTGGCGTTCCATGTGCGCGACCGGCAGAAAAGCTACGACTACGAGGGCCAGGACATCTTGGTGGTCGTGCTGGACCGCAAGGACGCTTTCCAGATGGTTCTTGAGAATAGCGACACTGCGCGTCAAGAGATTTTGGACAGGTCGATGGTCTATCTCGGTGGTGAAGAGTATGGACTTTCCCTACTGGACCGTGACCCGACGATTGTGGATAGGCAGGCGCGTTCAAAATCTCCCCAGGCTGATGCCACAGCAGCCCCCAGCACTTCGAGTTCTGCTAGCCGGCTGATTCGCAGCAATCCGAACCTGATACCTTCGTCCCCTGCCACAGGCGCCGCGCCGGACGCGCTTGCCACGGCTGCACCTAAGGTGGATTTGTCCCAGGCTAAGCCCGCAGCCACGGCGGCGGACGCGGAAAAACTACAAGAGAAATACCGAGTGCAACTCGATGAGCTATCTAGGGAAGGGCAAGCCAAGTTGGGATTCGTGGACTATGACCCGCCAACATTCGTGGTTGTCAGCAAGCAGATGGTTCTCCAGATGACGCTCAAGAATTCCACGAGGTTTGACCCTGAAAAGAACAACATCTACAAGCGAGCCGCTCAGACGTTCGACTTGTTCCTTGCGCCCAAGATGAAGGACGTATTGGACCGCCTCCCCAACGATTTGCTCGTGGATTACTATGACTTCTCTGTGGTGAACCCACTTGCTCCAACGTCATTGGGCAAAGAACGCTCGGAAGCAATTGAATTTCTCTTCCCGAAGAACCTGGCGCAAAAGTTCGCCAACAGTGAGATTACGAATCAGGAGCTCATCGATAAGAGCCAGGTTCTGGTGAATGGCGTGCGCATTGCTCTCAATCTCCAGCTCGTGGAGTAAGCCATAACTTGGGCCAACCTCAGCCTGTGACTAAAATTGAGGTCACTTCCAATTAGGGGATATCTCGACTAATTGCGGAGAACAGCTTTGAAACTGTGGCCGGCCCTGTCAGGGCGCTCTTCGACCAAGATCATGGAGAAGAGTCATTGGCATTGGGTGAAGGGTCGACAGGAGAAATTGGAAGAAGCAGTCAACAATTCGTGGGCACGATGCCAGAACAACATCGCAAGATCGACGCTAAATAACTGAAAACAAATCGTGTAAATTGGTGGAGGCGGGGGGAGTCGAACCCCCGTCCGAAAAGCGCTGCGCCACGGAGCCTACATGCTTATCTCAGTTCGTTTGGTTCGCCCGCTGCGCTTGGAACGAGCAAGAAACGCTGCCGGCTAGTCCGATGGTTCTCGCCCAAGCCTTACGGACCGAAAGGCTCGGGCCAGCTCACTGTACGACGCTTCTTGCCGGGCCCGTGAGCAAAGCCCGGGGAAGCGTGCGCTTAATTAATTAAGCAGCAAGTGCCAAGTTGTTGTTGGCAGTTCTAGTTTCCATCCAGTTACGGGCGGGTGGCCCCCGGCATGCCTCCGAGACGCGACAGCTTCCGTCGAAACCGTGTCGCCCCCTGAACATTTATTTTACCACGCCCCTTCGGAGTGCGGCGGCTCGCTTGCCCTGAGGCCTCGAAGGGCCGCCGCTTTTTGGGGTCTACCTGTAGGCAGAATCACCGCCAGGCAAGACTTTAGTAGCCGCTAGCGGCCTCTCGCGTGCACATCCTCTCCCCGATTTGGGTGCCGACGCCGCTCTTGTCTGTGGGCTCTAGGGTTCCCCCCATCCCCCTATTCCGCATCACCCCTTTAGGCACACCCCCCGCCTCTGCCGTTGACGCCCCTCCCCTTACCCCCCAAAATGGCAAAACAGGGGAATCTTCGGCAAAAGACCCCTAAAAACAGGCATGTCACCAGAACCCAACGCGGTTGAACAAGCCGTTGCGCGCGCGCTTCGCGACAACCTGGAGGGAATCCAGCGCTCCGGCCTGGAACTCCAGCAGGCCATCAATGACGTAGTGGCAGCCTGCTCCAGCACCAGGCCCACCAATGCGCTGCCCCCGCTTTTGCGTGCACAGGCCTCCGCCGCCTCCCTCTCTGCTGCCTTGGATGTTCTTTCCCGGTTCATTGCTCTTGCGCTTCAGCCCGGCCCTCGCAGCCCCCTCGAGGACAAGATCACCCAGGCCATTGCCCTCCAGGCGCCCGAGGTACCGCCCGCCCCCGTCCGCCCCATGCCCCAGGTTCCCGAGCCCCAGGCTATGGGCCCGGCTTCCATGCGTTCGGTACCCGTGGAGCCGCAGGTACAGGACTTTCCGCCCACGGAACCGGCAAGGATTCCGGTAGAATTGGAGCCGGCGGAAGTGGCTATCGCCGCCGACGCGGAGTTTGACATCAACCGGTTAACTCCTGAGGAACAGGAACTTCACCGGCGTGCAAATCGCGTGGCCAAAGTTTCGATGCAGGATATTAAAATGTTACGTCCGGAACAGGTCAGACTGGGCCGCGAACATAAAGATATCTGCAACCGGTTGAAAGACGACATTGAGAAAGCTCATCGAGAATACGATCGTAGATTCAGACCCATCATGGACCATCCAGTCGACTACTTCTACCGCTGGTTGGTGGAAATCCTTGCCGAAGGTGATGCTTCTGCCCTCGGCGAATATCCGTACGCCACGGCCGGCAAATCGCGCTGACATTCCCTCGTTCTGTGCGTCAATCCCTGCTGATTTCGCGTCGGCCTGTCTCGAGGAAAAGATAAAATCACGTTATTCCGAGCGGAGTCTGTGGAGCGAGAAATCCCTCTTCAGTTTCCGCTGCGCTCCCCCCATGGCTCACGCTCTCGCCTTGCTGCTCGCTCTCTTCTTCGCTTGCAATCTCTCCGCGCAGAGCACTTCGCACAAAAAGAAAAAAGCCACGCATCCGAAATCACCCGCCTGCCAGACCGGCTGCAAGCCGGACACTACCGTGCCTGACCTCGACGCTGCCACTCCCGAAGACGCCACCGCGCAAAAAGAAGTGGCGCCCATCGCGCGCGATCTCCATCATGGCACGCCCGGTTCTTACGAAAAGCTCGCCGCCTTCGCCAACAAAAACGCTTCCAGCGTGTGGGGCCAGCGCGCCGCTCTTGCTCTCGGCTACGACGACTACTCCAAGGGTCATTTTCCCCAGGCGCTCGGCTGGCTCGAGAAAGCTAAAGCCGATCCGCTTCTCCGCGAATACACCCTCTTCTGGACAGCACAGACCGAACGCGCCCTTCACAAGAACGGAGAAGCCGCGCAGGATTTCTCCGCCCTGCTGAAGGAATATCCGAATACCGTCATCAAGGAACAGATTCTCGAAGCCTACGCGCCCACCGCCGTCGAAATCGGCCGCCCTCATGATGCGCTGGAAGCTCTTTCCTACGCAGGCGTCTCTTCCAAGCCGGCGCTTCTCCTTGTCCGCGCGCGTGCTTACGAAGCGAATCGCAAGCTCGTCGACGCCGTCAAGGACTACCAGACCATCCATTACAAATTCCCGCTGTCGGATGAATCGAAGGACGCTGCGCTTGCCCTCCCCAAGCTGAACAAACAGCTTCACAACGAATTCCCCTACGCCACCGCTGAACTTCAAGACCAGCGTGCGGAAATTTTCTTTAATGCGCACAAATGGAAAGAAGCGCGCGCTGAATACGAAAAGCTTGAGTCCATGCTCAAGGACCCCGCGAATCCCACGCGCCAGCGTGCCATGGTGCGCGCCGCGGAGTGCCGCCAGCATCCGAAGGCCGCTCCCTACCTCTTCGCCAAGCTGAATACTCCTGACCCCGAAGCGGACGCAGAGCGCCTCTACGACCTCTCTCAGGCCTATCGTTCGGAAAAGAACGAAACCGAGATGCTCACCAGCATCGAGAAGGTCGCTGAGAAATATCCGCAGAGCCGCTGGACCGAAGAAGCCCTCATGGCGGCCGGCAACTACTATTGGGTTCTTCTCGACCGCACCAAAGCCTCTCATTATTACGAGCGCGTCCTTGAAAAATTCCCCGGCGGCAAGAATGCGTACAACGCGGAATGGCGCATTGCCTGGGTCGCCTATCTTGATCGCCAGCCGTACGCCCACGAAAAAATCACCATCTTCCTTCGCAAATACCCGGTCTCCGGTGGCGCCGTGAACGCTCTCTACTGGCTTGGCCGCAACGCCGAGCGCAGCGGCAATCCCGCGCACGCTCGCGCCTACTACAAGAAGACCATCGACCGCTTCCCCACGACCTATTTCGCCGATGCCGCGCAGAATCGCCTCGACAAACTCGGCACCGGTGAAGACGACGCGCCTGATTTCCTTGCCACGATTCCCCCCGCCGCGCCTCTGCGTCCCTTCGATGAGCCTATCGCTCCCAACGTCCTCGATCGCTGGAATCGCGCTCAGGCCCTTCGCACTATCGCGTTCGATGCCTCCGCCGAACTCGAACTGAAAGCCGCTTTCGCCGCCACCGCTTCGCCGCGCTTCCTCGTCGAAGCCGCCCAGGCCGCGTTCGATCAGGGCCACTTCGCCGCAGGCATGAATTACGGCCGCCTGGCCATTCCCAGTTTCGACTCGCGCAAATTCAGCGATGTACCGCCTAACGCCTGGAAAGTTCTCTATCCGCTTCCATACGAGTCCATGCTTCGCCGCGAAGCCGAACGCGATGATTTCGATCCCATGTTCGCTGCCGGCCTGATTCGTCAGGAATCTACCTTCCAGGCCGACGCGGTCTCTCACGCCAACGCCATTGGCTTGATGCAGATTCTTCCAAAGGAAGGCCGCCGCCTGGCTAAAGAACGCAAGGTCCGCTACACCAAGTCCACCCTCTTCGATCCCAGCGCCAATATCGAGCTTGGCATGCTCTACATTGCCGAACTCACGCGCAGCACCGGCGCGCCAGAATATGCCGCCGCCGCATACAATGCCGGCGAAGATCGCCTTGCTCTCTGGAAATCGGAACGCACTTACGATGAGATTCCCGAATTTGTTGAGTCCATCCCCTTCAGCGAAACCCGCGAGTACGTCCAGATCGTCATCCGCAACGCCGACATGTACCGCAGGCTCTACGGCGAGACCAACAAGAACACCGTCTCCGCCTCCATCCGCACCGGCGCCCACCCCAGCCGCTAGCACTTTCTTATCTATGTAGCGCTGGCTGCTCTGAGCAGTCGCGAAGTGCTTATGCCAGAGCTTCGCCTCGCGGTGCTATGCTTTCCCCGTGGCCGCCCTGCGCTTTATTCTTCTTCTTCTCATTTTCGCGGTTCTCGGGCTCTTCCTACTCTATCCCCACATCGATTGGTTTTCCGGTGTCTATCTCTTTTTCAGCACCTCTCTCGCGATTTTTCAATTCTTTGTCTATCGGCACTTCGCGAAATCAGAGGAAATCCGAACGATTTTCTATGCACAGCACTTGGACAAGCTCTGGGACAAGGTCGTCCCACTCCTTGGCATCCTCGAATTGGCGGTCTTCTTCGATTATTCACACCATCTCATCCCTTTCCGCTTTGTCCGTGTCCCCTTCCAGTCGCTCGGTCTTTTGCTCCTTCTGCTGGCTTGCGCATGGCTTGTCTGGGTTGACCGGTACTTCCTCCAGAATTTCGAGTCCCACTATCGCGCGGGCACGTTTCTCTCGGGTGGACCCTTTCGCTATATCCACCATCCGCGTTACGCCGGCCTGGCCCTTACACGCATGGCGATGCTCCTTATTTTCGGCAGCATCTTCGCCCTAATTCTCTCTCTGATCTGGCTGTGGCTGCTCCACCGTCGAATTCGCCTCGAAGAAGCTTGGCTCCTCTCCAGGTTCGGCGACTCCTATCGCAGCTACCTTGCTCACTCCGGTATCTAGCGAATGCGGTTCACTGGGTGCGTTGGCGAAAAACACGGCGCGCTTCTGCCAACCGGCTCCGGTGACCACAGTAAGGGAGGGCGTAGTTATCGAAATCCTCTCGAGAAAGGGCTTTGCCTATTTCTGGCACACCATCCCACATCGATTGTCCCTTTTCCAGGTCTGGGCACGATTCCACAGGGCATTCGGCACATGTGGAGAAGCCTTTGGATTGACAACAGCGGCGTGCCTTACACGTGCGGCTGGTATGAAACAGTTGCTCGTCGGGTCCCAGGCACCCGCCACAAGAGATATTCTCGGGCCGTTCGTTCAGACCGTAGATCCGCTGCCATGCATCCGCGGCGCGCTTCTGGTGTGCAATTCCCTTAGCCTCGCCTCGGAAGGCCGGGCAATCCGAGCAGAACACTCCGCAAGCGGACATCATTTTGGTCATCTGTGCTGCCTTGGCCAACGCGCAGCCCTCGATATCACTACTCCAGCCAAGCTTATACTCCCAAGGCCTTACTCAATGCAGTGCCCGGAGTCACTCCGCTTTCTGTTTCTATGGCTGTCGTTGGCTTCAAGAACGGTGTTTACCGCGACACTATGCTATCGTCTGCATAACAATGTGAGCTTTTTGCGCCTCCGGCTCCATGGCCTCACGTTTTCTTAGGATTGAATGATGTCGGTTTCAGACAACGCTTCCCGTTCTCCTGATTTTCGCAAACTGTTTGAATCTGCCCCCGGGCTCTATCTCGTGCTGGACCCCCGCCTGGTCATCATCGGAGCTAGCGACGCCTATCTGAAGGCGACGATGACCCAGCGAGACCAGGTCCTTGGCCACGGGATTTTCGAGATTTTTCCGGACAATCCGAATGACCCCAGCGCCGATGGCGTCCGGAACTTGCGCGCCTCATTGAACCGGGTTCTTCTCCATCGCGTCTCGGATCCCATGCCGGTGCAAAAGTACGACATCCGCAAGCCCGTATCCGAAGGCGGCGCTTTCGAGGTGAGATATTGGAGCCCAGTAAATTCCCCCGTCTTCGCAGAAAATGGCGAGCTTCTGTATATCATTCATCGCGTCGAAGACGTAACCGAGTTCATTCGCCTGAAGCAGTTGGGAACCGAACAGGAGAAGCTGACGGAAGAATTTCGCGTTCGGGCGCAACGCATGGAAGCGGAAGTTTATGACAGGGAGAGGCAGTTGGAAGAAGCCAATAGGAACCGCCTCGAATCCATCGGGCGGCTGGCCGGCGGAGTGGCCCACGACTTTAACAATCTCTTGGGAGTAATTACCGGTTGCGCCGAATTATTGGGTACACGTATTGACGATTCAGAGCCTAACCGGCGCCTGCTCGCCAGCATCCTGCAAGCTGCGGAAAAGGCGGCGACCCTGACCAGGCAATTGCTCGCCTACAGCCTGCAACAGGTTCTTGAGCCCCGTGTGGTCGATCTCAATGCGATCGTCGAAAAGATCCAACCCTTCATTCAGAGATTAATCGGCGAAAGCATCGATTTCCAGGTTTCCCCTGACCCCAGCCTGGTGCGGACCAAAGCCGACCCTGGCCAGATCGAGCAGGTCATCATGAACCTTGCGATCAATGCGCGCGAAGCCATGTCCGAGGGCGGA
>Ga0187780_10001627_pt1 | contig 17006 bp, 16 predicted proteins | sample 1015_Q2_SP10_20__FD_132429 | JGI IMG/M metagenome (GOLD analysis project Ga0187780, IMG submission 132429) | Tropical peat soil microbial communities from peatlands in Department of Meta, Colombia - 1015_Q2_SP10_20_MG | ecosystem: Environmental > Terrestrial > Soil > Wetlands > Peat | place...
CCTACACGTTTCGCGATCGTAACGGCAAGCTGATGTTGACGCAGTAATGGCGCTTCGAGGGCTGGAACGGAACACAAGAAATTTCCCTCGACCCGTGTGTTTCCATACTTCTCGGAATGCCGTCCCTTTACGCTTCTTTCGCCGACATTTAGAATCAAGCTCAAGCCGACGTAGCTCAGTTGGTAGAGCAGCCGATTCGTAATCGGCAGGTCATCGGTTCAAGTCCGATCGTCGGCTCCAGCATAGCCACAAGCCCTCGCTTCGACCGACTTCAGCTACCCAAGGATCTTGTCGCCGTCAGCGCTTCCGCGATTTTCCGACTAGAGCCAACGCGACGGCAGCCTCAGCTGTCAGTAGCAGGAAAGTAAACGACTCCTGCAGGTACAGCCTGACGGCGGCATCGGTGTGGCTCAAATAGCCAATGGAAACGTCCTGGCCGATTTGCAGGTCAAAGTCGCCGCCGCGGGTGGTCACCACAAAAGCCCCATGGATGCCCGGCGCCCAGATGATTTTGTCATCGACGAGCCGCTTGACGTGTTCGACGACCGGGTATCCTTGATCGCTGGTTTCCGACAGCCCCGTGTAGATGTTGGCGTCCAAAAGTACAGAATAAGGGCCATTGACGCCGGCAAGCCGCAAAGTGCTCAGCGCTTGGGCAATTGCATTCGGGTACTCTCGCACCGAGTCAGGCAGCGTCATTACAGGGTTACTGGTGCTCTGGCGGATGCCTACGATTCCCGCAGCAGCATAGCCTTCGAAGATCGCGCCATCTTCAGCATAGGCGAGTTTTCGCGCGGCATCTTTCGCCGGTTGCCAGTCTGAGTCGTTCGCGCCGCGCTCGACGTCGCCGACGGCCAGGCGATCCAACTCGAACGGAACCCGCAGCTCGATCAGTGTTTTTGCTTCACGCTGTCGCGCGGTGATACCGTCTCCCGACGCCGAAATCGTCCGCAGATGTCCCGTTTGCGCGATACTTCCTCCTCGATCTGTGCCCAGGCGGCATCGGAAATAGGGGCAAGCTCGCGATGTAGATTATTCATTCGGGATTTCTCCTTTTAGGGAACCGATACCTAGCGAACCGTCGCTTCCACGCGCGGGCGGAGAAGAGTCTTTGGCTGGGGCTGTAGAGTCCGCAGTCGGGTCCTCGGATACGTTTTCCAGAAATGTCATTGAGGGCGCGAAAAACAAGTTCCCAGTGACGGCACGACTGAAATCGAGCAGCCGGTCGTAATTGCCGGGCGGCCGGCCAATGAACATATTCTCGAGCATTTGCTCGATCGTCCGGGGCGCGCGGCTATAGCCTATGAAATAAGTGCCAAATTCCCCTTGAGCAGCCCGCCCGAAGGGCATGTTATCTCGTAAGATCTTGATCTCTTTCCCGTCCTCAACGATCGTCGTCAGCGCGTTATGTGCAGAGGATGGCTTGACGGAATCGTCCAATTCGATGTCGGACAGCTTGGTGCGGCCGATGATGCGCTCCTGCGCTTCTGTCGACAGCGCGTTCCATTTTGAGAGGTCATGAAGATATTTCTGCACGATGACATAACTCCCACCCGCGAACTTGGGATCCTCGTCGCCCACGACTACAGCGTCAATCGCGGCCTGCCCCGTGGGATTCTCAGTTCCGTCGACAAAGCCGATCAGATCACGGTCGTCGAAGTAGCGGAATCCATGCACTTCGTCGGCTGGGGAAACGGCATCACCAATGCGCGCCGCGATTTGCGTCGCCAGCTCGAAGCACAAATCGAAGCGCTTAGCACGGATATGAAATAGCAGGTCGCCGGGCGTGGCGATGGCGCGCCGGTCGCCCGCATGAATCTCGCGGAAAGGATGCAGTTCCGCCGGCCGCGGCGGTCCAAAGAGCCGGTCCCACGCTTCCGATCCAAACGCCAGAACACATGAAAGCCCTGCTTCAATGTCACGGAATCCAACTGCACGCAACAGTGCCGACAAATCGCCGCAGAATGATCGCAGAGTCATACAACTATCCGCGCCCGAGTTTAGGGTGACCACGAGGAAGATTGCGGCGCGAGCAAGCGGTGCGGCTACCGGTTGTGCGATGCCCGACGCAGCGCCACTCGTTACAGGGCTGGTAATCGGATGGGACGCCATCGGTCGTCAACCTCGCGGTATCTGGAATGTTTTGGTGATACGGGCCGGCCTCTATTAGTCGGAGGGCAAGCTTACCATCGGCCGCTCACGGGTGTCCACGCAAGCGGTGTGAACAACAACAGTTAAGCCATCCGCTCTTCTTGTCCTCAGCGTGCGCTGCAGCGTTTCATGAGCGCTACGACCTTTTAAAGTCAATTTGCATGACTGGCACAAGCACCTTGATTCGTTGATCTGAAACCCGCCCGAACGGCGTCGCACTAATGCTTTCTTGGGAGATTCACAGGGCCGTAACATACGGAACCAGCACAATACTGATAGCAATCATAAAAACTTTCGATTTCCGCAAACGTCCAGCCAAGGTTACAGTACGGGGAATGCTTAGAGTGTGTTGCTTTTAAGGGGGTGGCGTGAAGAAATCTTTATTGCTGTTCGGGTTAAGCAGTGTAATTCTCTGCACTGTGGGCGCGACGGGCCAGGACATCGCGGCAACTGAGAAACCTTTGCATCAGAAGCACGCCAAGCTGATCGCCATCTCAGGCAAGCTTAGCGATGATGGTAAAACACTGGCCAGCGACGCAACCCATAGAACCTGGGTCATCGCGAATAAGGATGCCTTGAGAGGCTACGAAGGCCGGCAGCTCTCCGTGCGAGGCAAAGTGGGTCCGGAAGCCAACCGGCTGGAGGTCATTTCAGTTAAAGCTCAAGCCGCCTACACTGCGAACTGGGGCGACTCCGCGTTCCGCCGTTAATCAGCAGTGCGGCCCGACTCACATGCTAATTTCTTCGATAAAGCCTCTGCAGTTACAACTGCCAGACGGGCGGCAAGCGGCTCCCACTTCGCCTCGCGTTGATCGCTCGCAAGCAGTAGATGCCGGTCGATATCACTAACGATCGCTCGCATGTCTGAGCACTCTTCTCCCTGCTCGACATATTCAACTAAAGTGTGATGCGCCTGTTTGCGCTCAATAACTTCAAGTGCATCGAGCATTTGACGGTGAGCGGTGCCCTCCCAAATTGCCAGGATCATCGCCTCGCGCAACCAGCGCTCTACCCGGAATTCCTGCAAAACTCCCAGGCCGCCATGCACCTCCATGCACCATTTCGCGGTTTGCACCGCAAACTCGGCCGTCCAGTATTTGGCCAAATGAGCCATCAGGCGAAACAGATGATAGCGTTGCGAGTAGGGACGGCGTTCTTGCCAAACCTCGTTCAGTAGTTTGCTCGCTTCCCACGCGAGTGCAAATGCGCGACGCAAACCCTGAAATCGATCATCAAACTGCTCGCGTAGCAATGGGTGGTCACTTACAGGACGACCGAACGCGACCCGTGACTTAGCGAACTCCAACGCATCAGCCATCGCCCGTTGTGCCAAGGCAACGCTGCCAATGCTATTCGCAATACGCGAAACATTCAGCGCTTCCAGGATTAGATAGATCCCTTCGTCGGGTTCTCCTAAGAGGTAAGCTTCACTCGCGCGCAACTCTACTTCGCCGGTGGGAACCGAGCGGGTTGCCACTTTGTCTTTGAGGCGGCGCACTGTGTAATTCAGTTCTCCGCTCTTTCGCCAGCGCGGCAACAGGAACATTGCCAAGCCTCGCACCCCGGCAGGCGCGCCCTTCGGCCTAGCTGCCACCACCGCCATCTCTGCGCCAACATTGCTGCAGAAGTATTTGTCGCCACTCAGCCGCCAAATGTCGCCATCCTGCACGGCGACAGTCTCCACGTTATTCCCAAGATCCGACCCGCCCTTGATTTCGGTCATCCAGGTTGCGCCTTGCCAAGGCTTTCCGTCTTTTTGCAGAAGCTTGGACAGGAATTTTCCCTGGATCTGCGGTTTGGCATACTTGCTCAGCGGCAAAGCGGTCGAAAGCGAAACGGTGTACGGACATGAAAGTCCGCTGTCGTAAAACCCAGTGACATAGATAAGCAAGAATGACGGCAGAAGCGATTTCTCCTGAAATGCCCGCCACAACACTCCGCTTAAGTAGCCCTTCTGCAGCATGTACCAGTATTCCGGAGGGTAAAGAACTTCATCGACTCGTTGGCTTTTTGGATTGAACATTCGCAGCCATGGAGTGCCGCCGCGATCAACGGCGTCGGAAATGGCTTGGCCCTCCTGCTTCCACCAGTCTTCGTATTCCTGCAGGACTGGGCTGAGTTCCGAGGGTCCGATCAGTGAGTTCACAAATGCGGCGGGCGAACGCAGGATGTCAAAGTGCATTTTGCCCACTCCCGTGAGCTAATTATCTTTCAGCTCACTACGACATCGGCAATCTTTGCCGCATCCATGCAGGTGCGCACATCGTGGGTGCGAACAATATGGACGCCCTTTAGGATCAGCGCGGTTTCGGCTGCTAATGTTCCAATCGCACGGTCTGCAATGTCCGCATCTTTCCCGTCTCTTGCAAGAGCGCGTCCGATAAACGATTTTCGTGAAACGCCAGCCAGCAACGGATATCGCAACTCGTGGAACTCCTCGAAGCGCCTGAGCAGCGGATAATTTTCCTGAAAACTCTTGCCAAATCCAAATCCCGGGTCGAGTACAAGATGGTCCCGCTTAACTCCGGCTACCCGTGCGGCATCCGACCAGTCACGTAGCTCGCGCTTTACCAGCATAACCATATCCTGAACTGGCGGAAGACTCCGCCATTCCTCCGGCCTACCGCGCGTGTGCATCAGCACCGCTCCACATCTAAGGGACGCCAAAGTCTCAGCCATCTCAGCATCCCAGCGGAATCCACTTATGTCATTGACAATCTCTGCGCCCGCCTCAACTGCCGCTCTCGCCACGCTCGCTTTGTACGTGTCAACCGAGATGATTGCTTCAGGACGCTTCTGTTTGACGGAGCTAATTACAGGAATTACACGCTCCGTCTCTTCTTTTTCAGTGACGGGCTGTTTCAATGGGTTCTCACTCGTGGGAGCAGGTTTTTTTCCCTCAGCAACTTTATCCGCCCAAACCCGGGCGCCAGGCCGGGTTGACTCACCGCCGACATCTATGATGTCGGCGCCATGATTGAGCAACTCCAGCGCATGTTCCACGGCATGTTCGGTGTTGAGATATAAGCCGCTGTCGGAGAATGAATCCGGAGTCACATTGACCACTCCCATGATCAATGTTCGCTTGCCTAGTTGCAGACAACGCGTTCGCAGATGCCATTCGAACACTGGGCGCATTTGGCTGATTCTAAACCTTGAGTGAGGCGCGATTCCGGTCGATGGAGAACTGCCTGCGGCAAAGGGCGAAACACCGGCTGGTACGCAACCCGGTGCTACAATCGAGAATACTCGGATGCACAGAAAGCGTGCAGCTTTAGCAACGATTTTTTGCTTGCTTCTGGCGGCCAACCTTCAAGCTGCTCCCAGGAAATCCCTCAGCAAACGGATCGATTCTGCCCTCGACAGTCCTGATTTGGAGCGCGGATTTTTCGGCATTGAGGTAGTCTCGCTTGAGACGGGCAAAATCCTCTACTCACAAAATGCTGACAAGCTCTTCACCCCAGCGTCCAACACCAAGCTATTCACTACCGCTGCCGCGCTGGCATTGATTGGCCCGGGGTACACTTTTCGGACAACAGTTGAGACAAACGGTTCTCTCGACAAATATGGCCGCCTAAACGGAGATCTCGTATTGGTGGGAAGAGGCGATCCGAATCTTTCCGGCCGCGAGTTGCCCTATCTGTTGCACACCCAACGGAACGATCATCCCATCCAGGTGCTCGAGCAACTGGCGGATGCGCTGGCTGAAAAGGGCGTGAAGTACATTGATGGCGACATAGTTGCTGATGACTCCTATTTCGCCTTCGAGCGCTATGGGGAAGGTTGGAGCCAGGACGATCTTATCCTCGCCGATGGCGCACCAGTTTCCGCGCTTACCATCAATGACAACGTTGTTTTTGTGAATATACTGCCGGCCGATCGCGCCGGGGAACGAGCTTTCGTCAACATTGTTCCGTTTGCCGATTACTACCGGGTAGACAATCGCATCATCACCACTCCGGCAGGCACAGGCCGCAGGATCTTCATCAATCGCGAACCCGGTTCCACACTTCTGACCCTCTGGGGCAACATGCCGCTCGACGACTCCGGCGCCAATGAAGCATTGGCAATCGAGAATCCCGCTGATTTCGCAGCCGCGCTGTTTCGTCACCTTCTTGAGAACCGTGGGATTGTCGTTTATGGCAGTCAGCGGAGCCATCATACCGAACTCGCCAGCCTTTCAACCCTCACGGTCACAGCGGTTGCCCCAGCCCGTGGTGGCGACGACAGTTTGCGGGCTTCTACGGTGCAACCGATGGTGTTGGCCAGTCATGAGTCCCAGCCACTGGTCGAAGATGTCCGCGTCGTTAACAAGGTGAGCCAGAACCTGCACGCTGAGATTTTGTTGCGGCTCCTCGGACGTGAAAAAGGTACGGCCGGAACAGTTGAAGGTGGCCTCGAGGTCCTGAAAGGGTTTCTCAATCAGGCCGGAATCTCTCCTGAGCAGTATGTTTTCTATGACGGGTCGGGCCTGTCACGGCAGAACCTCGTTTCACCTCATGCGGTCGTGCAGCTGTTGTCTTATGCTGCAACCCAGTCCTGGGCGGCCAGTTTCCGCGAAAGCTTACCGGAAGCAGGTGTGGATGGCTCTCTGGCGGATCGGTTTTCCGCTCTCGACCCTCGGGCTCATGTTTACGCCAAGACGGGGTCACTGGGTGGAGTAAAGACACTCTCGGGTTACGCAACCACCATGAAAGGGCAAGATGTCGCATTCTCCATCCTCTCGAACAATTTCAACCTTCCGAATAAGCGGGTACTGGAAACGATTGACAGCCTCGTTGAGGCGATCGTGAACGATGCGGCAAAGAAGTAGATTTTTTCCAGTGCCCACCGCGGCGCAACCAATCGTCACAGCGTGCTGTGTCGGGCGTCACAGAACCGCCGTAAACGGTGGTGTTCTACTTGTCGCCGAGGAAACCTACCGTGTGCCTGGCCATTCCCGGGAGAATCCTTGAAATTCAGGAGCAAGGCAGTTTGCGCTCCGCTCGCGTGCAGTTCGGCGGAATCGTCCGCCAAGTTTCGCTCGACTTCGTGCCGGAAGCCGGCATCGGCGACTATGTGATGGTCCACGTCGGATTTGCTATCAGCCGCGTCGACCCCTTCGAGGCCGAGCGGACCTACAAACTCCTTCAGGAGATGGAAATGCTGAAAGAGGAGCTTGCTCCCACTGACTCCTAGCCTGCCGTTCTGCCCTTCCCCTTCATCTCACATTCCGATGTGATGTGCATCACCGAGCGCCTGTTCGGCGCTGGCTACAGTAGTTTTGCGGGTTCGTTCTTGCCTGTCGCCAGGTAGTACCGGCATGAAATACCTCGATGAATATCGCGATGAGCGTATTGCCAGGGCGCTGCTCTCAGAAATCGCCCTGCGAACCACACGCCCCTGGGTCCTGATGGAAATCTGCGGAGGCCAGACTCACACCATCATGCGATACGGCATCGACGAGTTACTGCCTCGCGGACTCGAGTTGGTTCATGGCCCGGGATGCCCGGTCTGCGTCACACCTCTGGAGACTATCGACAAGGCCATCGCCCTGGCAGCGCGTCGCGACGTGATCCTGGTTTCCTATGGCGACATGCTGCGCGTTCCCGGGTCCGGTTCTGACCTGTTTCGCGCAAGGGCCGAGGGCGCCGACGTCCGAATCGCGTACTCCTCCATGGAAGCCGTGAAGATCGCCCGTTCCAATCCGAATCGCAGCGTAGTCTTCCTGGCGATCGGCTTCGAGACTACTGCGCCAGCTAACGCTATGGCTGTCTGGCTGGCCAAGCGGGAAGGACTGGCCAATTTTTCTGTGCTGGTCTCCCACGTGCTCGTTCCCCCGGCAATTCGCGCGTTGATGATTTCTGAGACAAATCGGGTACAGGGCTTCATCGCACCCGGTCATGTTTGCACCGTAATGGGCTGTCGTGAGTACGAACATCTGGTGCAGGATTTTCGCGTGCCGATTGTGGTTGGCGGCTTCGAGCCTGTCGATCTGCTGGAAGCGATTCTCATGTTGGTGAAGCAACTCGAGGCGAAAGAAACCAGGCTTGAGAACCAATACGTTCGCTCGGTGAGCTATGCCGGTAATTTGGCGGCCCAGGGGATCATGTCTCAGGTGTTTGAAGTTGCAGACCAGAAATGGCGCGGTATTGGCACAATTCCACAAAGCGGATTGCGCTTGCGGAACGAATACGCCGCCCAGGACGCAAACCTCGTCTTTGATCTCGCCGAGTGTACGGTGGATGAACCCGCGGAGTGTATCAGCGCCCAAGTGCTTCAGGGTCTGAAAAAACCAACACACTGTGCCGCCTTCGGCATGCGCTGTACGCCAGAAAATCCTTTGGGGGCACTTATGGTTTCCACCGAAGGCGCTTGTGCCGCCTATTACCACTATCGGCGCCACGCCGCCAGTCAGGAGGCCTCGAATGTGCGCGACTAGATCGATTGCAGAGCTCGTATGCCCCGCTCCGCTTCCTGCCAGAGACACTGTTCTGCTCGGACACGGCAGTGGCGGCAAACTCAGCGGGGAACTTCTCCGCGACGTGTTTCTTCCTTCCCTCGATAACCCTGTGTTGGCATGTCTGGATGATCAGGCGGTCGTCAACATCAACGGCCAGCAACTCGCATTCACAACTGATTCTTTCGTCGTCAAGCCGTTGTTCTTTCCCGGCGGAGATATCGGCTCACTCGCGGTTCATGGAACCGTAAATGATCTGGCCGTGGGCGGCGCGACGCCGCTATTTCTTAGCGCTGCCTTCATCATCGAGGAAGGGTTTTCCATCGATGACTTGCATCGCGTCGTTGATTCCATGCACTTGGCGGCGGACGCCGCAGACGTGCAGATAGTCACTGGAGACACAAAAGTCGTTGAGAAGGGCAAAGGCGATGGGCTGTTCATAACTACGACTGGGATCGGGATCGTGCCACAGGGCATTCAACTTTCTGCCAACCGTGCCCAACCCGGTGACAAAGTGCTGCTTAGTGGCTCCATCGGCGAGCACGGTATCGCCATCCTGGCGCAGCGGCAGGGACTGGAGTTTGAGACCACAATCCAAAGCGACAGTGCTGCTCTTCATAACCTTGTCGCAACCATGCTGAAGGTGACTCGCGACATTCGCTGCATGCGCGATCCGACCCGTGGCGGAGTTTCCAGCGCGCTGAATGAAATTGCGCAGCAATCCCAGGTTGGAATCGAACTCGAAGAGCGATCCATTCCCGTCCGTGAAGAGGTCCGCGGCGCTTGTGAGATGTTGGGTCTCGATCCTCTCTATGTGGCCAACGAAGGTAAGCTCATCGCAATCGTGACACCCGAGGTTGCGGCAGATGTCTTGCAAGTTATGCGAAGACACCCTCTCGGAGTCGATGCCCAAATCGTCGGCACCGTGAAACAAGCGCATGCCGGCCTAGTAACCATGCGAACGCCGTTGGGCACCACCCGTATTGTGGACATGCTGGCTGGCGATCAGTTGCCGAGAATTTGCTAAGGGAACATGCACGAACTCGGAATTGCGAATTCGGTGCTGCACGCGATGCAAGCAGAGATGCGGCGATATCCCGGAGCTTACCCATCCAGGATCGGCCTGCGTGTTGGCCAGATGACAGCGGTCGACGAAGCTGCTTTACGCTTCTGTTTCCAAGCGATCACCCGCGAAACCGATTTCGAATCGGTGATCCTGGAAATCGAGATTTGCCCTCTTCGTTATCGGTGCCCTCAATGCGCACGCGACTTCATCGTGCAGGAATATGTGTTCCGGTGTCCATCCTGCGCGAATCTGGAAACCGAGTGTGTGGGTGGAGATGAGCTGGAATTAGCCTATCTGGAGGTGGAAGAGCATGGAACGAGTACAGTTGGAGCGCAAAGTACTTAGCGAGAACGATCGCATCGCGGCCAGACTACGCGCCCAGTTTCACGAACACGGCATACTCTGTTTGAATATCATCAGCTCCCCCGGTTCCGGAAAGACCAGCCTGCTGGAACGAACTCTCGAAACCCTGCCGCACCATGATCGCGTCGCTGTGCTCACTGGCGATATTCAGACCGATAATGACGCTGCTCGCTTGCGGAGGTTCCATTTCCCGGTAAAGCAAATCACCACAGGCGGAACTTGTCATCTGGACGCGAATATGATCGAACGCCATTTAGCGGACTGGCGACTGGAAGACCTTGACTTGCTATTCATTGAGAATGTCGGGAACCTGGTTTGTCCCTCCAGCTATGATCTGGGTGAAGCTGCCAAGATCGTGCTGCTCAGCGTGACTGAGGGTGAAGATAAGCCGCTGAAATATCCCTCCATTTTCTTCAAGTCCGACCTGCTGATTCTTACGAAGACTGACCTGCTGCCCTACGTGCCATTTGATATCAACGCCGCGGCGGACAATGCTCGCCGGGTACACCCGGGAATCGAGATGGTGAAGGTCTCTTCTCTTACCGGAAATGGGCTGCACGAATGGTTGATGTGGCTTGAGCGACGGCGACACGCGCTGAAACCAATATCGGCCGTGGGTTAACACGATGGATGTCCGACGGCAAATCGAAGTCTCAGGCATCGTCCAGGGAGTGGGATTCCGCCCGTACGTTTACCGCCTCGCGACAAACCGAAACCTTGCTGGGACGATTCGCAACACTTCCGCTGGTGTCACCATTGAAGTTCAGGGAGCACAACACGCAGTAGAGGATTTTGTCGATTGCTTGCCCGCCGAAGCTCCGCCCTTGTCACGGATTACCAGCTACGTCGTGCATGAGCTCGCTTGTAATGACGATGTGGATTTCCGCATCGTTCACAGCCACTCCGGGGAAGAAGTCCTCACCCTCATCTCTCCGGATGTCGCGATTTGCGCTGATTGCTTGCGGGAACTGTTTGATCCAGCCGACCGCCGCTATCGTTATCCATTCATCAACTGCACCAACTGCGGTCCGCGATTCACCATCGTGCGCTGCATTCCCTATGACCGTCCAAGTACCTCAATGGCTGTTTTTCCCATGTGCCCGGAATGTCAGGCCGAGTACGAGGATCCTCTGAATCGCAGATTTCACGCGCAACCAAATGCCTGTTGGGAATGCGGGCCGCAAATAAAGCTCTGGGATAGGTCAGGACGACAGGTTCATTGTCGTGATCCGCTTGCCGAAGCAGTCTCGGCATTGCTGGCCGGATCGATTGTCGCCGTCAAAGGGCTGGGAGGGTTCCACCTTGCCGCCGACGCTACGAGCCGCGCGGCAGTGGGCCTTCTTCGCCAGCGTAAGCGCAGGGTTGAGAAGCCGTTCGCCATCATGGTGCCCGACTTAGCGTCAGCAAAGGAAATCTGTGAACTTGATGGTGCCGCCCATGCCGTTCTCGAATCCATGCAGCGGCCTATCGTTCTGCGTCCAAAGAGAGTTGCCAGCTCGATTCCCGAAGAAGTCGCGCCATTCAACCGCTACCTGGGAGTTTTCCTTCCATACACGCCCCTCCACTATTTGCTACTGAGGGAAGGCGGCTTTCGGGCGTTGGTCATGACGAGTGGGAATTTGAGCGAGGAACCAATTGCCATTGACAATCATGAAGCCGTAACGCGGCTAAATTCGCTTGCCGACTACTTTCTAGTTCACAACCGTGACATTTTGTTGCGGTGCGATGATTCCGTCGTGCGCACCGCCGGCGGAATCACGCGCCAGTTGCGGCGGTCTCGCGGCTTCGTTCCCGTCCCGGTTTTTCTGAAAGACGAGCAGCCTTCGGTGCTCGCCGTCGGTGGAGAGTTGAAGAATACGATCTGCCTCACCAAGGGCAAACACGCGTTTCTGAGCCAGCATATCGGCGACTTGGAGAACGCTGAGAGCTACAACTTTTTTGGCGAAGCCATTACCCACCTGAAGAGAATCCTCGAAATCCAGCCCACAATCATCGCCTACGATCTCCACCCCGACTATTTTTCCACAAAGTGGGCGCTGGAACAGGACGGAACTCAGCTCGTAGGCGTGCAGCACCATCATGCCCACATCGCCAGCTGCATGGCTGAGAATCATCTCGAAGGGCCAACAATTGGTTTTGCCTTGGACGGCACGGGATGTGGCACCGACGGTCACATCTGGGGCGGAGAGGTGCTGGTCGCCGATTACCGCAGTTTCGATCGGGCTGCCCATTTTGAATACGTTCCAGTTCCCGGCGGAGCCGCTGCTATCCGCGAACCCTGGCGCATGGCGGTAAGCTATCTCGCACACCACTTCGGACGTGATTTTTTGCAATTCAATGTTCCATTCATACGTACGCTCGATACCACGAAAACAAATCTCCTTCTCCGCATGATTGAGCAGAAGATCAACTCGCCGCTGAGTTCGAGCTGCGGGCGGCTGTTCGATGCGGTGGCTGCGCTCATCGGAATCCGTCAACAAGTGAACTATGAAGCGCAAGCTGCTATCGAATTAGAGATGGCGATTACGGATTCCAGCAGCCGGGATGGATATCCCTTCGAAATCCTGCCCGACGGGGATGCTTCGATCATCGGTACGCGGCCGCTGTTTGAGGCCATACTTCACGACCTGCTCAGAAATGCGCCTTTAGGAGAAATCAGCCGCCGCTTCCACAATGGTTTGGTGAATACGTTCCTTGGAATCGCCGAACTCGTGCGGGAAAAAACTTCTCTAAACGTGGCCTGTCTGAGTGGGGGGACTTTCAACAACGTATACCTCTCGCAGCAACTCGAATCGCGCCTGATCGAGGCTGGCTTCAAAGTGTTCACTCATCGCGAGGTCCCATCTGGCGACGGCGGTCTGAGCCTGGGGCAGGCTGTCGTTGCTGCCGCGACAGTCAGCGATTGCAAGCGGCATTAAGGCCTGAAAACGTACTCCTATTGAAATCGCTTCAACACCTCCGGCGAGACGTTGGGCTTCGGAGGATAGTCTTCCGAAGGGCCTTTAAACAGTGCAACCGTCTGCTCTGCGCGCTTGCTGCCATCGTGAATGGCGATTTTGTGCGGCTTGGAACCGTGATAGCTCTCCCACAGTGAAACTCCGGCGTACGCACCATCTTTGCGCAGAACGTAATAGATCATGTCAACGTACCGCAGACGAGTCATATCATTGTTGTAGTTGCGAACAATGCGTTTCAGTGCGTCCATGCCCGCTTCCTGCGGCGACATGCCGCGCCGCATGTTTTCCACTATTGTGTGGGCGCCCGCGACTTTCATGTTTTCTTCCCCGCTGCCAGTGGCGCCAGCCGAGCCCACATCCTGGTCCGTATAACAGCCCGCGCCAATAATCGGCGAGTCTCCGACGCGTCCGGGAAGCTTCCAGGCCAAACCGCTCGTCGTGGTGCAGCCAGAAATTTCACCTTTTTCGTTCAGCGCTGAGCAGTGAATTGTGCCGTGAGGCGGGAAGATTACCGCGCGTGCAGCCTCGGAACAAAGTTCAGGGACAACACCAAGATTCGCGGCCATTTGTTCCAGCCGGCGGAAGTGATCCTGCATGAGCTCAGACTTCTCGCCAGCACCTGCAGGCGGCGTCCAAGCTGGATCGGCGATTGCCGGCCCCCACCAACCTGAGCCCGAGTGGTACTCCTTCCAAAGCAGCCAGATTTTTCGCGAGTGATCGGTAAGCAGGTTCTCTCGCTGGAACCCCATGGCGACCGCAAAGCGCTCTGCCCCTTCGCCCACCAGCATCACGTGCCCGGTGTTGTTCATTACTGCTTTGGCAACCAGCGAGACGTTTTTAATATTGCGAACCCCGCCGACCGAGCCGGAGCGCCGCGTCGGTCCGTGCACACAACAAGCATCAAGTTCGACTACGCCTTCTTCGTTGGGTAGCCCCCCGAGTCCTACGCTGGTGTCGTTTGGATCATCTTCCGGCCCCTTGACCACTCTCAATGCAGCGTCCAGGGTGTCTCCGCCGCTGGCCAGGAACGCGTAGGCATCGTCAAGGTAATTGAAGCCATTATTCGCGCACACGATGATGGGGCGCTTGCCACCAGCTTCTGCTATAGCCCGATTCTTCAGCAGTCCTGCAGAGAGTGATCCGGCAACAGCTGTCGACAGAAAATCGCGGCGCGAAACCGACATGCTGAGTCCTCCCGGGAAAGCAGGTCAGCATATCACGGAGGCTAGCGCTACGCGTCCATGCACGACTCGAACAGGTGAGAAAACCCAGGCAAATTAGCTATGACGCCACCTGAGTGATATTCCCCTTGCTCTGGTCAGCGCGAAAGCGGAGCAGAGCAGCGATGTTACCGGCGCGATCGAACTCCTCATTATCCTTCACATAAAACAACTCGATATCACGCCGGATCGCAACCGGAATGATCGCATCACAAACGTCGTCCAGTTGCCGCGTGTCGTGCCCGCACGCTGGACATTGCCGCACGACGTGGGCGTCAACATGACCACAACGAGGGCACTCGATGGCGGGGCGCCTGAAGTTCTCGCCGATGAGCAAGGTTTGAACTTCCCCGAGCTCTAACGAACGCAGTACACGCCGAAGACCCGTAACCCCACGACTGTTGCTCTTCGCCTGATCGAGCACCTCTCGGACTAATTCGCGACGACGCCGGTCCAGCGATTCGCGCAGAATACGAGTGGCGTTCTCCCGTATTTGCTCACTGCTCAGCTTTGCGACATCGGCCGAAAAGTGGCCTAACAACCTGCTGTTGACGTACGGATGCAGCTGGGCTTCCAGTTCATGCCAACTGGTGTCGTGACAGCCGATGATCAGCTTCTCAAACGCTCCGGCTTCCAAGGCATTCTTCAGATGTTCGGCGACAGCCTTAAAGTGGTGCAACGCTTCATCTTCCACTCGCCGCTGCGCATGGCCTCCGTCATAGCCGGCAAAGCCATCGCTGCGGCCCTGGCGAACGGGTGGCTTACGGAACAGCCCTTCTCGTTCAGTCAACTCGTCCAGGCGCAAGTCGAAAAAACGGGCCCGCTGGCGATCCACCAGCGCAGCCCACAACCGAGGCTGCGCACCCAACAGTTGCGCCAGCGGTTTCAAATGGAACTGCCGATTCACAAAGAGCTGGGTTGCCGGCAATTGCGGGGGAAAATCGAACTCCCGCCAGAAATTCTTTCCGGCGCACGCAAATATCGCCTTTGCTCTGGCCTGATTTCCGTGCAAACCCTCGGCCAGAACGAGAATACGATTCAAATCGGCTCGCGCACAACCGTCCTTGCCTCCCTTTTCCGCCTCCCGCAGTGCATCCCGAACCAGGTCCTTGACCAGGATCACCTCCTCTTTGTGGGACTTGTTTTGCGGGGTGCGCGGCTCAAAATAAAAGCTCAACGCGCAGGCGTGGTCGTTATCGGCATTGAATTGCGCCAACTCACGGATGTCTTCGCGGGTAATCATCACGATTTCTCCAGAGTGCTCTACGGTATTATTTGGACGCTTGAATTAGCTTGTCTTTGAATCGCTTCGCAACTGGACTGGTACGTCGCAAGTGGTCTCGGGCTTTGGCTATGGAGGAGCGCACCTCGTCCGCCCTGCGATCTGTGATAGCAGCGATTTCCTGTTCTGAAAATCCTTCAACTGCATGCAGAATGAATGCTTCTCGATCCGCGCGGCTCGAGCCTTCCAGCGCGAACTGCACGAGTGCGATCATTTCATCGGAGGAAGCGATGTCCTCGGGGGTAGCTGTTCTGCGATCCGCGATAACATTTTCGCCCGTCAAAGTCTCATCGGGTTGATGAAACTGCAATTCAGACTCATCGGAAGCCCGCACGTTAGGCTTGCGGGCGGAATCTTCCAGGTGCACCGGTGACGTATCCTCGGGTGCTCCCGCCGATAAATCATCGATGGCACTCATTGCCAGCCGATAGAGCCACGGCTCCAACGCAAGGCGTTCGGGCTTTTCCAGTCCATCACCAAGCGCGCGGGCAATGGCCTCATCAATAACCTCTTCCTTGGTGAGGGAGTCAGGAGAAATCTCCTCCGCTGCTTCGCGGAAATACAGTTCACGCTCTACAAATCGTTCAAGGCGGCCGAGATTCGCGTTCACGTATGAACGTATGTCTTCCGAGGAGGCTGTTGGTACCTGGACCGCCGCGACAGTTTGTTCAAACGGAACCTGCGCGTGCGGCCGGAAATCCGCCACCCGTCGGCGCGGCCATTTACGCGAGTTGCGCAAAATATCTTTGTGCTTACTGATCTGTTGCAGCAAATCCTCAGCGGCCGCCTTCATGGCTGCTGATGCAGTGGAAGCCGACTTCTGCACCGCCATTTGCCCGGACGGCAACCTCAAATTGAGATTCACCACCATACCTTCGCGGGCAGAATTCTGCTCGATCTGCCCTTTCAAATGCACCAACTCCGGTCGAAAGACCTGCAGCCGTTTACCCAGCTTTTCGATCAGGTGGTTGATTTCTTTTTCGACGTCTGGAGTCTTGCGGTCTTTATAGCTGAAGTGGACATTCATCCCAGGCCTCGGATCACGAGAGCAGATCCCGCGAAGATTTCCGGTCCCTTACCTTCTGATTTTACACCCGCAGGAAATGGCGGGAGTGGAAATTACACCCTACTTCTTCCTCTACAGGGAGGTAGATAAACTCGGGTGTAGATGTGTCACGCTCCTTAGGCGGGCACGGGATTTTCGATCAAAATTTTCGAGTCGAACGCTGTCTCGGACGATAGCGATCGAACAATAAGGCAACTTCGTTCGGTCTTCGCAAGCACGCGCGCCGCAAGCTCGCGGGATGCGTCGTGATAGATGATCAGCACGGGGCGAATCGAAATCTTGGTAAAACGCAGTCCGTCGGCTTCTTTTTCGATTACGCCGTCGACCCCGACTTCGATGCCTTGAAATTCCAGTTTTGATGCTTTTGCCACAGCTTTGAAGGTTTCGATCAAACAGGAACCCACAGCGGCCAGCAAGAAATGTTCTGGAGTCCACACGCCCGGTTCCCCACCGAATTCCGGA
>Ga0187780_10001628_pt1 | contig 16996 bp, 19 predicted proteins | sample 1015_Q2_SP10_20__FD_132429 | JGI IMG/M metagenome (GOLD analysis project Ga0187780, IMG submission 132429) | Tropical peat soil microbial communities from peatlands in Department of Meta, Colombia - 1015_Q2_SP10_20_MG | ecosystem: Environmental > Terrestrial > Soil > Wetlands > Peat | place...
CCGAGCAATGTGGGACCACCTGGAACAGGGTACAAAACAGGTCCAGTCGCAAAACACCCGTCCTAACTAATTGAAAACAAAACCAGGAAAATGGCGGAGAGGGTGGGATTCGAACCCACGGTACGGTTCCCCGTACGCTCGCTTTCGAGGCGAGTACTTTCAACCACTCAGTCACCTCTCCGCAGTGGTCGGTGCCCATAGTTTAGCAAAGGCACATACGCTGGGGCCAGACTAAGGAAAGGAGAATTGGCCACAGAGCCACGGAGGGCACGGAGGAGTGAAACAGGAACAGATTCGGATAGGGAAAAACGACAGCTAACGGCGTGCGGAAAAGAAGGTTTGCAAAAGAGAGGCGGACTCTTCGCCAAGCAGGCCAGAGGTCACATCGACGCGGTGGTTGAGCCTGCTGGAAGTGAGGATTTCGAAGCAGGATCGAAAGGCGCCACCCTTGGGGTCATCGGCGGCGTAGACGAGGCGAGGAATGCGCGCCTGAATAATGGCTCCGGCACACATGGCGCAGGGTTCCAGTGTGACATACAGAGACGTGTCCGCTAGACGATGGTTGCCCAAGAGGCGCGCTGCTTCGCGAATCACCACAATCTCCGCGTGAGCAGTGGGATCGTTGTCACGAATAGTGCGGTTGCCCGAGCGCGCTAGCACTGTCCCTTCATGTACGAGAACGGCGCCGATCGGCACTTCACCGGACTCCGAGGAGGCGCGCGCCTCGGCGAGAGCGAGTTGCATAAATGTCAGATCGTCTGGCATGGAAAGCACGAGAATAACATGGCATCCGAGGGGGTCGTGTCAAATGAGTGCATAGGTACGCCCCAGGTGCGGCCGGGGTGCAAGGGTCCTTGACAAGCGCAAGGGCTGGAAAGAGACTGAAAGCATGAAAGAACTGGTCTCACGGATATTTCAGGCAGATTTTCTGAAGGGAATGGGCGTCACGTTCAAGACGCAATTACCCAGCAATATCTACACGGAGCAGTACCCCTTGGAACGGCCCATGGTGGCGGAACGCTATCGCGGAGCCCCCAGGCTCAACAAGAACCCGGAGACGGGAGAGACGCTCTGCATCGCATGCAATTTGTGTGCGCTGGCGTGCCCGGAGAATCTGATCGTCGTGGGCTGGGAACGGGATGACGCCACACGGCGAAAAGTGCTCACTTTCTTCACTTATGACACTTCGAGGTGCATGTTCTGCGGACTTTGCGAGGATGCCTGCCCGGCCGACGCGCTGGAACTAACCCAGGACTTTGAGATGGCGTACTATGGGCGGGAAGGCGCGATCTGGGACCGCCACAGGCTCGAAGAAGGCCCCACGCCAACGCGCTACACAAGATAACTGATTCATGGAAATCCGACGAGATCCGGTCTCTCAGAGTTGGGTTGTAAGCGGACAGCGTGAGCGCACCGAAGATGCGGAGCTGCCTTGTCCCTTTGATCCTGGCGTTGTGGAACAGGCACCCACTATCCTGACGTGGCCTCCGGAAGGCATGTGGCAGGTCCGCGTCATTCCTCACCCCAACCCTCTATACCGCGTGGAAAATGATCCTGCTCGCGTCGCAGAAGGCATCTACGACAAGATGGGACCGCTCGGGGCGCACGAAGTCGTCGTCGAGACGCGGCACCACGACAAACGGCTCTCCCAACTTTCCGATGACGAGATTGATCGCGTGCTTTGGGTCTGGGGCTCGCGTATCGCGGATCTGAAGAAAGACCCGCGCTTCAAATACGTCAGTGTTTTCAAGAACCAGGGCGCAATGGCCGGGGAAGAGTGGGTTCATGCGCACTCCGAAGTGACTGCCACCATCTTCGTTCCCCGGCGAATCAAGTACGAACTGAGTTCAGCCCACGAATGGTACAAGGACCGAGAACGCTGCGTGTTCTGCGACATCGTCCGTCAAGAAGAAAAGCAGGGAAAGCGAATCGTGGATGTGCAGGGCGATTACTATGCGCTCTGTCCCTATGCTTCGCGCGTGCCGTTCGAAATCTGGGTGATGCACCGGCGACACAACCATCTGTTTGAACAGGCGCGCCCCGGTTCGAATCGACGTCAACTGGCCGCGCTGCTGGGCCGGGTGTTGCGGCGACTGGAAAAGATCGCGCCGGAGTTCCATTTAGTCGTGCATACGGCTCCGAACACAAGAAGCAAGAAGGGCGAGCTTGCGGGCTACTGGAAGACTCTGGCGGACGACTACCACTGGCACATCGAGATCATGCCGATCGTCGAAAAGCGCAGCAAGTCCTACAGCATCAAGGAAATTTACTTCAACGCCATCCTTCCCGAGCAAGCTGCGGAGCAGCTTCGCGCCATAGACCTGAATTCATGAAGCAGGGGAGCGAGCACGGCGGAATCATCGCAAATTTGATCGTGCTTCTGTTCATCGTAGCGTTGTGCGCGCTCGTCTATTTTGCGCGCCATCCCATCATGAGGTTCCTGGCGGAGTCCTGGGTGGTCGACGAACCCGCGGCGCATGCTGACGCCATAGTGGTTCTGGGGGATGACAACTTTTATGCGGACCGCGCCACACACGGCGCAGAGCTGTACCGTCAGGGTGTGGCATCGCTGGTTGTGGCCAGTGGACGGAGGCTCCGCCCGGATGCAGGAATCAGCGAGCTCATGGAGCACGATCTGGTGGAGCGCGGCGTGCCGAAGGAAAAAATCCTGCGATTCACGCACGATGCTGACAGCACGATCGAAGAAGCGAGAGCGGTTGCAAAACTGGCAGCGGATCATCACTGGAAAAGTCTGGTGATCGTTACCTCCAATTACCACACGCGCCGTACACGCTACATCTTCGAAAAAGTATTTCCGCCAGGAGTTACGATTAACGTGGCGAGCGCGCGTGACGGAGAATTTGACCCTGAGCGCTGGTGGGAAAAAAGAGAATCGATAAAACTTTTCACGCGCGAACTGGCGGGCATGGCCGAGGCAATGTGGGAATTGCGTAGTGTCGAGAAAGGCAGTGCCAATGGTGCGGAGGTTGTGGAAAACCACGCAAACTCCTTGCCTGGACTATGGACAATTTCGTCACAATTTCCTCCTAAAATCTGTAGTTGCTATTTACACTCCCTAAGTGCTGTAATATCATTAAGATTCTGAGTCGCACCGAATTCCCAGCCACGACAGGCGACTTTGAACTAGACGAGAACCCTAGAGGTGTCCCTATGTGGCGTAAGGAAGACGGGAGTCCCCAAGTTTCCCCCGAAGTCTCATCGCAAAGCGGAAGTACAGCAAAATCAGGACCTAACCCTATCAGTACCCAGCCGACTACCAACAGAGCGCCCGCTTGCGTTAGTCAGGGAATCAAAATTAAGGGGGAAGTCACTGGCGCCGAAGATCTGTTCATCGATGGGATGATTGAGGGAAAAATCAACATGGGGAACGCCGGCGTTACGGTCGGGCCCAACGGAACCGTGAAGGCCGAAATCACCGCGCGCGAGCTTGTCTTCCGCGGCAGAGCCGAGGGGAAATTTACGGCGGAGGAAAGAATTCAGATCTGGCATACGGCATGTGTGGAAGGGGAACTGAGGTCCGAGCGAATTTCGATTGAAGATGGCGCTGAATTGCGGGGTAAGGTCGAAGCGGGTAAAGCAGCCAAGCCGGTCGTGGATTTCGGAGCTCGCGGCAAGAAGGGCGAGCACGGCAAGGCACTGGATTCCGCATCCAAAGACGCGAGTCGAGCGCCTGATACGGCTAACGCCGGGGCGGATTAAGCGATGAGTTTCTTGAATAAACTAGGATTGGCAATCAGCGGTCATACACCACGCGAAGGTACCAGGCCGCTGCCCAGTGGGAGGAATGGCAACAACGGACACACGAACGCCGCTGCCGCCGGAACACATCGCGAGCCGCAACTGCAGGAGATCACGAGAGTATCGAACGGTCTGAAGGAGTTTTTGTGGAATCTCGATGGGCTGGGAAGAGGCACACTCCTCGACCTTGGTCCTGCGTGGCAGACGACGCTAAGCTTCTTCATCGAACGCGGATTCAGAGTCACTTCCGATGACATCCTTCGCGATTGGGCGGAATTCCAAGCCCGGGAAGCGGCGAACAGCAAAAAGGATACGCCGCTGACGGCAGAAGAGTACGCCCAGCGCGCTCCAGAAGCTGTCGCGAAAAGATTCCTGGAAGAGAATCTTAACTATCCCGCGTCCTCGTTCGATGCGTTGCTGCTGTGGGATTCCCTCGATTATCTTGAGCCAACTGTGGTAAAGCCCATGGTTGCGCACCTGACAGAGATCCTGAGGCCCGGCGGAGTCGTGCTGGGAATGTTCCATAGCAAAAAGCCCGAGGGTTTCCAGAGATATCGAGTGATGGATACGAACACCCTCCAGGTATTGAGTTCGAAACCCATCCTGCCAGCACAAAAGCCCCTGCAAAACCGCGAAATCCAGGAACTGTTCGGAAGATTCCGCACCATGAAGTCCTTCGTTGGCCGCGATCAGCTGCGCGAGAGCTTGTTCATCAAGTAAGCTTCGAAATTCACAGCCCAATCCATTGAAGCGCCATGGGATAGGCTCCTCTGGAGCCGTGCTCAAAAAACCGCTTGCAGGCGGCAACCCACAGGCGTAGAAGCAAGGTGTGAGCTCCATGAGCTCCGGAGAGGATTGATGACTCCACCGGGCTTAGAAGCGAAACAAAGCTGAACACACCGCGCACGCGGTGCGAGTCGCGAGTGAACAGAACGAAATTTGAACTGCTCCCGACGCGACACAGCAAAAACGAAAAAAAGGGCCCCGATACTGGGGCCCTTTTTCTTTTGCTCATTTGCTTAAGAGAAAGCGTTACTGCGAGTTGTGGGCAGAGGAAGGGTGATGGTGGCCACCGTGGTGTTTCTTACCATGGTGGTGCGAACCATGATGCGAGTGGGAGCTGCTGCTCTGGGGCGTAGGCGGCGGTTTTGGCACAGAGTGAGCCCGCCCCGTGGAAGCGATAAAGATTGACAAGACAAAACTACAACCATAAATCTACAAGTCACGTCTATTGATTTCCCTGGGAAAATGCGAACAGGAAGATTGGAGCATGCGGGTGTTGCAGAGAAGAAGTAGAAGAAAACTAGAAGAGTGAAAGCGCGTTACGAAAAGAACGATGTGTTCAGCCGCCGAAGCGGGAGTGGAACATGCGGATGACGGCATCTTGCCGCGCAATCACCTGCGCTTGCCAGACCAGAACGATGGACATCACGCTCATGGCAAAGATGCACAGAGCCAGAACAATTCCGGTCTGCGTCTCGGTGGCAGGAACCTGAAACACGCGACGAATCCAGTCCATGGTGGCTTACTCCTTGAGCCCAAAGTCACGCCACGTGCATTCTGCGATCTGCACATAAGCGGAACGATCAGACACATAGAAGGCAATTCTTTGACCAGAATTGAACTGCCGTACTAATACCATTAGTACATCGTTTTTGCGGGTATTTTCGCGATTTCCGAACCTGCCCGGACTTTAGATTGTGGTGACTGTGCAAGACAGGCCACACATTTGTACCTGAATTTCCCACGGTCAAAACTGTCGGCTTTGGATTATTTCCAGTATTTGTTCCCAGGATTCCGGGCGAAAAAGCGGCACTGCTTTAGGCGCGGGACCCCGATCGGGCTTGCCACCCTCCTCCACAGTTTTGCGATCGGCAAGGAGAACCGCACGGTCGCAGGCGGGAAATAGCTCTTTAGAATCCGAAATGGTTGCTATGCCGACGGAGAAGGCCGACTTGTGAAAGGCCCGATCGTAGAGTTTCCGGAGTTCACGAACACATTGGGGAAGACTGGAATTTACGGCCAAGGACCAAAGAGAACCCTGCTCTCGTACAACAAACTTAAGATGTGCCGCCTGCTGACGAAACCGATGGATGTCCTTCTCCGAGGCGCCAGCAAAGAAAAAGAACTCGTCGAAATCGCGTTGGCGGATCGATTCAGCCTCGCTTCGTGGCAGGCCTGTATTCTGAATGAGTTCGCGCGGAGAAAGGGAACGGAGAGACACAACGGTGATACCGGTCTCTTCTGACAGAGATTCCAGCGCCTCGGCGGCCGCGGGCTGCGGCTTAGCCACGGGAATGGCGATGAACCTGCCGAGTCGAGCCGTATGCGCTGGCTTCAGATGGAAATAGTCTTCTGCCAGGTAGACGCAGGATCCGCTCTCGGCGACAAAAGGGCCGCCATGGCCCAGCCTGCGCAGAAAAGCGTCAAGCTGATGGCGGTTTCGCGATGAGACCCACACGCAAGCGATGCCCGCATTTAGAAGAGCATCGAGAAACTCCGGAAAGCCCAGCAGCGGCTTGCCATTTACGGGAATCAGATCATCGATCGCACAGAAAACGACGGTGTTGGAGGATCGCAATGCAAGCTCCCGAGCGGAAAGGGAAATTGTATCGGAAAGCAGGAGCCAGAAAAAAGAAACGGCGGAAGGAGTCAACTTCCGCCGTCTCAAGGCAATGATCGAATCGTGTTAACGGCCTGACTTTGTGGATGCCGCTGCGGTTGAGGGCTGCGCGTTTGCCTTTGGAACGCTCAGATAGCCGCTAATGGTGTTCTTGCCCACCTTGTTAATCACTAGCTCTTCCGGCTGATGCGTGCCAGAGAGATAGAAGAACATAGGCGAGTTGATGTTGGCGTTCTTTGCCTCGTAGGTCTTGTCTTCAACCGTGTAGGTAATGTTCGAACGGTTCTTCTTCTCGTTTACACCCTTGAGAACCACGGTCACATTGCCGACCTTCTGCGGCTGGTTCTTGCCCGTGATGGTGAACTCGGTGTAATCACGCTCACCCTGACGGCGGAGAACGTCGATTTCGTCATGGTTGCGGGCGATCAAGGTGCCGAGTTCGCTGCGCGCCATGTTCAGATCGCTCTGGGTCTTGTCGAGGTCCGTGCTGACCTTGGCCACTTTCGTGTCGACAGTCTTCACATCATCCGTGGTCGCCTTGGTGGCCAATTCCGTGTGAACGCTGGTATCAAGGGTCTTCACCATCTCGGTGGTCTGTGTATTGTTGGCAGCCGCCTCTTCGCGAGCCTTCTTCAACTGGCCCTGCGTAATCTTGAGCTTGTCGGTGATTACTTTCAGATCACCTTGCAGGTCGGTATTGGCCTTTTCCGCAACCGTCAAGCGATCCTTCAAGCCGCTGACGTCCTGCTGCTCCGAAGCCTGGAAGGTCTTCATCTGGTCCGCGATCGCCTGCTTGGCCTCATCGACCTTTGTAGAATTGCTCCAACCGAAAACGAGTCCGCCGAGCGCCAGCAACGCCAGAATGGCGATCACAGGCAGTTGCCAGGAAGGGCTGCTTTTTGTTTCTTGGACTGAGTATTCTTCTGACATAGTAAAACTGTTCTCCTCACCCCGAAGGGTTTCCGTTCTTTAAATTTAAGGCAGCTGGCTTAGCCTGCCGCACATGGTCTCTGGTCAGTGAAAGTGCACGCGCTATGCCGCGAATGACCGGTTGAAGAAGGGTCGTAAGTTGCTGCAGAAAAGTGGGTTGTGGCGAGGTCCAGAAAGAAGAGGCAGTACTAGTTCCTGCAATCTTTACTCACAGATGAACGGCGGCGATGATTTCCTACGTAGTTCTATACTCCCCCATTTTGATGCCGAGTGACGTCAGATCTTTATACAGTCCTTCGGGACTGTGGAACTGAACTCCATGGCAACCGAGGGCGCGAGCCGCATCTGCATATGCCGCAATGTCGTCGATGTATATAGCCTGGTCCGCACTGACTTTGCACGCGCGCAAGGCCTCGCGAAAGATCAGCGGGCTCGGCTTGCTTGCTCCCACAGAGCACGAGTAAACGCGCACAGGCTTCGCAAAATAGCGAAAGAAACCGTAGGTCATCTCAAGATAGGCAACGTGAATGGGGTCCGTGTTGGAAAGCAGCGCCAGGCGATAGGACTTGGAGAGTTGTTCGAAGAGACTGTCTGGGTGAATCGGCTGCGGATCAAGCGCGGAATTCCAGACTTTGGTGAATTCATCGAACCCGAGCGAAATGCCTAGCCTGTTGCACAGGTTCAGATGCCAGTCCCGGGGCGACATGCGGCCCTCTTGCCAGTCGGGCCAGCGAGGATCCTTTTCGATGGCAGACCATAACTCTTCCGGCGTGAGAGACAGCCCCTTGGCCAAACCCAGTTGCGCTTTGCGAATATCGATGCGAACGAGGACGCGGCCGATATCAAAGATGATGGCACGAACCTGCCGGGGAACGGTCACTTGCCCTCTGCCTCCGGGACCGGCGTGCTCCGGCCAGGATTATTCGAGGAGTTTCCACCGCGTCGCGCTCGCAGGATGCCGATGATCGGCGGGAGGATCGACAGAAAGATAATCCCCCCAATAATGAGGTGGAGATACTGCCCGATATTCGGAATGCGGGAGCCTGCGATGTAGCCGCCGAGAAGCATGCTGCCGATCCAGAAGGTGCCGCCAAAGATGTCATAAACGAGATATGTGGAGTATCGCATCCGCGCGGCGCCGGCCACCGGCGGGCAGAAGGTACGAACAATCGGAACAAAGCGCGCCAGGATGACGGCTCGCCCTCCATACTTTTCATAGAATTCGTGAGCGCGCTGCAGGTGGCTGCGGCGGAAAAAGAAGGAGTCTTCGCGGCGATAAAGTGCCGGACCGGCCGAGCGCCCAATCCAATAGCCAAGCTGGTCCCCGACAATCGCGCACAGGATGCCCGGCAGCAAGAGCCAGCGCAGCGAAATCACATTCTGACCGGCGAAGATGCCCGCGGTCACCAGAAGGGAATCACCGGGCAAGAAGAAACCAACGAAAAGTCCGGTTTCTACAAAGATGATGAGGCAAACAAGCGGAGGGCCTCCCCAGCGGATTAACTCTCTAAGTCCCTCGGGATTGTAAAGCGAGTGGAGGAAGTGAAGGATGGATTCGAACAATCGGTTTCATGCCTCGCTGTATTGGGGATCGGAGCAAGCTCACGCGACCGCAACATGGTGAAGGTGCCCCACCCAATAAGGTAGCAGAAGAGCATCAGATTCTCGCCACTTTCCTGCCAGAGCACGGCGGAATGAGATAACAAGGTGTACCAGCGACAGCGGTCCGTCATCGGAGGGCCTGCGCAAAGAGGAATTCGCCCTGCCTGCCCGGTTGGAAGGTCTGTTCCTGCCGTACAGCCAGAAGCTTTTTGATTTGAGGAACCGCGGTCCGCGCGGCCGCGGCTCCGGCCTCTACTGCTTCGTCGATCCGTTCGAAGTCGTCCCACGCCAACCCTTGAACCGATGGCCGCAGCACGATATTGGCGTGACGCTCCCAGCCCTCGAGTTGGTGCTTTTGCGCGGCGCTCACAGCCCGACTGACGACTTGGAAGATGTTCGTTGGGGCCCCGCGGTGTCCGTCATGAAGACCGACCGAAATTCCGACCACGATTTCCGCGCCCAGTTCGCGCGCTGCCCGCGTCGGGACCGGAGCAACCAGGCCGCCATCGGCGAGATAGCGCGTGCCAATCTGTATCGGCTCGAAGAGCCCTGGAAAAGAGCAGCTTGCGCGAATGGCATCGGCCAGGCTGCCCTGCTTGAAAACGACCGGGTCGCCGGTGCCCAGGTCGGTGGCCACAATCGCCGTGGGAATGACCAGGTCTTCGAATTGCCGCGAGTCAAAGAACCGCTGCACCAAGGCGCCGAGCCGGTCGTTGCTGGCCAGGCCGAACCGGGAGACGCGCCAGCGCGCGAAATCGCGGAAACGAATTTCGCCGCACTTTTCAATGATGCGGGCGAGTGGAGCCCCGCTGGCGTATGCCGCTCCGAGGATGCTGCCAATACTGCTTCCGGCAATGTGGGAGACCGGAATCTGCTCCTCTTCGAATACCTGCAAAACGCCCAGGTGGGCGTATCCGCGCGCAAAGCCGGCGCCCAACGCTAATCCTACACCACGGCGCAGGTTGGACTCCGCGACCATACGAACACGTGAATAGAGGTCGGCATTCACGTCCGGCAATTTCTCAAATTAGGAGGGAGTCAGGCGATGGGACGGGCGTTCCGAAATGGCAGTACCAATGTACTTAAGGCAACCCCTTGAGGATTCGAGGGAAAATAAGTGCCAAACAGTACCGAAATACTACCGTAGTACCCTCGCTGTACCATTGGCGGAATCCCCCTTGCGTCCCAAACTGGCAATCGAAACACACGACATCCTTTGCTTCGAGGGGCTGATATGCAAACGGGCTATAACGTCTGGCTGGGGCAAGCGGTGGTTCTGCAGGTGGCTCTCGGTGACATTAAGGTTCCGTTGCGCGGCAAGCTCCTCAAGGAAGGTGGCGATACTGTTCGGATGAGGATCGGCGAAGGCTGGGACGTCGATATTTACAAGAACATGATTCTGGGCGTGGAGAAAGACGGATTGGCTTTAATTCCGGCTTGAGGGAGGAACCATGCAAGATCAGATACCAAAGTATGTGACGCAAGCTCGCGCATCGTACCTTCTGGGACTGCCGATGGAAGAACTCTCCCGCATCTGGCACGAAACGGGAATCGGCCACCTGGAGCGGGCAGGGAGCGAAGAGGAATTGTTCTTTACCTACGAAGAATTACAGCAGATTTGCGCGCTGGCCACGCACGTCGTAGCCACGGCTCACTAATCGATCTTCCTGCGGCCCCCCTCAGGAGTACCCCCAACCCCGGCTCGTTTCCCCCCAGGCGAGCCGGGGTTTTCTCTTTAGAACGTCGGGATTTTCGCCACAGTCATTCTCCACAATTCGCTATTGAAACGGTTTAGAAAAGCCTTTGACATCCATGCAAATCCCGAGGAAACTGAGCGCAACCCACACATTTGGAACACGAAGCGGTGTGGACGAAGTGCGCGTCCGGTAGTTGCTGGAGAATACGGTTGTGCGCAGGGGCAAGGAGCGCACGGACAAAGTTCACCACAGGCCAAGCTTACAATTCAGGGCGAAGGCGGAACCATGACGGATGGCGGCGCGGTCGTATTGGAAAAGAGCAAGGTAAACTACAACCGGTTTCTCCTGCTCGTGGCGGGACTCGGGGGATTGCTCTACGGAGTCGATGTCGGCATCGTTGCCGGCGCGTTGCCCTACCTGGAAGCCACTTCCGGCCTGAATGCGGGCCAACTCTCCATCGTTGTTGCCGCGGTTCTCCTTGGCAGCGTAATTTCCACCCTTTTTGCAGGGCTTCTTGCCGATCTGATGGGTCGGAAGTGGCTGATGATTCTCAGCGGCCTGATGTTTGTGATCAGCATTCCCGTGATCGCGCTGTCGCAAGGGTACGCGCCGCTGGTGATGGGGCGGTTGCTGCAAGGGGTCAGCGCGGGGTTCATCGGGGTTGTAGTGCCGCTGTACCTGGCTGAGTGTTTGTCTGCAGCAAATCGCGGGAAGGGAACAGGAATGTTCCAGTGGCTGCTGACGCTCGGGATCGTGTCGGCTGCCCTGGTAGGGATGTATTTCAGTTATCGCGTAGACGAAGTAGCAAAGCTGGGCGATCCGGCGAAACTCTTTGCGTTCAAGGATGCGGCCTGGCGGAGCATCTTCTGGGTTTCGTTGCCTCCCGGAGTTTTGTTTGTGATCGGCAGTTTCCTGGTGGCCGAATCGCCGCGCTGGTTGTTCCGGCGCGGAAAGAAAGAAGCGGCGTTGAACGCACTGTTGCGTTCCCGGTCGACGGAGCAGGCGCAATCGGAATTGCGGGAGATGGAAGAGACATCCGCGGCGGAAGCCAAGGGCTCGCTCGGTGGAAAGGTGAAGGAATCGCTGCTGCGCAGGAAATATGTGATCCCGTTTATCCTGGCGTGTGTGATCCTCGCGTGCAACACCGCCACGGGCATCAACTCCGTCATCGGATTCAATACCAACATCCTTCTGCAGAGCGGCCTTTCCGATGTGCAGGCGCATTGGGGCTACGTGTTTTTCACGTTGATGAATTTCCTGTTCACCATCGGCGGGGTGCTGCTGGTGGACCGCAAAGGCAGAAAGTTCCTGCTTTCCTTGGGCACCGCGGGAGTCATTCTCGCTTTGGTGTGCACGAGCCTGCTTTTTCACAAAACCGAGCGTTTGCGGGTCGACGCAAGGGAATCGGTGCAGGCGATGATTGGCCCGGACCAGAAGCTCTCCGTGCTGTATGACGCGAAGACCGCGGACATTTTGTTGGGCAAAAACGCGGGCGGGGGGGCAACCTCCCTGAGCATCATCTATTCCTACGGCGATTTTCGAGCGGCCTCGCGCGTGGTGCGGTCGGATGACCTGGCAGCAAAGCCGGTGGAAATTGACCGGGGCAGCAGCGTTCCTGCGAACAAAGTGGTGGCGTTCTTTTCGAATCCGGTGGGGAATCCGGACGCCGCGCGCGTGGCGCCGCTGACCATCGACAATGCCTGGATCACGCCGCTGCCCAGCACGCAAAACGGCTGGCTCGTCGCGCTCACGCTTTATATGTTCGTCGCGTTCTATGCGGTGGGGCCTGGAGTCTGCGTGTGGCTGGCGCTTTCGGAGTTGATGCCCACGCGCATTCGCTCCAATGGCATGAGCATCGCCCTGCTGATCAACCAGGGAGTTTCCACCACACTGGCGGCCATCTTTCTGCCGACGGTTGGCAAGTACGGCTATGCAACCATGTTTTTCGCTTTTGCCGGGTTTACCGTCGTCTATTTTGTGACCGCGACGTTCTTCCTACCGGAGACCAAGGGCAAAACCCTGGAAGAGATCGAGGCTCACTTCGAAGGCGCAAGAGCGTAGCGGCGGTGTAGAACTGCCGTTACGAACACTTTCTGGCGTTTCTCCCGCTATCTGTGGCATTGTAACGACGAATGCATCCACCACTCCTTCGGTGTTTCCCCGAATAATGGCTGTTGCTCCCAGCAAAGCGGGAACGCGGTACTCCCTCCTCGCCGGTTTTCTCGGTTGGACGCTCGATGCGTTCGATTTTTTCGTGATTGTCTTTCTTTACGATGCGCTGGCGCACGAATTCAACGTCACGAAAAAGGCCATCGTTCTCACGACCACGGCCACACTTGCGTTTCGCCCGCTGGGGGCCCTGCTCTTTGGCCTGATCTCGGACCGCTACGGCCGGCGGATTCCGCTGATGGCCAGCGTCGTCTATTTTTCCGTGGCCGAAGTGCTATGTGGCTTCGCGCCCAACTTTACGGTGTTCTTCATTTTGCGCGCGCTGTTCGGTATCGGCATGGGCGGCGAATGGGGAGTGGGAGCTTCGCTCGCCATGGAAGCCGCTCCGAAGCACTGGCGCGGCATTCTGAGCGGCATCCTGCAGGGCGGCTATCCGATGGGTTATTTGCTGGCTTCGATTGCCGCGCGCTTCGTGTTGCCCAGCCTGGGCTGGCGCTGGATGTTCTGGCTTGGCGCTTTCCCCGCCGTGTTTGCGCTGTACATCTGCTCGAAAGTGCCGGAGTCCGAGGCCTGGGCGCAGCATCGCGCCGGAAGCACGATGGAGATTCTGCGCGTGGTCGCGTCGCACTGGAAGCGCTTCGCGTATCTCGTCGTGCTGATGACCTTCATGATGTTTCTCTCTCACGGCACGCAGGATTTGTATCCGGACTTCCTGAAGGAAGTTCACAAATTGAGCCAGCCGCAAGTGGCCAACATTGCGATTCTTTATAACTGCGGCGCGATGGTCGGAGCCATTCTGTTTGGCGCGTTTTCGCAAAGGGCCGGCCGGCGCAAAGGCATGCTTGCCGCGCTGACGCTGTGCCTTCTGGTGATTCCGCTGTGGGCCTTCGGCAACGGACTTCTTGCTTTCCTGGTTGCGCCGGTGCTTTTGCAGATGGGCGTGCAGGGCGCGTGGGGCGTGATTCCCGTTCATCTGAACGAACTGGCCGCGGACGCGGCGCGCGGTCTGATGCCCGGTCTGACGTACCAGCTCGGAATCCTGATCGCTTCGCCGACGAACTCGATTCAGTATGCCCTGCGCGAACAGTTCGGCTACGGCTGGGCGCTCGCCGGATTCGAGACTGTGACCATTCTTTCGCTGGCGCTGCTGCTGTGGCGCGGCGCGGAGGCGCACGGCAAAAGTTTTGTGCGCGAAGCGCACCCTGATTCGCCGGCGAGTTGATGGGCTTGCGGCGGTGGAAGGCTCCGGTGCGGATGTGTTACGATAGTAGATCACGGGGGCGCCCTTAGCTCAGCTGGATGGAGCTTCTGGCTACGAAGCGATCGTCAAAGCGCTCCGGGTGAGCCGCTAGAATCACCTGTGGTAAAATCAATGCCATCAGCGAGCCTGTAGCTCAACTGGATAGAGCGTCTGGCTACGAACCAGAAGGTTGGAGGTTCAAGTCCTCTCAGGCTCGCCACTTTTTCTAATAAAACAAAGGGTATTTGCACTGCTACTGGGGCGGGGTATACCTGCCGCTTAGGGCTCAGGCCACCCTAGGGCCACCTTTGGCGGGGTACCGGCTATTTAGAGGACGGGGGGACCAAAGAGGCGCGTTGTGCTCTTTTGGCCGCTTCTTTCAGGCGAGGTAGGTCAGGGGCATTGCCTTTAAGCGCCTCGATTGCTTCGTCCAGAAGCTTATCACTCAGTTTGTCTAGTTTTTCGAGAACGACGTCGGGGTCGTAGGATACTCCACCAGGACCAACCATCGCTTCTTGCTTCAAGACGTCACCAAAAGCAAGGATGACTTCCAGCATTCCTTGTCCCGTACCCACAGTGTTCGCGTACAGTGCGGCTTTCATTGCGGTGTCACCCATCCGTTGCTGCTTTTCCTTGAATTCTTCATTTTCCTTTGCATAGCGATTTAGAACAGGAGCCACCCTCTCAAGCTGTTCTGCAAGAGCTGGTGCGCTCATCTTTTCCAGATGCTGGACCCGAGTCTGCAAAAGTTCAACCTGAGCCCTCTTCACATCAAGTAGGACATAGTAAAGCTTCACCAAATAACCCCCACCAGTGATGAGGGCAACGTCTCTTAGCACAGGAAGTATTTGTAGGATGTAGTCATAATGCGGGAGTATATCATTCGGGCAGTGGAGCCAAGTGCAGACGGCCCGGGAGGCTGAATGGCAGACATCAAAGTTGTTCTTGCTCAACGGGTGTTGGGTGGCTCAAATCAGTCGGGCTCTCTGCAAAGGGTAGCCACTGTCTACATAGACGGAAACGAATACCGCGTTTCAGCTCCGCCGGAGGCAACCGGCGACGCGCTCGAATGGATGTCACATCTCAAGGTTAGACAATGGGACAGCTTCGGTGGCGAAGTAGAACTCGGGTGGAATGGCGATGGTCTTACAGCCCTACAGGCCGTTAAGCGGGAACTTGAGCAACAGAGAAGCAGTGAGTGCTGTGCAGCAGGAATGCACCCCGACGGCCTTCACTGCGCCGCGCAGATATGCCTGAAGGGGCACGTTAGGCACTATGACGGTCGGTCGTTTAATCTCAAGGAACACTGCACAAAATGCGGTGCCGCATGTATCGCGGAATGCCGTCACTGTGGCGAGCCAATTCGCGGAGCAGGAAAGTTCGGCGGCACTTACGCCAGACCCCAGTACTGTCATCGCTGTGGAGAACCCTATCCGTGGATGGGAGATCGTCTGCAAACTGCTCGCGAATTGCTCTACCATGACGAGCAACTCACGATGGATGACCGCACCAAGCTATTTGACCTGCTGAAGGATGTAATGTCAGATCCGCTGTCGGAACTGGCACCCGCAAAAAAGAAGCTAATTGAGATCAATCTCGGAAAAGCCACAGAATACGTAAGGGAATTCATCTTGGATTTAGTCGCGAAAATCGCTACGGAATCCCTCAAGAATTAGTGCACATTGCTCCGATGATGTTCACGCTGTAGTTAGGCGAGATCCGCGCGAGGTTCCTTTGCGCACGTGGGCGCGGCGCTTGCGGGCAGTTTTTGACGTGGATGCGGGCGAGCGGCCAGCTTTCGAATGATCTTCGGCACCACGGTTGAAAGTGCGAGCCGATGCGAAGGAAATCGCCGCCGCGAGATGATCGTCGAATTATTGGCCCACAGGGAAACCGGCTGGGAACATTTGGCCGATGATAGCGGCCATTCCGTCCACGTGCGCTTTGGCTTTGTGCGGTAGGTCCGCAGCGTGATGCCGTTTTGAATCAGCACGCGGCGAATCGCGTTTATCGATACGCGTAAGCCGCGCGCAATCTCTGATTGCCTCAGTCCCCCGTGGTACAACTTGAGAACTCTTGCTCTTTTGAGCGGTAGGCAATACAGGGGACAGTGAAGCGATGCTACTTCTCCGTATTGTGCTCATCAATATGGAGTATGGAGGCGGAGGTGATCACGATGAATCGAGTCCGACAAGCCAAATTTTGGCAAGATAGTCAACGACTAGCGGACCGATTCTTGTTCTCGAGTTGTTGACCTCGTATGAATGCGGCTTCGAAACAGCCGGCCGTTCCACCGCACAATTTGCCGATCAGATACTTCTCGGTTTTCCCGCCTACCTGGACGCGGCGTTCTGCTGTTCCGTTCGGCAAATTGATGACGATCTTATCGCCTTTTGTGAACAATTGACACGGTGGCTTGAGACAAGTCCAGTACCAGACGTAATCAAATTTTATGGATTGTTCGTCATCGCCGACGTAAAGGTAATTGTAAATTAGACCGAACGTCTCACCGTCGCGGGCTGCGATGGCTGCCCATGCCCTCGGTTGCTTTATTGCGTCTTTTTGTTGTTTGGTCAGTTTTTGCCCGAAAAGGAGACCTGCGGTCAAAAAAAGGAAGAGGCCGAATCCAATTGTGATTTTGGCTTTCACGAATTCTCTTCGAACGCCTGTCCGCAGCGTTTTTGCAAACTAATGGGCCAGACTGCGTTTTCAAGGTGAAAGGATAGATGGGGCGCCCGGCAAAACCCATGGCGAGAACGTACCCTCAGTACTGGTAGGCGACGTTGAGGTGCTGGAGCGTGCCACTCTAATTCGCTTCCGCCAGCGTTTTCGGCGGCGAAGCGCACGCGAATGTTGAGTTTTGAACGCTTCGCGCCTCAATAGAGAATAAGATTTAGTGGCAAACCGCGAAGCTAAGGCTCGCGCGCGATAGTTTCGCCGTTGGGGTCTGGCAGAGGGACACCGTACAGGCTCACC
>Ga0187780_10001629_pt1 | contig 16993 bp, 14 predicted proteins | sample 1015_Q2_SP10_20__FD_132429 | JGI IMG/M metagenome (GOLD analysis project Ga0187780, IMG submission 132429) | Tropical peat soil microbial communities from peatlands in Department of Meta, Colombia - 1015_Q2_SP10_20_MG | ecosystem: Environmental > Terrestrial > Soil > Wetlands > Peat | place...
ACCAGCCCGGGCGTGTTGATGATCTCGGCGATCCCGGCGCAGGCGTTATGCAGCACGTCATCGGCCGCGTGAAAGCACTCGGCCATTTCCGCCTCCTCGCCCAAGACCTCCTCGAGTTTGCTGTTGAGGATGACAATGAGCGAGTGGACTTTGTCGTGCAAATCCGCCAGCCCGGCCTCGGCGAACTTCATGCGCTTGGGACCCTCAAATTCGAAGGGCTTTGACACGACCGCCACCGTCAAGATGCCCATCTCCTTGGCGATTTCGGCCACCACGGGCGCCGCACCCGTGCCAGTGCCGCCGCCCATACCCGCCGTGATGAACACCATGTGCGCGCCGCGCAGGGCATCGACAATGCGATCATGGGCCTCTTCGGCTGCCTGGCGCCCCACCTCCGGCCGGCTGCCGGCCCCGAGCCCGCTCTTGCCCAGCTGAATCACATTGCGCACGCGTGAGCGCGACAATGCCTGCCGGTCGGTATTGGCGCAAATGAACTCAACACCCTGCACGCCACGGCGGATCATGTGATCGACGGCATTGCCGCCAGCGCCTCCGACGCCGATTACCTTGATTACCGTTCCGAGCGTCTCGGTCTCCAGAATCTCAAATGCCATGATGCTCTCCTGTTTCCGATTTCTCCTGCCACATAACCGCAACGCGCAATGTCAAACACGGCGGCACCGGTCGACGCGCCTGCCAACCGGCGCCTCGTCGGTCCATACGCCATCGCACTTGACGTTCTGCGCTGCCCCGAAAGCTAGAAATTGCCAACGATCCACTCCTTCATGCGCCGCACGGCACCTTTGAGCGAGCCGCTTTGCTCGACCAGGCGACGACCACGCTGGCGCTGTGCATATGCCTCAACCAGCAGGCCCATAACCGTGGCATTGCGAGGATTGCGCACGACATCGGCCAGCGCGCCAGAGTACGTGGGCATGCCGGTGCGCGCGGGTCGTAAAAAAACATCCTCCGCAAGCTCCGCTATCCCCGGCAAAAGCGAGGTGCCGCCGGTCAAAACGATCCCGCTGGCGAGCCGATCTTCCAAACCCGACTCGCGGATCACCTGCTGCGCCAAGGTAAAGAGTTCTTCCACTCGCGGCTCGATCACTGCGGCAAGCGCCTGGCGTGAGAGCAGCCGCGACGGACGATCGCCAATGCCGGCGATCTCCATCCGGTCGTTGGGATCGGCAAGCACCTCTTTTGCCATGCCATGTGTCAGTTTGATTTCCTCGGCGTCGGGAATCGGCGTACGCAGCGCCATCGCGATATCGTTGGTGATCTGGTCGCCAGCGATCGGGATCACCGCCGTATGGCGAATGGCGCCGCCCGTGAACACGGTGATGTCCGTGGTCCCGGCACCGATATCGATCAGCGCGACGCCGAGTTCTCGCTCATCGGCCGTCAAAACCGAGAGCGCGGAGGCCAGGGGCTGCAAAATGATGTCCTGAACTTCCAAGCCGCAGCGGCGCACGCACTTGACCACGTTCTGGGCCGCGCTGACGGCACCGGTGACGATGTGCACCCGCACTTCAAGGCGCACCCCGCTCATGCCGATTGGTTCACGGATATCCTCTTGCCCGTCCACCATGAATTCCTGGGTCAGGACGTGAAGAACCTGCTGGTCATTGGGAATGTGCACGGCTCGCGCGGTTTCGATGACTCGGTCAACGTCGGTCGACGCCACTTCCCGATCCTTGATGGCCACCATGCCACTGGAGTTGATGCCACGGATGTGGCTGCCGGCGATGCCGATGTACGCCTCGGTGATCCGGCACGCCGCCATCAACTCGGCTTCCTCCAGTGCCGCGCGGATGGCGCGCACGGTTGCTTCGATGTTGACCACCACCCCCTTGCGCAGACCCTCCGAACGCGATTGACCCAGACCGATCACCTGAAATCCTGCCTCCGGCAAGATCTCGGCGACAGCCGCGACGACCTTCGAGGTCCCGATATCCAATCCGACGATCAAATCCTTCGTCTCGTTCCTCATGGTCTCGTCACTGCAAAGCCGTTGTTGTAGCGAGCATCGATGTGAACCGGTGGGCCTCCCAGCTGCGCCAGCACGATCGGGTAGTTGGCTACGATCGCCGTCAGACGCCGCTGTACGCTGCCCGGCGGATCGTCACGACCCAACTCGAACGTTTGCCCAGCGGCCGTGCGCAGCGACCAGGATGCGCGCTCCGATACGATGATGGCCGTTACCCTCGTTGCGATCGACTGCAGCGCCGCCGAAAAACTGCGCAGCCGCTCGGCGGCGTCGACGGCGAATCGCGCGGGCCCAGAGAATTCCACTTGAGGCCCATCGAGCTCGGCCTCAGCCGGATTGGCGTTAAAAAGCAGGCCCGCGTCGGACAAGACGCGTCCGTCGCTCCAGGTCCCTACTGCGCGGCGCTCGACCAAAGTGACGACCAGTCGATCGGGCCACACGCGCCGCACGGAGGCCGACGCGACCCATGGAATGGTTTCGAAAGCGGCGCGCGAATCGGCAAGGCGCATAGTGAAGAAGTTGCCGGCGAGACGACCGGCGATGGCGCCGCGTATCGCGGCGCGGCTGACGTGGCGCAGATCGCCCGTGATCTGAATGTGGTGAAAATTAAATCGGGGCCGCTGTGCCATCCAGACGATTGCTGCTATCAGACCAAGCGCCATGGCGCTGCCCAAAATCGCGCGCGTGAGCCAGCGCGTCAGTGCGACAGACTTCATGCGCCGATCTCCAATCGCGCCTGCTCAAGGATGTGCAGCACGAGTTGCGAAAAGCTCATGCCGGCAGCGCGCGCGGCCATTGGAACAAGCGAATGGTCGGTCATCCCCGGTGCGGTATTTAGCTCTAGCAGGTAGGGGCGCTCCACGCCGCCTTCGGTACGCAACATCACATCGATGCGCCCCCAGCCGCGCGCACCAATGGCTTGATACGCACGCAGACAAATCCGGCTGATTTGCTCAGCGAGGTCGGCAGCAAGCGGCGCCGGGCACAGGTACTCGGTCGCATCGCTGAAGTACTTGTTGTGGTAGTCGTAGTTGGCCTGCGGTGCGCGGATTTCCACCAGCGGCAGCGCACGCGCGTTGGTCCCTTCTCCAAGAACCGCGCAGGTCAGCTCGCGCCCACATATGCGCTCCTCGATCAGAACGCGCGAATCGAATTTCAGGGCCTCGGCGAACGCGGCGTCCAGACTCGCCCCGTCGGCACTGGCAAGCTTCGTGACACCAAACGTCGAACCCTCGCTCACGGGTTTGACGACCAGCTCCTTGCCTAAACGCGCCAGATCGCGCGGTGGCGTCTCGCCCGCGTGAAAACTCACCCAGGCCGGGGTAGGCAAACCAATCGATTCCCAGATCTTCTTGGTCGTCACTTTATCCATCGCGATTGCGGAGGCCTGCACGCCGCTACCGGTGTACGGAATGCGCAGCATTTCCAAAACGCCCTGTATTGCACCGTCCTCGCCAAAGCGCCCGTGCAGTACCAGAAAGACCCGATCAAAACCTGCGCTTTCCAGTTGCGCAATCGAACGGGTGCCCGGATCAAAGCCCGCAGCGTCCACTCCGCACTGCAGGAGCGCGCGCAAAACGGCTGTACCCGACAGTAGGGAAATATCGCGCTCGCTCGAACGACCGCCATACAAAACTCCGACGCGACCAAACCGCTCGGGCGAGACTGCCGCCGCCTCGGTTTGCTGCGAAGTCTTCGTTTGGCTCATAGCGCCGCCAATTTCTGCGCTACGGCTCCGATAGAGCCAGCGCCCATTGTTATGACCACATCGCCCGGCCGCGCCGCGTCGAGGATCGCCTGCGGCAGCGCATCGATGTTCTCGACGAAGATCGGTTCGATCCGGTTCGTAAGACGAAGCGCTCTTGCGAGGCTCCGGCCGTCCGCGGCTACGATCGCCGGCTCGCCCGCGGGGTACACCTCGGTGAGCAAGAGCGCGTCGGCCTTGGACAAGACAGCAACGAAATCCTCGAAACAATCACGTGTGCGCGTGTAACGATGTGGTTGAAATGCCAGAACAATGCGCCGGCCCGGGAAGGCACCGCGCGCGGCCGCCAGTGTCGCGGCCATCTCCACCGGATGATGTCCGTAGTCGTCGATCAGCGTGAAGGTGCCACTTTCAAGCGACACCTCGCCCATGTTGGCAAAGCGTCGTCCTACACCCTTAAAACCTGAGAGCGCCTCCAGTACGGCCGAGTCAGGCAGCCCGAGCTCCTGCGCCACGCAAATGCCCGCCAAAGCATTGCGCACGTTATGTTCGCCGGGCAGGTTCAAGCGCACCACCAGGGGTGCGCCTTCCTCGCGCTCGACGGTAAAGCGCATGCCGCTGCCCTCGGGGCGCACTGCGACCGCACGCACCTGGGCGTCGGGGGCAAAACCGTACGCCAAGACCGGTTTGGACAATAACGGCAAGATTTCGCGCACCCGTTGATCGTCGATGCATAGCACCGCGCGACCGTAAAACGGTAGACGCGCGATAAATTCGACAAACGCCTGGCGCAAGCGCGCCATGTCGTGCCCATAGGTCTCCATGTGATCGTTATCGATGTTGGTCACAACGGCGATCACCGGCGAAAGGTGCAGAAAACTTGCGTCGGACTCATCGGCCTCGACCACGATGTACTCGCCGCTTCCCAGCCTCGCGTTAACTCCAGCGGAGTTCAGCCGGCCGCCGATGACGAAGGTCGGATCCAGGCCGCCGCAGGCCAGAATGCTCGCAACAAGACTCGTCGTCGTCGTCTTGCCATGGGTGCCGGCAATGGCAATGCCCTGCTTTAAGCGCATCAATTCGGCCAGCATCTCGGCGCGCGGCACAACCGGTATGCGGCGCACGCGCGCGGCGATCAGCTCCAAATTGTCATTGCCGATCGCCGACGAGACGACCAGGGCATCGGCACCGGCGATGTTTTCCGCCGCATGTCCCTGGTAGACCTTTGCGCCGAGCCCTTGTAGGCGCTGCGTGGCGGCACCGGCGCTGATATCGGAGCCGCTGACCTTGTAGCCAAGATTGAGCAGCACCTCGGCAATGCCGCTCATCCCCGAGCCACCAATGCCAACAAAGTGAATATGTCGAATCGCGTGCTTCATCATGGTGAACTCATGCGGCTTGGACCGCGGGTTGAACCAGCGACTCGATTTCGCGCACCACCCTGGCAGTGGCATCGGGACGGCCCAGCGCGCGGGCGCTTTTCGCCATTTGAAGCAGACGCTCGCGCGAGGCCTCGCGCAACAGCTGCGCGAGGCGCTGCGCCGTGCACTCGGTCTGCGCCAGGTGCACTGCGGCTCCGTGGGCGGCGAGAAATTCCGCGTTGGCCCTCTGGTGCGCGGTGGTTGCTGCGACCAGCGGAACCAAAATGGCACCCAGACCTGCGACGCAAAGCTCGGTCACAGTGATCGCCCCAGCGCGGCATAAAACCACGTCGGCGGCCCCGTAGCGCGCGGCGATGTCATCGATGAAGGGCAGCAGTTCCACGGCGATCCCCCGGCGCTCGTATGCGCTGCGCGTCGCTGCCTCATTACCGGCGCCGCACTGATGCACGACGTTCGGCCGCTCCGACTCGGCCAACAACGACAAAGCCTCGGGAACCACCTCGTTTAACACCTTTGCACCGAGGCTGCCACCTATAACCAACAGCGCGATGCGGCCCGTACGGCCGGCAAAGCGAATCGATGGATCGGCAAGCGCCGCGATTTCGTTGCGAACCGGGGCGCCGCTGATTCGGGCCTTGCTGCCCGCCAGGCGCGCCGCGGCTCCATCAAAACCGCAAAGTACGATGCGGACAAAGTGCAGCAGCATCCTTAGCGACAACTGCGGCGCCGCATCCGCGTTGAGAAACGACAACGGTCGGTGCAACCATGCAGCCGCCAGGCCCGCGGGCACTGCTACATAGCCGCCGGTGGTGAGCACCACATTGGGCGAAGCTCGCCGCACGATACGCACACTGGCAACGAATGCCTGCACCAGCCGCAAGATGCCCTGCGCGAGTGCCATCACGCCCTTGCCACGAAAATTAGCGAACGCGAGAGCATTGAACTCCAGTCCAGCACGCTCAACCAGCGAGCGCTCCATGCCAGTGCGCGTTCCCAGCCAAGTCACGACCCAACCCCGGGACTGCAAGGCCTGCGCAATTGCCAGTCCCGGCATCACGTGGCCCCCTGTCCCCGCAGCAACGATCATCAGTTTGCGCGCCGCCGGCACGGTCGTTGACACCATCAAGAGATCCTTCCCCCGCGCATCAGTACGCGGTTTTCGTAGTCCACGCGCAGCAAGATCGCGAGCGCAACCAGCGAGCTCATAAGGGCCGATCCCCCATAGCTCATGAGCGGCAAGGTAAGTCCCTTGGTGGGCAACAGCCCGGTCGCAACGCCGATATTGATGAAAGCTTGCAAACCCATCCAGGTGCCGACGCCTTGGGCAACCAGCCCCGAGAAGGTGCGTTCCAGCGCGATAGCCTGGCGCCCGATCTCAAAGGCCCGTTTGACCAGCCAGTAAAAAGCGACGATCACTGCCAGCACGCCCACCAGGCCAAGTTCTTCTCCGATCACGGACATGAGGAAATCCGTGTGTGCTTCGGGCAGGTAATGCAATTTCTCCACACTGGCCCCAAGTCCGACGCCAAACCATTCTCCGCGCCCAAAGGCAATCAGCGAATGAGACAGCTGGTAGCCGCGGCCAAGTACGTTTTCCTGCGACCACGGATCAAGATAGGCAAAAATTCGCTCGCGCCGCCAGGGGCTTGCCCAGATCACCGCCATAAATGCCGCTATCAGCGCACCCATAATCGAGGCGAACAGCCGTCCATTGACGCCGCCAAGAAACAAGATCGCCATGCTGATCGAGACAACGACTCCGAAGGCACCCAGGTCCGGTTGCAGCAGCAACAACACACCAACGACAGCCATCACGCCCGCCATGGGAGCGAAACCCTTGCGAAAATCGTGCATGAAGTCCTGCTTGCGCACGGTGAAGTCGGCCGCATAGATCACGCTCGCAAGCTTCATCACTTCGGAGGGCTGCAGGTTCAAGCCACCAAGGCCGATCCAGCGGCGCGCACCCAAAGCGCCCTTGCCCACGCCTGGAATCAGAACAACAACCAGCAAAACGCCGGCGACGGCAAATAACCAGGGGGCCAGCCGCTGCCAGCTAGCTACCGGCAATGCAAATGCGCAGGCAGCAGCTGCCAGCGCCAAGACAGTGGATAGGCTGTGTCGCACTAGAAAATACGTTGGCGTCACCTTGTAGCGCGGCGAGTCGGCCAATGCGATCGATGCCGAATAGACCATTACCAAGCCAAACAGCAGTAGACCAAACACCAATAGCAGCAGTGGCAGATCGATGGTGCGCAGGGAGTCGTGGGCGCGTTGGCGCGGTCCCGGCGTTGCACCAAAACCCGCCAGCGCGAATACCGCACCGCCCGGCGCCGTCCGCGCCGCAGCCGGCGACTTGCGCAGCTTGCGAAGAAGCGTCAGCGGCTTCACGAGGGCGACTCCCCGGAGCGCACGTTCGTGGCATCGCCGCTTTCCGACGCAATCTCGCGCACCGCCGCAATGAAAACTTCGGCACGGTGTGCGTAATTGCGATAGGCGTCAAAACTTGCGCACGCCGGTGAGAGCAGCACGATATCGCCAGGCTGTGCGATTTCGGCAGCCGCCCGTACCGCAGCGGGTAGATCCGTTGCAAACGTGATGGGCACATCAACGTCTTGCAAAGCCTTGCCGATGCGCACTGCGTCTTTGCCAATCAACAACACCGCTCGAGCATGTGCGCGCACGACCGGCGCGAGCGGCTCAAATGCCTGTCCCTTGCCATCGCCGCCCAGAATTACGAGGATGCGCCTTGCGCCTGCGACGCTATCGGCCAGCCCGCGCAACGCGGCAACGGTTGCGCCTACATTCGTGCCTTTGCTGTCATCGACGTATTCGACGCCATTGATGCGCGCCACGGTTTCGGTGCGATGCGGCTCGGCCCGAAACTCGCTCAGCGCTCGCAGGGCAGGCGCCAGAGGCCCGCCGATGGCACGATACAGCGCCAGCGCGGCCAATGCGTTCATCGCATTGTGGGTGCCGCGAACGGCAAGTGCATCGATCGGCATCAGGCGATGCACGGGCCGAGGTTCGCTCGAAAAAGGCGCCGCGCTGATGTCGCCGCCCGCTCGTCGCCGGTGGCGCGGAGCAACTTCCTCATCCGTGCACGCAAGCCAGGTCAGACCCGCTTCGCGCACCAGACCGAACTCACCGGCTCCGGCGGGCGCTTGCTCGCCAAAACTCGTTCCACGCCCGCTTTGGGAGCGCATCTGGCGCGTCACCGGGTCATCGCGATTGACGACGAAGTCCGTAGCGGGTGCGAAAATTCTCGCCTTGCTCGCAGCGTAGTCTTCGAAACCGTCGTGCCAATCAAGGTGGTCCTGGGTCACGTTCAGAACCGCCGCGGCCGCACACACCAAAGACTTGGTCGTTGCCAGCTGAAAGCTCGAGAGCTCCAGCACCCAAAATTCCGGCAACCGCTGGGCATCGAGCGCATCGCGCAAGGCATCGAGCGCGCTGGGCGAGACGTTGCCGGCAACGATTACGCTGCGACCCCAACGTTCGATCATCGCCGCCAGCATGCGCACGGTCGTTGTTTTACCGTTCGTGCCGGTGACTCCCACTACGCGCGGTACATAGTTGCGTTCACGGCCCAATTGCGCAAGCGCACGAGCAAACAGCTCGATTTCGCTTACAACGTCAATAGCGCGCTGCTCGGCAGTGGCCACCAGCGCGCGAACCGGGTCGGTCCGTACAGAAAGCCCGGGACTCAGCGCCAACAGATCGATGCCTTCGAGTTGCTCGTCGTCGAAGCTCCCCGCGGCAAACTGCGCTTGCGGCACGTGAAGACGCAGTTGTTCGAGCATCGGCGGCTGCGCGCGCGTGTCGGCCACGCGCAACTGCCAGTCTTCGCGCGCGAGCCAACGTGCCATCGCCAGACCAGTTTCGCCCAGTCCCAGGATGAGTGCGCGCTTCATCGGCGTGCTCCCGCGCACGGCAGCGCGCAAGCGCAAGCAGGCTTGCGCTCGACGCTACGGTCGATTCGCTGTGCAACAAGACTTGATGCGACCATCAACGGATCTTCAGGGTCGACAGACCAATGAGCACCAGCATCATGCTGATGATCCAAAAACGAACGACGACTTGGTTCTCCTTCCAACCAGAGAGCTCGAAATGGTGATGCAATGGCGCCATGCGAAAAATTCGCTTGCCACCGGTCCATCGAAAGTACGCGACCTGCATCATGACCGACACGGTCTCTGCGACGAACACCCCGCCCATGATGAACAGGACGATTTCTTGCCGCGTGATGACCGCGATCGTGCCCAGCGCCCCGCCTAGGGCCAAAGCGCCCACATCGCCCATGAAGACCTCCGCCGGGTAGGCGTTGAACCACAAAAAGGCAAGGCCTGAGCCCGCGATCGCGCCGCAGAAAATCACCAGCTCTCCCGCCCCGGGGATGTAGGGAAAGAGCAAATAGCGGGCAAAATCGGCGCGGCCAACGACATACGCGAAAACTCCCAAGGCAGCGCCGATCATCACCGTTGGCATGATCGCCAAGCCGTCGAGGCCATCGGTCAGATTCACCGCATTGCTTGCACCCACAATCACGAGATAGGACAGCACCGCAAAACCCAAGACCCCCATGGGATAGCCGATGTTCTTGAAAAACGGCACGATCAAGTCCGAACGCGCGGGCAAATCCATCACGAAGCCGTTCGCCACCCACTGCAAGAACAGCGGCCATACCTGCCCCGTCGTTGGCGCGGCGATGGCAAAGGCCAGATAAAAAGACGCCACCACACCGATGAGCGACTGCCAAAGAAACTTTTCTCGGCTGGCCATGCCCTTGGGGTCGCGGCGCACCACCTTGCGGTAATCGTCGACCCAGCCGATCGCTCCGAAGGCCACCGTGATCAGCAATACGACCCACACAAAGCGGTTTGCCAAGTCGGCCCAGAGGATCGTGGTGACAACAATCGAAATGAGGATCAAGGCCCCGCCCATCGTAGGTGTGCCCGTCTTGACCAAGTGCGACTCGGGGCCGAAGCTGCGCACCGCCTGGCCAATCTTCATCTCTGTCAGCTTGCGGATCACCTGCGGACCGGCCAGCAAGCCGATCAAAAGCGAAGTGCCCGCTGCCAGCACCGCGCGCAGCGTCAGGTAGCCGAACACGTTGAAGCTGTGCACGTCCTGTGAGAGCCACTGAAAAAGCTCCTTAAGCATGGGTTTGGGGCGCACCTTGCAAAGGACCGGCTGTGGCGGGCCGCTCGCCTTCGAGCGCGCGGATCACGCGCTCCAAACGCATGAATCGTGATCCCTTGACAAGAAACGTGATGCTTGCTGCGCCAGCAGCGTCCCCTTGTCCCATGAAGCCGCGCGCCAAATCCGTCGCGACGGCAATTAGTTCCTCGATCGTCACAAAATGACTCGCCCCGGCACCGAAGGCTTCGACCGCACCCTGGGAGGACGGCCCCAATGCCAAAAGCCGGTCAATGCCACGGGTGTGCGCATACGCGCCAATCTCGCGATGAAACTGTGCCGATCGCGCACCGACCTCCCCCATGTCCCCGAAGATCAGGACGCGGTAGCCCCGATACTGTGCCAACAGATCGATCGCGGCACGAACCGAATCGGGATTTGCGTTGTAGCTCTCGTCGATCAGCGTTGCGCCACTGCGGCCAGTCAGTCGGGTGCCCCGGCCGGCAACCGGTCGAAACGCCGCCAAACCCTCCGCGATGGCCTGCGTGGGAACGCCGATGGCAATGGATGCTGCGGCGGCGGCAAGCGCATTGCGAACGTTGTGCTCCCCGCCCACGGACAGTTCGGTCGTGATCGTCCCCAAAGGCGTGCGCATGCACAATTCGGCGCTTTGGGGTCCGAACCGAAATTCCGCCCCCAGCGCCGCGGCGCCTTGCAGCGCAAAATCAAGGACGCGCCGGCTGCCTGCCAGTTCGCGCCATATGCCGCAGCAGGCATCGTCGGCCGGGAACACGGCAGTGCCGTCGCTAGGTAGCGCTTCGATTGCCCGACCGTTCTCACGGGCGGTTGCCTCGACCGAATCGAGAAATTCCTGATGCTCGCGCTGTGCATTGATCACCAGCGCTACCGTCGGCCGTGCCCATTGGCTCAAGATCGCGATCTCGCCAGGATGATTCATGCCCAGTTCCAAGACTGCGGCGCGGTGCTCCTGACGCATTTGCAACAGCATCAAGGGCACGCCGATCTCGTTGTTGCGGTTTCCCTGCGTCGCAAACCAACAACGCCGCCCATCGCGCTCACCATAGGCGCGCGCCAAGATCGCGGCAATCATCTGGGTCGTGGTGGTCTTGCCATTGCTGCCGGTGACGGAAATCAGCGCCGCCGTAAATTGCGAGCGCCAGTAGGCGGCGAGCAAACCCAAGGCCAAACGCGTGTTCGCAACAACGATTTGCGGCAGATCCACCGGCAGCAATCGCTCCACCAGCAGCGCGACCGCACCGCCACTGCGGGCATCCTGGCCAAATTCGTGCCCATCGAAGCGCGCGCCGCGCAAGGCGACGTACAGCGCCCCCGCCTGCAGGGTGCGCGTATCGATAGATACGTCAGCAAATTCCGTTTCGGCCGTGCCTGCTACGCGGCAGGGCAAACCCGCGCTTAATAGTGCATTCGCCGCTTGTGCCAGCGACATCATGGCGTACCGGCCTCTCGCGAAAGCAGGGCGCTACGCGCAACAGCGTAGTCGGAAAACGGCAAGCGCCGACCTGATATCTCCTGATAGTCCTCGTGACCCTTGCCGGCGATCAGCACCACGTCAGCGACCCCTGCTCGCTGCAAGGCCTCCTGTATGGCCTGGGCGCGGTCGGCATTGCGAAGAAAGGGCACGCCCGGCGGAATCCCGGCGGCGATCTGGTCGATGATCGACTCGGCACTTTCGCCGCGAGGATTGTCGCTTGTCAGAACAATCTGCTCTGCGCCGGTCGCGGCAACCGCTCCCATCACCGGCCGCTTGCCGCGATCACGATCGCCACCGGCCCCAAAGACAATACACAGCCGCCCTCCGCGCGCGCGGGCAAGCGGACGCAAGGCCTCGAGCGCCTTGGCAATCGCATCCGGAGTATGCGCGTAGTCAACGATCACTACGGGCCCGCGGCTGTCGGTGTGCGCACCAACGCGCTGCAAACGCCCCGGTGGAGCGCGCAGCGCCCCAGTGAGCGCGGCGGCTTTTCCCAGGGAGATTTCGCAGGCAAGCGCCACACCAAGAACCCCCAGCAAGTTAGCAACGTTAAAGTCGCCAATCAGTGATACCTCGACAAAGACGGTCTCAACGGCGTCACCGCGCTCGCACACGGCCGCAAAGCGCATCCCTTGCGCGTGGTGCTCGATGCCTTCGGCACGCAGTCGGCAAGCCAACGCAAAGCTCGCACCGCGGTCACGCTGCGTGCTCACTCCTGTGACGCGCATGCCGCGGGCGGTGAGCTCGCGCGCCACCTGCCGGCCAAATGCGTCGTCCAGGTTTACCACCGCGTCGGTTAGCGTCGGGCAATCGAACAGTTTGCGCTTGGCCTCGCCGTACGCCGCCATGTCTGGGTGATAGTCGAGGTGATCGCGACTAAGATTCGTGAACAAGGCCACGTCAAAGCAAATACCCTCAACTCGCCCTTGGTCAAGACCAATCGAGGAGACTTCGATCGCCAAAGCCTTTGCGCCCTCGTCAAGCGCTGTGCGGGCCAGGCGCTGCAAGGTCACGGCGTCGGGCGTGGTGAGGTCGATCCCCTCGGTGCGCAGCGCCGGCGGAAAACCAAACCCGAGCGTACCGATCGTGGCACAGCGTTGGCCGGCCGCCGTCAGCAACTGCGCAATCCACTGGCAGCTCGAGGTTTTGCCGTTTGTACCCGTAATGCCGATCGTACGCAGCTGCGCGCTCGCATTAGCGTAATACTCGGCCGCGATGCCTGCGAGGATTGAGCTCAGCGAGGGCACCGGCAAAAGCGGCGCGCGAATCGTGGTGTGCGAGGCCTGCACCGACCAGGAGGTCTCGTCGACCACGAGGGCTGAGGCTCCCCGCGCAATTGCCTGATCCACATATTGCAATCCGTTTACGTGCCGGCCCGGCAGCGCGATGAACACATCGCCAGCCGTCACAGCGCGACTGTCAATCCGCAGTTGGGCTCCAGCAGGCGCTTGGGCACGAAGCCAGTTGGCAACTGCGCGCACCTTTTCATTGCTTGTGCCGATCACCTGCTCAGCCTCCGGGTGCGGTTGCTTGCGCAACCTGCATCGCTGGTGAATCGGGCGGTATCTGCAGTGCGCGCAACGTGCCGGCCGTGATCGCGCCGAAAACCGGAGCCGCGACGTCGCCACCGTAGTAGCGACCGGCACGTGGATCGTCGATCATCACCGCGACCACTATCTGGGGATCGGAAACAGGAGCGAAGCCTACGAACGAAGAAACATAGGCGTCCGTGTAGCGCTTATCGCGCAGCTTTCGGGCCGTGCCGGTCTTGCCGGCCACGCGGTAGCCAGGGATGCGAGCCAAGGGAGCTGTGCCTTCGTCGCTTGTCGCCAGCTCCAGCATGCGACGCATTTTCGCGGCGGTCTCAGGACTCAATACCCGCACCGGCGTTGTCCTCGCGTCGGTACGCAGGACCGACACAGGGACAATGTCACCGTCGCGAGCAAATACGAGATAGGCATGCGCCAGCTGCAGCAGAGAGACCGATATGCCATAACCATAGGCAATTGTCGCTTGCTCGACCGGGCGCCAGGTGCTGGCCGGTCGCAAGTGCCCGGGGACTGCCCCCGATAATGCCGTCTGCGGCACTTGTCCAAAGCCAACTGCAGTGAGCGTCTCCCACAGCGACTGCGCGGGCATTTGCAGCGCGATCTTTGCTGTCCCGACATTGCTTGACTTGGCCACCACCTGCTCAACCGTAAGCGCTCCGCGCGGATGGTCATCCGTGATTGTTCGTCCCGTTATGGTGAGCCGTCCTGGCGCTGTGTCGATCACGGTGTCGGGCCGAACAAGGCCGCTTTCGATCGCTGTGGCGACCGAAAAGGGTTTGAGCGTCGACCCCGGCTCAAAGGTATCAGTCACCGCCCGATCGCGAACTTGGTTCGGGTCAAACTGCTTGCGGTGCGCCGGGTCAAAATCCGGCCAGTTTGCCAGCGCCAGCAATTCGCCAGTGCGGGCGTCCAGCACGACTGCGGCGGCCGCATGCGCCGCATTGGCTTCTGCCGCCTGCTTGACCGCCGTATGGGCGATGTACTGGACGCGGTCATCGATCGCCAGTGCGATATCTTGTCCTTGCACGGGCTCGTGCAACCAATCGTCCTCGATCGTGTGCCCGAGGCGATCCTCGATGAGGTGGCGTAAACCGGGCTGACCGCCAAGCATCGCCTCGAACTCGCGCTCGACGCCTTCCAGGCCATGCTCGCCCACCTTCGTGACGCCGGTAAAGCCGAGCAGGTGCGAGGTGACGGACCCTTCCGGATATTGCCGCCGAAACTCTTTGACGCTGTGCACCCCGCTGATATGCAGCGCTTCGACCCGCTGCGCGACCTCCGGGTCCAATTGTCGGCGCAGGTAAACAAAGCTGCGGTCTTCGTTGGCAATGCGCCGACGCAATTCCTCGGGCGAGAGCTCGAGCAGCCGAGCAAGTTGCGCTCGTTGCTTCGCGTCGGCCTCAAAGTCCTCAGGGTTGGCCCAGATCGCGCGCGCCGGAACCGACGAGGCGAGTACGACGCCATTGCGATCAAAGATCGTGCCGCGCGTTGGCGTCTCCGGTAAGGTACGCGCGTAACGCGCTTCGCCTTGCCGCTGAAGAAAACCTGTCGACCAGCCGCCCTGCAAATACACGACCCGCACGCTCAGGGCGGCGAAGGCGCTGAACAAAGTGAAAAGCAGCAACTTCGAACGCCAGGCCGACAGCTTCACTGCCAAGAGCTCGCCGTGGCGCGAAGCTGCGCGTGCCGTCCGAGTCGTGTTGCGCTCGGCCACGCGCAAGCTGGCGCCGCGTGCGGTCACGCGGGAGCGGGCTTGAGGACGCAGGGCCGAGAGGCTCATTACTACTCCTTGCCGGGAGCAAGTGCGGCCGTAGCCGCGTCGGCCGCTGACGTGGGCAAAATGATGATGCGCTCCGGATTGATGGCGCGCATGCCAAGGCGGCGCGCGGCCGCTTCGACGATGGCCGGCTGGGACGCGCGTCCGAGGTCGCTGCGCAGCCGTGATCCCTCCGCCTCCAGGCTCTTGGCCTCCTGCTGCAATACTTCGAGCTCGGCGAAAAATTCACGCGCGCGATATTGCGAGGTGACCAGCGCCAGCGCGCAGATCACCAGCAATAGCGACAGCACCACGGATGCAATTCGCGTCATCGCGTCTTCGCCCTCACGTGCGGCGAGTCAGCGCCACGTCCGTGCGTTCGGCAACGCGCAAATGCGCAGAGCGCGCGCGCGGATTTTGCTGCACTTCGCTCGCTGACGGGGTGATACGTGCCAACAGCCGCAATCGGGGACGCGGCAATTGCGCCGCGCGCAGCGGCAGCCGTCCGAGAGCGCGCTCCGGATGCGCCTGCGCGTCCATGAATCGTTTTACGATCCGATCCTCCAGCGAGTGAAAGGTGATCACCACCAGGCGGCCGCCTGGCGCAAGGACCGAGAGCGAGGCCTCCAGAATCAACGCGACCTCCTCAAGCTCTTGATTGATGAAAATCCGTATAGCCTGAAAGGTGCGGGTGGCCGGATGCTGTAGCGGGTCCTTGCGACTGCGGACGGGGATCGCAGAGGCCACGACAGCGGCAAGTTCGGCGGTGCGCCCAATCGGGTGCCCATTCTCGCGGCGAGCCACAATCGCCTTTGCAATCGGTGCAGCAAACCGCTCGTCACCATAATCGCGCAGGACCTTCTTGAGTTCGTCGACGCCGACCTGAGCGAGCCACTGGGCTGCTGATCGGCCTTGATCGGGATTCATACGCATGTCCAGGGGCCCGTCGGCGCGAAAGGAAAAGCCGCGCTGCGCATCGTCGAGCTGCGGCGAAGACACTCCCAGGTCGATGAGCACCCCGTTGATCTGCGTAATTGAACGCTCGGCCAGCAGAGTTGCCAGGCGGGAGAATTCGCTTTGGACGAACTCGAAGCGAGGATCGTTCCAAGTGCGCGCCGCTTCTCGCGCCTGTGGGTCGCGGTCGAGTGCGATCAAGCGCCCGGCCGGCGCAAGGCACTGCAAAATGCGGCGCGAATGTCCACCGCGACCGAAAGTTGCGTCGACGTAGATGCCTTGCGGGTCGGTGATCAAGTGTGCCACTGCTTGCTCGGCGAGCACCGGCGCATGTTCCCGGGACTCCGAGTTCGATGCAGCGTTCATTGCCCATTACGGCGTTCAAAATGAAAAATCCGCCGCAGCGTCGGGCAAGCCGTTTGCCAGATCGCGTTCCTCGCGCTCCCGCAGCGATGCGGGTTCCCACAATTCAAAGTGCGTGCCCATCCCAATAAGAGTAGCCTCGCGCGTGAGCCGCGCATCCTCTCGCAGTGCGGTGGGCACCAGCAAGCGCCCAGCGCTGTCAAGTTCAACGTCGATGGCGCTACCGAGCAACAATCGCTGCAGCGCGCGCGCGGAGTAGGGAAGCAGTGCGAGTTCCTTGCGCTTGCTCTCCCATTGCGGTCGCGGATACACGAGCAGGCAGCCGTCGGGATGCCGCGTGAGCGTCAAGCGTCCCTCGCAATGCGCGAGCAGTTGGTCCCGATGCCGGCTTGGTATCGAAATCCGGCCCTTGGGGTCCAGTGCCAGCTTCGATGCGCCCTGAAACACCGTTTAACCCTCGTCGTGGATGTCGAGCAACCAGCGGATTGAGATTTTTGGGGGAAAAAAATCACAATTAGTGATTACTCACTTATCCACTGTCTCCCACTTTTTGACACGGACGTGCGACTTTAGTGCATGGATGGCGCCTGGTCAAGGAAAGAAATAGGCATTTTTCCCAATCCACACAAGCACTTAGCTTGCATTGC
>Ga0187780_10001630_pt1 | contig 16977 bp, 16 predicted proteins | sample 1015_Q2_SP10_20__FD_132429 | JGI IMG/M metagenome (GOLD analysis project Ga0187780, IMG submission 132429) | Tropical peat soil microbial communities from peatlands in Department of Meta, Colombia - 1015_Q2_SP10_20_MG | ecosystem: Environmental > Terrestrial > Soil > Wetlands > Peat | place...
CGACCACGGTCGTCGTCCCGCTGATCCGCGCGTCCGCCGAGAACGTCACGCTGGACCCGTTGGACAGCCCGAGGGTTCCCTCGCTTCCTCCGGGGGCGAGCGACCAGCGGAACCAGCTAGGCTGCAGGGTACACCCGGGGGGAATCCCCTCCCAGGCCGCGCTCAAGGTCACATTGGAGCCTGTCTCCATCCACCAGGCGTCCGGATCGATCGCTACACCAGGGGCCGGGGCCAGCGACGCGGCGGGGATTGTGTCGACCCGCGAGCCAGGTTCCTGTGGAGGAGCCACCACGATCGCGGCGAGGGCGAGGGTGACGACAGCGAGAGCACGCGAAGGGACCTTCGGCACGAGCCACCACCCGCGGCCTGCGAGGGGGCTCAACGTAGATGGCCCGACGCCGCCCGGCGGGCGGTGAACGCCGACACTACCGATGCAGAGCGAGCGCCAGATGCTCCCGGGCGAACGGGGCGAGCGGGACCTGCACGTCGACCTCCAGGCCGGCCGTGGCCAGGGCGCTGCGGCTCTCGCGTGCCACGACCTCGGCGGGTCTTCGCTGGGTGACCGAGCGGACCTTGAGCATCAGGATCCCGCGGCCGTGCGCGGCCAAGCACCCCTGGGCGTTCTCCAGGAAGATCCTGGCCTGGTCGCGCTGGGCGATATCCTGGTACAGGAAGTCCACCTCCCCCACGTCCGCGCGGTACCGTTCCGGCAGCTGGGCGTCCGCGAGGATCGGCAGGAGGTTCTCCCTCCGTCGCGAGAGCGCCAAGAGGGCTCCGAACGAGCTCGGGCTCTTCTCGACGACGTAGATCGGGGTGGCCGGCCACAGGTCCGAGAGGTGGCTGACGGTCGTACCGTGGGCGCCCCCCAGGTAGAGGGCGGCCCGAGGTGCCGCGACGGCGTCCGAGGGGGCCCCGTTCAGCAGGAACGCTGCGAGCTTCGATCGCCAGGGGTCCCAGTGACGGTATTCCACCCCGTCGACCGATCGGAGGCTCTCGCCATAGACCTTGACGGACGGCTCGGCGTTGCGGGTGTAGAGCTCGCGCCCGTCGCGCCAGACCTCCGGCCAAGCGGACGGTTCCACGGCCCGTCTAGGCCGTCTCGACCAAAAGCTCGACCTCGACCGGGGCGTTGAGAGGGAGGCCCGCCACCCCGAGGGTCGACCGGCTGGCCCGGCCGGCCTCGCCGAAGATCGCGAGCAGGAGGTCCGAGCCCCCGTTGGCCACCTCATGCTCCCGGTGGAATCCCTCCGAGACGGCCACGAACACCCCGAGCCGGACCGCCCGTCGGACCTGGTCGAGCGTCCCGAGCTCGACGGCCAGGGCGCTCAGGGCCTGGAGCGTCGCCCGACGGACAAGATCGCTCGCCGCATCGGCGGGGATGTCCCGGTCGACCCTTCCGGGCCGCACGACGGCCCCCTGCTCAAAGACGATCTGGCCCGAGACCCAGGCCAGCTTGCCCGCCCGGGTGACCGGGGCGTACGAGCCCTTGGGTGTCGGCGCGGGCGGAAGGTCGATCCCCAGACTGCGGAGACGGTCAGAGGGCTTCGGCTCCATGCCGGCCCCAAACGGCATCCCACGAAAACGGTGCCCGACCCGTTGGTGCGCTGTGCCCGCTGCGGTCGGTCCTTCGCCCCGGCGATGTCGATCCCCTGGAAAGCACACCGATCCTTCCGGGCGGCCTCCCAGCGTTCCTGCCCGCGACACGCTCGGTCCCTGTTGGGCACCCCCGAACCGATAAGGTGGGGCCCGTGCTAACCCCGTGTGTCGCTGTTCCGCCGCCGCACCCGGGAGGGAGAGACCTCGGCTGGACCCGAGGCCGCACCCAGGGCCGGTGAACCCGCGAGGACCGAATCTAGGGAGGGCGGGACCCGCAGGCCGACCGCAGCCGCAGCGGCGCGACCACCCCCTTCCTCGACACCCCCCCCTCTCCCGGCCGGCGGACCCGCGGACACCGCCGCCGGCTCACGGGGATCGTACACCCACTGCTTTGTCTGCGGGTCGGCCCTCTCTTCGGGGGCCTGCCCCCAGTGCCGGATCACGTGGGTGGAGTGAGCGAGCGGGACCGCGAGCGCTTTTGAGTCCGCCCCGTTCATCAGGGCGATGGCCGCTACCTCTTCCGAGCTCGACGTGCTGGAGCGCCAGATCGTCGACCACCTCTTCGAGCTCCAGCCGGGCGCGGCGGTGGGCCTAGGACTCCACGACTACGACGGTCGCATGCCGGACCTGTCCGTGGCGGCGACCGACCGGTGGACCGCGGCCGCCGACCGCCTCCTCGCGCAGCTCGAGGCGATCGACCCCACCTCCCTGCCTGGCGACCGGCAGATCGACCGGTTCGTCCTGCGCCTCCTCCTCGAGGGCCCGTTGTTCGACCTTCGGGACGCCTTCGAGCTGGAGCGCAATCCGCTCTCGTACATCGGCATGTTCGCGCTCACCCCGTACCTGGCGCGGGAGTATGCCCCGGTCGCCGACCGGGTCGAGGCGATCTCGCAGGTCCTCCTGGGGGCGCCGGAGCTCCTCGAGAACGGCCGCCGTCGGCTGAAGGGCCCCCTGCCCAAGGCGTTCTTGGACCTGGCGCTCGAGATGGGCGACCAGCTCCCGACGCACTTCCAAGAGGCCGAGCAGTTCGCCGCACGGGCCGCTCTGGCCCCCCGCATCGCGGCGGCCCGGGTCGTCGCCGAGCGGTCGCTCGCCGAGTTCGTCACCTGGCTGCGTCAGGACGAGCTGCCGCGGGCGACCGGGGACTTCGCCCTGGGGCCCGCCCGATTCCAGAAGCTGCTGTTCGTTCGGGAAGGGATTGAAGCCCCCATCGAAGAGATCCGGGAGGCCGGGGCGGCCGACCTGCGTCGTAACCAGGCCCGCCTGAGCGAGATCGCCCGGGCGGCGGGCCTCTCCGCGACCGGCCTCATCACGGCGTTGGCCGTGGACCATCCCCCGGCCGACCAGGTCCTCGCGACCGCGCAGCAGTTCGTGAAGGAGACGCGGGCGTTCATCGTGGAGAAGGACCTCGCGTCGATCCCCGAGCCGTCGTCGTGCCGGGTCGAGGAGACCCCTCCCTACAGCCGGGCGTGGACGACCGCGAGCATGAGCCCGCCCGGCCCGTTCGACGCGTCGACCCCCGAAGGGATCTACTTCGTGACCCTGGTGGATCCGGCTTGGAGCCCCGAGCAGAAGGAAGAGTGGCTCCGCGCCCTCAACCGGCCGCTCTTGAGGAACATCACCGTCCACGAGGTCTATCCGGGACACTACCTGCAGTTCCTGCACCACCGCGCGCATCCGGCCTCGCTGGCGCGGAAGGTCTACCTGTCGCCGTCGTTCGTCGAGGGATGGGCGCACTACACCGAGCAGCTCGCCATCGAGGCCGGGCTCGAGCGCGGTCGTCGGGAGGCGGAGGTCGCTCAGCTGCACGACGCGCTCATGCGCGACTGCCGTCTGCTCTCCTCGATCGGCCTGCACACCCAGCACTGGTCCGTGGAGCAGGCGACCGAGCTGTTCCGGCGCGAGGCCCACATGGAACAGCTCCCGGCCCAGCGAGAGGCGTTGCGGGGCACCTTCGACCCGGGCTACTTCTGTTACACGCTCGGCAAGCTCGCGATCCTGAACGCGCGCAAGCGGTTCCTCACGGCCAAGTTCCGCGGCAGCCTGCGTCGGTTCCACGACGCGCTGCTCGGCTTCGGCTCGCCCCCGATCGGGCTGATCGACCGCCTGCTGGACAGCCACGTCGCCGGCTGACGGCGAATCTCGAGACCCGCCGGCCCCCCTAGGGCCGGGGGACCGGGCGTCCGCACGCCACGCAGGAGGTGGCCGCGAGGTCGTTGGTCAGGTAGCAGTTCGGACAGATCCAGCTGCGAGGGAGCGTGGGCGCCACGGGAGGCGGATAGGCCCGTCCCTCGTCGAGAGGGATGCGGGGCGGCGGTCCCGTGAGGGGGATCTCCGAGCCGCGGGCGGACGGAGGGGTCTCGGGGGGCGACCGGGGCAGGGGGCTTGGGCTCGCTGTTGGAACGCGAGGCACCTCCAGGGGCTGCGCCACGGTCGGAGGGGAGGCTTGAGGCGCGGGCGTGGTCGACGGCCGCTCCCGATGAGCTTCCAGGGCCCGCGCTAGCCAGAGCCTCTCGAGCAGGCCCGGGACGTCGAAGAGACCCTCGGGAGGTGGTGGGGGATCCGGGGGCAGCCCCTCGGCAAGCGGATCGGGGTAGGCTGCGACGAACCCGAGGGACCTCGACGCAGGGGGGATTTCAAGGGGAGCGATCCAGAGCGGAGGAGGCGGCTCCCCGTCCATCGCTTCGAGCCTCGCCTCGTCCAACGGGACGGCCCGCTCCTCCGGGGTCAGGCCCGGGTAGCGGGCGGCGTCGGGCGCCGGCTCGTTGCGGGCGGCCCGGGCCCGGGGTGGCTCGACGCGCGCGACCATCGTCGCCCTCTTGCCCAACGGCTCGTCGGGCGCGGGATATAATGGGTGGAGTAGACAGGAACCTCGGACGGCCCGTTCTCTCCGCGAACGGGAGGCGGCCCAGCCCGCCTGGGCGGGAGCGGCCGACCTCAGGTCGACCCGTGCGCGGCCGCGATCCCGGCGAGGTGCTCACCGAACTGCCGGCAGCGGGCGAGCTCGGGCTCCGGGAGCTCGTGGCGGGCGTTGTCGACCGCGACGGAGATGCCGGGCGCCGCCAGGTGCAGCCCCGGGTCGTCCCGCGCTAGGGTCTCCCGGAGCGTCCGCGCACCGGCGCCGTGCCGGCCGACCGGCCCCGCGTCGAAGACCGAGACCATCTTCCGGTCCAGGATCCCCGGCGGCAGGATCTCCTCGAGATGCCTCATCTCCCGCAACGCGGCCCGGGCCGAGGCCGGGGTCCCCAGGACCACGATGTCGGAGGCCTGGACACGCTCGGCCATCAGCTCCTCGACACCGACGACCGTCGTGACCACCCTTCCGGCGCGGGCGATGCCGCTCGCGATCTCCTCGGCTGCCCAGCGCGTGGCGACATCCTCTGAGCTGTAGACGACCAACGCCTTTGCCATCGGGTCCGAGAGCTGCTCGCCCGGAATTGGAGGTCCGGGATTTGGTCCACAGGTCAACTCTAGTTGACCCCCCGTCAGAGGCAGCGCGCCTCAGGCCGGAGGCGCCTCGCGGACCGGGCACCGAGGCCGCCAGGGACTTTACCGAAGCTAGCTCCGGAGGTCTCGGAGATGGTGCCTGCGCTAACGCTCGCCGTCATCGCGGCCATCGTCGTGACGGTCGTGGTAGCCTACCTGGCCTGGGTCGTGCTCGCGAACCGCCGCGCGGGGACGGGCGGCCTCGTGCGCCGGGTCCTTCTCACCTGCCCTAGCTGCCGCGGGTCGTTCGAGTACGCCATGGTCCCGGGGGCGTCGGTCAGTTCCCTCCGCCTCGGAACGCGCCGGTACATGTCCTGCCCCCTCTGTCATCGTTGGTCCGTGATCCGGGTCGCCGGGGCTCCGCTGGTCCCTCCATTGAACGAGCCCTCCACGGCCCCTCCTCTTGACCCGTGAGGACGGCGCCCGCACGATCGGGGGGCCCGGCCTCTTCCTGTGCGCCGCCCCTCCGGCCCCACGGAGGGACCGATCCGCCTCTAGCCCACCCCCCGGCCATGTTATCTCTCCGGGCCTGTCGGAACGGGAACGATGAGCGCTCCGACGTCGGGTCCCTCTTCCCTCGGGATCCGCCCCCTCGGCTCGCTCGTACGGTTTGCCTGGGGAAACCTGGTCGCGTTGCTGCTCGAGGCGACCCTGGGCGTCGGCCTGAACCTCTACGTCAGCCTGCTGTCCTCCCCGACCTACGTGCAGGTGTTCGCCTCGGTCCCCCTGCTGACCGCCCACATCGCCCTCGGGTTCCTGCTGGTCGTGGCGACCGGAGTGTTCGTCGTCCTCTCGCGTCGCGCCGGCGTCCCCGGCCTTACTTGGCGCGCCGCTCTCGTCCTCTTGTTCGTGCTCGTGGCGCTCCAGGAGGGGTTCTCCTACACGTTCACCGGTACCCCCGCCTTCTCCTCAGGGATGGCCCTCGCGTTCCTGCTCGCCGCGATCTTCGAGGGGCTGGTCGTAGTCCATCTACGCCGAGCCGCCCGATCGCCCGTTCCGGCGCCGACCGGACCCACGTCGACCTAGAGGCGGGGCGCCGCCCCCTTCTGAGCGGACCGGCACGCGACCCCCCGTCATGCGATCTCCTCCACGTGGCCAACGAACGCGCTCGGACCCGCTGGGCGCAGAGAACGAACCCTAGCCACCCGGTCCCTTCCCCTAGGTCGGGGCGAGGCCGACGCACCCTTGAAGCCCCGAGCCCTATCCCAGCCCCATGCGGCGGACGAAGATCCTCGTGACCGTCGGACCCGCCTCGTCCTCGCCTTCAGGTCTCCGGGGCCTCGTAGAGGCGGGTGCGGACGCCATCCGGGTCAACTTCTCCCACGGAGACGACGCCCAACACCGGGAGGTCCTGAGGAACGTCAGGTCCCTCTCGGAGGCGCTGGGTCGCCGGATCACCACCGTCGCCGACCTGCAGGGACCGAAGATCCGTCTCGGTTCGTTGGAGCCGGACGCCCGTCTCCTGAACGCCGGGGACGAGATCGACCTCGAGGAGGGGGTCGGACCCTCGCCCGCTCCCGTCCTGCCGGTGGCGCTGGAGGGGCTCCTGGACGCGGCCCGGGTGGGCCAACGGATCCTCCTTGGGGACGGCGCCGTGGAACTGGAGGTCATCTCCACGGGGACGCACACGGCCAAGGCACGGGTCGTGAGCGGAGGGACCGTGAGCTCCCACCAGGGGATCTACTTCCCGGGCGCCTCGATCGCGGCCGCGGCCCTCTCTCCGAAGGACGAGGCCGACCTGCGGGTGGCGGTCGAGGCGGGGGCGGACTGGATCGCGCTCTCGTTCGTGGGGCGGGCCGAGGATGTCGAACGTGCGCGCACCCTCCTGCGGGAGCTTTCCCCCGAGCGGAAGGTCTACGTCATGGCCAAGGTAGAGCGGGCGGCCGCCCTCGAGCACCAGCACGACATCGTTCACGCCTCCGACGCGATCATGGTCGCTCGCGGCGATCTGGGGATCGAGGTCCCGCTGGCCAGGCTGGCCCTCGCACAGAAGTCCCTGATCTCCGAGGCCCTGGCAGCCGCGAAGCCCGTCGTCGTGGCCACCCAGATGCTCCTGTCCATGGTCCACGCGCCACGCCCCACCCGTGCGGAGGCCACGGACGTGGCCAACGCGGTCCTCGACGGGGCCGACTGCATGATGCTCTCCGAGGAGACCGCGGTCGGGGAGTACCCCAACGAGGCGGTCCGGTACCTGGCCCGTATCGCCGAGACGACCGAACCGGCCTTGTGGCCCACTCCGTCGACCACGGTGGGCAAGGAGGTCGAGCCCTCCGGTCACGAGCCCCCGAGCGTGGAGGCGGCGGTTGCGGAGTCCGCGGTGCACCTCGCGGGCCGGATCGGGGCCCGTGCTATCGTGGTCCCATCGCACTCGGGCCGGTCCGCCCGGCTGGTGGCCCGGTTCCGATGTCGCATGCCCGTCCTGGTGTTGTCCTCCCAGACGACCACGTCCGCCGCCGTCGGGTTCCTGTGGGGGGTCCGGTCGAGAAGCGTGCCGGCCCGCCTCACCCTCGAGGAGCTGCGCGAAGCCGCGAGGGTGGCGGCGCTTGAGGAGCTGCAGCTCGAGCGGGGCGACAGGATCGTCCTGACGGCCGGGTATCCGGTCGAGGGGAGGCCCACCAACCTCCTCACGGTCGTCGAGATCTAGTGTTCGGGCCCCCGCCCTCGGGTGTTCGGTCGCTTCTCCCCCGGGCTTAGGCATGCCCTGCCTCGAAGGATGGCAACGAGGCCACCCGTGCCTTCCGCGCGGCATCGGGGCCCCCCTCTTTGGACGACGTCGGGCCTCGCCCTCTGTCGCCGATGAAGAGGAGAAGTGCAGTCGAGGGGCGGAAGGACGACACAAGGTTCTTGGTCTGGGAGCCGATGCCCACTCGCCGCCGATGAGGAGCCGGGCAAGGGGGGACTCGATCCTGGGGTTGGGGCAATGAACCGCACGGTAAGGTGCGGTCGGGTTGTGGCGGTCGCAGTCCTGCTGGCGGTAACGGGAACCTCTTGGATGGCCAGCACCCTCGTGTCTAGAGACGGCACGACCTTCGCAGGGACCTTCGCTGTCTCGCTCTCTTCGTCGCATGACGAAGCGATGAGCCTCCATCCTGCCTCAGGCTCTAGCGGCCCCCAGGTCCTGACAACAATCGCGGTCGGGCACGGGCCGGCCGCTGCAGCCTACGATGCGGCCGACGGGGAGATGTTCGTCGCGAACGCCGGGACATTCGTCGGTGGGAACGTTAGTGTGATCGACGACACGACCAACCAGGTGGCAAAGGTGATCCAAGTCGACGAAACGCTCGAGGGCGCGGCCTACAACTCGTTCGAGGGCGGGTTGTATGTCGCAGCCGTCAACCACGACTCGGTCTACAACATCGTCAACACCTCGGACGCGATCGTGGCCGATACCCCCGTAGGCTCCCTCCCCCTTGGGCTGGCCTATGACTCGGGGACCAACCAGATGTTCGTCGCGGTCAGTGGATCGGACAACGTGAGCGTGATCTCGTGCCCCTACGATGTCGTGGTGGCCAACGTGTCGGTCGGTTCCGATCCGTCCGCGGTGACGTACGCCGGCGCGATGCACGAAGTGTTCGCGGTGAACTCCGGCTCAGCCAACGTCAGCGTGATCTCCGATGCGACCGACAAGGTCGTCGCGACAATCGAGGTCGGTTCCGAGCCTTACGGGGCCGCCTACGATGCAGCTACGGGCGAGGTCTTCGTCACGAACTACAATTCGGGCAACGTGACCGTGATCAACGGCACGACCGACAAGGTGTCGGCGTCGGTGCGCGTCGGAAGTCTCCCGTGGGGAGCGGCCTACGACGCCAGGACCCACGCGGTGTTCGTCGCGAACTCCGGTTCCGACAACGTGAGTGTCATCAGCGACGCGACCAACAAGGTCGTTGCGACGGTGCCGGTGGGCTCTGACCCGCGGGCCGCAGCCTACGATGCGGCGAAAGATGAGGTGTTCGTCACGAACTACGAATCGAACACGGTGACCGTGATCCAAGGCGCCACCTCACCGTCGACGGGTCTCTTGGGTCTGCCCGGGACCGACGGGTACTATCTCGTGGGCGGAATCGTTGCGGCGGCCGCCGCGGTCATTGCGGCGATTCTGGTTCGCCGTAGGTCCCGTAACCGGCCTAGTCCAGCGCCGCGTGATCCTCCGGCCTAAGACTGCTCTACCTGTCCCAGGATACCTGGGGGTGACCCGGTCGGGCGAACACCACGGCATGGTGTCGGAGGGGGATTTGTCGAACTGGTTCATATCCACGACAGCCACGCCGTCAGAGGGTCGTTTAGCCGCGACCCCCTAGGGCTGTGCTCTAACTACTAGATTTGGTCTCTTGGGACTTGGTGAGCGGGGAACGAAGGGCTCAACGCTGAGGGAGAGTTCTCCGGTAGAGTTCCAACGCCTCCCTCACTCGGGTCGGATCCCTTGTGTTTAGCCCGTATAGGACGGAGTAAGCCGGAGAGGCATGCCAATGGAATGCGATTCTCCTGAAGAGGTCGGGGTCCGATTCACGAAGGAACCTCGTCGCGACGCGTGCCATGAATCCATTCGCGCGGGGAAGTCCGGTAGGGAGGGCGGCCACGTCCTCGAAGCAGGCGCTCTCCCAGTCGAGTATTCCCGTGACCCGCGGGCCTTGGACCAGGATGTGCTCAGGCGCCAGGTCTCCGTGGCTGAGAACAGGCCGACGCCGGGCAGTGCGCTCTCCCTTGAGATACTCCTTCCAATAATCGCTGTCCCTCTCACGCACGCGCACGGAGAGGCGTGGATGTACGTACCTCCGGACGCGGGGGTAGAGCCATTCCCACCGCCCAAGTGTGTCCCCTCGGTCCGCCCACGCGATCCCGAGCTTCATCGCCCGTTCGCGGGGGAAGCGAGCTAGCGACGCGAGCAGGTCCGCCAACCTACGCTCCCAGGCATCTGCCTCGCGCCCGACGAGACCCCGACTCGGGAGTGGAACTCCCTCCAGCTTTCGGTAGACGACGAAGCGGATTCGGCCCTCCGCATCTCGAGCCACATGCTCGTAGTGCGGAACGGGGACCCGCAGCCTCCTTTCGAGTTCGTGGAGGAGTCTGACCTCGACTTCGACGGCACGCGACATGGCCTGGTCGCGGGGGAAACGAGCGATCCAGGTCCGGTCGATGTCAAGCACGAAGCAGGCCCACCCCGTGTCGATGGACCGGGCTCGTAATTTCGCTAGATGAGGAAGGTGCCGTTGAAGCAGGCGCCGGTATGGCTGGGGATCAGTCGTCACTCGAAGAGCCACGCGAGTCAAACGGGTTCCGACCACTTGAACCACTCCCAGCTTGGCCCTTTCGGGATCTCCACCGAGCAGCCCCGCTGCGTCGGAAGGCAGGACTTTGGACCCATCCCTAGGGGGTCCAATCAGCCACAGACCCCCTGGCCAAGGGTCGAAGCCCTCTCCAAGAACGGACGGACCGGAGGATCCTAGGTGTCGGAGGAGGCCATCCCTGAACGGCTCCTATCCCGACGGAGCTCACCGAACACGAGCAGCCCAGAGTCGCCGATCAGCGACCCTCCCGCATCCGGTCGAGCCGGCGGTAGAAGCCGGGCCGCTCTCCGATTCCCACGAGAATGAGCAGTTCCCCGTCGACCTCGTAGAGCAGGCGATACCGATCGTTGAGGAAGTGCGCGACCCGTGCCCCGGGTCGAGCCGTGCGGCGCAGCTGGACCACGGAGAACCCGACCCCCGCGGCGAAGGGGCGCCGGCGCAGGCTACTGAGGATCCGCCAGAACTCGCGTCGGGCCTCGGACGGCAACGCGTCGAAGTCGTGGTCGAATCTCGAGTTGCTGACGACCCGGAGGGTCATCGCCCCGCGGCCCTCGGGGGTTTGGCCCGGTGCCGCGCGTAGAGGGTCTCGATCGGCTCCAACTGGATCTTGCCCGAGTGGATGTCCTCCAGCCGCTGCTCCATCTCCCGGAACCAGGGGTCGTTCTCCTCGAGCTCCTCGAGAATGGAACGGATCACGTCGTCGTAGCTCTGGCCGCCGGTCTTGAGGCGCTGGAGCGCGGCACGCGTGGACTGTCGCACCGGGATCGTGGTCAGCGATTCGGCGGACATCTCATGAGGTCGATGGCTACGCTAACCTTAATGACTTCTATAGTGTCGGAGGGGGGATTTGAACCCCCGGCCCCAGGATATCTCCCGACGCCCTCAAGGCGCCGCTATGAGTCCCGTGCTCTGCCAGGCTGAGCCACTCCGACAGCGAGCGAGCGGGCGCCCATCGCCGGCCCTGGCCCTAGGCGGAGGAGCCCTCGCCGGCCTCGGCGACAGGGCTCTCCGGTACCTCCGGAGGGCTCGGGCCCTCCGGCGCGGCCTCGGCGGGCGCGGTAGGGATCTCGTCCGAGATCACCCCGAGGACGACCGAGCGGCGGATCTCGATCTTCTTGAGCGGGTAGAGCGACTTGACGCCGTGAGCGAGGAGCTTCGATAGCTCCCCCTGGATCATCTCCTGGACGAACTCGGCGGAGGTCCGGAGCTTCGCCTCCTCCGTAAGGACCTCGACGACCCGGTGCCTCAGCTCCGCGCGCAGGCGGGTCTGCAGACGCTGTTCGCCGACCGCGACCGGCTTCAGGATGATCTCGACCCCATCCTTCGTGGTCACCAGGAGGGACTGGTCGATCTTCGAGCGCTTGCGCCGCGCGAGCCGCCGGACGTAGTCGGTCGTCAGGTCGTGGCCGATGAACCGCGCCTCCGCGTAGCCGTCGCCGGTGAGGCGCTCGATGCGGAAGCGGAGCTTGACGTGGGCCTTGCCGGTGTCGACCGCGCCCGAGAGCTCGGGCAGGGTCGCCTCGAGCGTGCGTCCGACCAGCTGTTCGGGCTCGCTGGCCGCCGTCTCCCCGAGGTCGACGTGCTGGAACAGGCCGGGGGCCCGGATCTTGAACCAGTGCTTGCTCCGCCACTTGTCCTTGACCGTGCGGGCCAGCGCCGGCTTCTTGGCCGCGGCCTCCTTCTCCGCCATCGCGCGCGCGGCCGAGCCGGGTCGCCTCCTTAAAGGTTTGTAAGGGGCGCCTCGGGGTCCCCGTCCGCCCGGCCCGGGGGCCGGGCCCATCAACCTCCGCCGGGGCCACGGCCGCGCAAAACTACATATCTCGAACCCAGTTGGCCGCGTCGTGAGCGTTTCCTCTCGGGAAGGGCCGGCGCCCGGGACGCGGGCGACCGCGGCCGAGCTCAAGGCCGCGAAGGCGCCGGTCGAGACGCCGGCCGAGCGGTTCCGGCGGCACATCCTGAAGGCGCTGGAGACGCTCCGGGGCCGGGGCCTCGACCGGGCCGACACCTTCCGGGCGCTGTTCCCGCGCACGATCCTGCCGGAACCGACCTACGAGGACCTGATTGCGGCGCTCGTCTCCGGCGCCCACGTGCTGTTCTTCGGCCCCTCCGGGGCAGGCAAGACGAGCCTGGCCAAGGACCTCTGGGACCTGTTCCCGAAGGCCGCGTGGATCGTCGAGGGGTGCCCGGTCCTCGACCATCCGCTCTCCCTGGTCGACGCCAGCGTCGCGGCGCGCTTCCCTCCCTGCCCGATCTGCCGCCGACGCTTCGCCCCCGGAGGCGACCTCGCGAAGTTCGACCCCACGGTCGTCGATCCGGCCCGGGTCCCGGGGGAGTTCGTCACGCTGCGCGAGGGGTTCGGCTTCGCGCGCGTCCAGGGAAGCTCGGAGGTGTTCCCGGACCATCTCACGGGCAGCATCAACCTCCGCAAGCTCGAGGAGGTCGGCGACCCGATGAGCCCGCTCGTCCTCGAGCCGGGGAAGCTCCTCCAGGCGAACCGGGGGTTCCTTCTCGTCGACGAGATCGGTAAGCTCCCCCTCGGCACCCAGAACGTCCTCCTCCAGGCGCTCCAGGAGGGCACGGTGACGCCGTCCAAGTCGCGGGAGACGTTCCCCGCGTCGTTCGTGGCGGTCGCGACCTCCAACCTCTCGGACCTCGACAACATCAACGACCCGCTCTCCGACCGCCTGACGAGCCTGCACGTCGGCTTCAACGACCGTCACGCCGACAACCGCCGGATCGTCGAGCTCGGCCGGGACCGCACCGGGGACGTCTACGTCCCCGAGGTGCTCACCGATGCGGGGGTGCGGGTCATCGAGGCCTGGCGCCTGAGGATGAGCGAGGAGAACCCGGACGTCGGCGAGGTCGGGTCGAACCGGACGCTCATCGACGTTGCGGAGCGCACGAGCGCGATCGCGCTCCTCGCGGGCCGCTCGGTCGCGGCCACTGAGGACCTGCGGGGCGGGCTCCTGCACGCGATGCGGGGTCGGATCCGCGCGCGCAGCGGCGACTCGTTCCGCCAGAACACCAAGCGGGTGGAGGAGTTCATCGGCCAGTATGTCGAGCCCGCGCTCAAGCGCAGTGCCGGCGTCTACTGGTGTCGCTACTACACCGGCACCCTGAAGGAGCAGGCGAAGGACGCGGAAACGCTGGTCGGCGAGGGCCGGCGCCTGAAGGACGACGCCGCCCAGGTCGCCAGCCTCGCCAAGGACCCGACGCTCTACCCCAGGTTCCGCGCGTTCGCGACGTGGCTCGCCGAGCGCGAGCACCCCGATCCCCCGACCCCCCCGACGGAGGCGGCGGTCCAGGTCTTCCGGCTCCTGGAGGAGTTCTCGCTCTTCTCCTGCAAGGAGGAGGACCGCGACGACGCCCCCCTCTAGCCCGGACGTCACCCTCCCCGACTGCTCGGCGTTCCCGGACGACGTCCGGTCCTACGACATCGTCGACGCGCTCGACCGCGAGGCGCTCGTCCGGGCGCTCGCCGAGCACGGGCTCGAGGGAGCGCGCGAGCTCCTGAAGTCCCGCGCCCAGGAGGAAGGCGAGCTGAGGTCCCGGCTCGAGCGCCTGCGCGAGCGGCTGCGCCGCCAGGCGGCCCGGCGGGTCAGCCAGCGGCTCGAGGAGTACGACCGTCGCGTCGTCGAGCTGGACGCTACCGCGCAGCGCTCCGACGCGGAGGTCGCCCGGCGGATCGCCGAGCTGGAGGAGCGGCTGCGGCGCTCGCGCGCCCTCGACTGGTCGAAGCTGCCGCCCACCGAGATGTGGGAGGATGTCCGCAGCGCGCTGCTCGTCCCGGAGGCGTCCTGGAACCGGCCCGCGGCCCGGCCCGGCCTCCTCGCCCGCCTTGCGGCCGCCTTCCGGCGCTTCTTCGCCTGGCTCCGCGGCCTCTTCTCGCGACGCAAGCCGGCCAGCCCCCGGGCCCGCAAGGAGCGGAGCGTACCCCTCGCCTTCCTCGCCGGCGACGGCCGGTCGCTCGGCGCCTCGGAGCTCGGGGAGGCGCTCGCCCGGCTCTCCACGCCCGAGCGTCGGGAGCTCAAGGACCGGGTCGAGGGGTCGCTCCGCTCGCGCGAGCGCAACCTCGAGCGGGAGGCGGAGGAGAAGCGGCGGGCCGCCGAGGCCCAGCGACGGGCGTTGGAGCGGGAACGCGACGAGGCCCGCCAGCGCGCCGAGCGGGAGACCGACCGGACGGTGCGGGAGGCGGAACAGCGGCGGCTGGAGCGTGAGCTCAAGGAGCGGGGGTTCGTCGCCGACCGCGGCGGCGAGCTTGCCGTCACCTACGGCCTCGTGGAGCGGTTCGCCCGCCTGCTCCTGGAGGAGACGAGCCGCCAGTTGCCCGGCGATGTCCGCCTCTCCCTGCGCGGCGGGGGCTCGACCGGCATCTACGAGAAGGCCCGTCTGCGCCGGCCGGAGGAGATCGCCCACCTGGACGTCCCGAGCTCGCTCCTGGAGGCCCGCCTCAACGGATCGCGCCACATCGACGAGGACACGAGCTTCGTCTACCGGGAGATCACCTCCGAGCGGGTCCACGTGGTCGTGGCGTTCGACCGCTCGGGGAGCATGTCCGAGGGCGGGAAGCTCGACGCCGCGAAGAAGTCGCTCCTCGCGCTCTACGTCGCGATCCGTCGACGGTACCCGGACGCGACGATCGACGTCCTCGCCTTCGACAACACGGTCCAGGCGCTCGACCTGGTCGAGCTCTGGGAGTGCAAGCCGGGCGCGTTCACCAACACGGCCGAGGCGCTGCGGGCCGCCCACCTCCTGCTTCAGGCGTCGCGGGCGACCCGCCGGGAGCTGTTCCTGATCACCGACGGCCTGCCGGAGGCGTACACCGACGACGCCGGGGCGGTGCGTTCCGGGCAGCTCGACGTCGCCATGGAGCGGGCGCTCGACCGCGCCCGGGAGCTCGCGACCGTCGCCCCGCTGCGGAGCGCGATCATCCTGCTCAAGAGCGACCATCCCGAGTACGAGGCCGCGGCGCGCGCGATCGCCCGAACCCTCGGCGGCGAGATGGTCGTCACCGAGCCTACCCGACTCGGGATCGAGCTCCTGGTTCGGTGGGCCCACGGGACGGAGGTCGAGCGGAGGCCCCGGCTCGCACCCTCACCCCCGCCTCCGGCCCCGAGCGTCCGGGGCCCGCGCTCGCGCCGTCGTCGCTCGGACCGGCGCATGGGCGGCTAGGCGTTCGTCCATTCGAGCGTTCATCTTTTAACGGGGAGTCCGCGGTACTCGCGCCGAGGCGCCGATGCCCGACACGAACGAGCAGGCCGAGTTTCGCCGTCATCTCAATGAGCTCCGCCGGGCCGCAGGGGGCCTCGGACACGATTTCGCTACCGAGATCTCCCAGCTCGACACCAAGATCGAGCGGCTGGGGAGCCTGACCGCCCGCGACGCGAGGGACCTGGCGCTCGACATCGAGGACGACCTATCGAGCCTCGGTCGGGCCGTCGACGGTGAGCTCCGCCGCCTCCCGCACCAGATCGCCGCGGCGGGCACCTCGATCGGGGCGGGCACCGCCCGCGCCGCGGGAGCCGCCCGGGACGCGATGGTGACCGCCGGCAAGAAGGCGAAGGAGGGCACGAAGAACGCCCTCGCCGTGGCGGCCGGGGTCAAACGCACCCCGATGAAGACCTGGACCCCGCCTGTCCAGTCGTCGGGCAACGATCGCAGCGACGGCTCCTCGTAGTTCGGCCGCCCGCTCGTCGGGGTCCCGCCGTCAGAGGGCCTTCGGCCCGGCAGGCCGTCGGCGGCTCGCTCGGGAACCACCCCCCGTCCTCGCGGGGGCGGAAGGGCGCCCGGCCCCTCGGGCCGTTGCCAGCTCGGCCCGGACCCGCTCCGCCGCAACCTCGAGGTAGCCGGCGTCCAGGTCGAACCCCACGAAGTCGACGCCGAGCCGGGCCGCGGCGACCGCACTGGCGCCGATCCCGACGAACGGGTCGACGACCTGACGCGTCCGGGCGAGGCCGTGGAGACGCACGCACCACTCGGGAAGCTCGGTGGGGAACGTCGCCGGGTGCGGGCGGTCCCGGGCGCGGAGGCGGATCGTGCGGTAGGGCAGGAACCAGGTGTTCCCGCGGCAGCGCAGCTCGGACGCCGGTCGCTGCCAGCGGCGGACGTTGGACCGGTCCTGGTACGGCACCCCGATCGCCAGCCGGTCGATCGGCACGTCCCCCCCGTGTGTGAACTGGAAGATGTACTCGTGCGCCCCATGGACGTACCGGCTCGAGACGAGCGGCTTGTAATGACCGACCGCGATCGGCAGGGGACGGGAGGTCGGCCCGCCCGTGCCGCGGTCGAGGGCGATCGATTTGATCCAGTGGAGCACGTTCTGCAGGACGAGGGAGCGGCCGATCTCCCGGGCGACGTCCCACGGCAGCCAGGGGTCCTTCGGCGCGCCCCCGAAGTTGAGGAAGAACGACCCGTCGTCGGCGAGCACCCGGGCCACGGCCCGCCCGAGCTCGCGCACCCAGAGGAGGTACTCCTCCCTCGGACGCGCGTCCCGGTAGCCCCGGTACGGCACCCGACGGTTGTACGGGGGGCTCGTGACGACCACGGACGGCCGGTCGGTCCTCCGGGCGAGCGAGGCGAGCGCGTCCTCCTTCCAGAGCCGGACGGACCG
>Ga0187780_10001631_pt1 | contig 16976 bp, 15 predicted proteins | sample 1015_Q2_SP10_20__FD_132429 | JGI IMG/M metagenome (GOLD analysis project Ga0187780, IMG submission 132429) | Tropical peat soil microbial communities from peatlands in Department of Meta, Colombia - 1015_Q2_SP10_20_MG | ecosystem: Environmental > Terrestrial > Soil > Wetlands > Peat | place...
ATGTATGCGGAGGCAATCGCTTTGCTTGAAAGCGGCGCTATTGATCTTCCGTAATTCAATAAGATGAGATTTTACAAGTACCACGCCCTTGGGAACGATTATGTGATTCTGGATCCCAGAGATCAGCCGCTCGCTCTTACCCCGGACCAAATCAGAGCCATCTGCAACCGACATTATGGCGTCGGGTCTGACGGGATTCTATTAGGCCCGCTTCCATCCGCCAGGGCTCCCTTTTTGCTGCGCATTTTCAATCCGGATGGAAGCGAGGCGGAAAAGAGTGGCAATGGCATTCGCATTTTTTGTCGCTATCTCTGTGATCACCAGCTGGTCGATAGACGAGCATTCCGTATCGAAACGAAAGGCGGCTTGGTTCAATGCCTCGTGCTGGACGAAGGGAAACGAGTTCAGGTTGAGATGGGCCGAGTAAGCTTTTGGAGTAAAGATATTCCCGTTGCGGGAGAGACCCGTGAGGTACTGCAGGAGTCGATCACTATTGGCGGGAAGACCTTTCGTTTTAGTGGCGCAACGATTGGCAATCCGCATTGCGTGATCCCAGTTCAAGACCTTTCTCCCGAGTTGGCCAAGAAATATGGTCCGCTTTTGGAAGTTCACCCATTGTTTCCAAATCGCACGAATGTGCAGTTCCTCAAAGTGCTGGATCGGAATAACATCAGGATTGAGATTTGGGAGCGAGGAGCGGGTTACACATTGGCCTCGGGAAGCAGTAGCAGTGCAGCCGCTGCGGTTGCCCGGAAGCTCGGTTTATGCGATTCACAAATTACTGTCCATATGCCAGGCGGAGAAATCAACATTTCGGTAGATGAAGACTTCGACATCGTGATGGTTGGACCCGTAACTCGAATCGCCGAAGGCCAATTAGCAGACGAAATGTTTGAATAAGGAACCTGCCCAACCGTTGCAAGCCGTCAGGACCCCGGGAGGAAATACCGAAGATCCTATACATAAGCCCCGCGACAAATAATCAATTAGAATTGTTTATAGCACCGAGGAATCTTCAATAAGAAAATAACCTGGCAGCTGGCGATTACGGGTAGAAGTGTCCATAAAAAAGACGGGGCCATTTGACTCCATATTCTTAGAGGTATAAGGTCAAAATACTGTCCTTATGCACAGGAAATACGGAATTTCCCTTATTTACCTTTAGAAGTACCTCGGATAATCTTGTGTTAATAGAATGTTACTCAAAGGAGAATGTGATTCTAAGACTCTTGCCGTGCAAAAGATCCAAACTCAGAAAGGAGAAAAGGTATGAAGCTGAAGGCATTGTTCTTAATTCCAGTGTTGGTGTTGGCACTAGCGTTCATTAGCAGTAACGGTTTTGCTGTTAGCTCCGGAAAGACTGTGGAGTTTAAAGATGGATCGGCTGGCAACGTGGTATTTAGCGGTAGCGTCCACGCAGAGAAAGGTCTAAAATGCGCGGACTGTCATCCCAAAATTTTCCCGATGAAAAAAACCACAGAGGAGCTGAAAATGTCGGATATGAATGCCGGGAAATATTGTGGCGAATGCCACGATGGGAAAAAGGCTTTCTCTACAAACAATTCCGCTGATTGTTCGAAATGCCATAAGAAATAAGACCCCTTGTAGCTAGGAGAGAGCCTGGTTTGCTTAGTAGGCGTGACAGAACCACTTGAGGATTTATCCCTGCAAATATGGCTTCAAAGAGTTGACTCCCGCGCTCCAGGGATCCGAAATAATAAGTAAGTCCTTGAAAGTTAAAGCCGCCCCTAAATCTATTATCTAACAGCAGCAATGATTAGAGAGAGAGTGCCGATAGCCCAGATTGCTATGGCATGGGTTGAAATAAAAGCATGCCTTTGGCCCTGTAGGCACCCTCCTCGCTTCCTTTGTTCTTGTGCTTCTTTTGTTCATATTTACTCACATTATCCCTTTCTAGCACAAATATGAGCACCCCACTGCAAAGTTCAAGGCGAAAACGCCCCTTGCCATTTAAGACAGTTATTCACCACTTGATTTGTTAAAGGTCTATGATCATTTTTATTGTAAAGAGTCAGATAATTATTACACCGGTTACTTTAACAAGGAAATCAGCTCAGATCTTCCAGGGTCTTAGAAGTTCACCGCGGACAGGAGGCCGGCAAATGACTGATATACTTCTGGTAGGCTGGAGAGAAATCATGGCCGCTTTCAGTGTTCGTTCGCTAAAGACAATGAAAAAGAAGGTTAAGAAATATGCCATTCCGGTAATAACCGTTGCCCAAAAACCAACCATCTATCTTGAAGATGTCAGACAGTGGAAAGAGTCGAGAAAAAGACGGGCGGGGTTAGAAACTAAACAAGAAGAAAAACTCTAATTGATTCTGCCTAGCGCGAAGAAATGGGAAGATCACTTATAACATTCAAAGTATGACTGCGAATTAAATGTCAAATACCGGGGTTGAGAGGCAAACGGAAACAATGTTCATAACAGTATCAACCCTCACCAAGCTTTCAATTACAGAACGGCATTGCAATTCTAAAAAGACGACGGCATTGCTGGCTCCGGCTACTCCTCGAATCCGTCTCATGTGTAGTGAACGAGTACAGCTGCTTGACATCAAGATAGCTAAGTGGTACGAATATTAGGGAACCGAACCACCTCATTAAAATTTTCTCTGTCGAGAAAAAGGGAACCGCTTTATGAACGGAGGCGGGTGATGAAAGATGGTATGTATTTTGCTCCAACAAGAATTGCACAAGCGTTAAAATTGCTCGCCGAATATGGGGAAAAGGCCCACATACTTGCTGGCGGCACGGATCTCGTTCCCAAAATTAATTACTACGAACTGAAGCCAGATATTCTTCTCTATATTGGAGAGCTTGGTTTGGATTACCTAAAGAAGAAAAAGGGAAAATTAGTGATTGGTGCGACGACATTGACGGCTACGCTTACAAACAATGCCTTGGTGGCTCAGAAGGCGAGCGCGTTGGCTGAGGCCGCGCGGCAGTCCGGCAGCATTGCCACGCGAAACGCCGGCACAATAGGCGGTAACCTTGCGAACGCTTCGCCGGCAGCCGATCTGGCAACGCCGCTCTTAGTAATGGATGCAAAGTTACTCTTAGGCCGCGCCGGAGGAAAACGAGTTGTGGCCATTAAGGACTTCTTCACTGGACCTGGCAAGACAGTGCTCAAGCCGGACGAGCTTATCATCGAGATATACGTTCCGTCCGTTAAGGGCAGAACCATCTTTCTTAAGCTGGGGCGGCGCAAGGCGATGACGCTTTCAGTAGCGAATGTAGCTGTCCGCCTGGAGATGGCTGGCGATACCTGTAACGAGGTACGCATTGCTATGGGTGCTATGTCGCCTACCCCGATGCGTTGCACTAGGGCTGAAGAGATGCTCAAGGGTAGGATACTCGACAAGGCATTGGTTAACAAATCTGCAACCGAAGCGGTAGCCGAGACCAATCCTATCGATGACCAGCGTGCGACTGCCTGGTATCGCAAAAAAGCGGGGGCAGCGCTAGTAGCCCAGGCCTTGTTGCAGGCTGCAAGCATTGATGATTAGCAAAGGAGGTACCGTGGGCATGAATTATATATTGTCATTTACCTTGAATGGTTGTCCGGTGGACGTTTTGGTTAAACCTGCGGATACTCTCCTGGATGTACTCAGGGAAAAACTTAACGTGACGAGCCCCAAAAGAGGATGCGATACCGGGGATTGCGGGTCGTGCACCGTCCTGCTCAATGGTAAGCCTGTTCGTTCATGCCTGACCATAGCAATGACTGCCGCCGGCAAGCATGTTGAGACCATCGAGTCTTTTACTTCCAAGGATGGAAAATTGCACCCCTTGCAACATTCTTTTCACGAACACGGCTCGGCCCAATGCGGGTTCTGCACGCCAGGAATGCTAATTTCAGCTAAGGCATTGTTGGACAACAACCCTAAGCCTACGCGCGAGGAGATCGTTGAGGCCATTTCGGGTAATATTTGCCGCTGTGGGGCGTATTTAGAAATTATTGAAGCCATTCAGGCAGTCGCCACTGGGGTGGAAAAGGAGGAATAGAAATTGTCTAAATATATTGGGAAACCAATAGCGCGATATGACGGAATAGGTCATGTAACTGGTGCGACGACTTATGTGGATGACATCAAGCTTCCTGGGATGTTGTACATGAAGGTACTACGGAGCCCGGTCCACAAAGGGAACATTAAGAACATTGACGTTTACGCTGCTGAGAACACCCCTGGCGTTGCTGGGGTCATTACCTGGAAGGACATCCCCGGGAAGAACGTTTATAATTCGACCGATCAGCCGGTTTTCCCTTCGAAACATATTCGTTACAAGGGCGAGCGCCTTGCCGCCGTCGCAGCGGTGGATGAAGACACCGCAATGGAAGCAATTGAAAAGATCAAACTGGACATTGACGAGCAAACCCCGGTTTTCGATCCCATCGAAGCGATGAAACCAGATGCTCCAAAGGTTCGCCCGGAGGGAAATCTCTGGGAATTTAATAGTGGCCAGTCTCGTATTCTACGCAAGGGAAATGTGGAGAAGGGTTTTGCGGAAGCTGATGAAATCGTAGAAAAAACTTATGTGAATAAGATGAATGATCACGCGGCGATGGAACCCCATGTCGCAGTAGCGTTTATTGATGAAGGCGGCAAGCTGACAATAAATACCGTAGGCCAGGCCCGTTACTGGCATTTGCAGCAACTCTGTGAAATTCTTAATTTGCCAGTCAGTAAGGTCCGCCTTATCGGCGGCGCAGTAGGCGGTGGATTCGGCGGCAAAAACGAGATTCAATGCGACCATGTCGCCGGTATCATGGCACTCAAAATTCGAAAACCAGTAAAGTACCGTATGACGAGGAAAGAGGTTTTACTCTATTCGACCAAGCGCGGAGCATTCATCTTTGAATATAGATCCGGCGTGAAGAAGGATGGTAGGGTTACGGCACACAAAGTTCGCGCAATCCACGATATAGGTGCGTATCAAACAGTGGGGGAGTATGCCGTACAAAAGCAATGCCTCTATGCTGCTGGGCCATATGCGGTCCCAAATGTCTGGTATGATGGGTACGCCGTGTTTACGAATAAGCCTGTAGCAAGCTCTATGAGGGGGTTTTCTTTGATCAACATTTCCTATGCCGTCGAAATTCAGATGAATCTGCTGGCTGAAGCCATTGGAATGGATCCGTGGGAAATAAGGTTTATTAACGCATGGCGCGACGGGGACACCGGGCCGACCCAGTGGAAAGTTGTGGCAGCTGGGCTTATCGAGACAATGAAAACAGCTGCGGAATTGGAAGGGATTGAGTTGCCGGCTCATCTCGAGGCAATGAGTTCACGAGGGAGATAGTTACATGAAAAAGAGAGGTAAGGGTCTTTCGGCAATTGGGTACTCCACGGGCTTGTATCAGGGTGCTGACCCCAGTCAGGCCCAGGTTAGCCTCAGAATGGACGGAACATTCAACCTCCTGGTGGGTTCAGTGGACATGGGACAAGGTTGCAAAACCGCCCTCACTCAAATCGCTGCAGAGGAGCTGGGTGTTCCATATGAGGCGATCACGTTTACGAATGATAGCACCGAGGACGGCGCGTATTGTGCCGGAAGCTATGCCAGCCGGGTAACATTCATGACAGGTAACGCGGTCATAAGAGCTTGCTCGGACTTGAAAAAAAAGATCATGATATTTGCTTCCTCGATGGTTGGGATTAAGCCGGAACAATTGGAAGTGGTTGACAATAAAATCGTCGCTAAAAACAACCCTGAAGTGAAGCCGGTGAGCATGGCTGAAATTGGTGCTGCATCAACCTCGGGTGGCGAATTCCTCGTTGGCTATGGGGCATATACTCCGGGGGGGCCCTATCCAATAGATCCCGTGACCGGCGAACAACCTTTTGTTGCTGCAGCAGCCTTTGCCACATGCGTTGTGGAGGTCGAGGTGGACACGGAAACCGGTGTCGTTGAGGTGCTCAAAGCTACCCATGTCTATGACATAGGAAAGGCAATCAACCCGTTGCTGTGTAAAGGGCAAATCAATGGCGGCGCGGCCATGGGCATAGGCATGGCTCTCTCCGAAGATATTCATCCCTATTGGCCGTCGGTAAATTTTCCTGTCGATAGTTTGGGAGATTATGTCGTGCTGACAGCTGCGGATATGCCTCCAGATGATAAGCATGCCATTGTTCAGGTTCCGCATCCTGATGGGCCATTTGGTGCGAAGGGATTCAGTGAGATGTCTGCAAACGCCCCGATTCCTGCTATCACGGCGGCCATTCATGATGCAATCGGCGTTTGGATTACGCAGTTTCCAATAACTCCTGAGATGATCCTTAAGGCACTGGAATCTAAACAGGCCGAGGGCTGATCAATTTATCAGACTGGATTATATGCGTGGAGAAGGACTTGGCCCAAGTTGCATCATTTTCATTACAGAAATCAAAAAACCGTATAAATTGATGTGAATGCCTATAACTCAACCAAGAGAACCGTCATGTTATTGAAGGCTATCAACAAGGCGTAAAAGATAAGGTAGGAAGGGAGGTGGAGGAGGTTATATTCTAAGGAATCTCAATAAGCTTAGAAAGTATTCTAGCAAGAAGAGGCCCAAAAACAAAGAAAGGAGGAAGATACAGTGGACAAAGGGAGTCATAAGAAAATGGCCTACAGGGAAAAGACAGGGAAGAAGGTAAGTAGGCGTCAATTCCTCAAAATGGGTGCTATCATCTGTATTGCCCTCGGAGTTGGTTTCGGGTTGACTATCTTTAGTCCGAAGCTGAGCTTCAGCCAGAAAACCAGCGAACCTATCAATATCGGGCTTCTACCGCCTTTGAGTGGGATAGCCAGCCTTTGGGGCCAAGATGTCGCTCGCGCAGGCGAGTTGACAGTGGAGATGTTAAATGAAGCTGGGGGAGTGCTGGGGCGCCAAGTAAAGCTGATTATTCAAGATGATGGTTCGCTTCCGGAGACAGCAGTTCCGGCTGCCGAACGTCTTGTAAAAAGTTATGGCTGTGTTTTGATCGTCGGCAATCTTTTATCCAATTCTCGGATCGCTGTGGACAACCAAGTTGCCGAGCCACTCAAGGTGGTGATGAATAACTTCAGTTATTATGAGGGCAGCATTTGCGGCCGGTACTTCTTTCACATGGCTGCACTTCCCAACCAGCAAATCGATCGGATGATCCCCTGGATGGCCAAAAAATACGGCAAACGATTTTACCTTATGGGAGCCGACTATGAGTGGCCGCATGGGTCTCTCTTTGCCGCTAGAAAATCGCTCGAATCTATCGGCGGGGAGGTGGTAGGAGAGGAGTACCATCCACTCGGGACGACTGATTTCTCTTCAGTGCTGGTTCGAATCAGGAGGGCTAACCCCAATGTTCTTGTTACCTATGCAGTGGGCCCTGACAAAATCGCCTTTCTCAAGCAGTTTTATGCCGCAGGACTGAAGGGCAAGATTGCTGTTGTCCATCCCGATTTAGACGCTGTCTTGGCACAAGGTCTCTCGCCAGAAGAGCGAGAAGGACAGTACTCTTGCAATACTTACTTTATGGGTGTACCCACAAAGGAGAATCAGATATTTTTGGACCGGCTACGAAAGAAGTATGGGAAGGAAGCCGTCCTGACCAACTTCGGCGAGGGTGTCATTGCTGCAATCCGGACTTGGGCCAAAGCGGTTGAAAAAGCTGGTACCACTGACCCAGATGAGGTCGTAAAGGCCCAGGAAGGCGGGCCGGGTGCGAAATACGGGATAAGTGTTGTCAGCCCACAAGGCAAGGTCACCGTGGTAAAGGAAAACCACCACTGCGTTGTTCAAAGTTACCTCGCCCAGTGTCAGGCAGATGGAACATTTAAGATTCTAGCAAGCTGGCCTGATCAGGATCCAATTATCCCAGAAAAGTACGGTGGATGTGTGGCGTCGAAGCAATATGGCTGCAGGCCACTGAAAGAAAAATGTCCGCCGTTTCCTAGCAAATAGACAACTGCATGCGACGCTATATGACGTGGCTGGTTTTTGCAGGCTCAAAGTAAAGTCGTGGCAAGGTGGCCGAAGGCCACCTTGCTCGCTCGAATTCTCGGTCGAAGCATTGACCCCGTCCTCAACAAAAAGGTTGAGGCGTCCCTTTGGAAACCCGGCCATTGGATCTCCGTGACAAGCAACGCGGAATATAACGGCTTCTTTAAATTTAATTTCAATAAATTTTCCAATTTTTTGGTTCACGGGGGTGTAAGGCCGCTATTCGAACCCCGCACAAGTGAGCTTGTACGCGGGCTTGTCCGTTCAAGTATGGGCAGGAGCCCGGCGGGCGCGTCGTGAACCAGAAAGAAGACGAGGTAGGTGGATGACCTTAAATAGATATAAGGAATTTATTCTTTTGATTAAATAGTCAAACCTAATAAGGGGCTTTGCTTCTGATTTCTATGGGGGCGGATGCTACGGCGGTGATGGCTTCGCGGGGTTGCAATTTAGTGAATGGAGGAAAAAATGGAACTGGTTCTAATCCAGTTTCTTAATAGTCTGAGCTTTATTTCTGTTTTGAGCCTTATTGGAATAGGACTTGCTGTTCAGTTGGTTATGATGGGAGTGATTAATTTGGCCCATGGCGAATTCTTGATGTTAGGGGCTTATGTGGTGTGGTTGCTTTATCCCATTTTGCATAACTTCTGGATAGCGCTCTTTTTTGCCTCGATCGGAGTGGGACTGTTTAGCTTAATCGTTCAGCGCACGATCATTGTGCCACTATACAGACGTCCTTTGGATACGATTCTAGCGACTTGGGGCGTGGGCATCGTCATCAGGGAAATGGTAAGACTTGTCTTTGGCAAAGGCTATAAATCTCTGGCAGTTCCGATCCCTGGATTTGTCTCCTTTTGGGACATACAATATTCCACTTATCGCCTATTCATCATCGCTATGGGCATTTTGGTCTTGTTTGGTGTAGCAGTTTTCTTTTTTAAGACAGAGTATGGCCTGTGGGCTCGGGCTATCATGACCAACAAGGAAATGACCTCGGCTGTGGGCGTGAACACCGATCGAGTCAATCAGCTCGTATTTGCAATGGGTGCGAGCTTAGCCGCGTTGGCCGGGGGTCTCATCGCTCCCATTTATACTGCTGGACCGTATATGGGGCTGGACTGGTTGGTGGGAGCCTTTTTCGTGGTCGTCATCGGCGGTGTGAATACTATCTGGGCCCCTATCGGCGGAGCGATAGTGATGGGGGGGTCCCGGGGGGTAGTGGAGTATTTCCTTGAGCCAGTGTTGGCGCAGATTATTGTCTTAATCATTGCGATAATTGTCGTGAGATTAAGGCCACAGGGGCTGTTCGTCCAAAGTTGAAATTTTTCGCCGCCCTTAGGTTTGACTACTTATCAAGGCTGGGAAAAGGGGAAAGGTAATTGTGGTTAATTCATTAAATTGGAAAAGGAAGAAGAGCCAAGGAATTGTTTACTTGTCTATTCTTTCAGCAATGCTGGTTTTTCCTTTGGTGGGTGGAGATTATCACACTGTCTTGGTTTCACGAATCTATTGCCTAGCCATTCTTGCCCTAAGTTTGAATCTGATGTGGGGATATACGGGCCTGTTAAGTTTTGGCCATGGTGCTTTTTTCGGGTTCGGTGCTTATTCCTTGGGTCTTACGCTTAAATACGTGGATTTCCCCGGCGTAACTTATGTAGGGGTATTCATCGGCACCTTCGGGTCCGTGATTGTCGCTATCATACTTGGATATTTCCTCTTCTACGGTCGGATCAGCGGAATTTACTTCGGGATTATTACATTAGCCTTCACTACCATTTGTATGTCCGCTGCCATAAGACTCATCAATATCACAGGTGGACTAAACGGACTTTTCGGGACTTTTTTGCGCCCAAAATTCGGCATTCCCGGTGTGTGGGAATATCAACGAACCCTGATCAGCAACATGGCCAACTATTACACTTGTCTAGTTGCATTTCTAATGGGTTTTGCATTCTGCCGGTTCCTGGTAAATAGCCCATTTGGTAAAATTCTGCGAGCCATACAAAATGATGAAGAACGGCTAGAGTACTTGGGATACAACGTGCCCAATTTCAAGATAGCCATCTTCGCTATCGCATCTGGATTAGCAGGCTTCGCCGGTACAATGTCTGTGCCTATTCAATTTATCGCCCCCACGGTCTTCGGACTTCTATTCTCCGCTTCAATTATCATCTGGGTAGCCGTGGGGGGGCGGGGCACTCTGTTAGGTCCGATTATCGGAGTCTTTATGGTCGCCTACCTGGAGAACTGGTTTAGTATGAAGTTCGAATACTTGTGGGTCCTGCTTATGGGCGCATTCTTTATCTTTGTCGTTGTTTTTCAACCAGGTGGGGTACTCGGAATTTATAGGTACTTTTACAACAGGACCTAGCACCCCTTCTGAAAATAATTGGGTATCATACCCAGCATTTTGTGTATTCGATTATGATCCTGGAATTAAAGAATCTCAGCAAGAGTTTTGGGGGTCTTCGTGCCGTTGATCACGTGACTCTTGCCTTTGAACCCCAAGAACTGCGGTGCGTCATTGGACCTAATGGTGCCGGTAAGACCACCCTGTTCAACTTAATTACAGGGCGAATCAAAGCGGATGAAGGTGAAGTAATATTTGAGGGAAAGAATATCACCCACCTGAAGCCTTATCAAATAAGCCAGAAGGGAATTGCTCGTAAATTCCAAATGACTAAGGTCTTCGAAGACCTTACGGTCTGGGAAAATCTACTCGTCGCCGCCATGGGACACCAAAGGATTGGCTGGCGGGCTTTTTCTCGTAAGGTGGAAAAGTCAGTGCTTGATTCACTCCAGGAGGTTATGGAACTGGTTCATCTTGGACACCGAGGCAATGAACTCGCTTACATCCTTTCCCACGGTGAGAAACAATGGTTGGAAATCGGTATGGTTTTGGCCTATAGCCCGCAAATCATGCTCCTAGACGAACCAACTGCTGGCATGTCCCCTAACGAAACTATGGAGACTTCGCAGATTATAAAGAGGATATCCCAGAACATAACCACGGTGGTCATTGAACACGACATAAAATTTTTGAAGGAGATCGGCCAAAATGTAACGGTGCTCCACCGAGGGGCTGTGTTAGCCGAGGGAACCTTTGACGAGATTGCTGAGAATTCGTTGGTACGAGATGTTTACCTTGGCAGGCGAGGGTGAAATTGCTTTTTCAACTGAAAGAACTTTGTGTTTATTATAAGAAAAGTTGCATTTGTCAAAGTGTCAGCCTAGAGGTGGACCATGGCGAAGAGATCTGCCTCTTGGGCCGCAATGGAGTTGGCAAAACGACTTTGCTCAAAAGTATCATGCGCCTTTTACCGAGCAGGAGTGGAAGCATAATCTTCGACGGCTTAGATATCGTTCATTTGAAGCCAAACCAGGTGGCGAAGTTGGGGATAGGATACGTACCACAGGGTAGAATGATCTTCCCAAATCTCACTGTGTTGGAGAATTTAAGGCTCGGTACCGCCGCCCAGAAAGATAAGATCAAAGCGATACCGGAGCTTGTGTTTGATTATTTTCCCTTGCTTAAGGAAAGGCTCCAACAGCGAGGTGGATCCCTCAGCGGTGGTGAACAGCAGATGCTGGCTATTGGAAGAGCATTGTCCAGTCTTCCCAAGCTGATCCTCATGGATGAGCCATCGGAGGGGCTATCAGCAGGGGTAACCCAGGGGCTTATCAAAATTCTGAAAAAACTTAGTCAAGAAGCAAACTTAACAATCTTTCTAGTAGAGCAAAACTTGGATATGGCTTTGGAGATTGCGACCAGAGGTTATATTATGGAGAAGGGCCATATCGTTGCTCAAGGGAAAGCGGCAGAGCTTCAGCACGACGATATCGTTAAGTCCTATTTAGCCGTTTAAATCATTCCAAGCTGCTGGTGAGAAATGAAAAGAACGAATAGGTAGAGGGAAGGGAAAGAATAAGCATTAAGATGGGAGAGATATGGTCAGTTGAAGAGAAGGGCTAATTTGCTTGAAGAAATCCTTAGGGATCTTAGAGGAAAAAATGTTAAGGAGGAATTATTAATGGTAAAGCAAAATCAATCAAAAACAAGTGACAAAAAGATAGTAAGAACCCTGTGTGCAGGCTGCCATTGCGCTTGTGGCGTTTTAGCCCATGTGGAAAACGGCAAGGTTGTTAAGCTTGAAGGAGACCCGAAACATCCTATGAATGAGGGTTCGCTATGCTCTAAGGGCCTCAGTGCCGCACAAGCCCTGTATCACCCGGACCGAATTCTGTATCCCCTTAAACGCACCGGAAAGCGCGGCGAAGGCAAATGGCAGCACATCTCCATGGATGAGGCACTGAATATCACCGCCGCCAAGTTTAAGGAAATCCGTGAAAAATATGGAGCGGGAGCAATTAGTTGGTCATGGGGAGACGCTGCTGGCACTCATTCTTGCTGGTGGTCAAAACAGGCCTGGCTTAAAGCTATGGGAAGTCCCACACACTGGCATACCGATGCCCATTACTGTTATCACCCACTCCTGATTGCGAATCGAACTACATTTGGCAATTATAGCACTGGAGAAGCGGGTCTCGATTACCGTAACAGTAAATGCATCTTTGTTTGGGGTGGAAACCCAATTATGTCCCACCCGACCAGGGCTCGAGATATTATGATTGGTTTAAAGAACGGCGCGAAGCTTGTCGTTATCGACCCCAGATTTACTCAAATAGCCTCAAAAGCGGACCTCTTTCTACAACTGAGGCCAGGCACTGATGATGCTTTGGCCCTAGGAATGCTCAACATCATCATCAATGAAAATCTTTATGATAAGGAATTTGTAGGGAAGTGGTGTATTGGCTTCGATGAGCTCAAAGAGAGAATCCAGGATTACCCGGTTGGCAGGGTTGCTGGAATAACCGGTCTGAATCCTGACGACATTGTCAAAGCAGCCAGACAGTATGCCACTATCAAGCCTGCTATACATCACTGCCGAATGGGTGTTCAGCAGAATATCAATGTCGTGCAGACCTGCCGTGCCATATCTATCCTGGTGGCCATATGTGGAAACCTCGATATCAAGGGTGGCCATATTGGCGACAATAAACCCGCGGGCTTTAAGAGTCTTGGTAGCATACTTGAATCTCGAAGCGAGCTTCGCTTGCCAAAAGAAATTGAAGATACTCGTATCGGCGCTAAGGAGTATCCTCTTTTTTCTGGCTCAGATTCGCTTTGCTTCAGCACTGCCCATCCGCCGTCAGTGGTCCATGCGATCCTGACAGGCAAACCCTACCCCGTCAAGGCCAATTGGTTCCTCAATGATGTTGCTCTTTGCCTGGAAGGTCAGAGGGAAACTTATGAAGCCATTATGAAATTGGAGTTCACCGTAGGAGCAGATTTTTTTATGACACCCACCTTGGAACTCTGCGACATCATCCTGCCACCCACGATGTGGCTTGAAAAAGATGGGTTGGAAGAAATCTTTTATAGCACGGGTCACAAGGATTTCATTGCTGCTCGACAAAAAGTAGTCGAACCCCCAGGTGAAACCATGGATGATGCGATGATGGATCTGGAGATAATCAAACGAATGGGCTTGGAAATGCCCAGACCATGGCAGTCTCCCCGGGATTTTTTCGACTACCAATTGGCTGGCGTGGGTATTACACTTGAGGAGCTTAAGAAGATGGGCTATGTTGAAGGAACAATAGAGTATAAGAAGTATGAAAAAATAGGCTTCGATACCCCTTCACGGAAGGTGGAATTACGTTCTTCTTTGCTCGAGAAACATGGCTATGATCCCCTGCCCCACTATGTTGAAAATGAGATAACACCGGTTTCTACCCCAGAACTGACTAAGGATTATCCCTTGAACCTTATCACCGGGGGAAGACACATCGCTTACTTTCACTCCGATAATCGCCAAGTTCCCTGGTGTCGAGAACTGGAAAGTATGCCTCGACTGGAAATACATCCAGAAACTGCGGGGAAGCTTGGTATCAAAAAGGATGATGAGTGGGTATGGATAGAAACGCCTAAATTACAAGAGCGGGTCAAAATGCCCGTTAAATTGACTAAAGCAGTACGCCCCGATGTGGTCCATGCCCCTTCCCACTGGTGGTTCCCTGAGTTAAAGACTCCCGACCATGGCTGTTTCCAATCAAGCATAAACCTCGTGTTGTCAAACGACGGGCCATATGACCCAATATCTGGAGCTTCAACACTGAGGGGAGTTCTTTGTCGCGTGTATAAAGAGAAGGAGGATGAGTAAAAGATGGAAATGAAACTCTTGGCGGTTAAAGACCTTTGCATTGGCTGTTTCGCCTGTGAGACAGCCTGTAAGCAGGAGCACAACTTGCCCGTGGGACCGCGGTGGATGAAAGTAATTCAGGTGGGGCCGAAAGAGATTGGCGCCAGGCTATTCATGGATTTTATTCCCACGCACTGCAGGCATTGTGAAAATCCGCCTTGCATGGGAGCCTGCCCCGTTGATGCTATTTCCAAACGAAGTGACGGGATTGTAATCTTCGATGAAAAACTCTGTATTAGTTGTAACCAGTGTATTGAAGCTTGCCCTTTCGGAGCACCACAATATGATCCAGAAAAAAAGGTCGTCCAGGCCTGCAACCTCTGCTATGAGCGCGTCGATCAAGGGCTGTTGCCTAGTTGTGTCCAGAATTGTCCTACCCACGCACTGATTTTCGGCGATCCAAATGCGTTCTCAGAACTTTTACGGGAAAAACAAGCCGACACCATTTCGGAAAGAAGACCGACACAAAAACATACCAGATAGCTTTTTTTGAGTCGCCTACTGTTCCTCGTTCGTCCCAGAATAGATATACCTGGAGCCGAACCATCTGCTGTAGACATTGAGCCCTGCCTATTATTCGACAATTGCGACAGCCCTTACGGGAGCCGCTGTGGCGTTCTTCCACTTGACTGGAAACAATGCCACCTTGAAACCATGCGGTTTGGGTATTTGATCCAAGTTTGCCAAATTCTCGACATGATAGTATTCTTTCTCAATCATCACACGGTGTGCTTCCCAAAACTTCTCTCGCTCAAACATGGCATGAATAGGAGGATCGAATGTGATTGCATCGATCCCCATGACTTTGATCCCTTTATCTATCAGCCAAAGTGTCGCCTCACGGCTCATCCCAGAATGATTCTTGAAGTATTCAGAACTCGTATTAAACCTATCCGCCCCGGTCCGTATCAAGATTATGTCGAGCGGCTTGATGGAATAATTGATCGCATGAAGAGCGTCCTTGAGATCTTCTATTGATATGAAAGTCCCGTATTCTTTGTGAGTGAAATCGAGCACCACCCCATCCCCATAACAATAATGAATTGGAATACTTTCAGCGGATGGCCCGTTTGGATCAAGATGCCGCAATGAATCAATATGGGTTCCGCAGTGATCACTAATGATCACTAAACAATGAGCTGTCAGCGAATCCACACCATATGGGGTAGTCCCCAGGCCTTCAGCAGATTCCCGATGGTTTTCCATGTATTTGATGATAGTGGGGGCCACACGCGGAAAAGTGATCATCCCCTCATGGACTTCCATACTTAAGTCTATTATTAGTTTACTCAAATGACCGCCTCCTCCACGAACAAGACGTCTTGTTTCTGCACCTACATCACCTCGGACCGCGACATGAGGAACTTATAGAACCCCTTAAGGCTTGAACTCCCATTTTGATACTTCGGCTAGTTTCTCTAAGATATCTTTAACTCCCACTCCCCGCACTGCCTGCCCCGTTGGAATACGATCGCCATCAACGAGACAGTTCTTGAGTCGGAAAAGCAGAGGATCCATTCCGATTTTTTCTGCTACGATATCCATCAGTACCTCTACAGCAAAAGTCGGTTGGGACATACCGAAACCGCGAAAAGATCCACCCGGTTGCTTGTTGGTATAGACCACATAAGCATCAGCCGAATGATTGGGAATGCGATACGGTCCTGAACCAATGTAAGTCGTTTTCTTTGTGATGTTCAGCCCATACGCTCGATAAGCCCCTGCGTCCGTAATCGTTTTCCTTTCCATGGCAACGAGTGTCCCATCCTTTTTTACCCCCACCTTATAGGTTAGATACATCGCATGTTTGGTTGTAGCATAAAGAAAGTCTTCATCTGCAGTCAGGGCCCATCGCACCGGCCTCATCGTTCTTAGAGCCAATAGGGCTACCATGGGCTCGACAGTGAGGTCGTTCTTACCACCAAACCCTCCGCCAACTGCTGGCGATATCAAGCGCACCTTAGACAGGGGCATCTGAAGTGCCTTGGCACACTGTGGCGCATTTGTAAAAACCTGCTGATTCGAACACCATATTGTAACTTTGTCAGATCCGTCCGGCCTTGCAAAGGCAACATGATTCTCTATCGACGCCGGCTTCTGCGGTGAAGTAGCAAATGAGTCTTCGATGACTAGGTCTGACTCCGCAAACCCCTTCTCCACATCGCCTCTACGCAGCATAAGGTGATCTCTTCCTTGATATAAGAAAACGTTCCCCCTGCAATAAACACCTTGGCCTTCCTCGTGGAGAATGGGGGCATTGGATGACATTGCTTCTCTGGCATCAAACACAGCGGGTAGGCGCTCATACCTGACTTTGATAAGACTTACAGCTTCCCGAGCAATTTCTTCTGTCTCAGCAGCTACGACAGCAATAGGTTCCCCTTTATATCTTATCTTTCCTTCAGCCAGTACCGGCTGGTCTTCTACTTCGATCCCGAACCTATTATACGGAAAGTCGCTTCCTGTGATGATTGCGCGGACTCCCGGGAGTCTTGAAGCCCGAGTCGTGTCTAACTCGAGTATTCTTGCATGATACTCGGTGCTCCACAACCCCTTTGCGTAAAGCATTCCTCTGAGGTACAAATCCTCTACATATTTCTTTTGCCCCGTGACCTGTTCTATAGCGTCGACTCTCTGGCGACGTTTTCCCACTTCCTTCAGTTCCATCTCATTCACCTCCTTCACGCTGAGAGCCAGTCGCCGTTCCAGTAGGGACAACTGAGACC
>Ga0187780_10001632_pt1 | contig 16976 bp, 14 predicted proteins | sample 1015_Q2_SP10_20__FD_132429 | JGI IMG/M metagenome (GOLD analysis project Ga0187780, IMG submission 132429) | Tropical peat soil microbial communities from peatlands in Department of Meta, Colombia - 1015_Q2_SP10_20_MG | ecosystem: Environmental > Terrestrial > Soil > Wetlands > Peat | place...
CCCCAGTATTCCGGCAGCCGAAACGACCGAGCGCGAAGCTTGCCCTCGCTTCGAACCTTCGGCGGGATTTATGCTTCGCTCTGTGCGCGGAAGTCGGTTTTTTCGGAAACGACGATGATCGCTCGGAGTTTCGCTTGCACTCGGTCGAGGCAACGGCTGGGTTGAATCCTTCTGCCGGAGTTTGGAAGTTCAGGGGTTTGGGCGGGCATTCGTTCAGGAGCCCGGCAAGGGCGCTGAGTTTTTGCCTGCGAGTAGGTCGAGAGGGTCTTCCGTGAGCGAGTGCTTCCTGAGGCTTGCATGCTTAGTGGCGATGGGCTATGGTCGACTGACTCCAAAAGCGGCTGTTTAAGATGAAGCGAAGCTCGCATTCCCGCGACTCATCGAAATGGTCGAACGCAGCGGAGTCTCTTTACGGCGACCGCAGGTGGCGAAACCGGTCTTCGGCGTTTGGAATTGTCGCGCGAGAGGACGTGTGTAAGGTTTAATGGGCTGGAGGTCTCGTGAATAGCGCACGGTATTTGCAAGGCGAGCACGGGAACCGCTGCACCAAATCCGCGAAGGTTGCACCGCAAGCGTCGCAAAGCGTCCCATTGGCGCCGGCGGCGCTTCGCCGCGGCGCTGGAGAGCTCGAACGGGCGGGTTTTTGCGTGTACGGGAGTACCCCATGACGACACATTCCGTTTCATTGCTGATAAATCAAGTTGACTTGCGGCGTCGCCTGCTCCTGGCGGCAAGCGGCGCGCTCATGGTATCGCCGCCCCGGGCCTACGCCGACCTTCTCTCGTCGCTGTCCTCGTCGGACGCCACTGCCGGGATCCGTGCTGCACTGGAGCGTGGCGCCGAGGCAGCCGTGGATCTGCTTGGAAAGACCGACGGCTTTTGGGGCAACGAGCGCGTGCGTATCCCCCTTCCCGACTGGCTTGGCAAGGCCGAAGGCCTCTTTCGCATGTTGGGACGTAAGAAAGAGCTCGACGACCTGCACCTCTCCATTAACCGGGCGGCCGAGCAGGCTGTCCCCGAAGCGCGCTCACTCCTCGTCGGTGCCGTCAAGTCGATGACCGTGCAGGACGCGAAAGGCATCCTCACCGGAGGCGAGAACTCGGTCACGCAGTACTTCGAGAAGAAAACGCGCGAGCCATTGGCCGGACGCTTCTTGCCGATCGTAACCAAGGTCACGCAGAAAAGCGGTTTGGCGCGGCAGTACGACGATATCGCCCAAAATGCGCAGTCGCTCGGGCTGGCGAAGGGCGATGTCAGTATCGAGCACCACGTCACGAATAAGGCGTTGGACGGTTTGTTCCTTATGATCGGCGACGAAGAGAAGAAGATCCGTGCCAACCCCGCTGCCACGGGAAGCGCGATACTGCAGAAAGTATTCGGTTCGCTCTGAGGCACCAACCGGCCTGGCGCGCAGCTACCCAGGAGGCGGCTTTAAAAGATGTTGCCGACGTTAAATAGGGTCAGCAAGCCCAAAATCGCAAAAATCGCCGCAGCGATGCCGTGCACCAGTGGCAGCGACACCTTCTTGGCGATCGCTTCCCCCAAGAAGACTGCAGGAGCATCGGCCAGCATCACGCCGAGTGTGGTTCCGAGCACCACCGGAAGCAGGGCGTGGTAACGCGCGGCCAGGGCGACCGTAGCAATTTGGGTTTTGTCGCCCGTTTCAGCGAGAAAAAACGCAAACACGGTTGTTCCGAAGACACCAAAACGCTGCATTGCGTCGGCGCCCGCCGCGCCTGGCTTGTCCGGAATGAGGATCCAGATCGCCATGGCAAGGAACCCCAGGACAATCGCCCACCGCAGTATGTCGGGTCCCACGTGGGCGGCGAGCCAGGCGCCAAGGGCGCCGGCGGCCGTATGGTTGAGCAGCGTCGAAGTCAGAATGCCGAGCATGATCGGTATCGGGCGTTTAAATCGCGCTGCCAGAACGAAGGCAAGTATCTGCGTTTTATCACCCATTTCGCTTAAGAGGACGATCCCCGTTGAGACAAGGAACGCTTCCATTACAACTCCCAAAGTCTGCGCAAAGCTAGGGTGCGAACGCGAAACGTCTTGCTTGCCGTGGTGCAGGGAAAGCGATCCGGATGCCGGCACGAAAACCGTGGAACATGCGATCCTTTTGGCTCGAAGTCAAGGCGCGCAGGGCGCTTTCGAAGCGCTCTTGATTTTCGACCATTTCTTTGAACGATAAGGTAGCGCGTTGCAGTTGGGAGCCGTATTTTCCGAGGGCTGAGGGGAACGGAGCGGGACAACCCAGACATGTCAGGGGACATGGCGCGTCGCGAGCGGTGACGACGCTGCGTGAGGCTAATGTTTTTAGGAGCGGTCGGGGGTGATGGTGCTTCGTGGGATCGCGTATGTGCACTCCATGTTCATGGCCCCACTGTGGTAGGTGGGTTGGCTCGACTCCGTCGCCCCAGAGGGGGCAACCACTGCCAGGCGCCCGCCTGATTGGCGCGAGACCGACACTTCGCCGAATCGTAACGACTTCGTGCGCTGCGCGAAACATGGCTCCGTGACGGACTTCAAGGAACTCTCCCGAAAGGGACCAATTTGGACTGGAACAACCGGTTGGGGAGGAAAGCGCCGATTTTGCCGGCGACCGGTCATCGCGCCGACCAAGCGGTGCGCGCGCAGCGGCAATGCAAAGTTGAGGTCATGCAAGCTCTTCGAGTCGTCCGCCTCGGTGCGGGGAGAAGGTCCGGGGTTGGTCGGCGATCTAATCGTAGTCTGCCGTTGAGGGAAGATGTGTCTGCTTTCGGCATTCTCCGATTGTGGACCGATCTTCAGTGGCGGATGCCCGAGAATAGGGTCCAAAATATGCACGGAACAGACATGTCGGCGAGCACTTGACCTTGAGGTATCTTGTCTCCGTCAAATTTGAACAACTGCACGAGATCGAGGATCGCTTTCGTGCTGGTGGGATACCGATCTACGTTGAAGAGGATCAGGTCAGATCGAATGAGGCGGCAATCGTTCCCGTTGCGATTGTGAGCCGCTTCAATCTGCCGGCGCCTTGGTACCGAATCAGCGTCTGCATTGAGGAACAGTTCGAAGAGGCAAAACAGCTTCTTGCCGATTCGAACTACGAGGTGAGAGCCCCAGTCGACGTTGAGGAATTTGAAAAAAGAATGAAGGAACTCGGGGCGAATCGGCCCGTAGCGCTTCGCCCCTCGGCTAGGGCGCTGAATTGGCTTGTAGGGATGATCCTGCTGGGAATTGCGGTAGCGATCGCCGTTATCGCGCTTATGAGCAAGAGCTAGTCAAAAAACCCTTCTGTCCGAAATTGCCGTGAACTGATCGAGGGGAAGAAAAGAAGACCGGCCTCGGGTCTCGGGCAATCGCCAGGTTCACCTTGGGGCGAGAATCGCTTTGCGAGATCTCTGCCTCGTCGCGGATGTCGGATTGCTGCGGCGGCTCAACGATCGCGGGTACCGACCGGCGGGTACGCCTCAATACCCAGGACAAGAGAAACTCGGAATCATCGTGTCGAACGCGCGAACCTGGAGCCGCTAAACGGGTGATGCGGGCTTGAGCGAGCGACGTGTGCGCGGGCCTTGGTTGTGCCGCGCCGCCCGCGATCTTCGTCGCCGTACCGGTCCGTGCAGGGCCTAGGGCGTAGCCAAGCCCAGGTTCGCAGGCGAGGTCGGAGACATCCTATGCGTTTCGATGTCCTTTTCTTCGCGTTCCACGTTCGACAGATCGGGCGGAAATGTGACTGTAAAGCACGTGTGCCCAATTTGGGACTCGGCTGTTACCGTCCCGCCGTGCATCTCCATAATGGATTTTGTGATCGCCAGGCCAAGCCCTACGTTTACCGTTTGCCCCTCTCGCCGAGACGCATCCACCCGATAAAGCCGATCAAAGATCTTAGGCAAGTGCTCGGCTGGAATTTCGGGGCCGGGATTGGAAACCGAGATCGAAATGACGTCGGCGGTTTTTCGTACGTCGACCTCGATCGATTTGCCTTCTGGCGTAAAGCGTAAAGCGTTGGACAGAAGGTTCGACAATGCCCGCTGGATCATCATTCGGTCCGCCACTATCGTCGGCGCCTCTCCACTCTGCACCAAAGTAACACGCCGCTCGCTGGCCGCGATGTCAAAGAAATCGACCAATTTCGCTACTTCCGCTCCCAGGTCGACCGCCTCTTTCCTTGGCACGAGCAGATGGTTATCTGCATTGGCAAGAAACAGCATGTCTTCGATCATTCGCGACAATCGTCGCAACTCTTCTACATTCGACTGCAAATTTGCGCAGTATTCGTCGGCACTTCGCTTTCGGCCTAAGGCGACCTGGGTCTGCAGCATCATATTGTTGATCGGCGTGCGCAGTTCGTGGGCAATGTCCGACGAAAACTCCGAAAGTCTTTTAAAGGAATCGTTCAGTCGAGCAAGCATCCTATTGAAAGCGGATACGAGCCCTTGCAGGTCACCGGGCAATTCCGCAATTGGCATCGATTTGTCGAGCGCGCGAGTCGAAATGTCGGATAACGTCGCCGAAACGCTCCGCAATGGCGCTAGTCCCCTGTGTACGGCGTACCATCCAATGAAACCCATCAGCAGGGTAGCGACGCTAATGGTCGCCCACAAGAGTCTTGTGAACGTCGCAAGAAATGTTTGGTCGCGCGTTATGTCAAAGGAGATCGCGACCTCCGCGGGTTCGCTAGTCAAAGCACCAATTTCGACCCGGCCGGCGGCAATTCGATACGTGCGCCCGTCTTTTGACCATGTGACAAGCTCCGCATCGCCGAACTCGGCACCCTGGAGCAGGTGATCGACGACCTTCGGCTGCCCCATTGAAAGCAGAACCTTGCCGTCGCCGCGCACGATAACTACCGAACTATACGGGTGGCCGGCCATCACAGTATTGTGAAATTGCAGCGGTAGCGCCGTGATAGATTCGTAGGACGTGGCTGCCGCGAGGATTTCACGGATCACCCCGATCTTGCCCTTGAGCTCCTCTGAGTCGTGCCTTTTGAACTCCACTTGGACGGCGTGTCCAACTAGCAGTCCGGAAATCAGCAGTACCGCACCCATCGATGCGGCAAAAAGAAGACTCAGGCGTGCTCTCAGGGATAAGCGTGCTTTCATAGTCGCAGGGGCTGGAGGGACAAAAAACGTGCCAAGAGAAAATCAGTCGAACGGGAACTCTCGGACCGGAACTCTATTCTCTTGATTCAGGGGCTTCAAGAACGTACCCCATTCCGCGCACGGTGCGGATGAGTTTGATTTCGAAATCGTCGTCGACTTTGGCGCGCAAGCGGCGCATCGCGACTTCAATGACATTGGTGTCGCTGTCGAAATTCATGTCCCATACCTGCGAGGCAATCAACGAACGCGGCAAGACTTCACCTTGGCGGCGCATGATGAACTCGAGCAAGGCAAACTCCTTGGCAGTTACGGCAATGCGTCTTCCCGCCCGTGTGACGCGACGGCTTATGAGGTTAAGTTCGAGGTCGCCAACCTGCAGTCTGTCCACCGCTTGCGGCGCTTTTCCTCGGCGCAAGAGAGCACGTACCCTCGCCAGTAACTCGGCAAAGTCAAATGGTTTCGGAAGATAATCGTCCGCACCAAGCTCCAACCCTTTCACACGGTCGACCACCTGGTCGCGCGCAGTCAGCATTAAGACGGGCGTATGCTTTTCGGTGCGACGCAATTCTTGCAGAAGTGCCCATCCGTCGAGGCCGGGCAGCATCACGTCGAGCACAATCAAGTCGTAAGTGTCAGTGAGCGCCATGTGCAACCCATCCTCGCCGTTGCGCGCGCCGTCGGTAACGAAGCCTGCTTCGCTCAGTCCACGGCGCAGATATTTTTCGGTTTTGAGTTCGTCCTCGATGATCAATATCTTCATGTCAGTGTGCCCGAGCATTGACATGGGGTGCGCTGCCGAGGCACGGCACCTCGGCGGATTCCGGCGCGCATGCCATTGAAACGGTGGCGAGCGGCGAATAGTTACCCAACAAGCTTTTGCCAAATGCAAACTCTCGGGTACTGGTTGGATGAGAAAGTGCGCAGACGGGACGCAAGTCGGCGTCGACCTGCACGCAAATTTCGGAACGAATCGCGGTTCGAGGATTCGAAAATAGCGCTGGGGAGAGTTCCGGCGTCAAAGGAAGTCTCGATCTGGTCGCAAGGCTTCGTTGAACGTTTCTCAATAATAAAGCCATTGCGGCCGGTCAAGGGGAATTGTAGCGCCCTGCGAATGCTGGCGTGCCGATCGGAGTATGGATGCGACGGGGCAAGCCAAGAGCGAGGACATGCGAGGAGTGAGGGACATTACAGATTTGTAATGCTCACGTTAGCAGACTGACGGGACCGCGTGATGCTATGCGCGAAGCCACCCGGCCGAGCCCACTTCCAATCGCGCGCGAATGCGTCAAACGTGCTGTCGAGACCTCGCGAACCGTGCTTTGGCAGGCATTGAATCGATCGTACGCGCGTAGTCGCTGCTAGCGGTCGGCGGCGCAGAGCCTATCTTGTTTTTGCGGGCAGGGGCGCAAGCGTGGGGCCACTGTCTTGGGAGTTTCGAAGAGCAGTCTAGGGAGCGCGCGGTCTGTTGCAAATGATCGCGGCGCTCCTCCGTGTGCACGTGGGGCCGAAGCCCACCGGGATCCACCTCGCGCCAAAATCGGATCTAGAATCGGTTCGGTATAAGCAGGCGCATCGGTTTAAGCGGGGGCATCGGTTACTCAATCCCATCGGAGGAGAAATGCGTTTGATCTGTTCTCGCGGCGTATTTGTGTGTTTTGCTCTATCGCTTGCAGCTGGCTGTTCGTCGACAGAAGGTATGCACAACGCTCGCGCAGACGACAATGTGTCACACGCTGAAGAGAGTGTCATTAAGATCGATTCCGAACCCTCGGGAGCGGACGTTTTTGCGATGGGGCAGAAAATTGGAACGACTCCGCTCACCGTCAATACCAAGGAGGTTTTTCCGAGGACCTATCCGAAGGAAAAGGAATCCTTGTACGGCAAGCTGACGTTCAAAAAGGAAGGTTGCTCCGACCTCACGAGGAGTGTCAGTCCTAAATTGATCGTTCTGCGTGGTCAACTTGATTGCGGTACTCCGAAACCGGTCGCGCAAGAAAGCTCGAAAGGAACATCTGAAGTCAGCGTCGCGCCCGCGACGCAAGAAAGTTCGAAGGGGGCGTCTGGCGCCAACGCAACCGTGGAACAGAGGCTCACGAAGATCAAGGACCTTCTCGACAAAGGACTCATTACCGAAGAAGAAGCAAAGAAAGCCAGAGAGCGAGTCCTCAATGATCTTTGAGGCAAACACACCGCGTGCCGGCCTGGGGTTTGTGAAACATCGCGGTCAGGCCGTCCTAGAAATGCGTTGCCTCGGTCGGACCGTAGCAATTGCAACGAGGAAAAAATGCGATGAGAAGTTCCGATACCTGTGCAAGGCGGAGTCTCGGATTTGCTCGTAGTTCGGTATTGCTGGCTTGAAATCGGATCCAAGTTGCCGAATCGCAGGGGCCCAAAGGCCCCTGCTATCCAGAGCGCGTCGCAGCGCCGCGTGAAGGTACGAGGTCAGGGCATCGCGCTGCAAAAAGCCAAGTTCAGCTCGGCGTCTAGAAGGCTGCGACCAAAGTGAGATTCCACGTGGAATCGCCCAGGTAACCCGGACCCTGAATCTGCTGGGAAAGTCCGTTATACAGGTCCCCAGAGTATTTGGAGTAGCTGAGCTCCGCCCGAACGTTCAAAGCAAACGAGTACGTGGCCGCAAGCATCCAGGCATTGTCCGTAGCATTGTCGGTCGAACCGAGGGCAAAGCCGCTGTGGGCCCAACGTGCAGCTACCTGCGCGGTTACCAAATTGGGAATGATGGTCTGCTCCATCCCTATGTTGAAGGATTTGCGCGAAGCCGTTCCCGGGTTGTATAGATTGCCTTGGAACCCTTCCGGGACACCTGACGGCGCTCCACTGCTAGGCGCAAGGGCATAGGAAGCGATCACGATAAAGGGCAAGTCGTCATAGAGTTTGCCCATGAACTGCGTGTCGACTGCCCAAGCCTTCGTATCGAACTGGCCCGGTTGGGGTTGCGGTGTACCCGGCGTAGCAACGGGATTCAAGATGAAGGCGCTCGGGCTATTCATGACGGTACCCGGAACGTTACCCGTCGAATTGCTCCTGCCGGCCCACAGTTGCGCCCCGATACCCCAGTCTATATTCGGTATCAGGCGCGGAAAGCCCGCCACACGCAGATAACTGGAATTGAGATTACCCGTATTGGTTGGCGGAGCATTATTGTCATCCGCCCCCCACTTGCCCGCCACAGCAAAGAAATATTCGTTGCTTGCGATCAGGTCAAGGCCTCGGGCTGGGGTACCTGTATTTAAATATTGCTGGGCGGAAAGCAAAGGCAGATTCTGCTGATTGAACAAGTGCACCGCGTTGGCACCGGTATTCATGACCTCGAGACCAAAAGAAGGTCCGTATACGGATGTTCCGAAAAGAACTCCACCGGTTTTTACTGGGCCTACGTCGTATACGAAAGGCAGCTTTACGTTGAGGAGGCCTGCCGGTGTCGGATAGATATTAAGTTCGGCCTCAAAACCGATATGTTCGCCTACTCGCCCTCCAAAGAAAACACTGGAAGAGGCGGGAATCTGCCAGTCGCCGCTGTTCGTCGTTTTAGTCGTATTGGTTTCATTTGCGGCCGTTCCAGTGGGGCCATTGGTTTTTACGTAAGTTGAATAAAGCTCAATTGCCGCATTCAGATTGGCCGGCAATGAGAGCATGCCCGTGGGGCTCTCGAGCTTGTCTTCGGCGCCTATCATCGTGAAACCGGATTCCTTAAAGGCGCGGCCAAAGGCATTGAGGACCGGAAAACGCTGATAGTGGCAGGTATTGCAGTCCACTCCCAATTGCCGGGCGAATGCCGGAATAGCCTGTGCGTCGGGTGTCCATAGCGCGATGGAGAGCGGCGCTACCAGAGCTGGTAACCAACTGCGTGTTCTCATGGAACTGCCTCCTGGTTGTCTAAATAAAGTCTTTCTGAGAGATGCCGTACGTGAAATTCCCTCGAGGGCTTCGCGTCGCGCGAAACCCTCTTTGGGTCAAAACCCCCGCCTCGCACCCCAGCATTGAAGGTTCGGGCCGGGGAAATCGAAAGAGGTGAGCAAGCTGTTCAGAAGGCGGCGCGCGAGCGCATGCCTCGCGCACAAATCCTTGCTCTCCAGCGATATGTGCCGACGCAAATCCTTGCCACGCCGCGCCGAGAAGCGGAAAAGCGCAGAGCTTCGTTACGGTGCGCAGGACGCGAAGCGTTCGCAACGCGCGGCGATCGCAAGGAAAGAAATAAGCTAGTGACGATTCATCGATCTCGGTTACCATTTGCAGAAGTGAAAGGTGAACTGCGTGCGACATTGCGCCGGATCGCGCACCAACCAATCCCGATATCCGATACTCGATACTTCGCCGCGTGGAACGCGCATTGACATGTTGATGGAGGAGTCATGAGACTTTTTGCAGCTCGCTTCGCAATTTGGACGACGGTCTTGGCGGCCGTGCTTCTTTGTGGCTGTGCGAGTGAGCAGGTGCCCAGCATGTCGCAACCACATGCCGCCGTTCTTGGGATCGATGTCACTTTGAGAGCTGCGTTGGGTGACACTCTCAACAAACCTGTTGTGGTGTACCTTGCCAAGGTGGACACAAATGGTGGTCTTCTTCAACAGCAAATCGTCCGTACGAACTACGTGAAGGATGGCCGTGCGTACCTCTTGAATGCGGCGCCGGGCACCTATGTCGCGGTCGCCGCCTATTCCAGTCCACCGATGCTGGTCACTACGACTGACTCCATCACTTACCTTTCAAAACAGCTTGTCGAACAATCGAAAACCACTGTCGGGGAAGGTGAGTTTGCTTTCATGGGAAGCTTTGAGGTCGCGCAAGCCGTGTGGCTCGATCAGGCCGACGAAGTGCAGAAGCATTACCGGAACCTTTTGTCACCGTCGGGGGCAAGAGGAATCGTCGGCCTGTCTTTGAATCAAGTCACGAGCTACCTTGGTTCTGCAGGCGCATCGAAAGATGAAGAAAAGGCTCGCAATGGATTTGTTCAGAGCGCCAGGAAGGACTTCGCTGGAAGCGCTTGGGCGGCGCTTTTGAGATGAGACACTTCTTTTGATCCAAATTTGCCCCGAGAAATAGAGTCGAGGGTTGCTGTTCGCGGCCGCCGGAGGTTTTGCTTTACAAGAGCATTGCTGTTTCCCTGTGATCTTTGGCGAAGACGACAAGACGGGTAGCCAGCGATGTCCCCTGTCTATGAAACGGGCGCAACCAACGGTTGATTTCTAGTCGCCCTCAATATGACGTACGGTCTTCGTCAGGTCGGTGACGCGAAAATTACAAAGCTGTAATCTCGGGTGAGACTCTGCGTTTTTCTAACTAATCTCAGAGATGCTGAGTGCACAAAAGTGCATTTTTAAAGTCGCGTGAATGATCCGTCTGAGTGACGAATAGAGGAACGAATTCGGGAATATTTATCTGAGTGGAACATTTCCGAGGCTCGCTCAGGACGAAAGCCAATACCAATGCGAAAGCTACTCGGACCGGTGTTGCGGATTCCGAACACGGGTGGGCAGTGGCACGGGGCGTGGCTGAGCACCCCGCAACACGAGACGTGGCACCGGCATTTTCCGCAGTGGCGTGGACTCCGGAGTTTGCGTGACGTCTGGGTAAGACGGGCCCACGCGCTGGGCGGGCAAGGCGAGATCGACGAGAGCGAGAGCTACGTCGATGCGGCGCTTAGCGCGGGAGGGGGTTTTTCGTTTCTCGAGAAATGCGACGTGGATGGCGATACGGGGAGAGCGAGAGGTGACCTAGGGGTGTTTGCTTTTGGGCGAGGTTGCAAAGTTCCGAATTAAGGGAAATCGATCGTGTGGCAGAAAAAGCCGCCGATCGGCGCGTCCGGTTGGGCGTTCCTCGGGACTGGGTTGCACAATTGCCACGCGGCAGGTTTCCTACGGCCCGAAATAATGCGCCACCGCAATAACAAACGGAATGACGAGTTCGGGGACGAGGTAGCCGAGCCAAACCGCGGTCGGCTTAGGCAAGCCGACCCTCGCGATGGACACCAGCCGACCGGTGCCCGCGAGCAGGACGCCCAGTGCGATGAGGTAAATCAGGAAGCCCTGTTGTCGAATCGTTAGTGCTGCCCACAGTGAAATGAGCCCGCTAGAAAAATACACACCGGCCATGAACCGGTGCACATTGTCGAGGCGTGGAGACGTGTCTGGTTGACCTAGGACCATTTGCAGTGCGCCGCCTATCGTGGCGATTGCCGCGACCAGGAACAGGCAGACCTGAACGACAATTTGGTTTGTGCTCAACGGCGCGTCAGGCATTTCGACCTCACCTTCTTTGTGGGGTATCAGGACTCGATGCGGAGTCCGGCCAAATGGCGACCGGCTGGCGACTAAAATTTGGACCGTTCATCCTGATTGCTCAATCCACAGCTTAGGCTAGCGCAGGCGTCGGCGTCGGCAAGGCTCCAGTCAGTCGAAGGTGCATCGAAGCGGGTTGTCGGTATGGAACAAGCGGGGCGATTTCCGTCACCGGTGCCCTTCTAGGTCTTTTGGCCGATTCTCTGGGTCAAGCCGTGTTCGCTTTTTGTTCTTTCGCCTCGCCGTTCACTTCCCAGAACGACGCGGCGATCGGATCCGTCCAGTTGATCGGACCTCGGGCAGCGGCGGTTGCCGATTCCGTGGTGTGAGCCTTAGCTTGGCCGTGACCCAACTGCCGTGTCACAACGTTTAGTTGGTACCCAGCCCGCAACAAAAAAGTCGAGGCGCAGTTGCGAGCCTTGGGATGTGGCTTCCTTGCGGAACGGCTAGCCCGGCCCTTCAGGGTCAGTGCGAAATCGGTCGGCGCGAATCTCCGGCGGTTGTGGCCGAAGGAGTGGCTGTGCGACGCATGGGGTGGCGTCTCAGGGCGAGCGCACGAGGGTTTAGAAGCCGGGCGGTGGCCTGAACGCCTGAGCAGGCCATCCCGAACCGCGCCCACATCCGCTGGCACGGTCTGAGCGGACTTGCCCCGATGGACTGATGTTTATCTGCTATGTCCTTGTTTACGGCGCCTGAATTGCGGCTTCGAGGTACGGGACCACAAATCCGGGGCAGGTACAGAAAGGACGTGTGCACTGCAAAAAGAAGTCCGGGGGACTCGCTGCTGAGGCCGTCTCGATCGCCGGTAACGACAGTGCGCCAGCCCTGCCCCAAGTCAACAAAATTGTGGACTGCGCGCTGTATATTTTCATGAGCGGCTCCGTACTTCGTCTCGGCAGTTGGTCGCGTCGCAGTACAACTGGGACAGCCCACGAGGGGGTGCGTGGGCGATCGGCAGCGCATCCCTTAGCGTGCGCTGCGGGACCTTGCAGTTGAGGGCTACACCTAAGGGCAGCGTCGGACACAATACTTTGCGATGACGGCCCCTGCTGCGCAACGGGGCGCAAACGGCTCAACGGTCTTGGTCGCAGCTAATCGTAGCGGAGGTCCAACATGAGCAAGCACGAAGGTTCCCACGCCCCAGCGAAACAGCCGCTTTCGAGCGAGGACCTGCGTCTGATCGATGCGTGGTGGCGAGCGTGCAACTACCTTTCTGTCGGGATGATCTATTTGAAGGACAACCCGCTGCTCAAGGAGTCCTTGAAGCCTGAACATGTGAAGCATCGCCTACTCGGGCATTGGGGCGCGAGCCCGGCGCTGTCTTTTGTCTGGGCGCATCTGAATCGGGTGATCAAACGCGATGACCTTGACGTGATCTTCATGGCCGGACCAGGCCACGGCGCTCCGGGGGTGCTCGGTCCCGCCTATCTCGAGGGTACCTATTCGGAGGTTTATCCGGACAAAAGCGAAGACGAGGAGGGGATGCAGAAGTTTTTCAAGCAATTCTCCTTTCCGGGTCACATCGGTTCCCATGTCACACCGGAAACACCGGGCTCAATCCACGAAGGCGGGGAGCTCGGCTACAGCCTGTCGCATGCCTACGGTGCCGCGCTCGACAACCCCGAACTCATCGTGGCATGCGTCGTTGGCGACGGCGAAGCAGAGACCGGGCCTCTGGCCACCGCGTGGCACTCCAACAAATTCATCAATCCCGGGCGCGACGGCGCGGTGCTTCCGATCCTCAACCTGAACGGCTACAAGATTGCCAATCCAACCTTATTGGCGCGTATCAGCCATGAGGAGTTGGAGGCGTTGTTTGTCGGCTATGGCTACAAGCCCTATTTCGTCGAGGGTGCGGAGCCGGCGGAAATGCACCAGAAGATGGCCGCCGCACTCGATGCCGTCGTCTCCGAGATTCGCGCTGCGCAGACGAAGGCACGCGATGGTGGTTCCGTTGAGCGGCCGCGATGGCCGATGATCGTGTTGCGTTCGCCCAAGGGTTGGACCGGACCCAAAGAGATTGGCGGCCACAAGGCAGAGGGTTCATGGCGCTCGCACCAAGTGCCGTTTTCGGACGTGCGCGAGAACCCCGCTAACTTGAGACTGCTCGAAGAGTGGATGCGCGGCTATCAGCCCCAGCAGCTCTTCGACGCAAGCGGCCGACTGCGGCCTGAGTTCAAGGCGCTCGCGCCTTCCGGACACCGGCGTATGAGCGCCAATCTCCACGCCAACGGTGGGTTGCTGCGCAAGGTCTTGAAACTTCCCGATTTTCGAAACTACGCGGTGCCAGTCGCGCAGGCAGGGAAGGTGCTGCATGAAAACACGAAACCCTTGGGCGAATTCCTGCGCGACATCATGCGTCAGAACATGAACACCTTTCGGGTGTTCGGGCCCGACGAGACCGCTTCCAATCGCCTGCAGGCTATCTACGAGGTGAGCAAGAAGACGTGGATGGCGGACTTTCTGCCCGAGGACGCCGACGGCGGGCAATTGGCGCGCGACGGACGGGTGATGGAAATGCTCTCCGAGCACACACTCGTGGGGTGGCTCGAAGGCTACCTGCTTTCCGGGCGCCACGGTCTCTTCCACACCTACGAGGCCTTCGCGCACGTGGTCGACTCGATGTTCAACCAGCACGCGAAATGGCTCGATATTTGCAAGAACCATGTGCCGTGGCGCGCATCGGTGTCGTCGCAAAACATTCTTCTGTCGTCGACCGTCTGGCGTCAGGATCACAACGGCTTTTCACATCAGGACCCGGGCTTTATTGATCTGGTGACCAACAAAAGCCCGACCGTCACCCGCGTTTACCTTCCCCCCGATGCGAACACGCTACTTGCGGTGGCCGATCAGTGCCTGCGTTCAACCGATTGCATCAACGTGATCGTGGCCGACAAGCAGAAACATCTGCAGTTCACCACCATCGACGAAGCGATCGTACATTGCACCAAGGGAATCGGCATCTGGGCTCGGGCGAGCAACGACCAGGGATCGGAGCCCGACGTTGTGATGGCCTCTTGTGGCGATGTGGCCACGCAGGAGGCGCTTGCCGCAACGGCCATCTTGCGGGAACACCTGCCGGACCTGAAGGTTCGGTTTGTCAATGTCGTCGATCTGTTCAAGCTGCAGCCCGCCAGCGAACACCCCAACGGTTCGACCGACCGGGAGTTCGACGGCCTGTTTACGACCGACAAGCCAATCATCTTTAACTTTCACGGCTACCCGTGGCTGATTCACAAGCTCTCGTATCGCTTTCGCAACCACGAAAACCTGCACGCACGCGGGTACAAGGAAAAAGGAAACATCAATACGCCGCTGGAGCTCGCCATCCTCAATCAGGTGGATCGTTTCAATTTGGTGATTGACGTCATTGACCGCGTGCCCAGACTGCAGACGAAAGCGGCGCACCTCAAAGAGCGGATGAAAAACGAGATCATCTTAAATCTTGCCTATGCGCGCGAGCACGGCACCGACAGCGTCGAGATCGCGAACTGGGTGTGGCCGTACTGACGTCGAAGCGGTGGCGCGGCCGCATGACCCTCCACCGCCGACTCGACATGGTGCGGCGCTATGGACTGCCAGCCGGACAACCGAGGGCCCAGACCCTCCTCTTGTGACGAACGAGTCTTCCATGCACGGGTCTGGCTCGATATTTGGCGACAAATCGTTCTTCGCATTTGATGTGCAGGCCCGACTCGGTGCTGCCCTGCGCGAACGTCCTGCAGCCTGCGCCATGCCTGAGCAGCCCCGAGCGGGCGATTGCGCGCGTTGTGCGGCGCGGGGCGACGCGACCGATGCGGACCTGAGGCTCGACGGCATTGCGAAATGCTGGCAGCCTTGGCAGGGCTAGAACAGGAGAGGCGATTGTGAGTACCGTCTATCCAGGCGCCGTCGCGGGCTCGACCGCCGAACCGACCCGCGCGGGGCTCGGTTCCGAGACGCTGCAGCGTGCCGTAGTGGAGAACCTTGCCTGTCTTCTGGCGCGCTTTCCTGATGTCGCCACTGCGCACGACTGGTATCTGGCTCTTGCCTACAGCGTGCGCGACAGAATGCTGGCGCGCTGGGTCGCGACCGTACGAACCTTTGCTGCGCGCGACGTCAAAGTTGCCTGTTATCTCTCCGCCGAGTATCTCATCGGTCCGCAGCTTGGCAACAACCTCGTCAATCTTGGCATCGAGTCGGCTGCGCGCGAGGCGATGCGCGCGCTCGGGCAGGACCTGGACTCCTTACTTGCGCTCGAGGAGGAACCGGGGCTGGGCAATGGCGGACTTGGCCGGTTGGCGGCCTGTTACATGGATTCGCTCGCCACCGTCGAAGTACCGGCCATTGGCTATGGCATCCGCTACGAGTTTGGGATCTTCGACCAGGAGATCCGAGATGGCTGGCAGACCGAACTGACCGACAAGTGGCTGCAAAACGGTAATGCCTGGGAGATTGTGCGGTCGGACGTGAGCGCCTATGTCAATTTCGGCGGCCACACGGAGGCCGGAACGGACGACGAGGGCCGCTATCGGGTCCGTTGGGTACCCGGGAGGAGAGTCAAAGGAGTGGCTTGTGACATGCCCGTGCTGGGCTACCGGGTCAACACTTGCAACACGTTGCGGCTATGGAAGAGCGAGGCGGTCGAATCCTTCGACTTCCAAGACTTCAACGTCGGCGATTACTACGGTGCGGTCGAGGAGAAGGTGATCTCCGAGACGCTAACCAAGGTGTTGTACCCCAACGACGAGCCGGAAATCGGAAAGCGACTTCGGCTTGCGCAGCAATACTTTTTCGTCTCCTGCTCGCTGCAAGATTTGCTTCGCTTGCTCGACATGAAAAGCGTGCCCATCGGGCGGCTGCCAGATTTCTTCGCGGTCCAGCTCAACGACACCCATCCGTCGGTGGCAGTAGCCGAACTGATGCGACTGCTTGTCGACGAGCGTCTGTTGCCCTGGGACGAGGCTTGGGACATCACCCGGCGCACACTTGCGTACACCAACCACACGCTGCTACCGGAGGCGCTTGAAACATGGGATTTACCGCTGTTTCAGAGCATGTTGCCGCGTCCGCTTGAAATCATCTACGAGATCAATCGCCGATTTCTGGATAGCGTGCGGCAACGCTACGCGGGTGACGAAGCACGCATAGCCCGGTTGTCGCTCATCGACGAGGTCGGCGAAAAGCGTGTGCGCATGGCAAACCTCGCGACTGTTGGCACGCATGCCATCAACGGGGTTGCAAAACTGCACTCGACGTTGCTCCAGCAGACCGTGCTGCGAGACTTCGCCGAATTGTGGCCCGAGCGCTTTCATAACGTCACGAATGGGGTCACCCCGCGCCGCTTTGTGTTGCTCAGCAACCCCGGGCTCGCGCGCCTGTTGAGCAAGACCGTGGGTGAGGGCTGGGTCACCGACTTGTCTCGGCTCAGGGCTCTCGAGGCACATGCGGACGATGGCGAGTTCCAGGAACAATGGCGGCGGGTTAAGCGACGCAACAAGGAGGAGCTGGCCCGTCGCATTCGCGATAGCACTGGCGTGCTGGTCGATCCCCAGGCGCTATTCGACATCCAAGTCAAACGCATCCACGAGTACAAGCGTCAGCACTTGAA
>Ga0187780_10001633_pt1 | contig 16972 bp, 18 predicted proteins | sample 1015_Q2_SP10_20__FD_132429 | JGI IMG/M metagenome (GOLD analysis project Ga0187780, IMG submission 132429) | Tropical peat soil microbial communities from peatlands in Department of Meta, Colombia - 1015_Q2_SP10_20_MG | ecosystem: Environmental > Terrestrial > Soil > Wetlands > Peat | place...
AGGCGCGATGCCGCCGCTGTTTTGAGCCGCAACTCGCGCAGCAGAAAATCGAAGAGCAAGAAAAGGCGCGCAGCTCGGGCACGCTTGCCGCGGCGCGCGCCGCCTCAAGCTGAGATCGGATCTTTTTCCCCTGCGAAGCGCACGTAACCGCGGTCGCGAAGCGAGCTTGGACGATTCAATTTGCAGGGGAAACTTGCAGGGACGGCAGCTTCAGAGGGCCAGAGCGAGGCAGTGCCACACTCCGCCAATCACCTTCAGTTGATGAACTCTACCTTCTTCCGTGCGGAGGAAATAGTGCCCGTCCGGGAACACTTTCTTCTGAGCGGGGCGAATAAAACATCGCGCCCAGCGGGTGGGCTTTGAACCGCGCCCGTGTTGCGGCTCGGCCGGCGGCGACTTGATTCCGAACTGAACCGGATATTCGATTCCGGTCGCTTGTGCCGGAATTAGCCGGCCGCGCCCTTTCAGTTTATCGGCGGGCAATCCGCTGTTTCTTTCTGACGCCGGGGAATAGTGCTCATCGTCCGCCGTGTCCGTTTCTACCTGTTTCGTTCGCGCCTTCCCGAATGTCATGGTCGCTTTGATCTTCAGATTTACTTCAATGGATGACTAAGCCTGTTGAGGCTCGGTCTCGCCGGGTGCCGCATCGGCTGCATCGCCCTCACCCGGGGCGATCTCGTTTAGCGCCGGCGCCTCGGATGCCGCGCTCTTTTCGAGTTTTCTCTGCGCGCGACGCTCCGCCTTCATGCGCTGCTTTTCGAGCCTCTTCATTTCCTTTTGACGCTTCTGAAATGTGATTCCGGCCACGGCCTCTCCTCGATGTTTTGTGCTTACCAGCGCGGTTCGCGCGGTTGCCGCGCGGATTCGCCATAATTCTCGGTCGAGAACGATTCTCTGCGGCGGCCGCCACCTCCGCCCCCGCCAGTTCGGCTGGGCCCGCGAAACTCCGTCCGCTCGCCCCTGGGGCGCGCTTCGTTGACCTTGATGTTCCTGCCCCCCGACTCTTTCCCGTCGAGTGCCGCAATCGCTTTCTTGGCCTCATCGTCGTTCGGCATTTCGACAAAAGCAAAGCCGCGGGCCCGGCCCGTCTCGCGGTCCGTTGCCATGTGGATCCGCGTGATTTGGCCGAAGGGCTCAAACATCGCCCGGAGATCACTTTCAGTCGCCTGAAAGCTCAAGTTGCCAACAAACAGACTCTTCATGTTCCCTCTCGATATCAAAACAACTTGCTTGGAAATTCGAAAACGAATCGAGCAGACATCTGCCCGCGCTAATACTCTTCCCTTGCCTTGCGGCCAAACGGAGATCGCGTTGTGCGCGGCGCGTGGGCGCTGCGGTAGTCCTCAAGCTCTTCGTCGCTCACGCGGAAGTGCGTGTTGGGCGGATGATTGGCATTGGCAGCCAGTTCGTGCCGAAGCTTGAGCGAACAAACATCCGGGGCATCCTGATAGCGCACGCGGCGCTCGTTGAAGGCTTGATTGGGAATGGTGAACGTAAATTCGCGGGGGTCGGTAGATGGTTCCCGCACGGTGAACGTATACTCGCGGACCAACGGCTTCGATTCGAACCCGACGAACTGCACGATGATTTCGTGGCTCACTTGGATCCTGCGGCCGGTCCATTCGCGGCCGCCACGGCGGCTGCTTTCTTGGTTCTCTTCGCGCGGCGCCGCTTGGGCGGCGTTCCCTCGGCGAGTTCGACCACCGCGATGCTGGTGACGAATTTCTTCATGCCATGAAGATCGAAATCGATGGAGGTGCGCTCGACGTTGGATTCCGTTATGACGCCCAAACCGTACTGGAAATGCTTGATGTAGGTGCCTTCTGGGAGAACCTTCACGAAGCCTCCGGAGAACTGTTCTAAGCGAAGTGGAGCGGACCCGCCATCGGCGGGCCCGCTCTCGAAGTTACAGACTGGATACGTTTGCAGCCTGCAGGCCCTTGGGGCCGCGAGTGACTTCGAATTCAACCGCTTGGCCGTCGTTCAGCGACTTGTAGCCATCTCCCTGAATCGCGGAGAAGTGGACGAAAACGTCCTCGCCGGACTGGCGCTGGATGAATCCAAAGCCTTTACTCGCATTGAACCACTTTACTGTTCCTTGTTCTTTCAACTATGTTTCTCTTTTCTATTTGAGCTGTTTGGTGCCTTCCCACCGCCTTCAGCCCAAATAAAAAGGGGCCGCAAGTGTGGACTTGCAGCCCCTCTAACGAATCTAAAGGTTTTACAAGAGCAACAAACGCATCTACAGTGTCACACGCTTTTCCTTCGATGTCCACTTAAATCTCCAATTCGTGATAGGCAAACAGAGGCCGCGGCGCGTACTAATTCCAGTATTTTCTGGTGGTCACCGTGCCTTCCGCGGCTTGACGCTGGGCCGCTCTTCGGTTGGTCGGGAGATGCCTAATCTGCGCCTACCGCAAGTCCAGCACCGCCCAGCCTCGAGGGAACTTCAACGGAGTGAAGCCTGCGCGTAACGCTCCAGCAACATGCGCCTCCTAGGATGCCTGCCGTCGGGACGACTCCCCCGCAAGCGTTCCGAAGTCTTTTGCGCAGAAAAGGAGAGCGTCGGCATGGCAAAGAGAGCCGCAATTCTGTGTTTATTGGCTGCAGCCCTGGTAGGAACGGCTGGGGCGCAAGGGCTGGGTGGTCCTAAGGGCTTTCCGCATCTGGATCACGTGTTCGTCATCATGATGGAGAATCACAGCTACGGACAGGTGATTAACAATCCCAACGAGCCGTACCTGAACAGTTTGATTGCCAACAGGCAAGTGAATCTCGCGACCAACTATTTCGCCGTCGGGCATCCCAGCCTGACGAATTACCTGGAAATCGTTGGCGGTTCGAATTTCGGCATCCGCAGCGACAACGCCCCGAATTGGGGGAGCACGACCTGCACGCCGAATATCGCGAGCGGGATTGTGAATGCCGACGACAACGGCAGCCAGGTGACCCCGCCGATTACGCCGCCCGTCAGCTACGAGACCGATACAATCTGTCCGATCGCCGGTTTCGGCACGGACGCGGCCACGCCCGCGGTTGATTTCTGGAATGAAATCGGAGTAGTCGACGGCGTTTTGGTGTTTCCTTACTTGGCCGACTTCGACGGCATTAAGTCGCTTTCGGCGGCGCCTACCGTGGGCATCTCGATTGCAGACCAACTTGCCTGGGCCGGCCTAAGCTGGAAGAGCTATCAGGAAAGCCTGCCTTTGGGCTCGATCTTCGGCGTCAACTACAGCAACGGCACGGCGACCAACCTGACCGATTTCTCGACGCTGTCACCGCTGACCTCGGGCAACGTCGTGCAGGCGTATGCCGTGAAACACAATCCGTTCGCCTACTTCAAAAGCGTTCAGCAGGGGTACCTGCGGAACAACACCCTGGCAAATGTCGTGGGCTTCGACGGTCCGAACGGTCTTATGGCTGACCTGGCGACCGGAAATGTACCGTCCCTTGCCTTCATCGCGCCCAACCAGTGCGATGACCAGCATGGTCGGGGCAACGCCGATGCCTTCTGCGCTTACGATTATGGCGTCGACGATACTCTTACCGCCGGAACGCAGCAGGGTCTGAACCCGGGGCTGATTCAGCAGGGAGACGTGACGATTCAGCGCCTCGTCACCGATATCCAGGCTTCCCCGGTTTGGCAAGAAGGCCACAATGCGATCGTGATCGTGTGGGACGAAAACGACTACAGCGGCATCGCTACGACGCCGAACGGTCTGTTCCCGCCGCAGAACCAGAACAGAGTCGTTCTAACTGTCCAGACGAACTACAGTAGGCCGGGCGTGCAAAGCGGCACGTTCTACGACAGCTTCTCGCTGTTGAAATCGCTCGAGACTGGGTTCGGGCTGCCGTGCCTGAATCACGCGTGCGACCCGAACGTCGCCGTTATGTCGGACCTGTTCGGCGGTGGCGGCGGCCGATAGAGAGGCGAAGCACGGATCAGATAGTGAGGAACGCCTCCGCGCGTCTCTAGCGAGCGGTTGATTTGATTCCGCGGGCCCTGGGAGCTGAGCTCCCAGGACTTTCTTTTTCGATCCTTGACATCCCGACGTTTTCGTAGTCTCCGCCAAAACAGGTAAGATGTGCCTGGATGCCGATTTCGGAGGGGTGGGTGAGCGGTTGAAACCGGCGGTCTTGAAGAATGAAATCGCAGTTTTGCTATCTGACACAAAATCCAACTAAATCCCTTTGCCAGTCGTCAGATAGCACGATTTTGAATTTTTGCTAGTTACGTCGTTTTGGCCCATTTTGCGCGGGTTTCAGTGACAATTTAGTGACAGCCGAAGGTTTCAAGCCCTCGCGCACATCAGTGTCACACGCTCAACCGTATCCCTACCACTCGTATGCCTTTGTGCACCGTGTAGAATCTGTCGCGCTCGCCCGCGGGCATCGCGTCGATGATCGCTGCGATTTCGGAGCTGGTCAGCGAATAGAGCAGAACGTAGGCGTGGAAATAAGGGAACCGTCCGACCAGTGTCGATGAGAGATCTCTGGACAGGTTGCGAAACAGAGGCCGCTGCTGTTCAAACGCTAGAGACAGTATCGCGTCAGCCGCCTCGTCTGGCCTTTGCGCGCGAAGGAGCTCAGCTGCATCGTTCCAACGAGCCTAGGTGACGAGTTCGCGGAGTCGTTGAATCGGAACAGCCATAATGGCGGCGATAGCCTACTACAGGTTCGTTAAGCGTTTGACAAAAAAGGCGCGTTATACAGCACCGATCCCATTTTCTATCGGCCGGTCAGTTGCTCGAGGATGGGGCCCAGAGTGAGAGCCGGGAAAAAACTGAGACCTCCCACAATCAAGGCGGTTCCTATCAGAAGAACGGCGAACAAAGGCGTATCGGTCGGGACCGAATTCTCCGTCTCTTTTCGCCGGACCTGCCCCGCGAGAAGCCCTGCCAGTGCAAGAGCGGGAACCGCCAGCCCGAAACGTCCAATCAACATGGCTAGGGACGTGGTGATGTTGTAGAAGACCGTGTTCGCATTCAGGCCCGCAAAGGCCTGGCCGTTGTTTGCGAAACAAGATGTGAAGGCGTAAAAAATCTCGATGAAACCGTGAGGTCCCCTGTTGGTGACCAGCCCGGCCTGTCCGGCCTTCGTGGCCACAGCCAGAGCAGTCAAAGGCAGTATCGCGAGAGGCATAGCAAGAGTGTACAGCGTGATGAACTTGGTTTCAGGCGGGCCGATCTTCTTTCCCAGATATTCCGGCATCCTGCCGATCATCAGCCCGGCCAGGATGAGACCCACCAAAGCGATCATGATGATGCTGTAAAGCCCGGTTCCGAGCCCTCCAAAAATGATTTCCCCCAGCAACATGTTGACGAGAGGAACCGCGCCACCCAGCGGAGTATAGCTGTCGTGCATCGAGTTGTAAGAGCCAGTGGCGCCGTTTGACGTAACCACGGCGGTCAACACTGACCCGCCTATCCCAAAGCGTGTCTCTTTACCTTCCATGTTCCCACCTGGTTGCGTTTCGCTCGCGCGGGCCGACAGGCCAGGAATTTGCGTCAGCTTGGCGTTACCTCGCTGCTCCGCAATTCCGCACAGTAACAACCCAGCGACAAACAAGACTGCCATGACAATGAACAATACCCATCCCCGGCGGGGCTTGCCGGTCATCCGCCCGAAAGTGTTCGTGAACGCCGCCGGAAGCAGGACGATTGCGAGCATTTCGAGGAAATTGGTGAAGGGCGTGGGATTTTCGTAGGGGTGCGCGCCGTTCGCATTGAAGAAGCCGCCACCGTTCGTTCCGAGATTCTTGATGATCTCTAGAGCAGCCACGGGTCCCTGCGGAATGGTCTGGTAGCCGGCCGTCAGGGTCGTTACTTGAGGGTAGGAATGCCAGTTCATCGGTACGCCCTGCCAAACCAGAATCAGGCTGCCCAACAGAGACAGCGGCAGGAGTATCCACAGCAGCGAGCGAACCATATCCACCCAGAAATTGCCCAGCTTTGAAGTTTGTTCGCGAGCCAGTCCTCGTATGAAAGCCACGCCAACCGCCAAGCCAGATGCCCCAGCCACGAAGTTTTGGACAGTTAGGCCAACAATCTGGCTTGTGTAGCTCATTGTCGTCTCGCCGCCGTAGGCTTGCCATGTGGTCGTGGTGGAAAAACTGACTGCGGTGTTCATGGACAGATCGGGCGAAAGCGGCGTCGTTGCATAAGCCGGAAAGAAGAAAGGCAGGAATCTTTGCAGACGTAAGATGGCGTACAGCGCAAGCGTGCCCACGAACCCGAGAATGACGAAAGTGCCGGCGTATTCCTTCCAGTTCATTTCTGCTTCCGGCTCGACACCTGTTAGCCGGTAGAGCAGACGCTCCAGCGGACACAAGAGAGGATCTAGGAAGGTTTTCTCACGGCTAAAAACCCGAGCCATGTAGCCGCCCAAAGGTTTCACCAAAGCGGCCACGATGACTAGGAAGAATCCGTACTGCAATAAGTTGGAGGTGCTCACTGTGGTGCGCTCGTTTGAATACTACCCTCGGTGCAGCCTAGCCGCCGGTATCGACCAGCCTCATCGCTGAGGTAGAAGATCGACACAAACACGCCCTCAGGCTCATGGTCGTAGCCGACACGCCTGAATCGCGGCTTTGGTCAGCCTGATCTCGGATGCAACGTCAGTGCGATACTGCGATGATCCGAGCGGCTTGATTTCTTCCTCGAGCCACGCGACATGCCTGCTCAACGTCGGGATATATCCTTCGCTCGGGTTGTGGATGGCCGCCAACACGAAGCAGGACGGCGCGCTGCGATCCTTGTAGGCGCGGAACTCCGGCCATAAGAGCGCAGCTACGAGTCGGCCGGTTTCTTCGGGGGGTAATGGGTTTTGCGAGAGGTCCTTAGCTATCTCGTACAAGTAGCTACCCCGTTCTCCTGAAGGTACCCAACTCGGCACCGCGTAGAATCGATGTATCCGTTCCAGCTCGCCGATAATGGCCGCAGCAGCCACGCCGTAGTGACGAATAAATAGATCGGCCATCATGCGGGCTGCTTCCTCGCGTTTTCTGTTTTCTTCTTCCTGTCCGCGGTGACGCCCTTCGTCTTTCTTCGTTTCAAATAGCCATCTCATAATCAAGTGCTTTCAGGACCTGAAACTGCTACGTAGGAGTTGTCAGCAGCCGGAAACCATCCTCTCTGCTCCGGCGTCAGAACCGCCTTCACGACCGACTTAGCACGTAGGGTGAGTCGCGTCAAGGTCGAGGTTCAGGTCGAGCACGTTGACGCGCTGGGATTAGTCGGCTGAAGCTGCTGAACGCTGGCGTTGACGGCGGGTGGCCCATCCCTCTTTTCCTGCGCTCCTTCTCCTGCTTGACCACCGCGTAGCCGAAAGGCACCACTTCGTTAGTCACCCAAAGAGTTTACCCCACGCCACGAGGATGCCCCATCCTTCGGTGTGTGAAGGGTGGGTCTTAGTGCCCAAATTTTGTTCAGTGACGGGGACGCACACGTCTCTGCGTACAACCCTATAATGCGGCACCGCAGGATTTGGACTTTGCATCCACGCCGTGAGAGACGCTTGAGCGCTTCGGTTTGCCAGGCTGCCTCAGGCGCAGGCCGGTGCTATCCCCGGGCAGGTCAGGATGCTGATGGGCGTGGGTTTCAATCCCGAGAGCCCATACCAAACCTCACTGAACAAGGAGTTTCATGCTGCTGAGCTAGCAATTCCTGTCCGAGCAGGGTAGCCAAGTCATCCACACTCGGCAAAAGTCCACGGTATTTGAAACAGTCGCTATGGCTCGCCAAGTGGTATTCGAATGGCCTATCACTAGCATATAAGGAACAAATTAGCGGCTGAGTATGTGGTGCTTATATACTTCACACGCCGGGCTTAGATCTGTCGGCGCAAGCAGATCTGGCTGGCATGTGAGGGCGAGTCGCGATGAGGGCGAAGCGATCACTTTTAGTTTGGCTTTTTGTCCTCCCGGTCGGTCTATGTCCGAAGGCTGCACATGCGGGCGGTGGTGGCGCGGCGAGCTACGACGGAAGCGTCAATTTCGGCGCGCAAGTGTTACGGCTCGACGATGGCTGCGCATTCTTGGATGGCAAGCTTACGTCGGGAAGCTTTTTTGACGACCTGAAACGGATCGATGTGTCCGGCAAGCTTGAATATAAGAAGCGCGGCAAGTTCGTCACGGAATATCCCGACTCGGTGACAACGTCGATTCGTATTGTCGGCAGCCAGTGTGCTGCCGCTCTTGCGACTCCGCCTGCCTCGATTTTCGACGGCAACTCCTACGCTGTGACGTTCCAGGTTGAGTGGAAAGAAGGGATGCAACTGAGACCTGCAGCGTTAGGTCGGGCGCCCGCCCATTGTGTTGGATACTCGAGCGTCGCACTGCCCGGACAAGTTGCGACCGTTCCTTCCATTACTTGCCAAATGACGGTTGAGAGCAAGGGAGTTCCGCTGCTTGATCACCTTATCGTCTCGGTGTTCGGCGGGAACGGAAATCGGTTGACGCGGCTGTCGGCTGCGCCTTGATGAATCGTTTGCTCTGACGCGGGTGGTTTCCCTTATCAGTGGAATAGTCGGCGCGGGATTTCTGGCAAGGGCCATTATTTGATCCGTATGTATAGCTTAGGAATCACTTATACTTGGTTGAGCGCTACTTGGCTCGACAGCGAAAGGATGACAGATGCCACGACTAATGCGACAAACGAACTGCGACGTTGAATTTGCGGGATCACCATCTGCCGCGCTGGACCGTGGGGGCGTCCGCGCACTCGTCCGAGAAATCGGTGTTCTTCCCGCGCTGCGTATTACTTCAGCAGAAGACGCGCTTTTCGTGGCCGAGGCACTGGCTGAAGCAGGCATCCCAATCGTTGAAATCGCCGCCAACTTTGCCGGAGCGGCTCAGCTGATTTCTGAGGTCGCGAGGCGGGCACCAAGGACTGTTGTCGGCGCGGGCAGCGTGATTAGGCCTACGGACGCTCAAGCGTGCATCGAAGCTGGGGCGCGATTTATCTCAACTACGACGCTTGCCCCCGAAATCAATGAATTGGTTTGGAAAAAAGGCATCGCCGTGATCGCAGGCGCCTTTACGCCGACCGAGATCGTGGCTGCATGGAAGGTGGGCGCCGATTTTGTAAAGGTATTCCCCTGCAATGCGGCAGGAGGCGCGGCTTACATTCGTTCCGTTTCAGCGGCGTTGCCGGAAGTCCCGCTCGTGGCCGCCGGCGGCGTGACCCAGCAAACTGCACTCGGCTTCGTTGCCGCTGGAGCGACGGCGATCGGCGTCGGCCAGGCCCTTGTTCCGGCGGAGGCCATCCGCATGCGCCAGTCCGGTCAGATTCAGGAATTGGCGCGCCGCTTCGTGAGCCACGTGGATAACGGGCGCATCGAAGCGGCGGGCCGCGGTTACTCGACCGCAATGCCAAACTAAGAGTCGCAAGCCACCACATTTGGACTTGAACGCGTCGTTTGGGAAGGCAGCTCGCTCTCAATTGCCTCGTTGAGCTGATGTTTGCGACGCTGTCGATGAGGTGCGATCTTACCAACTCCTCGTATACCCGATGCTGGTTGTGGTGTACCACGGCACGGTCACGATTTTGTTGAACGTCTCCTGTATCCAACTGGAATTGTGAAGGTTGAAATGGACGATGGCCCCCAACGATTCACCGTCGTAGAAATGATTTTGCACGTGAGCGCCGCCCGTGAAACTGCTGATGCCGATCTGAACAAAGGTATAACCAGTAACAATTTTCGTTTTGGGCAGGCCGAAATTCTTCATCACTCCAAAGCTTTCCGTGTGCGACCCGAAATCAGAGTGCCAGAAACCTGAGCCGCCATCCTCATACGTGTAGGCGAACGTCAGCTCGTCACCGATCGGATCTTTTTTGAGGAAGCCGAATGTGTGGCCGATTCCAATGTTGTAGTTTGCCTTCGGCAGCAACCCCGGCCTGACGAAGTCGGAACCTAGCATTATGAAAAGGTCGGTGCTGGTACTTGACTCACTGGAAGGAGTTGGATTCGACGGCGAAGATTGGTCCTGAGTTTGAGCTTTACACGGCGATACTAGAATGGCTCCAAGACTCAAGAGAAGCGCTATCTCTAACACACTCTCTAGAACGCTTGGTTTGGTGCGTAGCACGGCCGTTCTCCTCTCTAACTGTTTAAATTTCGGCCAGAAAAGCGCAACAGCGGTGAAACTAAGCTTTCAGCGGGCTACAAACTTGCCCCTCGAGAGTTCGCCCTACTTCTGTGTGGAAGATTCAAACCTGTAGCCCACCCACGGCTCGGTCACGATGTAACGAGGTTTCCGCGAGTCGGGTTCGATCTTTTTTCGAAGCTGGTTGATAAGGACGCGCAGGGATTCCATTTCGTCGCCGTAATCTGGTCCCCAAACCGTTTGCAGAAGCCATCGATGAGTCAAAGTCTTGCCAGGATTTGTGACAAGCTGGCGCAACAATTCGAATTCTTTCGGGGTCAACCGCATTACGCGGCCTTTGGCTGAAACCGTTCGCCGTTCAAAATCGACGTGCAAGCCAGGAGCGGAGAACTCAAGCGGCCTTTCCGATTCGGTACGGCGCAAGGTGGCACGAACGCGAGCCAGCAGCTCCTCACTCCCGAATGGTTTGACCATGTAGTCGTCGGCTCCGGCGTCGAAAGCCTGCACTTTGTCGTGCTCGCGATCCCTTACGGTGAGCATGAGGATGGGAATGTGACTAGTGCGCCGAATCTCTTTGCAGGCCTCAAATCCGGACATGCCCGGAAGATTTACATCAAGAAGGATAAGCTCGATGCGCTGTTTCCGGATAATGTCGAGAGCTTCTTCGGCCGTTCGGGCATCCATGACCACGAATCCCTGCGACACGAGGATGGTACGGACGGCGCGACGGATCTGAGGACTGTCGTCGACGACCAGAATTGGCTCTCGATTCAGAGCCGTTCCGCCAGTCCGCGAACCCGGAGCGTCCTGTGGCGACAAGCTGACGCCGGCCCCTTCTATCGGGCCACAGCCGGGGGAAAAGTGTCCGTGTCGGGGTAACTCGTTCACGTTTTGGAGCGCCTCTTGCCCGTCTGCTGCACGGGTTCGAATCTGTATCCGAATTGATGCTCGGTATGGATGTAGCGCATGCGGCTGGGATTGGTTTCGATCTTCCGTCTCAGTTGATTAATGGTCACGCGCAACCGCTGCACTTCTCGCACGTGTTCAGGTCCCCACAAAGATTGAAGCAGCGTGTGGTGCGAAACCGGCTTTCCTTCGTTCAATACGAGGTAACGCAATAGCTCAAACTCGCTCGGCGTGAGATGCACCTGAACGGTGTCAACGACCACTCGCCGACGTTCAAAGTCGATCTTCAAGCCAGCGGACTCATAGGGTGGAACCGGGCCGGAACCGGAAACTCTCCGCCTCAATGCATGGATCCGAGACAACAATTCCTGAATGCCGAACGGCTTTACGAGATAGTCGTCCGCTCCGGCATCGAATGCTTGCACCTTGTCTTCTTGAGATCGAAGGACGCTGATCACCAGGATCGGGACGTCAAAGATCTTGCGGATTCGACGGCACGCTTCCAGCCCGCCGATGCCTGGCATTTTCAGATCCAACAAAACCATGTCAACTGCACCTTCGCTCTGGACCTCTTCCAAGGCTTCCTCGCCCGTTCGGGCTTCAACGACGACGTAGCCGGCGCTCGTGAGAGTAGTTCGCAATGCCCGGCGCACCTGCGGATCGTCGTCCACGAGCAAAATCTTCGCGAGATTCATCACCGCAGTGCCGGAAGCTGCCTTCGTATTTGCAGTCTCGATCAAGGATTTCTCGTCAATATCGATCGTGTAAGGATTTTGTTCCCAGCTTGAAGTGTTTCACGACGAAATAAGAAAGGCGTTAGGTGTTACTAAGGATTCCGTAAAGCCGAAGGCGTTAAGAGAAGCTACGTGTTTTGTAAGCGAACTTTAGGCTGTTTTCGATTTGCGCAATCACTTCATTGAGTTTGACCCACACCGCGACTGACCTTAGTGTGTCTCGCACAATCTTCCGCAATCTAGTGGAGAAAGTGACCGCAGCGTAGAACGCGCCGCGTGAACAACGCGAATGTGTGTGCCCAATGCGCTCTGCCGCTGGGCGGAAGAGAAGAAGACATTGGGCAAGAAAGCTTGCGGCGTGTCCAGTCGGCAATGGGAGGCGAGAATTTACAAAGTCCTTAGCGAGTTCTTATGCGCCTCATAGACGAGCAAGGTGAAATGGCGGGCAGAAGTAACGACGAAATCCGAGAGCTGCATGAATTCAGTAACAAAAACGGAATGGACAAACCGAGACTTTTATCACGAAGTCTTCGCTGAATCCTGATGCCATATCGCAGGCGGCATGCAGGTACATCGCGGACGCAGGCGCCGCCTCGGCCACGGCGCCTGCTCTTACTCTCGGCGCGTTTTTTGCGCGTTCTTCCAGAGCCGGACGAAAGGGAGAACGGAAGGAATGACTAGCCAGTGGAAGTGGTTGGTGGGAGGAGTGCAACAACAGTTGGAACCAGAAAGGAGTAACGACGTGAAAGCCAAGACAGTATCTTTAATGAAAATCCCGTTCATTGCGTCGAATTTGGCATTCGTTCTGTGCCTCGCACTTATTGGAGCGCCGAACACCCAGGCGCAGTCACAGTCGCAGAATGCCGGTCAGACGGAATATGCGCTCAATGATCCGGCGCAACCGCCGACAGCCGCGACGGCAAATGCGAGTACCACGACGCCGACTGCCAACGAATCATCGAGCAAGCCGGCCAGCGCCACGGAATCGGCAGAGGTCCCGACGGCGGTATTGAAAGAGCTCGAAGATATGGAGAAAAGAATCGAAGAGCTCGAAGCGGAGCTGAGGGCCCGGGATGCAGCGGCTCCTCCACCGACGGCTTCTGCCACGCCAGCCCCAGCCGATACCCCGATCGAGGTTTCATCATCGTCGTCTTCGGCGTCAGCCCCTCAAGATAAGAAACCGGCCCCAGCGGAGCCGTTCTCGAAGGATGACTGGACTTGGCTCAACGGCACGTCGCGCAACCACGATACGCCGCTGGCCACGAAATACTTCTCGCCGGAAATCAGATTCGACGCCAACTACATCGAAGACTACAACCAGCCGAAAGACCACACGATGGGCGGCGCCACCGAGAGTTTCCGGAACGGCGAATTCCAGTTGGAGCAGGCGAGCGTCGGCGGCGACTTGCGCGTGGGCAACGTCCGTGGCCGTCTCTTGACGATGTTTGGATTGTTTGCAACCACCACGCCACGCAATGACGGCAGCTACGGAGTCGGCCAGTGGGATCTCCGCGGCGCATACAAGTACGTTTCGGAAGCGTGGGGCGGGTATCACTTTAACGTCAACCACGGGCTCAACATCGACGCAGGAATCTTCGTGTCGTACATAGGCCTTTTCAGCTACTACAACTTCGACAACTGGACCTACCAGCCGTCGTTCGTGTCATCAAACACGCCTTGGTTCTTCAACGGCCTACGAATCCAGTGGTTCCCCAAGGAGAACCTGAAGATCGAACCTTGGATCATCAACGGGTGGCAGTCATACGCCAAATTCAACGGCCATCTGGGATTGGGAGGACAGATTCTGTGGCGTCCCAAGCCGTGGCTCTCCATGGTCTTCAACAACTACGGAATGGGCACGGACACGTTGGGTGTACCGGGACGCTCGCGCCTCCACACGGACGACAGCATCGAAGTCAGATACTACAACCACCCCGATAATCTCGTGGATAGCATGGCGTTTTCCGCCACGGGCGATCTGGGATGCGAATACGGTGGCTCAGCGCCGGGCACAATCGTCAGTTGCCACAACAACAGTAACGGCCATCCCAAACAGTCCTTTGCGGGCTGGATGCTCTACGACCGGACGCAGTTCCATCACGATTTGTTCGGGTTTACGATCGGCGGCGGCGTGCTCGACAACCCGGGCCGTTATCTCGTGCTGCTCCCGCCGATCAACGGAGCGGACGCGGTCTCGGGATCGCCTTACTTCCAGGGCTATCCCGGCGCCAAATACAAAGGCTGGGACAGCACGGTTACATTCGATTGGATGCCGTCTCAGTTCACCACATTCCGGTTCGAGACCGGCTACCGCTACGCGAATGTCCCTTATTGGACAGGCCGAGGGGGAATTACGCCCCCCGGTGCTAACTACACGGTTCCCAATACCCACCCGCAAGACTTCATCTGCAGCAACGGCGCTGACTCGGGCATAGGAGCCGGGGGCATTCCCAACAACTCGGGCAACTACCTGCAAGATGCAAACATAGGGGCAGCGGAGACGTCCTGCTTCAACATAGAAGGAGGCGGCGAAGGCAGCCCGAGCATCGCCAACGTCTGGCAGCCGGACATGCGCAAGAGCCAGTGGGCAAACACCATCTCCATCATGGTCAAGTTCTAGTGACTGGAATGGTCAACCTAGATGCGAACGGCGCCGGAGAAATCCGGCGCCGTTCGCAATACTCCCGGTGCGCGGTGCGGATGCGACCCGAGCTCAGCGCTTTACAAATGTCTTACGAGTTTCTTACTCATTTCGAACTCGCCCTTTGTTTAGATCACTCAGCATGCGGACTCGTTTGTTGCCAGCTTCAGCGGCGGAGCATTTGAGGAAAGGTTCCACGTGATAAGGGCTGCACTCAAGATATTGTTCGTTCTTGCGGTGATCGAGGCCACGTTTGCGCCACGAGTCTCCGCCGCTCCGGCGACGGACAGCCCCACCATTCCGCTCTTTACGTGCAGCGTTTCAACCGATCCTTCGCCGCGTGGCTTCTCGGTCCCCGCAGGTGTGGTTCCGCTGGGTCTCGCGGTCGCGGACTTTACTGGCGATAGCCACCCTGATCTCGCCACTCTAAATTTGAACCGGCTCGACTCCGCGCACGCGTATTACGTGATCGAGATTCAGTTGACCGAAGGCGGCCGCCAGTCGTTACAGCTCACGGCTCCTGCGCGAAATCTGCTCATAACGCCAATGGACGTAACCGGGGATGGCACGCTCGACTTGGTCGTCCGGAGCCTGGGATCCAAGGCTCCCATTGCCGTTTTTCTCAACGATGGTTGCGGCCATTTTTCCGCCAATGACTCCAGTCGCTTCGCCAATGCGGTTCGGGAAGTTCCCACGGGCCCTCTTTTCACTGCGATGAGCTTGGAATTTCGATCTGCTGCTGTAGCTCGCGGACCGTACGCCGCCGACTCCCAGGATCAGTCGCGGCGTTTTCTGCGCCTGAAGGGCCATGCGCATTTCTTTGCACACGGCGGAGTTCCATCTCAACTGTTCTTGCCGCTCCGCACCAACCGAGCTCCACCCGCAGCGTTCTAGTCGTCCCGTCTCACGTCAACACATTGATTTGCGGACCGCCAAATTGGTCCAAACACGACGGGTGTATTCGCTAGAGGGAAAAACGTGAGTTCAGTTTTCAGGCCGGAGGCAAAGATGCACAGAAGCGACGTTCACAAATTGTGGCCGATGGTTTTTCTGGCCTTGCTAATGGCCGGTTGTCAATCGAAAGACAATGCGGCTGCGGAAGCTCCGCCCCCCGCAAAGGTGGTTCAGGGTCTGGATGTCTCGCACTTCTCAGTTGACCATCCGGAACGCTATCCCGTGGCGACGGCGGCGCCGTACGAAGCCCCGTCAAAACTGGTGGTGACAGGGTCAGTGTATCCCGACATCTCCCGCACGGTTCCAGTCGTCACGCTGGCCTCCGGTCGTGTCGTCGATATCCGTGCGCGTCTCGGCGATACGGTTAAGAAGGGCCAACTTCTGCTGCGCATTCGTAGCGACGATGTGTCGGGTGGTTACGACGGGTATCGCAAAGCGGTCGCCGATGAGCTTCTTGCGCGCAAGGCGCTCGACCGGGCAAAGCTTCTGTTCGAGCACGGCGCGATCGCCGAGCAAGATTTGGAGGCCGCGCAGGACAACGAAGACGATGCGAAAACCACGCTTGATACCGCCACTGAGCATCTGAAGCTGCTGGGAAACGACCCGGAACATCCCAACAACATCGTCGATATTACTTCCCCCATTTCCGGGGAGATTACCGACCAGGAAGTGGTGAACGGCAGCACGATCCAGAGTTATTCGGCCAATCCGTTTACGATTTCCGATTTGTCCTCTGTGTGGATCGTCTGCGATGTGTATGAGAACGACATTACAACACTTGGAGTCGGTGAGGCGGCCGACGTTCGACTGAATGCATTTCCGGACAAGGTCCTGAAAGGACGCGTGAGCAACATCGGGGCGCTGCTCGATCCCACGATTCGCACGGCAAAAGTCCGGATTGAGGTTCCGAATCCCGGAATGATGATGCGCGTCGGGATGTTCGCCACCGCGACGTTTTACGGCTTGAAGAAACAAACGTACGTGTCGGTGCCCGCAACCTCAATTATTCACCTTCACGACCGGGATTGGGTCTACACGCCGGCGCCGAACAACATGTTTCAGCGTGTGGAAGTGAAAAGTGGAGACCAACTGCCCAAGCAGATGGCGCAGGTATTGTCCGGATTGCAGCCAGGGCAAAAAGTCGTGACGAACGCGCTCGCGCTGCAGACCGCCATCGACAACCAGTAGCGGTTGAATTGGATGACAAGGACAGGACTAAGAAAAGATGATTCGCGTTCTCGTAGATTTTGCTCTTAACAACAGGTTCGTTGTCCTGGCGCTGGCGGTACTCACGACGCTGTGGGGCGCTGTCTCGTTCCACAACCTTCCGGTCGAGGCCTATCCGGACATCGCGGACAATTACGTGACTGTCATCAGCCAGTGGCCAGGCAGATCCGCTGAAGAAGTTGAACAGCTAGTCACCATTCCAATCGAAACCCAGATGGGCGGCATCGCTCACCTTTCGATCATGCGATCCGAATCGATCTTCGGGCTTTCGCTGATTTACCTGATCTTCGACGATCAATCGGTGAACGATTGGAATCGGCAAAAGGTTCTCGAACGACTCACGCTCGTCACCGTGCCTCAGGGCGTGCAGCCGCAGATCGGGACAGACTGGAGCACCACCGGCCA
>Ga0187780_10001634_pt1 | contig 16969 bp, 15 predicted proteins | sample 1015_Q2_SP10_20__FD_132429 | JGI IMG/M metagenome (GOLD analysis project Ga0187780, IMG submission 132429) | Tropical peat soil microbial communities from peatlands in Department of Meta, Colombia - 1015_Q2_SP10_20_MG | ecosystem: Environmental > Terrestrial > Soil > Wetlands > Peat | place...
AGACGTAAACGGAATCGACGGCGACGATGGCAACGTATTGCTTGCCGTCCTTGCCCTGATACGTCATCGGATCTGCGTTGCCAGTTTTCCCGATCTTCGTGACCCACAATTCGGCACCGGTCTTCGTGTCGAATGCGCGGAAGCGGTTGTCGGTTGTTGCGCCAACGAACACAAGGCCTCCTGCGGTGGCGATTGGGCCGGCGCTGCCAGCACCTCCGGTTTTCTGCCTATTCTCGGGCAGGCCTTCTGTGATGCCGAGGACGGATCTCCAGGCGATCTCACCCGTATTCGCATTCACGGCGATCAACTGCGCCCACGGTGGTTTCTGGCACGGCCAGTTCCCGAGAACTTTGCCGTTTGCGTCCTTCACGGTGGCGCTAAAGCTGAAATAGGGTCCGGGGCCGTCGACGCTGGCGCGATCGTACTGCTGGGTCGAGCCTTCCGTGCCGCGTCCATAGTTCGCCCCGGTCTTCTTCTTTTCGATCCAGCCCATCAGAGAGACGTCATGGCTCTGCAAGATGACGTAGTTCGTTGTGGGATCGGTTGCGGTGCCGCCCCAATTCACGCCCCCGGTGCCGCCCGGGAACTGAATCGTAGTCCTCGGCGGAGCGCCTTCTTCATGGTAGAGCCACGCTGTGAACGGGCCAGCGTTATACAGGGTGCCACCATTCTTGGCGAGCACGTCTTGGCATGCCTTGGCGTGTTCCGGGCTCGTATCGTCCGCTGTCACCATGTCCTCGGGCTTGTAGCTATTGCGCGCGAGCGGCGGAGGCTTCAGCGGGAACGGCTGCGTGGGAGAGTACCATTCGCCGGGGACGTCGCCTTTGGACACCGGGCGCTCTTCCACGCCGAACACCGGCTGTCCCGTGTCGCGATTCAGAACGTACATCAGTGCTTGCTTGCTGATGGCCACGAGAGCCGGGATCGTCTTGCCTTTCTGTTTGACGTCCACGAATCCGGGGCCAGGCGGCAAGTCTTCATCCCAGAGCGCGTGATGAACGGTCTGGAAATACCACTTCAGCTTGCCTGTGTCGGCATCGACCGCGACGACCGAATTGCCGAACAAGCCGTTGCCGGGGCGATCGCCGCCGTAGTAATTGGGCGAAGGTCCGCCGATCGGCATGAAAAGCGTGTTCGTCCGCTTGTCCACCGTCATGTACCAGCCCCAGACGTTGGTGCCGGAGCGGCCCTTCCAGCCTTCATCGAGCCAACTCTCGTGGCCGACTTCACCGGGCTGAGGCACGGTATGGAACGTCCACAAGAGCTTCCCGGTGATCGCATCCAGTGCGCGCGTATCACCTGGCGGACCAACAGGCAATTCGCCGACGCTCGCGCCAAGAAACACGAGATTCTTGTAGATGGTGGGGACGCCGTTATATCCGACGTCGAGGTCGACAACGCCGTCCTTGCCGAAAGTCGGGATAATCTTTCCGGTGGCTGCGTCGAGCGCGATCACCTTGCGGCTCACAGTCGTGAAGATGATGCGAGGAGGATTGTCTTTGTCGCCAGGCCAATAGGCGACGCCCCGGGTGTTCGATTGAGCGACGTCGTAGTGCCAGATTTCCTTGCCAGTTGCGCCGTCCACTGCGAACACTTTGCCCGTTCCCGGCAGATACAGCACGCCATTCACCGCGATGGGAGTCACTTCCAGCCCGCCGCGCTCGGAAAGCGTCATCGTCCAGGCTTGCGTGAGCTTCGAGACGTTGCTTGTGTTGATCTGCTTGAGCTCGGAATACCCCCTGCCTTCGAGGTCGTGGCGATAGAACGGCCAATCGCCTGGGGTAAACTGCGCCTGGCTTCCGCTTGCCAGAAACGCCAGCAGAATTGCGGCACCCAAAGATCTCGTCATCCATTTACAGTGCATGAATCCATTCCCCTCCGAAAGTCGCGCAGAATACTACCAATAAACAGAATCAGACGCGCGGTATTTTGGGGAGGTTACGTTTGCGGATCAGAAGAGACGAGGCAGGAGCGCGGGAACCCGGCGGGCGTACTCATCGAATTTCGCTCCGAAGGCAGTTCGCAAAAGACGTTCCTCGGTGCGGATGCGAATCGCGGTACCGATCAGATACACAATCGCGGCCGGAGGCAGTGCCTGCCAGCGGCCGACGGCGAGCGCCGTCGCTATCAACATTCCGAACATCGCGAGATAGATCGGATTGCGGACAACGTAGTAGGGGCCTGTACGGACGAGTTCGTGGCCCTCGATGACCCGCGCCACAAGCGCCCATTGTTTGCCGAGCGCGCGTGCCGCGGTGTAGCAGAACCACGTCGACGCAAACGCGAGGACGGCCGTAAAGATGCCCAGGATCGCTTCCGCCGTCTTTGACATCGGGAAGAGCGGGGAAAAGTACGGACGGAATGCGGCGAAGCAAATCGCGTAGCCTGCGCCCTGCAAGAGCAGCCCCATCATCGATTTCCAATCGCGCCTTTGCGCGCCGGGCGCAGCTCCGCGCTTGCCGACCACGACGATGGCCGCAAATCCGAGCCAGCAGAGCATCACCACGAAATAGACGATCTCGGCGATCGCGTCTGGCTGGTAGGCGATTAGGCGCAAAGCGGTTCCGTCAGGCGAGCGCCTTCTTCAAGACGGCGATCTGGCCGGCGTGGTAAAGATCATGCTGGACGATTCCGTGCAGCACCACATAGCGCGAAGTGTCGGGTCCGCTCGTCTTTTGGTCCACGAGATCGAGTTGTTCATCCCGCAAACCGGCTACAACGCTGCGCAGACGGGCGTGACTCTCGGCAAGATTTTCCAGCGCCCGCTTCCAGGCAGCCTCGCTCACTTCCCAGACAGGCGGCCAGTCCCGTTCGGCGGTCACCTCGACAGTTTCACCCTGCAGGCGGTGTTGTGCGATCGAGTTCCATGCTCCCATGTGGTGCACCAGCTCCCAGATGGAGTGCGCGCCGTGGACTACGTGCTTCGACGCATCCTCCGCGGAAAGGTCGTCGAGCAGGCCCATCAGCGAAGGCCCGTGCCAGGCATCGCCGGAAAACGCCCGGTCCATTTGGTCGACAATTCTATCGATCTCGCGCATCGGAATCTCCCGGTTAGAAGCGTAGGACAGCCCACGGGGCATAGCAAGCGGCTCGCAAAGCTAGAATAGTTTGTCGGAATCGAGAAGGATAGTGACAGGACCGTCGTTGGCAAGCTCGACGGACATATGCGCCTGAAAGACTCCGGTCTCGACGCGAATGCCGGGCGCTTTGAGCGCGCGCACAAATTCTTCGTAGAGCGCTTTGCCCTTTTCGGGAGGCGCCGCCTGCATGAAGCTCGGGCGGCGCTGGCCGCGCGCGTCGCCATACAGCGTGAACTGCGAGACTGCGAGAATCGCTCCGCCCATATCGAGCAGAGAGCGATTCATTTTGCCCTGGTCATCGTTGAAGATGCGGAGGTTCACGATTTTTTCCGCCATGGATGCGGCGGTCGTGTCGGTGTCGTCGCGCCCGACGGCGAGAAGGACGACCAGTCCCGGACCAATCTCGCCGATGACGTTGCCTTCCACAACGACTCGCGCCTTGGTGACACGCTGAAGAACGGCTCGCATCGCCCGATTCTACCTTGTCGCCGCTACGGTTGCGTCAGGCGGTGGCGACACATACGATGGGCGCTGCGATGCTCTGAAGATGAGAGAAAACATCCACTCGAGTCCCTCGCAACGCTGGCTGACGCGGGGCGTGCTGGGAATCGGTCTCGCGAGCCTCTTTTCAGACTGGGGGCACGAAGCAGCCACGGCGATTCTGCCAGCGTTTTTGGCGAGCTTGGGTGCGCCAGCTGTAGCGCTGGGCGTGATCGAAGGCGTCTCTGACGGTTTCTCCAGCTTTGCGAAATTGGCCGGCGGATTTATCGCGGACCACCCGCGGTGGCGCAAGCCCGTGGGCATCGTCGGCTATTTCGCGACGGCGCTGACGACGTTCGGTTATGCGTTCGCGCAGAGCTGGCCCGCCGTTCTCGTGCTGCGAGCGCTTGGCTGGATGGGACGCGGCGGGCGCGGGCCCTCGCGCGACACGTTGCTCGCAGATTGTGTGGCGCCTGAGCAGGAAGGGCGCGCCTTCGGCTTTGAGCGTGCGATGGACACGCTGGGCGCGGTGCTCGGGCCGCTTTGCGCGACGGCGCTGCTTGGCGTTCTCGGGGCGCGAGGAGTGCTGCGCTGGTCGCTCTTGCCCGGCGCTGCGGCAGCAATCGCCTTCGCTTTCCTCGCGCCGGCCGGAAAGGTGAGCGAACATCATGCTACGAGTGATCCGCCAAGCTTTGCGGCGCGCGTTATGCAACTCCCGGAGTCTTTTCGGCACTTTCTGGCCGGTGTATTCGCTCACGGCATCGGCGATTTCGCGCCCACGCTTCTCATTCTGCGCGCGAGCCAGATCCTGGCGCCACGCCTGGGAGTGGGCCGGGCCGCGACCATTTCCGTGGCGCTGTACACTTTCTACAACATCGTCAACGCGGCGGCGGCGTATCCCGCGGGAGCGCTGGGCGATCGGATGGGCAAGCGCGGACTGCTCGCTGCGGGATATCTCGTGAGCGCGATCACGTGCGCGGGATTTATCTTGGAACGGCCGACGATTCCTGTGTTGATCGTGCTCTTTGGACTGGCGGGCGTGCACGGCGCATTTCAGCAGTCGCTCGAGAAATCGCTGGCGGCTGAACTCCTGCCAAAAGCGGTGCGCGGGTCGGGATTTGGAGTGCTGGCGACGGTTAACGGCATCGGCGATCTCGTCTCCAGCGCAGCGGTGGGGGCCTTGTGGTCCGTGGTGAGCCCGGCGGCCGGATTCCTGTATGCGGGGATTTTTTCGCTAGCGGGTGCGGCGCTAGTTTTCCGCTGGCGATAACACCGTTGCAGTTGGTTTGCGCCGACGGGGTGGAGGAGATCGCCCTAGAGCGGGAGCTGGACCGGCGTGCCGCGCTCCTCGTTGATGCGGACCGTAGATTGCGCATCCAGATCCGCCAGAGCGAGCGTCCGGCGCAGGCCGTCGGCGGTGATGTAGACGATGCGATCGCCCGAGCGACTGAATGCCACGGCCTCGATCTGCGTTCCGTTGCGCAACACGAGCACAAACTGGCCGACATCTTCCGTCAGCGGTGCCGCGGTTTCTTGCGTTTCAACGGAGGTGGACGCCGCGACAGTTTGCTGCGGAGCCTGCACGATCACGATGGGCTGCTGCTGTTGCGGCTGTGGCGAAGGCTGTTCGGCCTCGCCCGTGTCCGATGGCACCTCGTAATAGCCGCCACCATCCAGCAGATAGAAGCCTGAGCCTGCGAACCCTGCCCCGCGAAGCACTCTTCGCGCTTCAAACAAGCGCCATTCAGTTGCAGGATCAATGGCAGCCTTGATGGCCCAGTCCTGATTCATGAGGCTGGAGTTCAGGCCAAAACCAAAGTCCGGCGCGCTGATCGGGTTGAAGAGGCCAAACGATCCGCTGCCAGAAAAGAAACCGCTGGGAGTAGCGCCCGGCTGCAAACGCGCAGGGGGCACCGCAGAGATCTTGCTGCCCGTGTGCAGTACGGCAGCGACGCCCGTCGCCGCAGCTCGCACATGAGCCGCGGAGGCTCTTGGAGCGGCAATCGCCGCAGGCCGCTGCGCCCGCGCGATGCCTACACTGAGAAAGGACGAAATGCCGACCGCTGCGGCAAAAAGCCGAAACCGGTGACTCGTCATCATGGCAACCTTGCCTCTGCACCATGAGACGCCCGAAGGCGGCCGAGGGTTGCAAACTCATCACCGCCGGGCGAAAAGGCTCTCACAACGACGGTTTGCTTTGCCCAATGGGAAGTATGTGCTATAAACGACGCTCCGAGCAGCCGGGCTAGGGGTCGATATGGAACAGCCTGAAGCGGGCGCTTCGCCGGCGATTGCAACGGAAGCGGCGACGAACTCGGGCATGGCAGCCCGTGGAGGTGGTGACGAGGCCGGCTTGGTTATGAGCTACTGCCCGCGATGCTCCGCGCGGCTCGCAGCGCGGAGTTGCAAGCTCATCTGTCCGGACTGTGGCTATTACATGTCCTGCTCGGACTTTTACTGAGGAGATCGACCGGCGGTTCGCAGCCCGCGGGGCTGCTTTCTCACCCAAAGCTGAAAGCGTATTTCAAATCGTTTAGGAGGCGCGAACGTGGCACTGCGAATGACGGAACGGGATGTCAGTGGAGTGGCTGTGCTCGATATCGAGGGGCGCATCGTGCTGGGAGAGGAAAGCAACTCGTTCCGCGAGAAGGTGAAGAGTTTGCTCGCAGCCGGTAAGAAGAAGGTCATCCTGAACCTGGCGAACGTCAGCTACATAGACAGCGCCGGCCTGGGCACGCTGGTGGCCACATTCCACAGCGCGCGCTCGCAGGGCGCCATGCTGAAGCTTGTGAACCTCGGCGCGAAATTCAAGGAAGTGTTGCAGGTGACGAAGCTAATGACCGTGTTCGACACCTACGACAACGAGACTGCGGCGATCCAGAGCTTCGGAAAGTAACGGCTCGAAATCCGCACCAACCAGGATTTCTTCGACCAGGCGTTCTGAACCGGAGGTCGGCAGAACCGATCTCCGGGAAAGAAAAGCTGCCTGAACCCTCCCATCGGAATCACGATTCCGCTTCACGCTGTGCTCAGGTTCCGATCCTTCCTTCGACGCGATAAATCGCAAGGCCGCTCAAGAGTTTTGGGTAGAAGTCCGTGGATTTTTGGGGCAACACGTCTCCGCCCAAAGCGATCTTCGTCACCTGCTCCACGCGAACCGGATTCAGCAAGAATGCGATCTGGGCAGTGCCGCCATCCACAGCAGCGATGGCCGCGTCCATTTCCCGTTCGTAGCTGACGTTTGACTCGGCGGCGACAGCTTCGGCGGTGATTCCCAACCCCTTTTCCAGAATCAGCCGGTGGAGCAGCACCACATCGAGGGCTCGCTGCGCCTCGGAGAGATCGGGCAACAGATCTTCGAGATCCACTCCGCGCTTGAGAACGAACAGATAGAAGGCGCCTACATTGGGTCGATCGGCGGGTCGATCGGCGCCGGGGTAGACGCCGATGGTGCGGCGATCCTCGTTAAGCTTTTCCAGGTCCTTGCGGAATTCGTCGTAGGCCGGCGCGCGTTCGTCCACATTTGCGAACGGATAGGAATACCAGTCGAAAAGCGATGCGACCTTTGTGCGAAACCGTTCGAAATTGAAATCGGAGAGCCGCGAAACCACGCGGTGCGTCGCGAGAATCGTCAGGCCTTTCGAGTGCGTGTTGATGAATGTCGCCATCGCAAATTCGTAGGCAGCCAATGGATCGGTCTTGCCCGCGCGCGCGCGGCACTCATTGCGGTAGGCGAGCGCCGTCTCGTAGCGGTGATGACCGTCGGCGATTACCAGCTGCTTGCTGGCCATCGCATTCTGAATGCGTTTGAAGAACACGGAATCGGCAACGGGCCATAGGCGGTGGGTGACGCCGAATTCGTCATTCAGCTCGACTTGAGGAGTTTTCGACGTCGCCTCGTCTAGCAGTGCGTCGATTTGCCTCGCCGAATCGTCGTAAAGAAGAAAGAGCTGGCCGGTTTGCGCACGCGTGTGTCGAAGCAGCTCGATCCGGTCGGCTTTGGGGGCCGAGAGCGTGCGCTCGTGGCGGAAGACGACTTTGTTGTCGTAGTCCTCGATTCGCATGAGCGCGATGAATCCCGTGCGGACGCGGCGCGTGTGCGTGCCCGGCACGAAGAATTCCTGCGAATAGACGTAGATGCCGGGCGCGGCATCCTGCATGAGGATCTTTTCGGCAATCCATTCGTCGATTTTGGCCGCAGCGCGCGTGTACACGTTGTTTGCCGCGGTGTCGTCCGGCGCGATGCGGCCCTTTTCGACCGCAATCAGATTGTACGGGCTTGCAGCGTAATACCGATCCTGCATCGTGGGAGTGATCTTGTCGTACGGCTGTGTGAGCACGTCCTGCCCGGCGACGCGGCTCATGTCGTAGCGGTACGCGCGAAAAGGTTGGATTTCAGCCATGAGGGCCTCAGTATGAAATTGTGGGTGCCGCGGAGACCGAACATTGTAACAGCGTGTCGCGGAGGAGCCAAAAGTCTGCTGAGGTATTAAATCAGTGCGGCGTGTAATACGCGGGGCCATTCTCGAAGTGGATGAGGCCATCGCGGTAGTCGATTTCCGTGCGGAGATTGTGAAGCACTTCAAAACCCAGAGTTCCTTCGATTTGGGTGCCGACGCGCTCGTTCACTGTCGTCAGGTCGGCAGAGTTCTCGGCCGTCGAATAGAAAACGAGTCCGGCGAACTGCAGCTTCGCCGTTCCAGTGAACCGGTTATCAATTCGCCCGTTGATCCCGAACATCGGCGGTGCCGTACCCTCCAGCGTGGCCCAGTTCCTCGCAAAATCAGCTGATATGACGTTCCGTTCGGCGGCGGTCGATATATCAAACAGTTCCGGAGGGGATTCGTTGAATTGCGTCGGAACGGCGAGCAGGTTTCCGAATCGATAGAGCTGCGTCCAGGTGCTCATGTCCGGGGCAGTGTAACGATCGTGGAATTTCGCTGCGTCGGGATCGGTCCAGTTCATCTGTTCGCCGTCCTGGTCTTCGGTGGCCGGTCTTTGGGGCAGAGGTTCCAGCCTGAGTCTCGCGTGGGGCATGTCCAGGTCGACTAGATAGTTATGGAAGTAGACCGCGTCTATGGATCCGTCGAAATAGTCAAAGTAACTGCCCGGTGCCACGCGCTCGTCAACAGTAAGGTAGCAATTCCGAAACTCAAACGCCCCGACCTTGATGGATCGTACAAAGCCCGCGTAGCTCTCCGGAGGGTTCTCTTTGCCAAGCCCCTCCTCGTCGGTCCGAATGATCGCTTCGACGTGCGCTTTTCTTGCGATTTTGCCGTTGATGACGATCCCTTGTTCGCCCGTGCCGATGACGAGCTTCGATTTCGCGCCATTCACCGCGACTTCTAGGGCGAGCATCCTGGACGGATGATCGGCATTGCCAGCTAGGACCAGCGGCATCTCGTCCCTTTCTGGCGGGTTCACAAGACTACACGTCCTCTCCGGATGTTCGACCTCATCCTTCATCATGGCAAGTCGATGTCTGATATCGGCAACCGCCCTGCGGCTGTAAAAGCCACTCGGCGAGGCAAGCAGCGCCTCCATTGCTTTGATCTGCTCAGGAATGGGACGAGTGTTGAGCCATTCGCCGGAAATCTCCGGATCATGCGGCGAGAGCGAGTAGGCTTTGTCGATCGCCACTTTCGCGCGTTTCGAGTTGAAGGAAGCGAGATATAGCCTTGCGAGGCCGAGATAGGATCGTGCATCCTGCTGGCCTTGTTTGAAGGGAAAAAGAAACCGCGTTTGTGCCTCGTAGAGCTGCCCCTGTCGAAAGTACACTTCACCAAGAGCCGAGTGCGCGGTTGCCAGGAAAGGGTCGAGTTCGACAGCTTTCGAGGCGGCGGTGTATGCCTTGTCCGGCTTCTCCAATTTCAAATACGCCCGAGCCATCCCCGCGTAGGCGACTGCGTCGTCAGCGCCGCCGCGGATCAGGGATTGGTATCGCTCAACTGCTTGATCGAACTCTCCCATCAGGTAGAGATTCTGTGCTTCCTCGATTGGAGTGAAGGCGATCGGCTTTTCCGTGACTCTTATTGGAGAAATGCTCGACGATGTTGCCGGAGGCGGGATCACAGGCGTCGGCTCCTGTCCCTTCAGCGAGGGCTGCGGAATGCCAACCCCGGCGGCGCAGAAGACGAGGTAGCGCAGCACGCGACGCGTCATAAAAGCTCCCAGGAAGGCTCGTCCGCTTCGGGATTATCTCATGGGGTGAGACGCGAAATCTCCTTGGCGGGTTGCAACAGCGGCGATTACTAAATCGGTAAGCTCTTAAGTGGTTTTTTGCTTGGACGAACGGATATCGCGAGGCAGCACTCCAACTTCGATTAGGATCGGCGCCAGAAATCGGGGGAGGAGGTGGAGAATGCAACGCCAACGCGCGTCTTGCCCTTGATGCGCTGCCCAATGTGGACGACGCGGCATTCCAGTTCAGCTTGCGTGCGCATGTTGGTGAGAAAGAGCCGCTGGCCGCGCACGACCACGGTCTCGAGCGCTAGCAGGCAGCCTTCGTCGTTGGCGTCGAGAGTTTCGGTTTCCTCGTGGAAGGGCTGCTTATCGACGTCCGAGCCGTAGACTAGCAGCGTTGCGCTGTGCGGGTGGCGAAGATCGCTGCGCCGATCGGACTCTTCGATGTTGTGCCCGCTTGATCGCGAGGAGTTGGCCTCACGTCCATGGGCGCGGGACCGTTGCCGTTCGGCCTGCTTCAGTGCTTCCCAGATGCGGCTCAACGCAATCTCCCAAGTGATTCGGGCCAAGCCCGTGCGACAACAATACTGGCCTGCGCGCCGCCCGACGCGAAAAGCATTGCCTCCGTTTTCGTTTCAGTAACCGGTGTATTTGGCTCGGCACGATGACGTGACACGAAATTGAGCGGCGCTTACAATGGAAACTTGGCGAAAGTGACGCGAATCCGACGGGAGAGAGCGTGGAAAGCAGGAACGGAAAATTTGCGGGGGTGCGGGCCCTGTTTTTCGATCTCGACGGCACGTTGATCGATTCGAAGCTCGATTTGGCCCTTTCGGTCAACGCCGCGCTCGAGCACATGGGGCGTGCGGCGCTCCCGCACCAGACGATTTACAGCTACGTCGGCAGCGGCGCTTCGACGCTGATCGAGCGGGCGCTCGGCAGAAACGCTACTAAGGAAGAAGCCGAAGTGGGACTTGCCTACTTCCTCGCCTACTATCGCGCGCACATGCTGGACAACACGGTCACGTATTCCGGCGTCCGCGAGGGCCTCGAGTCGCTGAAAGAGCATCCCATGGCGGTGCTCACGAACAAGCCGGTGCGTTTCAGCCAGCGGATTCTCGAAGGGCTCGGCATCGCGCACTATTTCAAGTACGTCTACGGCGGTAATAGCTTTCAGACGAAGAAGCCCGATCCAGAGGGCGTCAACGTCTTGCTGCGCGACCTGGCGATTGCCCCGCACGAGGCGATGATGGTAGGCGATTCCGAGGTCGATGTGCGGACCGCGCGCAACGCCGGTACGTGGGCCTGCGGCGTCAGCTACGGTCTCGGCGCCGAGGGCCTGCGCGCCCACCCGCCCGATCTGATGCTCGATAGCCTCGCCGAACTTCCCGCGCGCCTGACGGATTCGCACGAGGCGGTGTAGAATCGCCGGCGCGCCGCTGCAATTTGCGCAGTTCAGGGAATTGAGAATGAAGACGATTCGGATTCTAGCCTTCTGTGCGCTGCTGGCGAGTGCAGCTTCGCTCGGACGCGCGGAGCTGAATCAGATTTGGACGGGGACGCTCGTCGACGCCTCTTGCTATGCGACCGACAGCACGCAGTCCGGCAACGACCATCTGGACATGAGGAAGTGCGGCACGGCATGCCTCAAGATGGGCAAGCCCGCGGGCATTGTTACGGCGGACAAGAAGTTTTTCATCCTGCTCGCGCCTTCGCCGGACATCGCCGAATATGTCGGGCAGACAATTCGCGTCACAGGGAAATTCCGCAACGGCGCGATCTTGGTTGATAAACTTGAGGTGAAGACAGGCACAGGCTGGGTCGCAGCAAAGCTGAGCGCGATGATGTGACGGACAGCGCAGCTGCGGGAGATTCCGCGATCGATCGCAATCATAAAAGAACCTTCCCGAAGCGTCCTGCGTCCAACATTGGTGCCGTAAGCTCTGCATCGCGATAGCTGCAAGATCATTTTCGAAAGGCGGATGGACGAGCGTGCGTAAACTTGGTCTGTGGGCGCTTGCGGTAGCGGTCGTAGTCGCGGTGTGCGTGCTGGCCTATTTGCATCTCACCCGGATTCCCACGAATGTTGCCTACGTGACCGAGGAAGATGGCGGCGTCTCCGTCATCGATCTCAATACGCTGCGGTTGGTGAAGCGCGTCCATCCCCAAGACGTTGCGCCGCGCGGCATCGGCCTCACGTTCGACGGCCAGTATCTGATCACGGCGAACAAAGACACGCGCGACATGGCTGTGTTCGATACGCATGGCATGAAACTGAACCTGGTCCGCCGAATTTCGGTGGGCGACAACCCGGAATTCATCAAGATGTTTCCGAACGGCCGCTGGCTCTTCACCTCGTTCGAGCCGGGCTCATCGGGCGGGCCCCCGAAAGAAGCCGCCGTCGGCGAGCAAGAGGAAGAAAACGAGCAGCCGTCGCAAATCGTCTCGTTTAACGTGCAGGATTGGTCCCGCGGGACCGTCTTCACGGCGGGCCTGGAAACCGAGGGCCTCGAGTTTTCGCCCGATGGAAGTCTGCTGGTCGTCGCGAATGAAGCGCAGGACAACCTCGGCGTCTTCAACACGGGCACAGGCCAGCTCGTGAAGAACGTCGACATCTCGAAATACGGCAAGCGGCCGCGGGGCGTGAAGGTCTCGCCACGGGGAGATTCCTACGCGGTCACGATGGAGGGCTCAGGTACGCTGCTTCTGCTGGACAAGGACTTCAACTTGACGAAGACCGCGCCGACAGCCGCTAAGCCGTACGGCGTCGCATTCGACCATCAGGGGAAGAGAATTTTCGTCGCGGCGGCCGCGGCGCGAAAGCTGCAGGTCTTTTCGGCCGACACGCTTCAGCTGTTGGGCGAGACTTCCATCGGCCAGCGTTGCTGGCACTTCACGTTCACGCCGGATGATTCGAAAGTGCTGCTGGCGTGCGGCCGCTCGAACAACGTCTACGTGATCGACGCGAACTCGTATCAGCAGATTGCCGTGATCGGCGGATTTCAGACACCCTGGGGCATCCTCACCTATCCGCGCGCCTACGGCAGCCTCGGCTTGCCTTAATGAAAATCTCGAAAGAGCTCGGCGGCTTGTGAAGGAGCAGATCCGAAAGGCGCTTGACGCGCTGGTCGGGAAGCGGCTGTGGTCATCAGGTCGTGCAGCTGATTTGGAATGGTTCTCGTTTGGGCAGCGCCGGACCGTGACAAACGCCACTGGCAAAACGAGGGAAGTTGGAGAATACGCGCTTCATGTCCAATGTGCCTGGCGCATTAGGCAAGGAGATCGGGTGATTGTTGGTGACCGTGACCTTTACTATCCTCCAGACGAACTTGATGGCCCACGACCAGAGGACTTCGATTGGGACGTTCAGGGCGCTAATCGGCGAGACAAACGTATTGCCGAGCTATTCCAAGGCAAGACTAGAGAATTCCTGGTGAAGGAGATAACAGCGGGAGAGGCCGGCAGTTTCACAATCACTTTCGACAATGAGTATGCGTTGGACGTAATTCCCGATGACTCTCTAAACGGAGAATACTGGCGAATCTTTAAGCCGCAGTCAGGTGAACCGCACTTTGTATTCACTGGGCAAGGAATTCAGGCCTGAGCCTTGAGCCGCGTTCTCCGATCGATCGTCGTAAGCTGCGTTGCGCAAGCTGCCCTCACCACTTCGGATTGCCGCACGAGAAGCTCGCGGCGTCGAGCGGATCGCCCTTGCCATTGTAAATCGCGGCTTGCGGATACGGGCACGCGGGATGCGTGCGGTCCACAACGCCTGCGACCTTGTGCGAATTGATGATCTTGTCCGGCGCGACGCCCGTCGTCCGCCATTTCGTGACTACGTCGAGCGCGTCGAACGTGCCGTTGTCGCCGAGCCCGAATCCCGGGCACATCCCCATTCCCGGCACCATGAACAGTCGTACGAAATCGCGCGTCTCTTTGCTGTCGCCCATCGTTGCGAGAATGCTCTTGTAGTAGTCGACCATGCTGCGCGGAGGCACCGCCGTCTCCTCCCACGCTTGGTATATGAGCAGTTTCCCGCCATGCGCCTTGAACGCCCGCAAATCCGGGCTGTTTGAATCCACCAGCGGGCCGACCTTCGACTCGGCAAATTTCGTATCGCGGTCCACATCGAACGTGTGAAAATCCCACTTGGGATCTTCGTAGACGACGCTCTTGAAAAACCCATTGTTGATGCTCAGCGGCTCGGGACCCGTGATCATGACGCCCCAGGCGATTTCGCTGCCCGGCTCAAAGCCCGGATAGATTTGCTTTCCGTCGGCGAACTTCGCTCCTTCATAAATCTTCTTCGCGGTTTCCACCTGCGGTCCGGTGAGGCATGAAGCGTAATCCGCCTTGCCCGCGCAGCGGATCGTTTCCGGGTCGAAGTGGCAGCGCGTCGGGTCCTCAATGAACCCATCGCGCACGCCGTCGAGCGCATCGCATTTGTCGAGCACTGCGCGGTGGATCACCGGATACTTGCTCGGAGGGATGTAACCCGGCCCCTTCACTCCATCCTTTACGTTCACCCAGGCGAGGTATTCCGAGCCCGCTTGGAGATGCGTGATGTAATAGGCCGGATCGCCCGCGGCGATGCCGTCGTAGTCGTTCGGATACTTTTGCGCTTCTGTGAGCGCTTGGTTGCCGCCTTCGTGGCAACTGCTCCAGAACGAAAGCCTTTCAGGCTTGCCGTAGTACGCGCGGATAAGCGCCTTTGCCGCGACAGCGGTTTCGTGCACCGCGCGGTGCCCCCAGTCCGCCACTTTTTCAGGATGGCCAATGGCCCAGGCATCGGGCGCTTCGCTGGTAGGGTTGATGTCCGAGTGCCCGGTGTCGGTAGAGGCCGCAGCAGAGCCCCGTGCGACTTCGCGGCTCAGTCCTGCATAGCTGATCGAGCCGATGAATCCGGGATTACCGATGCCGATGTATTTGCCGTTCCAGTTTTCAGGCAGCGGCAGCCAGACCTCGAAGCCAATGTGCGAATCGCTCGTCGGCGTCGCGTAGCCGGCCACGCGACAAAACGGCACCGAAACCTTCAGGCCAGCCGGTGTGCCGAAGCGTCCGCCGGTGCTCGGAACGTCGAAGTCCGGCGGCGTGTGGATCGACGTCGCCTGAGTAATCGTCACATGCTCGATCTGCAGCGACGCGAGACTCTCGCACGATTGCTGCGCGCTCGCCCGCGCCGACGCAAACAGCATTGCAGCAAACAACGCCAGCGACAGAAACCCAGATGAAAGATTTCGCATGTGTCCCCCTCTAGCCCGTGCCCCAATTCGGTCGCGGATTATACACCCGCGATGCAAGGGACCGGACTTGAACCTACTGCGAGTCTTTGCTTCTCCACAGCTTGACAGCCAGAAATTCAGTGCAATAATCCGCGGCGCATCGAACGATTCTCGCGAGCGGAGTGGAAGTGAAATCGGTCTCGGCGTTGTGCGTTGCAGCGACGAAGGAAACTTCTTCGCGCTCGACGCCGTCACCGGCAAGCCGCTCTGGGACATTTATCTGGGCTCGTCGTTGCGTTCGAATCCGGTGACGCAGGCCGTCACCGGCGGTACGACGTATTTCGCTTTCAGCCTGCCGTAGCGATGGCTTCAGCGAGATTTCTGGCAGACATCTTCATGGGAGCAACAACATGCAAATGAAATCGGCGCATCGTCTGGCGCTTTCCGCACTCGCACTCTTGATCACCGCGCTGATGGCGGCTCCGCCGTCTCGCGCAGCGGCGTCGCAATGCGACCGCGCGTGCCTGGAAGGCTTCGTCAATCAATACCTCGCAGCGCTTGCGGCGCGCGATCCCTCGCACCTGCCTTTTGCCGATGATGTGAAATTCACCGAGAACACGGCGAAGCTGAAAATCGGCCAAGGCTCGTGGGACACGTTCAACGGCATCGGTACGTACAAGCTCTATTTCGCGGAGCCCGACGCGGGCCAGGTCGGCTTCATCGGCGTGATGAAGGAATGGGACAATCCCGTCATTTTCTGCCTCCGCCTGAAAGTGGCTGACGGAAAGATCGCCGAGGTCGAAGACTTCGTCGTGCGCGATGCAAATGCCGCGAAGGGGCTCGATGCGATGGGGCAGCCGAATCCGCTCCTCGTTACAGAGATCCCCGCCGCGGAACGCGCCACGCGCGAGGAATTGGTCAAGACCGCCAACATGTATTTCTCCGGCCTCCAGAATAACGACGGCAAGGGCGTGTATCCCTTCACCGACGATTGCAATCGGATTGAGAATGCGTCGCAAACCACGAACAACCCCGAGCGGTACAAGAATGATCCGAGCATCGGCAACGAGATCATGAGTCTGGGATGCACAGCGCAGTTCAAATCGGGATATTTCAGAATCGTCACCCGGATTCGCGACCGGCGTTTTGTGATCGTCGATCGGGAGCGCGGGCTCGCATTTGCGTTCACATTCTTCGATCACGCCGGCACGGTGAAATCGATCCCGCTTACCGACGGCAGAATCGTGCCCGCAACGCTTCGTCACCCGTTCACTTGGGAAGTGGGCGAGCTATTCAGAATTGAAAAAGGAAAGATCCGGTTCATTCAGGCCGCCCTCACGCAGGAGCCGTACGGCATCAAGTCCGGCTGGGGCCCGGAAGGCGAGAAGACAACGCCCGCCGCGGCGGCGAAATCATCCGAAGGCGCTGGCGCCAATTGCGACCGAAAGTGCCTGAATGACCTGGTGGACAAGTACCGCGCCGCGCTCGTCGAGCACAACGCTTCGCTCCTGCCGCTGGCGCCGGGCGCGCGCTACACCGAAAACGCGCAGGATTTGAAATTCACTGACGGCTTGTGGGGCACGCTCACCGGTTGGGGCAGCTACAAGCTCTATATGGACGATCCGGAAGAAGGGCAGGTTGGCTTCGTCGGCGTTACGGACGAAGCGGGCATGGCGGGCCTTCTTTGCACGCGCATCCGCGTCGTCAACAGGAAGATCACAGAAATCGAAGCGCTCATTACGCGCAAGGAAACCGCGGCGGGTTTCACCCGTCCCGACGGATTCACGGATCCGAAAATCGCGCCCGCAATCGCGGGATTCTTCGAAGATGTTCCTGAATCCGATCGTGAATCGCGCAAAGACCTGATCGCGCAGACTGATCTCTATTTCGACGGCATCGAGAAAAGCAGTGGCAGCATCGTCCCGTTCGCCCCGGATGTCATCCGCGTCGAAAACGGCACGCAGACCTGCCCATCCACATTTGGCTCTCTTTCCAGGAACGGCC
>Ga0187780_10001635_pt1 | contig 16967 bp, 16 predicted proteins | sample 1015_Q2_SP10_20__FD_132429 | JGI IMG/M metagenome (GOLD analysis project Ga0187780, IMG submission 132429) | Tropical peat soil microbial communities from peatlands in Department of Meta, Colombia - 1015_Q2_SP10_20_MG | ecosystem: Environmental > Terrestrial > Soil > Wetlands > Peat | place...
CGAAGCTGGCATCGGAACTGATCACGGAGCGCTATGGAGAGCTTTTCGGGTTTTCGACAGTCTCAGTCCGGCCTTCCTCAGTATTCGGAACCATGGACCGCGTCACGCCGAGCCGAACTTACCGGCACGTCCCAAACCGGATCGCGCACCTGGCGGTCGAGGGTGTGAAGCGCGTGCGGGTCAACACTCTTGAGGCGGTCGGAGACTACATCCACGTCGAAGACGTGGCAGCCGCGATCTTATGCCTGCTGCGCGCACCGCGGCTGCGGTCCAGTGTCTACAACATTGCAGCAGGGGCGACCAGCAGCATCGGGGACTTGGTGCGCTGGGCGGCGGAGAAGGTCTCTGGCTTCCACGCGGAGGTCGTCTCGGCCGAACTTGCGGACATCGTGCAGGATCCGACGCTTAAGGACGGAATGTGGGGCGCCTACGACATTTCGAGAATTCGCGAAGATACAGGCTGGACTCCCAGGCCGACGCGCGATCGTTTCCACTCGTACATGGACTGGATCGCTGCGAATGGCAGGACAGCAACGTGAGACTCACGAGGAGAGGGCGATGACACGGCCGGATCCGTATCCCAGAGATCTCATTGGTTACGGCCGGGCAACTCCGCACCCGCGCTGGCCGAACGACGCGAAAATCGCCATCTCCGTCGTCCTTAATTACGAGGAGGGCGCCGAGCGCTGCGTTCTGCATGGCGATGCCGGCTCGGAATCGACCCTGACCGATCTTGGGGCCGTCATCCCTGTCGAAAATGCGCGCGAGCTGAACGTCGAGTCGAACTTCGAGTACGGCAGCCGGGTGGGTTTCTGGGAAATCATGCGAATTCTGCGTGAACGCCACGTTCACGCGACGGTATACGCCGCCGGGATGGCACTGGAACGCAATCCGGACGCGGCCGCGGAAATCGCCGAGAGCGGATTGGAGGTGGCGTGCCACGGCCAGCGCTGGATCGACTATCGGGCGGTGCCGATCGACGTGGAACGCGCCCACATTCTTCGCAACGTGGAGGTCATCACGGAATCCATCGGGCGCCGGCCGGTCGGGTGGTATACCGGACGCCCGGGTCCGAACACGCGGCAGCTGATCGTGGAAACCGGCGGATTTCTCTACGACAGCGACGCCTACAACGACGATCTCCCATACTGGACGATCGTCAGCGGTCGTCGCCATCTTGTGATCCCGCATAGTTTCGACGTCAATGACAGCCGGCTGCAGCGCGGCGCCGACTTTGCCACCGGCGATGATTTCTTCTTCTACTGCCGCGATGCATTCGACTGGCTGTACCGCATCGGCGCGGAGGGTCGACCTCGCATGCTTACGATTAGCCTGCATTGCCGGATTATCGGCAGGCCAGGGCGCATCGGAGCGCTCATAAGATTGCTGGACCACATACAGAAACACGATGGGGTATGGCTGTGCAGCCGCGCCGCGATCGCGCGGCACTGGGCCAGCAATCATTCCGCAGGCTAAGACGCCGGTGCGCGGTCAGATGGAGCGGATCATCCCGCCGTCGACCCGGATGACACTCCCCGTGATGTACGACGACTGCGTCCCAGCCAGGAATGTCGCCACTGCGGCGAACTCTGCCGGATCGCCGTAACGTCCCGCGGGGATGGTTGCCCGCGATTGCCTCTCGACGCTTTCAACGTCGGTCCCTTCCCGGGCCGCGCGCGCCCGGTCCAGCTCCGCAACGCGCTCCGTGGCGATTCGACCGGGCGCGAGGCAGTTCACGGTCACTCCGTCGCCCGCGACCTCGGCTGCAAGTGTCTTGGCCCAACCCACCAGCGCGAGGCGAATAGCGTTTGAAATGCCCAGGTTGGGTATCGGCTGCACTACGCCGGACGACACGATTGCGAGAATTCGGCCGAATTTCCGCTGGCGCATGCCTGGCAGCGCAACTCGGGTCAGCCTGACCGCACTCAGGAACATGGCCTCGAAGTACTGCACCCACGTCGCGTCCGGGACGTCCGCAACCAGGCCCGGCGGCGGGCCGCCGCTGTTCAGCACAAGTATGTCGACGTTTGCCAACGCCGGGCGAAGCGCCTCGATCGCCGAGGAATTCGTCAAGTCGCAGCTATGGGGAGTAATGGTGCCGCGACCTTCAGGCACGAGTGACGCCAGCTCGCCAAGGCGCGTCGCATCACGCGCAATCGCGACGACTGCTGCATTCTCGGTGGCCAGCTGCAACGCAATCGCGCGGCCGATGCCCCGGGATGCGCCGCTCACGGCTGCTCTTCGTCCGGCGAGTTCCAGGTTCATAGGCGGTGTACCTCGATACGATCGGCGGCCAGAGTGGCTCGCGCCTTGTCGGCAGAAGGCAAATCAGACGTTCACGTAAAATGAGTATAAAAGCGAACGTGTCGTCCCTGCGACGGATTCCGCCGGTGGGCGGGCGCGTTGCTTGAACGACGTCCGTTGCCCGCGACGCCGCTCCAATTGAATCGATCAGGGAGCCAGCCATGCCAACCGGGACCGTTTCGCACCGCATGAATCGCGTCGGTGGATGGCTGCCTCGCGACCGGCAGCGGCTCTCCCGATGGCTTCAGGGCACGAGGGCGGCGGCGCGCAGGCGCGCCGGGGATTTGCATCCGGTCATCCGGGAATTCCAAATGATGATCGAGAGTGATCCGGTGATGCTCATGTATTTCACCCGGATGTTCGAGGAGCAACCCAAGCGGATAGCGAAGTCCGCATGGGGCGACGTCAAGCTCAAGGATTACAGGGAGATGCTCGAAGTCCTTAATCACGTGCTGGCCACCGCGCCCGAATACAACCATACCGAGATGGTGGGCTGCCCGATCAACGCCATCCTGGACTTCCCGATGATCACTCCGACAGGATTGGCGGCATTTGCGGACCAACGGGTCAACACGATGCTCCGCAAGATACTGGAGGTCTGGGCCAGGTTCCTCGACAGCGAAAAATCCTGTTATGTGCTCAATGACTCTCCAACCGGGTGGCTGTGTGCCAGTGCCCGCCGCAGCCTTCAGCTGGATGAGTACCAGACCGATCCGAATGCGGCCTACCTCGGATTCAAAAGCTGGAATGACTTCTTCATACGCAAATTCAAACCCGGGCAGCGTCCGGTCGCCGCCGCTGACGACTCCAGGGTCATCGTGAACGCTTGCGAATCCGCACCGTTTTCCATTCAGCGACGCGTCAGGGAACGGGACCGATTCTGGATCAAGGCTCAGCCATATTCGCTCCGCGACATGCTGGCAGGGAATTTCGTTCAGGAGTTTGTCGGTGGTACCGTGTACCAGGCCTTTCTCAGCCCGAAGAACTACCACCGTTGGCACAGCCCCCTGACAGGCACGATCCGGCGACTGGTCAAGATACCGGGAACCTACTACGCGGAGGCGGCCTCAGAGCATTTCGATCCTGTGGGCCCCAACAATTCGCAGGGCTACCTGGCGCACATCGCGACGCGCGCCTTGATTTTCATTGAAGCTGACGACCCGAAGATCGGGCTCATGTGCCTCATCGCTGTTGGCATGGCCGAGGTCTCGTCGTGCGTACTGAGGGATACGCATGGACAACCGCTGCGCGACGGGCAGCACGTCAGTAAAGGCGATCAGGTCGGCTATTTTCAATTTGGGGGATCGACGCACTGCCTGGTGTTTCGGCCCGGAGTACGGCTCAAGTTCGTACCGCAGGCTTCACCCAAAGGCCCGCACGCTTCGAAATCCAAAGTCCTGCTGGTGAACAGCCGCCTCGCGACGGTATCGTGAGCGGTAGTCTCCGGCGCGTATCAGGCTGAGATCATTCATGGGAACCGATAACCGCGCCGCCCGCATTATTGCCGACGCCGCTGTTCTGGTGCTCGTCAGTGTCGGGCTCATGTTGGCATCGCCGCCGGGCGCAGCGGCGACGGTGCCGCAGATAGGCGTCGACAACTGGTACTGGGGGCCCGGGAACCGGTGGTCATACAAACACATGCGACGCATATTTCCCACGGCCGCAATTTCGCGGGGGAATGGCCCGGCTGTGCCGTTGGATTACGCGATTCGCGACCTCGACGCCATTGTCTTTGTGGACCCAAGCACCAAGAAGCCAATGACTGTGGCGCAGATGTACGCGGCGACTGATTCCGACGCATTTCTCGTGATGAAAGACGGAAAGATCGTCACGGAGAGATATTTCAATGGCATGCGGCCGGAGGACACCCATCTCCTGATGTCGGTTTCGAAGTCAGTCGTAGGAGCGCTGGCGGGCGTCGTGGCGGAGAAGGGCGATCTCGACGTGAGTTCGCTCGTTGCTGCCTATGTCCCAGAGCTCAAGGGATCAGGCTACGAGCATGCGACCGTCCGGCAGCTTCTGGATATGACCGTCGCAATCAAATTCGACGAGGACTATTCGTCCAAGACAAGCGATCTGTATCGACTGGATGAAGCCGCCGGCTGGGTGCCCCGGAGTACCACCGCGCCGCGCGGCCTTCACGCTTATCTTTCCACATTGACGAAGACCGTCGGCAGCCACGGAGACACGTTCCGGTACATATCTGCAAACACCGATGCGATGGGCTGGGTGTTGGAGCGGAGTTCGAATGCGGACTTCGCGGCGCTGCTTTCCCAAGAACTATGGAGCAGGCTGGGAGCAGAACACGACGCGTACATCGTGCTCGACGGTTTTCAACATGCGTATACCGACCCTGGGATCAATACGACACTGCGTGATCTCGGACGGTTTGCACAGATGATGCTGCAGAATGGGGTGTTCAACGGGCAAAGAATCGTCCCGGATGAGTGGATTCAGGACGTGCGCCGGGGCGGGGACACACAAGCGTGGAAGCGAAGTCCGCAATATCCGGAGTTCAAGAAGTTGGCGTGTTATGCGGACGGCAGCTATCGAAGCTACTGGTACGTGTCCGATCATCGGTGTGCCCGGCTTGCGGCTATTGGACTGGCGGGGCAGCTCATAATCATCGATTATCGATCCAGCATCGTCGTCATAAAGTTCAGCTCGCACGCTGCGCCGAATACTGATCAGGGAGACGTAGAATTCGCCGGCGCAACGGCAATTATCGACGCGCTTGCTGGAAGCTCCGCGGCATCCGTTCCTGAGCGCGACTCGCATTGAACTTCAACTTCGACGCGCAGCGCGACTGACGCCGGGCCGCCCAACGTCCTCTGGCCGTACCCGATGACTCATGGATCACGGACCGGCGCAATGAGCCTGAGCTGCGACGACGGCGGCAGTGTCGCCTACTTTGTGAGCGGTTCCGGGGAGCCGGTGGTATTCATCCATGGGCTCGGCCTTGATTCGTCAATGTGGAAACCTCAGTTGGGCGCACTGAGCAGAATTTGCCGGGTCATTCGCTACGATGTCCGTGGCTTTGGCGATTCGTCGGTCCCGACCGGTGCGTATAGCCGATCCGCCGATCTGTACTCGTTACTCGATCACCTGGGAGCGTGTCCTGCGCATGTGGTCGGGCTCTCCATGGGCGGCAACATTGCGCTGCGTTTCGCTGTCGACCAGCCGCTGGCAGTGAAGTCGCTCGTGCTACTGGACCCGGCGCTGGAGGGGCACGCGTGGAGCTCTGTATGGGCTCAGAAGATGAACGCCATCAGAGCCGCTGCAAGGGTCGGTGACGTAGAAGCAGCCAAGCGTCTCTGGCTGATGCATGATCTGTTCGCGCCCGCCCGTCGCAACGCCGACGTCTCCGCGTCGCTGAGCGGAATGATTGAACGGTATTCCGGGTGGCACTGGTCGCACGTCGATCCAGCCGTCGCGCCGCCTCCGCCCATCAGCGAACGACTTGCGGACATAGCATGCCCAACGCTCATCGTACTGGGCGCGCTCGACGCGCCGGATTTCCATGCTATCGCCCAGCGCCTGTCGAACGAAATTCCTGGAGCGACATTGGTGACGATTCCGGATGTCGGCCATATGTCCAGTATGGAGGCTCCAGACGTCGTCAATGGATTGATCATGAACCACCTGCGCGATCTGGGCGTCACGGGTGCCTGACTCTTGGGCGAAACGCCTACAGGTCCGGCGTGACGTGCAATGCGCTGCCGCCGGAGGCGACCCAGTCACTCTGCGACCTGGCGCCGGCGTACGAACGGTACCAGCGCGGGAACTACAGCGGCGTAGTTTGCGTACCCAGCGCCGAATGTCTCGCGCATCCACTGCTCTTCCAGCCTGAGCTTCCGCCACAGGGCGGCGGTCGCGATCACAAACGCCAGGACCCCGGCGACATTGCCGCGGGCGAGCGCGGTCCCGGCAAGCGCTAGGAGCAGCCCCGTATAGATGGGGTGCCGCACGATTCGATACGGCCCTGCGACGATGAGCTCGTGCTCCTGCTTCACGGTAACCGATCCGCTCCAATTTCGGCCGAGCACGCGCCTTGCCCAGACTGCGATCGCGATACCGCTGAGAACCGCTACTGAACCCACCAGCTGCCACGCGCTGGTCGCCACGAGCCAGTGATATGCCAGGACCTTTGGCAGTCGCGGAGAGATCAAGAGCCAGGCGGCGATGGCCAACGGCACAACGTGTGCAGCACGCGAGGCAGCGCTCTCGCGGCGTTCCACGGGCTTAGCGCTCTGCGCGGCGATAAACCAATACAGTGCCCAGAACAGCCAGAGTCCCGGAATCACGAGCGATCGAAGGTCGGTCATCGCCAGCCCATAGGCTCGAGGGCGCCACCTGACGGTCTGGCCGAGGGCGTGCAAACCCTGACGCGGCCAAACCGCAATGGCATTTCGTAATTAGCGCTTTTCCAGTTTCGACACCACCGCAGCATAGAATCTAGTGACGGCGTCGTAGCCAGGATCCCAGTCCGCCTCTGGCCATGCGCTGTTGGTAACCACTACGACATCCGATTTCGGGTCGAGGAATATCTCCTGCCCGAAGATGCCGATAGCGCGGTATGAACCGTCGGTATCGATCCACCACTCGTAGCCGTAACCGATATCGAGCCAGTCACTCTTGATATGGGACCGCGAGGCATCCGCGACCCAGCCGGCGGGCAGGATTGACGTGGCTCCGATCCGGGCTCCATGCATGAAAAAGTAGCCAAAACGGGCGTAGTCACGCAGTGTGGCGTTGAGAAGCGAGCGCCCGAGCGAGCGACCGAAGCGGTCCCGCACCCAGTACGCGTCCGCCTCCATACCCAGCGGTCGCCAGATCTTCTCCTCGAGGTAGGCAGCGAGTGTCTTGTGCGTGGCGTTCTGGACCACGATGCCCAATATCTGCGCGTTCCCGGAGTTATAGAGAAATACCGTGCCCGGCGGTTTTACTCGCGGAAGACCCGCCATGTATTTGACGATATCGACACCGGGCGCCTTGTCTCCCGGCACGTCCATGGACAGCGAGCGTCCCCAGTCCGAATCCGGGTTCTTGTAGTCTTCATCCCAGCGCAACCCGGTGGCCATGATGAGCGCCTGTCGCAACGTGACACCTGAATATCCGGAGCCCGCGAGCTCGGGGATATAGCGAGTGACCGGATCGTCGAGACTGGTGATCAGGCCATCGCGAACGGCGGCGCCCAGCAGAGTCGAAGTCACTGACTTCGCGACGGAGAACGATACCCATTGGTCGTGCTCGGTCTGCCCCAGCCGATAGCGCTCCAGGACGATCTTGCCGTGATGCAACACGATGAGACCGGCGACCCGGTTGTATTCCATGAACCTGGACGTGTCCCAGGTGGAGTCGCCGACCTGGTATCGAAGTTCCAGCTCTTTCGCGGCTCGCGGCAACGGCATCGGCACCGCGCCGTGATGAATGACGTCTCCCCCGTACAACTTGGAGATGTTGCGAAAGCCAACGATTTTCTGCTCGTCGGTCCAGAGCGCCTGGTTTCCGGGCGGGGGCAGGGCTGAAGGTTCGCCAGCCGCTTGAGCGTGCGCGGCGAGCCCTTGCGCCAGCACCGCCATCACGGCGCCAGCTCGGATGGTCGACCAGAACCGACCGGTCATGGTGTGCAACTTGCCTTCCTCCAGGTCACCGCTGCCCTACGGCACGGATTCGACTTCGACTCGGAACGTGTAGCGCTCGAGTTCCCGGCGCAGTTTCTCGGCAACCGGCGTAGCTCCAGGGCCGGTTGCCCTGAGGACGACCGTGATCGCTCCCGCGCCTTCCCGCACCTCGGAATCGACCGCGTTCGCGGTATCAACCTGGCTCGCTACCGCGCGCACGCAGCGCCGGACGGCATCGAGTCGCAGGGCGGGCTTGAAGATCTTCCCAACCGCCGTCAGCGGCATGGCATCAACGATGCGCACCGATCGCGGCACCGCGGCTCGCTCGGTGAGTTCGCGCTGGCAATGCGTCAAGAGGTCGCTCTCGTTTGCGGATGCGCCGGGGCGCAACTGTACGTAGACGACCGGAAGCTCGCCTTTGTCACGGTCTGGCTCGCCGACCGCTGCGGCATAGAGAACAGCGGGATGGGTAATCAGTGCCGCTTCGATCGCTAGCGGATCGATATTGTGACCGCCCCGAATGATAAGGTCCTTGGACCGGCCCCGCAGCGACACGTAGCCGTCGGAATCGGTCGTGCAGAGATCGCCGGTATTCAGCCAGCGCGCACCTGGCGTGTCCGCCCGGAAGTAAAGCTCCCGCGAGCGAGCCTCATCGAGATAGCCGGGTGTCACGCACGGGCCGCTGACCGCGAGTACGCCGGTCTCCCCGGCCGGTGACTCCGCGTCGGCCGTTCGTGCGCCCAGGGGCACCGACCGGACCTCGTGGTACGGAAACGGGATGCCGATCGAGCCCAGGCGGGGCTCCGCTCCAGCCGGGTTTGCGACCAGACAGCCATGAAGCTCCGTCATGCCCCAGACTTCACGCAAGCCGACACCAAACTTGTCAGCGAATTCCCGCGCGAGTTGCACCGGCACCGCACTGCCACCGGACCAGTAGCCGAATCTCGCGGGCGGTTGGGCTCCGGTATAGCCGGCCACGAGCGCTGCAGCGGTGGTCGGTGCCGATAGCGCGAGGGTTACGCCGTGCGCATTGACCATGTCCCAGAAGCGCGCGACGACACGCGGGCTGCGGTACCCGTCCGGGCTGACGATCACGAGCGTCTGCCCGAACACGATGGCGGCCAGCGCTGACACCGTTGCGCCGCCGACGTGGAAGTAGGGCATTCCCAGCGCAACCACCTCGTCAGGCTGACTACTGATCCAGGCACCGCAGCACCACGCGTTGAGCAGATGACCCTGCGGCGTGAGCCGCACGAGTTTCGGGGCGGCGGTCGTTCCACCCGTGTGCAGCAGCGCCGACGTCCGGTTCGGGTCGAGCGACGGCCGGAATGCGAGCTGAGCCTGGTCCGCGGCGCTGACCTGACGTCGGAAGGAATCGACGCCCGCCGCGTCGCCGACGAACCAGACGGCACGCAGCGTTGGGACCATCGCCCGGAGCTTGTCAACGTCATTCCAGGCGCCTGGTCCGTCCGCTGGAGTGCCGGCTAGGAGCACGGTCGTTCCGGCCGCGTTCATGATCTCGGCTACGTGGTCAACGCGCAGGAATGGATTGATCGGATTGGCGATGCCGGCCGTGGCTCCGGCCCATGAGCCGATCAGGGCCTCGGCAATCAGCGGTGTCAGGATCGTTACGACCGGAGGTGCGCCACCCGAGACTTCCCAAACGCGGTTGGCGGTCGCCCGGACCATCCCGGCGAGCTCGGCATAGGTGCGAGTGCCCACCGCGCGTGTCGCGTCGTCCTTGTCGGCAACGACGATCGCCGGCTTACCCGGTGCGGACGCGGCCCAGTACTCAATCAGGCCGAGAATCGACCAGGCGGGAAGGAGATTTCCTTGCGCGGTGCGTTCAATTTCCCGGACGTCCGCGAGCGATCTGACTCGCGCACGCGCGACGGCGCCGGGCGTCGGCACGTCCAGCCACACACTCGACACCATCCTCCCCCCTTTGGCGCCCGTCGGGGTCGTTTTAGCCCTCTCGGGGGTTAGAGTTCAAGGCCGGATTGAGGCAGATCCCGTGGCGGGCGGATTCGCATCCAGCGACACGCGTTTAAGCCGGGACACCGTAAGATAACGGGTATGGTGCGGGAACACTCCCGAATGCTGGCCCTCGGTACGCCGGCGCCTGGATTTGCGCTACGGGATACCATGAGCGGGAAGACGGTCGCACTCGAGGACTTCGCAGCATCGCCCGCGGTGCTGGTCGTCTTTCTCTGCAATCACTGTCCATTCGTCAAGCACGTCCTGGACCGCTTCGTCGCTTTCGCGCGCGATTTTGCTGCGCGAGGTCTCGCCGTCGTCGCGATCAGCCCGAACGACGTCGAGCATTATCCCGACGATTCACCGGCCGAGATGGCCCGGATCGCCAAAGCCAAAGGCTTCACGTTCCCGTACCTGTACGACGAGTCACAGGAGGTCGCAAAGGCCTATCACGCCGCGTGTACGCCGGACTATTTTCTTTTCGATCGCAAGCGGCGCCTTGCGTACCGCGGGCGCTTTGATGCCAGCGGGCCCGGCAATAAGATTCCAGTCACGGGTTCGGACCTGCGAGAGGCAGCGGACGCAGTGCTCGAGGGCAGGCAAGTGACCGAGAATCAAACGCCGAGCATAGGCTGCAGCATCAAGTGGAAGGCGGGCCAGGAGCCCGATTGGGCCTGACCGCCTGGCCGAGAGCAGCCTGCCGGATGCGTGCCGCCGCCAGAGGCCACAACCGACGAAGTGATAGACGGCCGGACTATTGGAATAGTCGCTATGGTGGGCCCGACGCTCGCAACTCAACCCCTCAGGGCCCGCCAGTTTTCAGAACTTGGAGAGATCAATGTCTGAATCGCGCTTCCCGAGCATCCTGCAGGCGGCCGTGCTAGGCCTGGTGCTGCTCCTCTCGCCTTTAATTGGCAGGGCCGAGTTCGCATTCTCAATCATGTTCGGGCCGCCGCCCTTGCCGGTATACGAGCAACCGCCAATCCCTGGCCCGGGCTTTTTGTGGGTGCCGGGTTACTGGAGTTACGGCCCATATGGGTATTTCTGGGTGCCCGGAACATGGGTGCAGCCACCAGAGGTAGGGCTACTCTGGACGCCGGGCTACTGGGCCTGGTCCGACGGATTTTACGTTTGGAATGCCGGTTACTGGGCACCGCAAATTGGCTTCTACGGCGGCGTCGTCTATGGCTTCGGCTACCCAGGGCATGGGTATGAAGGCGGTTATTGGCGCGGCCACGACTTTTATTACAACCGCGAGGTCAACAACGTCACCAACGTTGAGATTCATAACGTCTATTCGAAGACCGTCGTTAATAACGTCACCGTCAATCGCGTGAGCTACGTCGGTGGACCGGGTGGTCTCGACGCTCGGCCAACTCCGCAGGAGGAGGCGGTGACACACGGTAGCCACGTGGCGCCGACCACCGTCCAGGTTCGACACGCCGAAAGCGCAGCATCTAACAACTCGCTGCTGGCCTCAGTTAATCGAGGCAAGCCGCCGGTGGCTGCGGTGCGGTCGCCGGGTCAATTCACGGAGGGGGCGATCCCTGCGACTCACGCGGGCGGATCGACGATCGTGCACGCGCAGGAACTGCCCAAAATGACCCCTCCGCCGCGACCGTCTCAGTCCGCGATGAATCAACAGGAGTACGAGCGGCAGCAATCCGCGTTGGTGGAGCGGCAAGCGCAGGAGCGAAAGGCCCTGACGGATATGCAGGAACGCGACCACGCCTACCTTACGCAGCAGGGCGAGAATCAGCGCGCTCTCGCTACAATGGAACTTCACCATCAGCAGCAAACCCAGCAAATGATGCGCCGACAGGCCTCGGAGATGCAGAACATCCAGCGGCCTCCGCCGCAAGCGCAACACCCGCAACAGCCTCATCACTGATGGGCGCGACCGACAGACCCGCCGCAGGTTGGGTCAACATGGCGTCGCGCAGACCATCAGCCCGGGCGACGACGGCAGCCTTACTGATCTTCGGGATTTGTGGGGCTCGTGCGGCGGAGCCTCCGGCCACGCAGTCGAACGCGCGGGGGGAACATATCGCGCAGAATCTCTGTTCTACCTGCCACATTGTGGCCAAGGAGCAGCAGTTTCCGCCGATCCTCGATCCCCCAGCTCCAAGTTTCCTGGTGATCGCCAATCGCCCGGGAGTGAGCACAGAGAGCGTGCGACGTTTCATTGTCAGCACGCACTGGGATACCAGGACGCTGCCCATGAGAATGCCGAGCACGCTGCTGACAGATGAGCAAATAGACGAAGTGGCGCGTTACCTGATGAGTCTTCGGGCGCAGTGAGCGCCTCGCGCCGTAAGCACGGCGGCCCATGGCGTGAAGGCGGTGAACTGACGGTACGTGCGGTGTCATGCGCAGCATATTTGTGAAATGAACAGACGGATTACGTTGCTCGACGGGGGGACCGGACGCGAGCTCAAGCGACTGGGCGCGCCATTCAGGCAGCCGGAATGGTCCGCGCTGGCGCTGATGGAAGCGCCCGAATACGTGACCAAAGTGCATCGTCGCTTCATAGAAGCCGGCGCCGAGGTCATTACGACCAACAGCTACGCGGTCGTACCGTTCCACATCGGGGTACAGCGTTTCGAGCGGGTCGGTCGTGCCCTGGCGGCACTGGCGGGACGACTGGCTCGGGCGGCAGCGGATGAAGCGCCGCATCCCGTGCGTGTGGCAGGCTCGCTGCCGCCGGTCTGTGGATCTTATCGGCCGGATCTTTTCGAGCCGGCAATCGCACGGCCGATACTGAAAATACTCATCGAGGCGCTGGGGCCGCATGTCGATATATGGCTCTCGGAGACTTTGAGTTCGGAGGCCGAAATGGCGCTCATGAGCGAGCTGCTCGAGGGCGATCAACGGCCCTGGTGGGTCTCCTACACACTCATCGACGAGCCGACTCGTGCGCTTGGCGCGCACTTGCGCTCCGGAGAGCCGGTAGCGTCGGCGGTCGCGCACGCGGCTCAGTGTGGTGCGGACGCGGTCCTGTTCAATTGCTGCCAGCCGGAAGTCATCGGTGAAGCGGTGCTAGCCGCCAAGCAAGCGCTAAAAGCCGCGGACCTGGTCGCAGCAGGTGATCACGTACTGGTGGGAGCCTATGCGAACGCTTTTGCGCCGCAGCCCGCGACGGCCCGCGCCAATGAGGGTTTGAGCGAATTACGCGCGGATCTCGGACCCGCAGAATACGTGCGATGGGTCCGGCGATGGCTGGACGATGGTGCCGAGATTGTCGGAGGCTGCTGCGGCGTCGGACCCGAGCACATCGCGGCGATTAGGAATGCGCTCGCCAACGAAGCCATGATCAGTCGAACCAATGCACCGGCTGGGGACTAGGGGCAGGCGCCATGCGGAAATCTATCGCGGCGATTCTCGGCGCTTTAGCACTTGCGCCTAGCGTCTACGCTGCAGGAAATCCGGACAGTCGGACTCCTTGGCCGACGCATGGCTGGAAACGCGAGACACCGACGGCCGTGGGGCTCGACGAGAGCGTCCTCGTCGCTCTCGATCATGACCTTGCCAACGGCAAGTACAGCCTGGTCGACAGCTTTCAGGTATTTCGATGTGGCGCAGAGGTCTACAGCGTCAAATATGCTCACGACTATGCCCAGATATATGGGAAGGAGGCCAAGACCAAGGGGCCGCTCAATCCGCGACTGACCGGGCCCTACAACTATTTCGACTCCACCTCGCATCCGTACTACCACGGTACGGACCTGCACACGATGCAGTCCATTACCAAGACGGTCACATCCGCGATCATCGGAGTCGCGATGACCCGCGGTGACTTCAAGGCAGGCCTCGACAAGCCGGTGCTGAGTTACTTCGAGGTCGCGAAAGTCAAGAATGTCGACGACCGCAAGCGGCGCATGACGTTGAAGAATGTTCTGACGATGACCACGGGGCTCAACTGGGTGGAGGATGTTCCATACAACGATTGGCGGAGCGACGCGAGCCTCATGGAGGCGGGCGACGACTGGGTTCAATACGTCATTGACAAGACGATGGCCAACGAGCCCGGAACGGTATTCAACTACAACAGCGGCGCGACGGAACTGCTCGCGTACATCTTCAAGAAGGAGACCGGGCAGGACATCGAAACCTACGGCGAGAAGTATCTTTTCGTTCCGCTCGGGATCACCCATCACTGGAAGCGCACCTACCTGGGCGTCGTCGATACCGAAGGTGGCCTGTACCTCAACGGCTCCGATCTGGCGAAGATCGGCTACCTGTATCTGAACGGCGGCACGTGGGAGGGGAAACGGCTCATCTCGGATACTTGGGTCGAGCAATCCGTGGCGCCGTTTATTGATACCGGCTGGCAGGGACTCACGTACGGGTTCAAGTGGTGGCTGCAACCTCTCAAGGGGAAGAAGGAACTCGTCTGGCACGGTATCGGATTTGGCGGGCAGCGGCTGATGGTGTTTCCCACGGAGCAGCTGATCGCGACGTTTACCGGGTGGGATACGCTCAAGGAAGTCGCGTTCGACGCGGAGCTAGCCGACCGCCTGCTGCCCGCGGTGCGCGGTGCAACCTGTAGTGCATCCAAGCGGTGACGTATTGAGGGCCGAGCGACCCTAGTACTTCGCGCCGGTCCGGTAGACGTAGTTTTCCAGATCCCGCATTTGGAGGCTCAATCGGCGTTGAATCTGGTGCGTGACACGCATGATCGCTCGCATCACCTTATAGGCCGCGCGCGGTTGCGTATCGACGAGCGATTCAAATTCAGTGCGGTTAAGGCACAAGACCTCGGTCGGGCCATCGGCGACGAGCGCTGCGTATCTGGGTACGTCGTCCATGAACGAGAGTTCCCCGACAAGATCACCGGGTCCCAGAGTGTGCAGAACTGTGAGGCGTTCCGGGCCAGACTTGACGACGCTGATACGGCCCGCGGCAATCACGTGAAGTACTCCGTCACGAGCACCTTCCGGCAGCAGCGTCTCGCCTGGCGCGAGTGTTCGGACACGGATAAGTGTGGAGAGAGCCTCCGCCTCCGCAGGCGTCAACTCAGTTGCGAGGGGGCTCGCTCGTAACGCGTCGGCCGGGCTTGTCATGGAGGCAGCATCCTGAAGCTGGGCGAGAAGCTCGCTTGCCGTTGGGCATTCTGGGAGTCTATCAGGTGTCGCGAGACCAATCGCTGCAGCACCGGGCGGCGAGTTGTTCCAGCGCTTAGCTCATGCAGCCAAAGGGCGCTTCGTCTGGACCGACACTTGGATTCGAGTCGATGCCAAGTGGCACATCGTCGCGGCCGAGGATCTGATTCCTCCAGCGACCCACTGAGGTTCGTGCCTAATCGTAAGACGAGGACGTCGTTTTAAGCGTTTCTTAAGCGTCCCCGGGCGACTATGCGAGCCATAGTCGTCGTCAGCGGCATCTCTTTTTACTTGGCGCAGTTGTCTAACGCGCGCAGTACATGCCGATGCGGCGCAGAGAGTCCGTCGATGTCGATGCCTATCTGGATTGATCGCGTTTGAAAACCGGCGCTGCGAAACGTAAGCCGACGCCTCTGTTCATGGCGGCTGTTCTCGTGCGACGCGATTTGCGAATGCCCACGAGTCAACTGCTGCCATTTATCGCACAAGCGGTCCTCGCGCCGATGACGCAGCGGTCGGGAGAATCGGCGCCCGCGTGGCTGGTGGAGGCGCAGCAGCTATGGCTCGACGGCGACCAGCACGTAGCGTTTTTTCGGGTCCATAGCGAGCGGGCACTCTCAGAAGCTGTCGATAGAGCTCGCCAATCTGGCATTGCGGCCAAAGTTATTTACAAGTCCGGCCGGGCTGCAGTCGACGCAGCCGGTACCGCGATCTGCTGCGCCATCGGACCAGGAGTAACGCCGCAGGTCCTATCGGTCACCAGGCCGCTGGCTAAGTGGTAATAGCCGCGGCTTGGAGATCGTTACGAGCTCGCCCACAATTTCGGCTTTGCACGCCAGTTTGCTTGCGCGTGGGTCTTGCTAACCTCAAAACACAACATCTCCGCTGATTGTTGATCCAGCCGCGAGCAGAGCAGAGTGCAGCGATCCGTTGAAACTTGTCTCTTTCCGCGTTGCCACCTCCAGAGTGAGAGATCCGGTCGCACACTGCAGGTCTCAGACCGCGACTCCAGCTGCCAGTGCGCGAGCCGCGCCACCGCCGAGTTTCGTAGGTCCAAGGTCTAACGTGAGGCGTCGGGCTTCGGCGCCTAAACTGAAGCATATTCATCCGATGTAGCGACTAAGGCCTCGGGCTATAAATCCACGGCCACTAGTATTATCAGGATCCCCCCGACAATCAGAGGTGCCACTGTGACGCGCTCAAGCAGAACTATCGCCAGCATGAGTGGAGCACTGCTATTCGCTCTGATCGGCATGAACGCAATATCACAGCAACCGGCGCCGGCAGGTGGCTCGTTGTCCTCAAGCCTTGGTGTATACGTGTTTCCGGCGAAGAATCAGTCGGCGGATCAGCAATCTGCGGATGAAGGAGCGTGCTTCAACTGGGCAAAAGGTCAGACGGGCATCGATCCGATGTCCATTAAGCCGGTTCCCGCTAAGTCGTCGACACCGGCGCAGGGTGGCTCAAGTCCGCAAGGTGGGCAGGTGGTGAAAGGTGCGGCCGTAGGAGCGGGTGTCGGGGCTATCTCGGGGAACGCTGGAGAGGGTGCCGCAATCGGGGCTGTAGCGGGCGGGGTCGCGAAAAGGAGAGAGGAGCGTCAGGTCGCGGCACAGCAGCAACAGCAGGCAGCCGCAACCGCGCAAGCGTCGGTTGCCGACCAGAAATCGCGCTATAACAAGGCCTTCTCCGCCTGCATGGAAGGGAAGGGGTACACAGTCAAGTAAGTGCGATCCGTGTTTTAGCGGCGCCCGGCACGGGGCGCGAGGCTGGCAGCGCAGCTCAAATCGCCAGATGATCGCGATCTGAACTCTCGGTCGTCTTCTCGATCGCTGCGACGAGCGCGGCATGCAAGTTCGAATCCTGGCCCGCGCGAACGTAGCGCTTGGCGCATTCGAGCACATCGTTTAGAAGCAAATTCCGTCTGTGAAGTTCTAGCAAACCTTCCGCCAGCCGACGCCGC
>Ga0187780_10001637_pt1 | contig 16964 bp, 17 predicted proteins | sample 1015_Q2_SP10_20__FD_132429 | JGI IMG/M metagenome (GOLD analysis project Ga0187780, IMG submission 132429) | Tropical peat soil microbial communities from peatlands in Department of Meta, Colombia - 1015_Q2_SP10_20_MG | ecosystem: Environmental > Terrestrial > Soil > Wetlands > Peat | place...
TACCCTGCATTTCCCCGCCTGTCCTGATGGAGCGGAAACTGTTATCGGACACTGTGTCGAGAGAGAGGCAGATGCGGTCAAGCCCCGCGCCGACAAGCGACGCGGCCCGTTGATCGTTCAACATCATGCCGTTCGACTGAAATCCGACCACGGCTTGCTCCTGAAGGAGGGACCGCGCTCTTGCAATGAACGTTTCCAAGTGCGGATGGAGCAGGGGCTCGCCGATGCCGTTCAACACGAGAGAATCAAGATGTGGAAAGACGGGGCTCAATCGCTCGAAAGTCTCCGGCGACATCATGCCCTCGGGAATCCCGCCAATGCCGCTCTGCTTTACGCACATGCCGCACTGGAGGTTGCACAGGGTGGTCACTTCGACAAACAGTTTGGAGGGATATTCTCTGGACGCCATGCTTCTATTCTACCCGGCCTGGCCGGGAGCCGGTATGATGCCGGTCATATGCATACCTTTTTTCAGCAAGTTCGCACGGTATGCATCCGGGAGCCTTGGTAAGTCTGGTATACTGTTACTTATGAACATTACGATCCGGCTTTTTGCGGTGCTGCGACAATTCGGCCCTGATGAACAGGTGGCCGCATTCCCCGAAGGCACGGCCGTTGATGACGTCATAAGTGCCCTGCGCCTCCCCGGGACGATTAGGCTTCTCAGGATCGTAAACGGGGAGCATCGTCCCGGAGATTATGTCCTTAAGGACGGAGATGAACTCGCGCTCTTCCCCCCGATTGCCGGAGGATAACTTCTGATGTCATGCCTCCGCCGGCCCCGAAGATACCGAAAGAAGGACCTTGCCTTCCCTTCCCAACCCTGCGTCACTCCCCAGCATCCCGACATCGATTGACCTGCCATTCAGGGTGACGCTGCATCCCTGCCGGAACTCATGCGCTCGCTCGGCTAGGAAGCCGAGAAAATCGGAAGAGCTGAGCAGAACACCTTTCTGCAATAGACCAGTTCCCAGTTCTGCCATCAAAAGATTGAAGAGCTTTATACTCACCCACCCCTCTCCCGGCGTGCATGCCTGCCCTGATTCGTGATACGTGATCGCGCCGCGAAACGATGAATAAGTCCCTCCCCGCCTCAGAGTGGCCCCTACCAGTCCGGGCATTGCGGCAGAGAGAGCCAGCGTCGAGCCGTCGTGCAGCACAGCTGAGCCGATGTCATCGACCGGCCTTCCGTCAAGCACTATCGACTGAATCTTTTCGATGGTTTCCGGGGTGGCCTTGATCTCTTCCCGCAGGAAAGCTTCAACGCTGCAGCCGGTCCGAACCCGGATCATTACCCCCTGCTGAAGCAGCAGAAAAAAACGCGAGACCAGCGGCTCAGCCACGACGAATGCAAGACGGGGATAAGCTTCGATCTCATCAGAATTCTTTACGGTTATGCTCATATCGCCTCACTGCGCCATTCGAAGTATGAATTGTTGTTAGGGCGAGCTCAACACGCATCCGGCGTGCCTGAAGGAGAAATAAAAAAAGGAGAGACCCGGCGTCTCTCCTTTTTCGATCCGTATGGTTCCAGTTACCAGTTGAAGACCTTGTCAAGATCCTCGTCCTTGACGCCGAAGGTGACGTTGTGCGGCGCGAATTTTTCTGTCTTGAAGTAGCTCGGCAACCGGTCATGCTGCGGAGTGAAGCCGGCGCGGGCATTGAAGTCCCGCTCCATCTTAAGGACCTTCTTCCCCAGATCGGTCACGCCGTCTCCCGTCAGGTTCAGCCCGTAGAAAGCGTTCAACATGTCGAGCAAAGCCTGGAAGGTGTCGGGCTGGTCGAGAACCGCGAAGGCTATGAAGAGGCACATGCCGGTCGAGTCTATTGCCGCGGTGGCGATCTGGAGGTTCCTCGAAAGTTCTATCTGTGCTTCTGGCTTGAGGGCGTTCACATCGCCGCCCACCTTCAGGACGTTCTGGGCAACCGCGTATCCCGCGGTGTGGTCCGCTCCCATGGGGCTCGTAGCGTAGGTGACACCGATGCCCTGGACCGCACGCGGATCGTATGCCGGCATTGCCTGTCCCTTGACCACCGGGACCCTCTCGACACCGAAGGCCTTGCCCGTCACGGCGGCCCCGCTGCCAAGGATCCTGCCGAGGTGCGTGCCCTTGCCGGCCTCGTGTATGAGATTGATGGCCGCGTCGGCATCGCCGAACTTGGCGAGGCCCGCTTCCATCGCCACTGCGATCGTCGCGCCCATTTCTATGGTATCCAGACCGTAATTGTCATCGAGAAAGTCCATCATGGCGATTTTGTCCAGGTCGCTGATGCCGCAATTGCCTCCGTGGGCCCAGACGGTTTCGTACTCGGGTTGTTTCGTAAGGTAGTGACCGTCCTTGTCGTTGAACACGCCGGAACACTGGATGACGCAGCCGCGGTGACATCCGTGGGTCGCGAGGCCGCCGCGCTTCGTCTCGGTTTCCGCCTGAGTCTCGCCGCTGATCTTCGCTGCGCCGTCGAAACGGCCCTGCTTGAAGTTATAGGTGGGATAGCCCCCCACTTCGTTCAGGATGTTCGTAAGCACGTTGGTTCCGTAGGCGGGGAGGCCTTGGCCGGTGACAGGGTGTTTCTTGAGGCCATCGACGAACCTCTTGTTGGCATCCTGGAACTTCTGTTGGTCCTTAGGGGCCCGCGTCGGCATGCCGGTAGAATCGAGGACGATGACCTTGACGTTCTTTGCGCCCATGACCGCACCCACGCCGCCGCGGCCGGCATGGCGGGTCGGCCGCAGCTCTATGTCGGTAAAAGCAATCGATGCGGCACACATCTTCATCTCGCCGGCAGGACCGATCGAGATGCACGCTATCTTGTCGCCGTATTCCTTTTTCATCTTGTCAATGAGATCGTAGTTCGTGAGCATCCTGAGGCTGTTATCCTTGGAGATCTTGACCCCATCCTTGTTGATGAAGACCTTATAGAGGTCGTTGCTCGTCGGCTTCCCTTCGAGCACAATGGCATTGTAGCCAAGCTTGGCCAGAACCTGGGAAGGCTGTCCGCCGGAGTTGGCCTCCTTGATGCCTCCGGTGAGCGGGCTTTTACAGCCGACGGAAATCCGGCCAGACATGGCGCCGGCCGAACCGCTCAGAAGTCCGGGAGCGATGACGAGCTTGTTCTCGCCTCCCAACGCATGACAGAGCGGCGGAACCTCCCTGGAGACGATCGCTGACGTAAGTGCCCTGCCCCCCAATCCTGCATAATCGCCAACCGGAACCGCTGTCACCTTGGGGCCGCCTTCGGCTCCCACATCGATTCTTAGAATCTTATCCATAATGCCTCCTCCCATTCTTCAAGGCGTTTCTCCAACATGACGAATGAGTCAATATGCTGTAATGTTATCTCGGCAGATACCATTCGTCAAGGCAAAACATTGCGATATTTATAATGAAAGATGCATTTATCGTGACCCTATAAATATAATACTAATGTATTGTAAATATACGCAAGCTTTAAAAAACCCGCTGCAACGGGACTTACAGGCCGGCATCTTCCTTGCGATCAGGCCCAACATCAAATATCATCATCCGGCTCATGATCTCAGGAACTTTTTCCGAGAGCCTTCCGGAAAACGTCGAGTGGTTGGGCTCCGACGATTGTACGTTTGCCGGCTATTACAAAGGTAGGCACTCCGGTGATGCCGGCCTGAGATGCATCCTGCTGCGCTTGCAGCAGCCGAGATGTATAGGTACTGCTACTGATGGCATTCTTTAACATCGCTGCATCAAGGCCTGTATTCCGCATGATGTCGGACAGCACATCGAGATCTCCGATATCGATCCCTTGCGAAAAGTAGGCTGAAAAGATTGCTGCATGCACGGATTGGAATCCACCCTGCTCACGGGCGAGCTCTGCCGTGATCAGTGCAAGGCGGGAATTCGATAGGAAGGGGCGATCGGCGAATGTAATTCCAAAAGAAGCCCCCATACCGCGCAGATGCTTCATCATGCGGTCGATGTCCTCTTGCCGGAAGAGCTCGGTCAAGGGCCGCCCCCGAGGTGGCGTATCTGGGTGAATTTCCAAGCCGGTCCATTCCACGTCGAGGTCAAACTCCTGTCTCAGCTTTTCGACGATGCCCTCGCCGATGTAGCAGAAGGGTCATATGTAATCGGAGAAAATGCGGATGTGGATTGACATGATCAATCCCTTTCTTGAGTTGTTTTACAAACCTATCTTGAATTCCTTACACGGAAGACGCCCCAAAAATGTATTTGTTCCAACCTCTATTTATTCATCATCATTTAACCTTCTTTTATCATCATATCACCCACTTCTTGACGTGACAGGCCTTCCTTCATCAGCATAACACCGTCCTTGATCATCATTTCGCCCTTTTCAACCATAAACTTTTTCTCCACATTTTTAAGCCCTCTTTAACCATTGCATCGCCTTCCTGCCGAATCGTATCAGCCCTGTCCTTCATTATTCTCCCTTTATCTTCAAGATTCAGCTCCAACGCCTATGAAGAGGGCTTTTGTAATCATCGTCAGTCTTTTCTTGTTCATTTGTCTTCCTATTTACAGGATACCACGATTTTGCGTCGGGAGCGGTTCGACATTCAATTTTCGACCGTAATCCATTCTAATCCGTTGAAGTCAGGAGGGGCTGGGGTGATTAATGATACATTATTGACATTGAGATGAATGCTACGATGAGGTCGTCGTTTTTTCGCTCGAGACATTATCAAACTCTCAAGAGGCTGCAACCCTGCTTCAACGTTATTCCATGGTGTTTGATGACAGAGTGATCAGGAAAGTTGTAAATTCTCCTGAAAGCACTTTTACCTCTACCCCGCCAAGCTCGAAAACACTCGCTTGGTGCAGCAACCAAAACGAAAAAGGGATGCACCTGCATCCCTTTTCTCCGTCGCCTGGTCTCTCGTGACTACACCGTAGAGCGCAGACTCGCCTTAACATCGACCTCTGATCAGGCGGCCTTTTTCAGTTTTTCGAGCAACGTCTTGAGCACCATCTCATCCTCTCTCAGCTCATCACGACCTTTTTTCCGCAAGCTTCCCGAAGCGATCAGTTCCCTGATCTGCGGGATCGTGGTTCCCTCTAGTTCAGTGACGAGAAGATCTCGTTCCTTCCTGTCCAAATCGACGATCATACGTATTACCCCCTTTCCTAATAACATTCCCCTCTTTTCTAATTAAATTATAGCACCGATAAGAAGTGATGAAGTCTCCGGACGGGGCGAAATGGGCAAAAAACGCTAGATTTAATGGTCTATGTCCAAGGACATACACTAACCGCTGTTATCGAGCACGGCGCTCGCATTCGCGACTGGTTAGACCGAAGTGCCTGTTAGAGAGGGTTGACAGAAATCGATTTAAACCAAGAGGGATTTCCTAAGTTGTCGGCGGATTATTGCCTATCAGGCAAGTCTCCTGTTACCTTGCATCACGTCAATCTTACCACGCCATATGTCTTCGGGTTCAGGGACCTAAGCTCTTACATTATAATAATATTCTTCGTACACTTCAATCCTTTCATTCATTTTTGGAATTCGCTTCAAAAACACATGTTTGAACAGTGTCGTTCAAAACCCCCCTGATCAGTCTGTGGATCATTTGCGTTGCGCCACTTATTTCATTTAATTTTAACCCGGCTGTAACACTCCTGTAATATTGCCGTGCAAGTATACTTTATAATATCTTGTCAGGATCTTCAATGGCATGTTCAGACTCATGATCCCGATCAGGGTTCTGGCGATCGTAACGTCTCCGAAATAATATCTGAAAATCGGACAAGCGAGACACTTATAACAGCATTGATAGAAGGGGCACCTTGACAAATTGAAAGAGATATTCTTGTACATAATGATGATGGCTGGGCTTGGTTTCATGGTAATATACTGTTCATAGTAGCGGGAAACGCAGGACTTCATGCTGGAGCAGAAGAAAAAGATTTTTCCATCAGATTTTCAGTGGGGCGTCGCAACATCGGCGTTTCAACTCGAAGGTTCCCCTGACGCCGATTGGACAACCTGGGACCCCACGCTGAGGAAAAATCCGCTTATTACGGACCACTACAAACTTTTCCGCGAAGATCTCAAGCTCCTCAAGGAGCTGGGTGTCAATGCTTACCGCTTTTCGCTCGAGTGGAGCAGGATCCAGCCTCGGGAATTCACTTGGGATGAAGAGGCCGTCGGACATTATCAAGAGGTCATCGACATTCTCAGAAGCTATCACATCGAGCCGATGGTGACCCTCCACCACTTTACCCACCCCCGCTGGTTCATGGATCGTCATCCCTGGCACAGGACGGCCTCGATTGAGAAGTTTCTACGCTACACGGAGATGATGGTCTCCACTCTCGAAGGGGTCAGATACTGGATAACGTTCAATGAGCCCTATGTAATCCTGCTCGGCGGCTACCTCGAGGGGTGCACGCCGCCAGGCCTTCGTGACGTCCCCCGCTCGCTCGTTGCTCTTAAAAACATCTTCACCTGCCATGGGAAGGCCTACGACATCATCCACCGATACGTCCCCGACGCCCAGGTGAGCGTCGCGCATAACATGTCCGTCTTCGCCCCGTGGAAAAAATGGAACCCGCTCGATCGCGTCCTGAAGAAAACGGCCAACTACTTTTATAACCACTCGATCATCCAGGCTTTCAACACCGGCACTTTCATCGTCAAGTTCCCCTTTTCCCGCCCCGTGGAGATCGAGGTCCCCATCAAGAACAAACTTGACTTTTTCGGAGTTAACTACTATACACGCATCCATCTTCGGTTCAATCCGTTCAAGAAAATGGGTGTTGAGCTCAGGCACCTGGACATTGACGGCTATGGGCTCAGCACCCTTGGCTGGGAAATCCACCCGCGTGGTCTTGAAAAAGTCCTTCGGTACGCTTCGCGGCTCAATCTGCCGATCATCATCACCGAAAACGGGATCGCCTCGCACGATACCGAGGAAAAGATAAAATATTTGAAGAAGCACGTCGATGTTGTTGAAAAATGTCTCCGAGACGGACTCGATGTGAAAGGATATTACTATTGGACCCTCATCGACAATTACGAATGGTTGCAGGGACTCGATGCCAGGTTCGGACTGTACAGGGTAGATTTTGATACCTTCGAACGCGCGCCCACCTATGCAGCGACATACTACGCATATCTGATCCAAAGCCGCTCAGCGATGTAACCATATCTTCATCGTGCCGTAACTATGACGTAACAATGCCACGCTATGATCTCATCGTCAATCACACGATATCCTAAGAGCTGATGCGACATGGTGCCGTCGCACGCTCAGTCAGGGGGAAAAACGATTGGATCGCGAGAAGAGGCCTGTGACTGACACCGTGATCATCAAAATCGAAAGCGGCGTCGTAGCAGATATTTACTCCACCGGTCCCGTCCAGGCGATCATAGTCGACTATGACATGATCGAGGGAGGAGAGACCTTCGAAGACCGGATGAGGAAGTCGGTCCTCTCCATGACGCCTGATCATTGTGTCAAGCTCGCTGAGATAGAAGCCGCAGTCAAGTCTCTCGTGCTCGAGTGCAGCCGGCCTGCGGACCGGGGGGACGGCACCAACGATCAATAAGGACGCTGAGGTTGTTTCTCAGACTGATTAGCGATTAATCATGACGCGAGAAGCGATAATCACTTGTATTATAATGAAAATTTTACCTGAAGACACGAGAGCTTGGATAATGACAGCCTTCGAGGAGAAAAAACCGAGCGAGCCATGGTCTTCATGTCCAGGCAGAAGACCTTAACGGCTCTTAAACCGTTGCCGCTCCTAGATTCCAGTTCAAGACCCTTCCCATTTCCCATCCAAAGTCTTTCAAACTGTAACAAAAACTTAATATTATCTTAATATTACCGTAATAGAAATAAAGTATGATTTTGATAAATGATTCTGTGCGACTTTCATATTCATACGAACTACTCGGATGGATCACTTAGCATGCGCGATACGATTGACCTATTCGGTCAGGCCGGATTTGATGTAGTTGCCATCACTGATCATGTAGTTAGTGGCGACAACTCGGTCGGCAAATTTGCACGGCAGTTCAACCTTTCGGTACGTGGAGATAATTTTGATGAGTACCTTTCCATCATCCGCCAAGAAGCCGACCGTGCATGGCAAAAGTACGGCATGCTCGTTATTCCAGGGGTTGAAATAAGTAAAAATTACATTTCCAATGCCAAATCAGCTCATCTCCTTCTTCTCGACATCAAAGAATTCGTTCCCGCCTGCCTGGACTACGAAGATATTTTTCTTGAAGCGAAGCGGCAGGATGCACTGACCGTTGCCTGTCATCCGCATCATACGCCCGACATCCTCAACAAAGACACGCTCTTTCTCTGGAACAACCGAGACAAGTATGCGAAATACATAGATGCCTGGGAGATCGCAAACCGGGATGATGTCTTCAACGTTATCAGTCTGAAGAAATATCCCTACGTCGCCAACAGCGACTTTCACACAGCGCGCCATCTGTACTCTTGGAAAACGCTCCTCAATTGCGAAAAGGACGTAGAAGCGGTGAAACAGTGCATCAGGCATAACAGGGGAGTAGCAATCACGCTATTTAGAAATTGAACCATGACAAGAATGGCATATAGGAATATTTCGACATTACGCATGTGCAGACGATCTCAACCTCGCATTGAGAATCTATTTTGTTGTCAATCCTTGGCAGCACCATAAAAGGAGGGACCAGATGACGCTATTTTTCCTGTCGTGTGCAGTAATCTCCACCATTGGGCTCATACTCTGCCTTTTGCAGGCAGGAGCGGTGTGCTCTCTCATGAAGCGAAAACGGCCACCCGCGGGGAGAGTGCAGGCCCGTCAGGCCCATCCCCTGCCTCCGGTTTCGATCCTCAAACCACTGCGAGGCCTTGATGATAAGCTCTTCGACAACCTCTCCAGCTTCTGCACTCAGGATTACCCGATGTACGAGATTTTGTTCTCCCTTCAGGACCACAACGATCCGGCCTATAAAGTCGCTCAAATGGTACAGGCCAGGTACCCGGACCAAGATATTACCATTGTCGTTGAGCGATGCAACTCAGGCCTGAATCCGAAGGTAAACAATCTCATTCCATCTTGCCGGAAGGCCCGCCATCCCTACATCCTCATCAGTGACAGTAACGTAACGGTCGGGAAAAACTACCTCCGGGAAATCGTACGCCACACCGTAGACCCGGCTGTCGGACTCGTAAGCAATGTGATACGAGGAGTAGGCGGCCGCAGCATTGGCGCGATCCTCGAGAATCTGCACTTGAACTCATTTATCCTCGGCAGCGTCAGCTTTCTCGACAGGTTTCTGGGCATGCCTTGTGTTATCGGGAAGTCCATGCTCATGAAAAAAGAGGACCTCGAAGCGCTGGGAGGGCTTGAGGCCTTTAAGGATATCCTGGCAGAGGACTTCGTCATAGGACGCGAAATGCATCGCGCAGGCAAAAAGGTCGTTTTGTCAAACTACATGATCAGCAACGTGAACGAATACTGGGGGATCAAACGCTTCCTGAACCGCCACACACGGTGGGGCAAACTCAGGTGGAAGATCGGCGGGTTCAGATATTTCTCGGAATTGCTCGCCAATCCGGTATTCGTCGCCACACTTCCGGTGATCCTTGAGGGACCGTCGCGTGTAACCCTTGCTTTTGCTGCAATTATCGGTCTGATAAAGGTCTTTGGCGACTCTATCATCGGTTGGACCATTAACACCGTGGCCGGCGGAAACGAGATGGATAAACCATCTCCGCTGCTTTATATCCTGGCTCCGATAAAAGACATCATTATCGGCATTGTGTGGTTTGTGCCGATCATTAGCTCGACCGTCGTCTGGCGCGGGCACCGGTATCTCATTGGGAAGGATTCCCGCCTGTCACCCTGTCCGGAAACAGGGTTCTGGTCATGGGGCTATAGGATCACGGACGTTATACGGGCTCGATTCGCATAGCTAATACTATGCAATATGAGGAAAGGGGAACTAAGCGTGCTGGAGCAGATAGAGACAGATAAAATTTTCTCCCTCGATATCGATTTCAAGGATCCGCTGCAAAAGAAACTCTTTTCGATAATGAAGGGCCCAATAGAACATGTCCTCGCATTTCCAAGACTGAACCGTGCATACGCTGACATCTCACAGATGACGGACAGCCGTCCTTTCACTGATAAGGTACTGGAAAGGTTGGATCTGACGTACGAACTTTCCGAACAGGATCTTTCCCGCCTGATGATAACCAAAGGGCCCGTGATCGTTGTTGCAAATCATCCATTCGGCGGCATCGAAGGCATCATCCTGGCATCGATCCTGCGGTCCCTGCGCTGCGACGTGAAATTTATGGCGAATTACCTGCTTAATGCTATACCTGAAATGCGGGAAATGCTCATTGCCGTAGATCCGTTCAAGCGGGGATCGTCCGTCAGGGAAAACATCCGGCCGATCCGGGAGTGCATCCATTGGGTGCGCAATGGAGGCATGCTCGTGGTCTTCCCCGCTGGCGAAGTCTCGCATTTCGATATTCAGAAAGGGACTGTCACTGACCCCGCATGGAGCCCGAGCATCGCGCGAATCATAAAAAAAACCAATGCGCCGGTGCTCCCGGTGTTTTTTCAAGGAACGAACAGCACAGCCTTCCACATGGCGGGATTGGTCCATCCTTTCCTGAGGACCGCGCTTCTTCCGAACGAACTTTTGAACAAGGGTCGGAAAATCATTCAGGTTCGCTCAGGGGATGTCATCTCTTTCGACAGGCTAAAGAGCCTTGAACAGGATGCCGTCATCATGGAGTATCTCCGATTGCGTACCTATATCCTGGAGCATCGCCAAACCAACCAGCGATCGCGGCGCTTCTTGTCGTTCCCATCGATAAGGATCCACAACACCGGTGGATCCATCATAAATCCTCAAAAGCCGGACGATCTGGCGAAAGAGATCCGCCTTCTGCCACCTAGCCAGACGCTTGTTGAGAGCGGAGATCATGTCGTTCTGCATGCCACTGCCGATCAGATACCCCATGTTCTTCTTGAGATCGGACGTCTGAGGGAGATCACGTTCCGCGCCGTCGGGGAAGGGACCGGTAAGGCCTTCGACCTGGACCGATTCGATCGCAGCTATGTCCACATGTTTGTTTGGAGCAAGACGAAAAAAGAAGTAATCGGCGCCTATCGGCTCGGCCGAACCGATGAGTTGACCAAACAGCATGGGCTCCATGGCATTTATACCAGTACGCTTTTTCGCTATAGGAAAGATTTCCTGGACCGCCTCGGGCCTGCTCTGGAATTGGGCCGTTCGTTTATCCGTCCTGAATATCAGAAGTCATATGCCCCGCTTCTTCTGCTCTGGAAAGGCATCGGCAAGTTTATCATAGAAAACCCTTATTACAAGACGCTGTTCGGTCCTGTGAGTATCACCGATGAATATCAACCGATGTCCAAGCAGCTCATGGTCGGTTTCCTCAAAAAGACCAAGTTTCGGCAAGATATGGCGGAATTTGTGAGGGCGAGAAAGCCACTTCGCTCAAGATCGGTCAGAGGATGGGACATGGACGCAGCAGTGAGATTCTTGAACGATGACATCGATGATATTTCAGAACTAATCTCCTCCATCGAAACTGACAACAAGGGAGTCCCGATTCTCTTAAAGCAATACATTAGATTGGGAGGCAAAATTATCGGATTTAACGTTGATCCCGCTTTCGGCAACGTTCTTGACGGCCTGATCATGGTCGATCTGACAAAGACAGAACCTAAGATGCTGGAACGGTACCTAGGCAAGGACGGAGCTCAACGCTTCCTTTCCTATCACCAGCACACAGAAACGGACCGGCATGCCAGCTGTGCGTGATAAGACGAACGTCGGCGCCAAGACTTCGACAATACCCTCCACCGGCATCCCCGAATGGATGGACCAGCTTTTTCAGAAACTGTTCTTTCTCATACCCATCGGCATTATCGTGAACATCTTTTTTTATCTCGCCACCACCGACCGGCAGGCTCTCGCTTCGGTACTTCATTTTTCCCCGCTGTACTTCGCGCTCGCGATGCTGCTGAGCATCGTCCCGTGGTTCACCGGTTCACTTCGCCTGCTCATATGGAGCAGGTTTCTCGGGAACAGGATAACCTTCCCCTCGGTTTTTAAAATCGCGATCGGTGCCGAACTCGGCGCTGCTGTCAGCCCGACGCTGATCGGCGGCAGCGCCGTCAAGCTCGGAATGCTGATGCGTCATGGTTTTACGGGTGGCGCCGCACTGTCCCTTTCCGCGCTTGAAAACATGGAAGACATCATTTTTTTCCTGGTTATGGTTCCGTTATCGCTGACGATTACATCGTCATGGGACCTACCGCAGATAATGATCGTCCTGGAAAAACTTCGAAACCCGACGCTGTGGGCGCTTTTGGGAGGCATTGTCTTTTGCCTGTGCGTTATCCTATGGCTGGTCAAAAGAAAAGCTGGCGAATCAAGACAGTGGTTGCCTGGCCTTGCTGTGCTGAAGGCTAAAGTTCGATCAGTGTATAACAACTTTATTGGAACCTACAGCCTTATTGCCCGTGAGGGGAAATTTGTCTTTGCGATGACCATGACCCTCACTTCGTTCCAATGGATATGCCGTTACTCCATAATATCGCTTTTGCTGGCGAGCATGGGCATACCTGTCCGGCCGATACTGTTCATGGTGCTTCAGGTATTTGTCTTCGCTCTCATGACCCTTGTTCCAACCCCCGGCGCAACAGGCGGTGCCGAGATGATGTTCTCTCTCATGTACCGTGCCTTTCTTCCGGCCGGCACCATCGGTCTCGTGACCGCAGGGTGGCGTTTTCTTACATTCTACTTTCTTCTGATTCTGGCTGCATCTCTTTCGCTCCTGTTCGGGATGCAGCGCCGTGTTGCGTCACGGCCAATTGTTTATCATTGAACCATACGGCACCGAGTGCTGTTGCCTTCTGAAGAAACATTCTGAGGAAAGCTTGATCGATGGAAAAGAGCCAATGGCAGAGTTTAACCTTACGTGAGAACAACTCCGACTTGCCAAGAGAGATCGGCACATCAGAGCTTATTTTACTGGCAATCGGATCTATCCTCTTTTTGATTGTAGGCGGCCTTCAATAGGAGATTATGTCCTTCCCTGGGATGACTTTTCCTCATGACGGGGAAGAGTAGAGTCATGGTACGCATATGCTATGCCAAAGGAGATAACAATGGATAGTGCGCAAAATAAGTTAGCTCCACTAAAGAAGAAAAGAAGCCTCTCCCCGATCAGTCCAGCCTCGTCTCCAAAGGGATCGGCGCTTGGTACTGGCGAATGGGGATCATTCAACCCGGCCCAGATGAAGTTCCCGGTCATTGCCAGGACTACGCGCGAAGCCGGGTTCTTGCTTTACGAGATCCTCGGCATGGCGGAGCTCATGCGTGTGGCATACAAAAAAGGAGATCTGGAGAGCATGCAGGACCGCCTCGCACTCCTCATATCCGAAGCAGGGAGCCTGTCTGCAGCCCTCAGCAATATTATCGAATTTTCCAAGATCGTGACTGAACAGGCGGTAACAACCTGCCAAAGCTTTGATATAGGGGCTCTGCTCCAGGAGATTATCCGGACGGCACAGCAGAACATCGGGCAAAAACCGGTAAAGATCATGGATGTCTTATCCTCCGGCCCCGTGATGATTTTTTCAGACCGGGAAGTAGTCCGCAAGATCATGACTGGGCTCGTGAGTAACGCCGCAAAATTCACTGACAAGGGACGGATTTCCGTGATTCTGAATAAAGACGAATATACGATAAGTCTTATTATCACTGATACGGGCAGAGGAATGACCGCGGAGCAGATGAATGCTGCTTTTGCACCATTTGATTTGCGCCGACATCCTGATGGGGATGGTCGTGCCAATTCAGCGCTCGGACTCAGGACAATCAGGAATCTCATAAATCTGCTTGGAGGCAATATCACCGTATCAAGCAAGGTTGGTGAGGGAACAATCGTTGAGGTTTCACTTCCGATCGAGCCGTCGGAAAGCTCGGCGGACTCCTGCAAGTGGTCAGACAAAGAACTGCCGTGTTCCTGTGACGGTCCGCGCTGACAACGTTTCATGGCCCCTTCAAGGTCCGATGGGCAGAATTATTGGAAGAAGCTCCCCTCTTTCGGGGGTATACGACGGAATCATGAAATCTATCCTGCCAGCCACCGATGGACCAAAACCGGCTAACATGCTTTACTGCAATCTTTTCAGCGATGTAGTCACTGAAAGTTTGTATTTGATGCGAAGAAGACAAGTGGGCAGTAAAGGTGTTTTCTTCTGCGAGGTTTGCGACCAGATGGAAGGCAGAACGCTCGTTCATGAGGGTCATTAAAGTCTCCACAATGCTCGATCCAGGGCGTGACCGCCCCTAATCGCAATCCCGGAGTGGCCCGGCCAAACACCTCGAGATAAACCGCCTCCTTCATCCACAGAGTGTCCGGGCCACTCCGGGCTTTTTTTATACTGAAATTTAATCCGTCTGTAATATTCCTGTAACAAAATGGCCCTATTCTGCACGCTGAGAGTTCCAACATGCTTATCACGAAGGACAAAGCACATATGAACGAACAGGTCCTCATAGTAGAAGACGAACAAGATGTTGCGGAGCTCCTCCGCTATAACCTAGAGAAAGAAAAATATCGGACGATTGTTGCGCTCAGCGGCGAAGAGGCCATAGAAGCAGTGCGACGTCAGATGCCGGATTTTGTGCTGCTGGATATCATGCTCCCGGGGCTGGACGGATGGGAAGTGTGCAGGATAGTCCGGGAGAGCGCGAATGGTAAATCCGTTCCAATCATCATACTGACGGCACTTTCATCTGAAGAGGCTCGCATACAGGGTCTGACCCTCGGTGCTGACGATTATGTGTCAAAACCCTTCTCCATCAGGGAGCTCCTGCTTAAAATACGGAAGTTGATCGATCGCCAGCAGACGCTCAAAATGATCATGTCTAAGGCGCAGGAACGGGATACGTCCCTCCGTTACTTGATCCACGAACTAAAGAACTCCATGAACGTTATAGGAGGGTTTTCTGCCCTGGCGCTCCGAAAGGAAGAATCTCGGGACTACTTGAGGACGATCAACGCCGCTGCCATTCATGCGGAGAGCCTTCTTGACAATGCCTCGCTTCTCTCCCGGATCGAGAACCAGCAAGGATTATTGCCTGTGGGGCCTGTAGACATCGGGGCAATGGTCGAGGAAGCGGCAGCTGTCTTCCACGACACGGCAAAGAACAGGCAGATTGAAATCATCGTTGAAAACACAAAAACTTCGCTCGTTATGGGTAACAGCACCGCTGTTAAACAAGTGTTGTTGAACCTCCTTTCGAATGCAGTGAAGTATAACCGGCATGGCGGCAAGGTCTGGGTGACCATGGAAGAGATGAATGATGGAACAGACATTTCGATTGCGGACGAAGGATTCGGGATGCCGAGCGATACAGTCGCGAAAATCTTTGATAAATTCTATCGAGCAGACGGTACCGAATCGATCAAGGGAGCAGGGCTCGGACTCTATATCGTCAAACTCCTGATCGAAGCCATGGGCGGAAAAGTCGACGTTAAGAGCAAACAAGGGGTCGGAAGCACTTTTACAGTATCCTTCCGAAACCCAAGCTCAGGTCTCGAATATCCAGAGAAAAAAGAAGAAAAAGTTGCCCATTCAGAACCGTTAGGAAATAACCACATGAACGCTGCAGGCCTCTGACAATTTTGATTTTGGGCCGATATTGTATTGTTCGCAAATATGGTACGCCTGAGGATTTTATCAAAGGTAAACAGATGCAACGTAGTTTAGCAATTCCATATTTTATAGGGGAATGACCTCAGCACGGCAAGATGCCCACTATAATTGTGATAGTCTTGTAACATTATCTTAACATGAATGTAACAATATTGTAACAATGCCTTGGTATAAGTGTGTATTCGAAAATATAGTGAAGGAGGAGAAACAAAATGAAAAAAATTGCAGCACTCGTATTAACCGTCGTATTGGCAAGTACAACAGGAGTGTTCGCTGAGGAGATGCTGAACGGCGCAGGTGCCACATTTCCCTACCCTGTTTATTCCGCATGGGCAAATGAGTACAATAAGGTGACCGGCGTGAAAATGAACTATCAGTCCATCGGCTCCGGAGGCGGTATCAAGCAGATCACCGAGCGAACGGTGGATTTCGGCGCTACCGACAAACCGCTCAAGCCGGAAGAGCTCGCGAAGGACAACCTTATCCAGTTCCCGGCCGTTATCGGCGGCGTCGTGCCGGTGGTCAATATACCCGGTATTAAGGCAGGAGAATTGAGACTCGATTCGGAAGCCTTGTGCAAGATCTACCTGGGTGAAATAAAGAATTGGAGCGATCCGAAGATCAAAGATCTGAACCCGAAGGCAAAACTCCCGAACAGCGAGATCACCGTTGTCCATCGTTCCGATGGCTCGGGGACAACCGCCATCTTTACGGACTATTTATGCGATGTGTGCTCGGCCTGGAAGGAGAAGGTAGGCACCGGCACCTCTGTGAGCTGGCCGGTGGGCATCGGCGGGAAAGGGAACGAGGGCGTAGCCAACTATGTTCAGCAGACCGCGAACTCCATCGGCTATGTGGAATTCGCCTATGCGAAGCAGAACAACCTGGCCAACACAACCCTCAAGAACCATGCCGGCACCTTTGTCGAACCTACCTTCGAGAGTTTTGAAGACGCCGCAGCTACAGCCAACTTCGATCCGAAAATGGATTTTTACCTTTGGCTTAATGACTCTCCGGGGAAAAAATCATGGCCCATAGCGGGTGCCACATTCATCCTTTTGGCGAAGGAGAAAAAAGATTCGAACATGAAGGTGGTCAAATTCTACGATTGGGCGTTCAAGAACGGGGACGGGAAGGCGAAAGAGCTTATTTATGTACCTCTGCCGAAAGCGTTGAAAGACAAGGTAGCAACCTACTGGAAATCGAATGAAATCCAGTAGAACAGTGTCATAATCAATAAAA